>Ga0105049_10005690_pt1 | contig 14506 bp, 11 predicted proteins | sample MAT06_FD_78087 | JGI IMG/M metagenome (GOLD analysis project Ga0105049, IMG submission 78087) | Freshwater microbial communities from Lake Fryxell liftoff mats and glacier meltwater in Antarctica - MAT-06 | ecosystem: Environmental > Aquatic > Freshwater > Ice > Liftoff microbial mat | place...
CGAACTCTTGATGGGGCGGGACGTGATGACTCGCATCGACGACCGTGCGGAACCCGAGTGGCCGCCGCATCCGGATCGTGTTTTCATGGCCCTTGTCGCGGCGTGGGGCGAATGCGGCGAGGATGCGGAGCAACACGCTGCCCTCGAGTGGCTCGAAACGCTCGGCTCGCCGTCCCTTGCGGTGTCGGAAGCCGTCTCGAATCGAGCCAGTTTCACCAGCTACGTGCCCGTGAACGATGACGGCAGCCCGATGGGAAAGAAGGGTCCCTTCGGCCCCATGGGCAGCCTGCCGCTGGGCCGAAATCGTCAGCCGCGCCAGTTCCCCGCGGTGATTCCGGAATCGTCCACCTTCCACCTTAGGTGGGATGTGGATCTTCCCGCGAATTTCCTCGCACCACTCGAGTCGCTCTGCTCTGCCGTCACGTATCTGGGGCATTCCTCGACACCCGTTCGCATCGCGATCGTTGCGGAACCGCCCGAGCCGACGCTCATCCCCGTGGAGGGCCGTGCCACCACGCATCTGCGGATGTTCGGCCCGGGCCGGACGAAGTACCTGAAGGAGCGATTTGACGCCGGTCTTCGGCCGCAGCCGGCGCTGTGGCAGGGTTACTCGCCGCCGAAGCACGAGAGCGAGATTCCCGAGTTCAAGGATGGGCCGTTCGATCCGGGATTGCTGGTACTGCGCCAGGTTCGCGGGCGGAGGTTCGGGCTCGAATCGTGCGGCATCGTCGCCGACGCGATCCGTGCTGCCGTCACAGTCGGGGACCAGTGGGATTTGCTCGCAGGCAGCATCGGGAATCACCCGGAGGCGGTTGAACAGGAACAAGGCCCGGGCCTGAGATGGGATGTCGGACGCGGGATAGTGTAGCCCCAGGAACGTCTCAAGGTCCGCACGCCGCTCCTCGGCGATCACCTTCCCGTTCCACTCGTCGTCGAACCGATACACCATCACTCGATCGTAACCCGTGAGGGATCTGACTTCGCGGGCCACGGTGGCTGCGAACGCCGAGACGGTCGAATCGGCAGACAGTCTTGTGACCGAGTTCACGAAGGCGGCAAGCCAATCCGCCGAGGTCGTGGCCGCGTCAATCGCTGGCTCCAATTCGACGAACACCATGCCCGCCAGGCAATGGGCCGCTCCCTGCCACCGTTGCGGACCCGTGCCGGGAATCGATCCAGGAATCCGACGGGGAACGATAAGTCCATTCTCGGCCAGTCCGTTCCGCAGCGCAGCCTCCGCCGCGGGACCGAGTATCTCGGCAGCAGTCGAACCAAGGGGAACCGCTCCGTTGCCGAAGATGTCCTGGCTGTTCGTGCTCACATGGCGCACGGTCAGCGTGCCGACGTCGAGGGCCAGGAGGACGCCGAAGGGCTGTATGGATCCGGGGGTGTGAATCGGCTCGTTCTCGCATGCGACCGGGTCGGATGCTCCACTCATATCGATCATCCTTTGGGGCGAAACTCGGCACTCAGATTCCGCGACTTTCCGCGGGCTTGTCCAGCACCTCACGCACCTTCGATGCCAGGACGCGTGCGATGAAGGGCTTCTGAAGGAAGTTCACGCCGTCGCGCAGCACCCCGTGCCGGATCACCGCATCGTCCGTGTACCCGGAGATAAACAGAACGCGAAGTCCCGGGTAGAGATCGGCAAGCCGCTCGGCGACGGCCCGCCCGCCTTTGCCCGGCATGACGACATCCGTGATCAACAGGTGGATCGGTCCATCATGTGCCGCGGCGACTCGCAATGCGTCCTCTCCGTCGACAGCTTCCAACCCCTGGAATCCACACTGGGACAGGATGAGTTTGGTCAACGTCCGGAGCCCGGCTTCGTCCTCGGCGAGCAGAATCGTTTCCGTCCCGCGCGGCGGAATCAGGACCCGAGAGACGATTTTCGGCTCGCTGGCCTGCTCGGTCCTGGGCAGATAGATTTTGAAGGTGGTGCCGATCCCCACTTCGCTGTACACCGCGACATGACCGCCGCTCTGCTTGACGATCCCGTACACGGTGGCCAGTCCAAGCCCCGTGCCCTTGCCCGGTTCCTTGGTCGTGAAGAATGGCTCGAAGATTTTCGCGATCACCTCAGGCGGCATGCCACTGCCGGTGTCCGTCACGCTCAGGAGAACGTGCGGGCCTGAACGCGCGTCCTTGTGGGTCCGGACGTAGTCCTCGTCCAGCTTGACGTTCCGCGTCTCGATCGTCAGACGGCCGCCCTGGGGCATCGCGTCCCTCGCGTTCACCGCGAGATTCAGAATCACCTGCTCGATCTGCCCGGCGTCTGCAAGGACCAACCACGGCTGGGAATCCAGCGTGGAGGTGAGCCGGATGTCCTCACCGATCAGACGTCGGAGCATCTTGTCCGTGTCGGTCACCACTTCGTTGAGATTAAGAATCCGCGTCACCAGGACTTGCTTGCGGCTGAACGCCAGAAGTTGGCGCGTCAGTGCGGCGGACCGCTCTCCCGCCTTGTAGATCTCGTCGACCAGTTGCCGGGACGGGTCACTCTTGGGGAGGCTTTGGAGGAGAAGGTCGCTGTACCCGAGGACGATGCTGAGGAGGTTATTGAAATCGTGGGCCACGCCCCCGGCGAGTTGCCCGAACGCTTCCATCTTCTGCGCCTGGCGGAACTGGTCTTCAAGATTCTTACGTTCGGTGATGTCCGTCCAGGAGCCGACGACCTCCACGTATTGCTCGGCCTCATTGCGGACCAGTCGCTGCTCGTCGCGCATCCAACGATAACCGCCGTCCATGTGCCGGAAGCGGTATTCCTGGTTGCTACGACCCTGCTGGAACAGGTGGCTGTGGTTTTCCCCCGGGACCCGGTCTCGGTCGTCCGGGTGCAGATTGTTTTGCCACCAATCCGGGCTGAAGGCGGCGGCGGTCGGGTACCCGAGCACATCCAGCAGATTATCGCTAATCCAAGTCACATCCTGGATTCGAGCGCCTCGTGGCCGCTCTTGGGCAAACGGTCCAGCACCGAGGTTCCGAGCATCTCGTCGGCGGTCCAACCGAACAGACGAAAAGCGTTGTCGTTCCAGTAGTTCACGATGCCGTTCGCATCGGTCACGATCACCGAATCACGGACGTTGGCCAGAATCAGAGCGGCCCGGGCGAGTCGCTCTTCCGCCTGCTTGCGCTCCGTCAGATCGATGGCGAAGGCGACGCCATCGTTGCCCCCGCCGAGACCGGCGGCTCCGAGCAGGATGGGCACGCGGCTTCCATCTTTGCGGATGTACTCTTTCTCATAGGGAACACAACGGCCTGAGCGGGCGATCTCCGCGAGGGCGTTCATGTCGCGCAGATTGCACTCCGGCGGAGTCATGTCAACCCAGGACACACGGCCCGCGGTTACATCATCCCGTGTGTAGCCGACCATCGCCAGAAAGGCGTCGTTGCACTCGGTCACCAGGCCGAGTTCGCGCCAGAAGAAGGTGGCCAACATGTTGGAATCGACGACGGCACGAAACCGGGCATCACTCTCCAGAACCGCTTCCTTCGATCGTTTCTGCTCGGTGATGTCCCGGATGTTGCACTGGATGACCTGGGTGCCATTGTTGTCGTACATGTTGCTGACGAACTCGACCTGGACGTGGCGCCCGCCCTTGGCTTTCAGTGGGAGGTCGTCGTACCGGATGTACCCCTGCTCCTGGATAGTACGGAACCCCGCCTTGTTGGCTTCAATGTCGCTGTAGAGGCCGATCTGCCACAATTCCTTCCCGAGTAATTCCTCCCGGGCGAAGCCGAGAAGTTCGCTCAGGAACGGGTTGGCGTCGAGGATCTGCCGCGACGCGGCATCGACGAGGAGAATGCCGTCACGGGCTGCCTCGAAAAGCCGGCGGTACCGGGTCTCGCTCACCCTCATCGCCTCTTCGGCTCGCTTCTGGGACCGCCGGTTCTCGGCTTCCCGCACCTCTCGCTCGACTGCGGCGGACAACCGGCTCAAGCTGCCTTTGAGCAAGTAGTCGCCCGCTCCCGCCCGCATCATCTCCACCGCCTGCTGCTCTCCCATCGTGCCCGAGACGACGACGAACGGCATGTCCGGGTCGGCTGTTCTTGCAAGGGCCAGCGCCTCCGGCGCACTGAAGCCGGGCAGTGAGTAGTCCGACACGACCACGTCCCACAGCCTCTCGGCCAGCGCGTTACGCATTTCTTCGGCCGACTCGACACGCTTCCAGTCCGGGGCGAAACCTTCCCGGGACAGCGATTGCATCGTCACCTCGGCATCGTCGGCTGTGTCTTCGACAACCAGAATTCGCAGGGGATTGGTCATGGCCTGTCTCCCCCGGACGTTGGTGCTTCGTTGAGGATCAGCCAGTACATCTGGAGATGCTGCATAACGTCGGCGAAGCGAGTGAAGTCCACCGGCTTGCGGATGTAGCTGTTGGCGCCGAGGTCATAACCGTGCAGCAAGTCCTCTTCCTCTTTTGAAGAAGTCAGGATGACGACGGGGAGGCGGCGCGTCCTGGGGTCCGCACGCAGCCGTCTGAGCACGTCCAGGCCGCCCACCTTCGGTAGCTTCAAGTCCAGCAGGACCAGCTGCGGCAACGCCTTCGCGTCCTTGAAGCCATTCGCCTCGGTGCCGAAGAAGTAGTCGAGAGCCTCCTGGCCATCGCGAGCGACGACCATGGCGTTGGCAATGCGGCTCCGCTCGAAGGCGAGCACGGCCAACTCCTCGTCGTCCTCGTTGTCCTCGACCAGCAGGATGATCTTGTCGCTCATGACGATTCCTCTTGAGGTAAGGTGAAGTGGAAGGTGGCCCCTTGCCCGGGGACGCCCTCAGCCCACACTTGTCCGCCGTGTCGGTGGATTACTCGCTGAACGGTGGCCAGGCCCACGCCGTTGCCGGGGAACTCCCGCTGCGTGTGCAGACGCTGGAACGCTCCGAACAGCTTCGAGAGATGGGCCATGTCGAAGCCCGCCCCGTCATCCCGCACGAAAAACGCCGGGGCTCCTTCGTGCTCCTCCCGCCCCACCGTGATGGTCGCGGACGGCTTCTTCGAGGTAAACTTCCAGGCGTTGCCGAGGAGGTTTTCCAGGGCCACTCCCAGAAGCCCGGCGTCGCCGACGGCAGATAGCCCCGCCTCGATGACGAAGGCGACCGTCCGGTCGGGCTCCCGCCCGCGCAACTCCGCCGCGACCCCTTCGGCCAGGGCCGTCAGATCCACGGGCTCCCGTTTCATTGCGACGCGGTTGAGTCGGGACAACAGGAGCATGTCGTCGATCAACTGCCCCATCCGCTGGGTGCCCGAGCGCACCCGCCGGAGGTAGTGCTGGCCCCGGTCGTCGAGCTGGTCGGCGTAGCACCGGAGTAGTTCATCGCTGAAACCGTCGAGGGCCCGCAGCGGTGCCCGCAGGTCGTGGCTGACCGAGTAGCAAAACGACTCCAGTTCCTTGTTGGCGGTCTCCAGTTCGGCGGTGCGCTCGTGGACCCGAGCTTCCAACTCGCGGTTGAGTTGGTTCAGCGTCTCCCGGGCCTGCACTTTTTCGGTCAGATCCCGGATGGCCAGCAGGATCATCGCCGTCCCGCCATCCTCTCGGAGCACCCGGCGGGCATTGAGCACCATGACCCGTCGTCCGAGCGATGTGAAGTCGTGCGTGACCTCGAAGTTGTTGAACGAGGTGTCCTGGGACAGGATGGTCACCAGCAACTGCCGCAGAGCGGGGATCTCCCACTGCTGATTTCCCAGTTCAAAGAACGGGCGGCCCATGGTGTCCTCGGGGTTGACCTGAAAAGTCTGGTAGAAAGCCCGATTCGCCGCTTTTACGAGCATGCTTTCATCGAGGACAAGGAGCGGTTCGTGGACCGTGGCGATGATGCTCTCGGCAAACCGTTGAGCCTCGGCGACGGCATCCTGGGCTTGCTTGCGGACGGTGATGTCCAGACCGATTCCCAGAATGGAATGGCTTTGTTCCTTGGGTGAGTCCACCGCCGAGCAGCGCCATTCGATTAGCCGTTTTGTGCCCGCCTTGGTTAGCCAGTGCGTGACGTGCGGGGCGGTGAGCGTCGAATTGACGGGATCCGCGAATTGTGCCGCCCCGGTCCCTTTCCATCCCGGAGCCTGGAGCAACTCCGGGATGGTCTTCCCCATCACTTCGTCCCGAGAATATCCGGTTAGCTCCTCGCACGCCACATTGAAGCCAGTGATTCGACCGTCGGGGTCGGTTAAAAGAATGAGCGTGGGCGCTGTCTGGAAAATCGCTTCCAGAAGTCGACTTTGACGTTCATTCTCCTCGACGAGAGACTTGAATCGGTCATTGAGCGGTTCGTTGTCGCCGACGAGCAAATCGGCCTCTCTTCGCGAGAGCGTCGCGGGGGCAGCTTCGGCTCCCTTCAGCCGTTCCGCGATGCCGTCATGTCTTGGCTCGACGCTATTCAAGGTGCACCTCCTCGCGGGGAATATCGAAGGCAGAATCCACCCGCGGGTCCCGATGCGAATCGAATGGTCCATTGATCGCGGTCGAAGCGGCGATGATGCGAAGCACACTGGCCGCTTGGTAAGGCGAGTTGCGCGTCAGTGCTTCAAGTGGAAGACATCCGCCGGGTCTTCAGAGACAGGAGGGCGGGGGATCAAGCCCGATCCGCACACTCGATGTCCGCCGGGTCCGGACGGTTGTCGTCAGGAAGGGGGAGGCATCGGGCAGCAAAACAACCGGGCTATTGTAGACGATCAAAAGGAGGCATTTGCGATACCCACTGATTTTAATCCGGATCTTAGGATAGTCTTCCTGAGGCGCGGTCAGGAACAGGCAGGGCGAAGCCGGGCCCAGGTCCTTCATGTGGCGCTCGAGTTCGAGAGCGTTGAACACGGCGGCCTGAGTCGCCGGCAAGCGTGTAGTACCACGCGTCGGTCTGCTTCCATTGCCACGCGGACCCGTGCGACTGTCGCCGCGATTTCGGACGACCCGGCCTCCCCCGTTTCCGTGCTGGTTCACCCGATTCGGTGCCTTCCTGTTTGACTGAAGGATGTGCTGCGGAGACAATGCGTTTGAATCTCCTCTCTACGGTTGGCCCTCGCGAGACGCCATTGAGGGGCACGATCGTCTATTTGATTTTGGAGTCGCAACCATGGCCAACCTCTTTCCAGCACCCCTCCGTCAACTGGGGGAATTCCGAGTTCGTTCACGACATCGAATCACGGCACCAGCGACCTGGGCGATTTCGCTCGCCATCGCAGTAGCGCTTGGCCCCCTGGCAAAATCCGCCGATGCCACGAAACCGCCGAACATCATTCTCATTCTCACGGATGATCAGGGCTACGGTGATATCGGTCGGCATGGCAACACTGTCATCAAGACGCCCCACCTTGATCGGTTGCACGATGAATCCGTCCGCTTCCTCGATCATTACGTCAGCCCCACGTGTTCGCCAACGCGATCCTCGATCATGACCGGACGGCATGAGTTCAAGAACGGCATCACCCATACCATCAACGAACGCGAACGGATGACGCTCAAGGCCACCACGATCGCTCAGGTGCTGAAGTCCAGCGGCTACACCACGGGCATCTTCGGCAAATGGCACCTCGGCGACGAGGACGCGCATCAACCGGAAAAGCGAGGTTTCGACGAGGTCTACATTCACGGGGCCGGCGGCATCGGACAGGCTTACCCCGGCTCCTGCGGCGATGCACCCAAGAACTCTTACTTCGGCCCCTGGGTGCTCCACAACCAGAAGTTCGAGAAGAGCGAGGAGTATTGCACGGACGCCTTCTTCCACCAGGCCGAGAAGTGGATGGACACCGTGAAGGGGACGAAACCTTTCTTCGCATACATCACCCCGAACGCGCCGCACGCTCCGCTCAATGTCCCGGAGAAGTACGAGGCCATGTATCGGGGGCAGCCCGCAAACGTCGCCAAGTTCTTTGGCATGGTCACCAACATCGACGAGAACGTGGGCGAGCTTCTGCAGAAGTTAAAAGGCTGGGGCATCGAGAATGATACCCTCGTGATCTACATGAACGACAACGGCGGCACCGCGGGGGTCAGCGTCTTCAACGACGGCATGAAGGCCCAGAAAGGCTCGCCCCACCGCGGCGGCACCCGAGGCATGGCCTTCTTCCGCTGGCCCGGCACGCTCAAGCCCGCCGCCGTCGACAAGCTCACGGCTCATCTGGATGTCTTCCCCACGCTTGCCGAGATCGCGGGTGCAAAGGTGCCAGACGGAATCGCCCTCGATGGCTACAGCCTGGTGCCTTTGCTCAAGGGCGCGAGCACTTCATGGCCGGACCGAACGATCGTTTCGCATGTCGGCCGATGGGCGCAGGACAAAGCCTCGGTTTCGCAGTTCGCCAACTGCGCCATCCGCCAGGGTCAATACACCCTTGTGAGCACCGTCCTTAACCAGAAACGCAAGCTCGACGGCAAAGCCGAGCCCACGGCGGGTCAGACGCCTCGCTGGGAACTTTACGACTTGAAGGCCGATCCGGGCGAGAAGACGAACCTCGCCACGGCGAAGCCGGAGGTGGTGAAGGCGATGGCCGCCAACTACGACAAGTGGTGGGCCGAGGTGCAGCCGTTGCTCGTGAACGAGGACGGGTACAAGTTCGCACCCAAGGTGAACCCGTTCGTGGAACGCTTCCAGAAGCAGTTCCCGGCGAAGTGACGAAGCGCCGTTATGGGAGCGGGTCAGACGAGCGCGGATCCATCGAGCGTGAAAAGGTGGCCGCATTTGGGGCAAGTTGACTTACTTAAGGCACGTTGCTCGCCGGCTCGCCCCTCTTCAACTTCACGCCGGTGCGAATCTCCACCGGCAGAGTTTTCGGTTCGACGTCGGTCGACGCTCCCGGTTTCCGACACTCCATTCCCACGCGCATGCCTTCCGCGAGCAGGCGGGTCTGCTCCTTCTTGTCGAAGTTCAGCGAGTCTTCCACCGTCAGGAAATCCTGCCTCAACGCGATGGGATGATACTCCAGCCCCGCTCTGTGAGCGTCTGCGGCGAGGTTCGCCAGTTCCGAGCGTGTGTTGGAATAGAGCAGCGCCTCGGCCGTGGCACTGAGCACTGGCAGGACTCGACGGCGCACAGCCGAGATGTCCGGCGACAGCTTCCCGGCCACGATCGCGGTCAGGTGTCCGGGCGGATCCGCCAGCGACCTCTCCGCAGCCGCGGCCTCGAACACGCCCGAAGGCATGAAGATTGTCGAGGTGGCGCCGCCATCGCAGTGCAACTCGCGGAAGAGCTTGCCATTCACATCGATATCGATCGCCACCGGCGGCAGAATCCCCGGCACGGATGCCGAGGCGAGCAAGATGTCCCGCATCAACTGGCACGTCCGCGGTTCCGGTCGGCAGGCGATCGCCCCGAGATCCCAGACCACCAGCTTCTTCGTATCCAGGTTCGTCGTGCCGACGTATAACCGCCTGCCGCGGTGGTGCTCCGCGGCGATCTTCGCCACAAGGTCCTGAGACAATTGAGTTTCGATCAGCTTTCGCAAAGGCCATGAAGTCGCCAGCGAATCGCGGAAGGGGATCGTCACCCAGCTCCGGAAGCAGTAGATGTCCTCCGCCTTTACGCCGACGTACAGCCGATTCGCCCGGCAATCGTATTCCGGCCCAAGGAACGCGAACGGAGCGATCAAGGCCCCGGTGCTTACCCCAGAGACCACGTCGAACTCAGGCCGATCGCCAGCCGCCGTCCAGCCGGAAAGCACGCCCGCGGTGAATGCCCCGTACACTCCACCACTGCTAAGGGCCAGCACCTCTCGCGGCTTCCGCATGACGGAAGGCTTTGCAATCAGGTGAGTTCCGTCATCGCTCAGGGAATGAGAGACGGCAGGATCATCCGCAGGAACGAGGGGTTGATCGAACGGCGTATCGAAGGGGACCGCCCGTCGGGCCGCGGCGCAGCCGACTACCGCAGCCAGCAGCAGCAGGCCGAAAAAGAACGTCAGACGTGAAGCGGCCCCACCCCTCATAAACCGCGGATTACCCCATCTTGGCTCCCCTGTCAAGCGAGGGTGGCGGGCAAAAGTCCGACAGCAATCGGTCGAACAATCTGTTACATTAACGACTGATCTTGTGTAAAAGACGACGCCATCGCTCTCATAGTTTCCCAAAGTCCCCAAACTGCGTATTTACAGCTCGCGGGCGTGCGATTGGGGAACTCATGTTGCAACAAGCATTTATGGCTACGATGCGGGGCTAACTAGCCATCATAATTGAAATAGTTATGACAATCCGCACTAAACCAACGAATACGCCGTCTCCAAGTTTGACCTTTGGCCAGTAATGGCTATCATGACGGCCTATTCAACTACTTTGCCCAACGTGGAATAGGCCGTCCCGGCCGTTCGGGGCGGTTCACCTTTGGTGTATGCTCCAAGGAGGCAAGATCTGATGTTTTCCACCACGATGGCTGCGATGACGATGATGGGGCTGGTGGCGTCGGGCGCTTTTCTGCCCGGTCCGACTTGGGTGCCGGACTACGGTACGGCTCTTCGACAGGCGGCCGAGCAGGGCAAGCCGGTCGCGGTCTTCATCGCCGATGGTAACGACGGCTTCGCCCACGTCCTGAAAGGCGGTTCGCTGCCCGCGGATGCCACGAAGCTTCTGAAGGATAAGTACGTCTCCGTGTTCGTGGACACCACGACCGCGGAAGGCAAGGCCACGGCGAAGGCGTTCGAACTTCAGCAGGGCCTTGTCATCAGCAACTGCGGCGGCGTCAAGCAGGTGCTTCGCCACGATGGCTCGGTGACGCCCGAAAGCCTCAAGACGTACCTCTCGCGCTTCGCCGAGACGACGACGGTGACCACCACCGAGAGCAATGTCCCGGCCGCGACGGTCGCTCCGGCCTCGTATGGCAGCCCGATCGTCAACCCGTTCTACTGCCCCTCCTGCCAGCAGGGTGGCCGTCGCTAATCCACGTAAGTCTCACTCGCGATGAGATTTCCCCATCACCCCGGCCGATCGCCGGGGTGATGTCGTTTCCAGATCAGGAAATCCACGGGGCGGGGCTCTTGCCGAAAAACGCCTGAAGACCTTGCCGGCACTCCTCGGTCAACCGTGGCTCCGCACTGGCACGAGCCAGGTCCTCGACCGTCATGGCCTGACGTGAACAGCGTCCCAACAACGCTTTGGTCGTCGTAAGAGCCTCGGGCCCGCCTTCCTCAAGTGAGCGTGCGATGGCCATCGCGGTCGCCATCAGGCTCTCTCCCGCCACCACGCGATTCACCAATCCCACACGTTCCGCCTCGGCGGCGTCGATCAGCTCTCCCGTCAGCAGCAACCAGCGGGCGGCTCGTTCGCCCACGTGCCGCAACAGGTGCGGCATTACCATGGCGGCCACGAGCCCGCGGCGCACCTCGGGGTATCCAAACCGGGCCTCCGGCACGGCCACCGCCAGGTCGCAGACGGTCACGAGCCCCGCGCCGCCCGCGACGGCGGCCCCGTTCACTGCCGCGATCGTCGGCTTCGGCAGCCTGTAAAGCCGATCGTAGAGCGACGACAGCCTGAGGGCGTCGTCCCACACCATATCGTCCGTCGCACTCTGGTCGAGGAGTCCGCGGAGTTCTTCGAGATCCATACCCGCGCAGAAGGCCAAGCCGCTTCCGGTAAGAATCACCGACCGCACCCTGGAATCGGCCGCGGCCTGCTCCACCGCCTCGTGAATAGCGGCAATCAGCCCCCGGCTCAGCGCGTTCCGTCGATCAGGCCGGTTCAGCATAAGAATCGCCGTCGACTCGCGACGATCGTAGAGAACCAGTTCCATGATGGAGATCCTCAAGGGGAAGGGAAGCCAGAGGCCAGAAGCCAGGCGAACCCGAAGCGTCGGCGCCGGGGTGGGGCCGCCAGCTGGCTGTGTGGTCCCTGCATAACGTCGCCTGGGGGCTGGCTTCCTCAAACTAGCTTACGGCCCATGCCACGGTGTTGGGCGAATCCGGAAAAGGTGGTTGTGCGATCCACCCATCGCTTACGCTTCGGGTTCGCCTTCTATAATCTCCCCTTTGCAAGCTCCCTCGCACAAGGATACCTCATGGCTGAGAAGATCACGCCGCGAACGACCAACTACCCGCAGTGGTACCTCGACATCGTCAAGGAGGCCGGCCTCGCGGATAACTCGGACGTTCGCGGCTGCATGGTCATCAAGCCCACCGGCTACGCCATCTGGGAGAAGATGCAACGCGCCCTCGATGGCCTCTTCAAGGCGACCGGGCACGTCAACGCGTACTTCCCGCTCTTCATTCCCAAGAGCTTCTTCCAAAAAGAAGAGCAGATGGCGGAGGGCTTCGCCAAGGAATGCGCCGTCGTCACGCACTATCGCCTCCGCTCCGTCGGTGGCAAGATCGAGGTCGACCCCGCCGCGAAGCTGGACGAGGAACTGATCGTCCGCCCCACCTCCGAGACGATCATCTGGCGGACCTACAAGGACTGGATCCAGAGTTATCGCGACCTGCCGTTGCTCATCAATCAGTGGGCGAACGTTGTTCGATGGGAGATGCGGACGCGGCTGTTCCTCCGCACGTCGGAGTTTCTGTGGCAGGAAGGGCACACCGCCCACGCCTCCGCCCAGGAAGCTGAGGAAGAGACAAAGAAGATGGTGGATGTCTATCGCCAATTCGCCGAGGAGTGGATGGCGATGCCGGTGCTGGTGGGGCCGAAGAGCGAGGGGCAGAAGTTCCCCGGCGCGGTGTACACACTTTGCATCGAGGCGATGATGCAGGACGGCAAGGCGCTGCAAGCCGGTACGAGCCACTTCCTGGGGCAGAACTTCGCGAAGGCGTTCGATGTGACCTTCAAGAACGAGCAGAACAAGGAAGAGTTCGCCTGGGCCACAAGCTGGGGCGTGAGCACTCGGCTCATCGGCGGGCTGATCATGACGCACTCGGACGACAACGGCCTGGTGGTGCCGCCACGGCTGGCGCCGCTGCACGTGGTGATCGTGCCGCTGGGCCGCAATGACGCGGAGCGCGGCCCCAGCATCGCGGCGGCGGAGAAGCTGGCGGGCGAACTGAAAGCACTGCCTCGCGATGAGTTCTTCGGGTACGAGCCGATCACGGTGAAGATCGACCGCATGTTCGACAAGCAGCCCGGCTTCCGCTACGCCGAGTACGAACTCCGTGGGGTTCCCGTGCGAGTCGAGATCGGGCCGAAGGACATCGAGAAGAGTGCCTGTGCCGTCGCCCGCCGCGACGTGCCTGGCAAGGAAGGCAAGCAGTTCGGCATCCCTCTCGCCGGGGCCGCGGTGCACGTCGACACGGTGCTGCGGGACATCCAGAAGTCTCTGTTCTCACGAGCGAAGACGATGCGGGATTCGCGGATCGTGACGGCTGAGACGATCGAGGAGTTCAAGCAACTCTTCCCGACAAAAGGTGAGGACGAGGCCGACACCGACCTGGGCACGCTGAAGTTCGTCTACGCCCACTGGGACGGAACCCGCGAAACGGAGGATCGCGTGCAAAAGGAGTACAAGGCGACGATTCGCTGCCTGCCTTTCGACGGCCCTCAGGAGCCCGGCACGTGCCTCTTCAGCGGCAAGGCCTCCCCGCGGCGTGTCGTCTTCGCGAGGGCGTACTAATCCGTTGCTGCGGAAAAGTAGCGATTCTTCCTGTCTTCCCCACCGGAAGGCTCGACCTCGGCACGAGTGCTGCTAGTCCTCGTAGGGGCGGATGACTCGTCATGCGAGCCGCCGCCCCTACACTTTCCAGGTCCGGCCATTCCGCCGGCCTCGTTCTTCTCTGGAGGTTGCCACCATGGCGTTCACCCTGCCCCAACTGCCTTATGCCTTCAACGCTCTCGAGCCTTATATCGATGCGGCCACGATGGAGATTCACTCCCAGCGGCACCACAAGGCTTACGTCGACAACCTCAACAAGGCCCTTGAAAGCGCCCCGGACCTCGCCAGCCTCTCGATCGAGGAGTTGCTCCGCGTCGTGAAGACCAAGGCCCCGGACAGCGTGAAGCAGGCGATCATCAACAACGGCGGCGGCCACCATAACCATGCGATCTTTTGGGAAATCATGACCCCCGGCGGCGGCGGCGAACCCTCCGGCCTGATTGGCGACGCGATTCAGGCCGCCTTCGGCGACTTCGCCAAATTCAAGGACACCGCCAAGCAGAACGGCCTCACACAGTTCGGCAGCGGCTGGACCTGGCTTGTCTGGAATCCCACCACCACCAAGCTTGAGGCCATCAAACGACCCAACCAGGACAGCCCTCTGATGGACGGCCTTGTGCCCGTCCTCGGCATCGACGTATGGGAACACGCCTATTACCTGAAGTATCAGAACAAGCGTCCGGACTATATCGAAGCCTGGTGGAACACGGTGAACTGGAAAGCCGTGGAAGCCAGGCTCGTCGCCGCCAAGGCGGGGAAGTAACACGCCCTCCCTTGCGTCAGGCTGGTAAGAATCCGCATGCCTGTCGAGTGTGAGGATTCTTCAAAATCGATCGGACTTCGGACTGTGGTACGGCACGACACTGGTGCCACAGTTTCTGAGTCCCGCCTTGCGAGTTCGCCGTTGGGCCTGTCACTTCTCGTCGACTCTCGCAGAATAGAAGCCATCGTCGGATTCCC
>Ga0105049_10005699_pt1 | contig 14499 bp, 10 predicted proteins | sample MAT06_FD_78087 | JGI IMG/M metagenome (GOLD analysis project Ga0105049, IMG submission 78087) | Freshwater microbial communities from Lake Fryxell liftoff mats and glacier meltwater in Antarctica - MAT-06 | ecosystem: Environmental > Aquatic > Freshwater > Ice > Liftoff microbial mat | place...
AAACCATCTATCAAAAGTGCCAGCCATTTTAATGGAGTACTGAATTATGCCAACTTGTACAATTCCAGTTACTAAACAACCAATTATAAAAAAGATGTACACTCCACCAAAAAATGCTTTTTCTTTTGGTCTAATTTTTTCTATTATAAATAACAAAGCAATACAAATTACTGTTGCTAAAATCATCAACCCTCCAATAGTACTATCCATTGGAACATTATCTGTTGCTTCTGCAGCAGCACTAACCAATGCAGCTATAAAAGCTAAAACTCCTCCAATTACCGCTAGTTTTATAAACCAACTTCGAATTAAGTTATAATTGAATGTTGATCTTTTACGGAAATAATACACCATTACAATTGCAGGAATGGTTAATAGATTAAGTAGGTGAACGCCTATTGAAAGTCCCATCATGAAGAATATAAAAACAATCCACTTATCTGCACCTGGTTCATCTGCTTGATGTTCCCACTTAAGAATAGCCCAAAAAACGATTGCTGTAAAAAAACTAGACAGTGCATATACTTCACCTTCAACAGCACTATACCAGAAAGAATCACTAAATGTATAAGCAAGTGCACCAACAACACCAGCACCCATGATGCTCCACAATTGATACGCCGAAATGTTTCCAGAAGTACTCACATTCATCAGTCTACGCGCAAAATGAGTAATAGTCCAAAACAAAAATAAAATAGTGAAACTACTAGCTAAAGCACTCATGATATTTACTGCACGAGCTGCATTTAATGGATTATCGCCAAACAAAACGATAAATACCCTACCTAAAATAACAAATAAAGGGGCTCCTGGAGGGTGAGGAATTTGTAGTTTATAACAACTACTTACAAATTCACCGCAATCCCAGAAACTACCACCAGATTCAGCAGTAAGAATATATACGGTACTGGCTATTAAAAATACCACCCAACCCGTAATGTTATTGATCTTTTTAAATTGCATATTTGCTTTGGTTTTTAAGACGGGCAAACATAGCTTATTATAGCTAAAAATTGAAAAACTAGTGGCTGTTTAGATAGAATTAAGAAAGTTTTAGAGAATTTGGCTCATTGCCCAATGACCAATACCCAATGACTAATGCCAAATGCCCGATGCCATAATGCCCAATTTCGTCCTTACCTTTGCACCCGATGAAAAAAAAGCAGACAGTTGCATTTCATACTTTGGGTTGCAAACTCAATTTTTCGGAAACTTCTACCATTTCTAGGATAATGGAAAAAGAAGGATTTGAAAAAAGAGATTTTACCGATTTGGCAGATGTATATGTAATTAATACCTGTTCTGTTACTGATAATGCAGATAAAGAATGCAGGCAATTGGTTAGAAGAATTCAACGAAAATCGCCAGAAAGTTTTGTGGTTATTACTGGATGTTATGCTCAATTAAAACCAAAAGAGATTTCGGAAATTCCGGGTGTTGACCTAGTATTAGGTGCTGCAGAAAAATTCAATATCGCTCATCATATCAGCGAATTAGTAAAAACCACCGATGCTGCAAAAATCTGTAGTTGTGATATTGAAGATGTAAATGGTTTTAATGCTTCATTCTCTCAAAATGATAGAACAAGAACTTTTTTAAAAGTGCAGGATGGTTGTGATTATAATTGTTCTTTTTGTACCATTCCAATGGCAAGAGGAAAAAGCAGAAGTGATCGTATTGAAAACGTACTAATTCATGCAACAAATTTGGCTGCAGATGGAGTTAAAGAAATTGTTCTGACCGGAGTGAACTTAGGCGACTTTGGCAAAGGGCCAAATGGCGATTTGAAGCATGAAGAAAATTTCACCAATTTAGTAAAAGCATTGGATCAAATAAAAGGAATAGATCGATTTAGAATATCTTCTATTGAGCCAAACTTATTAACCAATGAATTGATTGAATGGGTTGCGAATAGCGATCAGTTTATGCCCCATTTTCATATTCCATTACAGAGTGGATCCAATGATATATTGGCAATGATGAGAAGAAGGTATAAACGAGAATTGTATCAAGAGAGAGTTCAATTAATAAAAAAATTAATGCCTCATGCTTCTATTGGTGTAGATGTAATTGTTGGATTTCCGGGAGAAACTGATGCTCACTTTGATGAAACATTCGATTTTTTACATTCATTAGATGTCTCCTATTTACATGTATTTACTTATTCGGAAAGAGATGATACCAAAGCGCTAGAGTTTAAACCAATCGTTCCTATGAATATTAGGAATGAGAGGAATAAAAAGTTGCGTAATTTATCATTTATGAAATTGCAATACTTTACCAATTTGCATGAAGGTGAAACTAGAAAAGTATTATTCGAAGCATACAATAAAAATGGAATGATGGAAGGATATACCGATAATTATATTCGCGTATCAACTCTTTACCGAAAAGAATGGGCCAATGAACTTGTCAATTGGAAATTATAATTCTGCGTTCATTAAAGGAATTTGATTTACTAAATCATAAAATGTTTTAGTAATAGTAAAAGCTTTTATTGCATCTACATGATTGTGATGATGCAAGTCGGTTCCAATTAATTTAAAATAGCCTTCTTTAAGCATATTCATTGCCACTTTTCTTACAGGTACGCCATAGTAGCCGCTTAAAGAAAGTAAATTCAGTTGAAAAACACAACCCATTTCAATTAACCTTTCGTATTGTTGAAAGTTGTTGTAATAAAACCCATATCGCTCAGGATGCGCGAGTATTGGTTTGTAGCCTTGTATATTTAATTGAAAAATAGCATTTTCAATATATGGTGATGGGGCGGCGTACGACATTTCTATAAGCACATGTTTATTATTGCCTATGCACATTAAAGGTTTTTCATCGGCCAATAATTCCATAAAAGATTCATCTACCATGTATTCTGCAGCAGCTTCTATATGCAAATCTATTTCTGCCAATACAAGCTCTTGTTTCATTCTTTCGAGTACCGGTAAAATTATTTCAGGTGAATTATTATGTACACCAGTAAAAATATGAGGTGTTACAATGCATTTTCGATACCCCCATTCTTGCATTAACCCAAAATAATTTAATGATTCTTCTATTGTTGCTGCTCCATCATCTAAACCAGGCAACATATGCGAATGCATATCAACCCCAATAAAAGAAAGGTCTCTTTTAATTCTTGATGATTGAAACAATGATTTAAACATGAATATTAATCATTAAATCGGAGACAAATATTGAGCAGGAAATTCAACCACCATTACTTGTCCAAGACTTTGTAATTGTACATACACTTTTTTCTTACCACCTCTTAAAACAGTTCCTTCCCTATCCATAAATACGCCAAAGTTGATCCTAATTTTTTCTCCTTGCACAAATCCTTCATCAGAAATAAGTGAAATGCATGCATCTTTTTCGGATAGATACATCTTTATAATATTTACTTCCTCATCTCTAATTACAGCAGGCTTCCCTAAGTAATAAACAAAGTTCAATACACCATCCGTCATTAATACATTAGATCGCTCAGTTACATCTATTCTAACAAATACGTAAGACTTAAAAAGTGGATCTTCAATTACTTTTTTACGATCAGACCATTGGCGTTCCACTTTTTGTAATGGGCACCAACTTTCTATCCCTTTCTTTATTAGACGGGCATCAATCTTTTTTTCCCACCTAGGTTTTGTATATACAGCATACCATTTTTTCTCTAGAACCTTTTCCATTTGCAAGCATTAATAATTACAATATTACAAAATTAATGAGCTATTAATTACGAACGGTTGGGGATTTAGTTTTAGCAATTTCTTCAATTATTTTTACACTTGCATCAATATGCATATCTAATTTAAGTGATTTAAGCCATTCTTGATAGCGAATACCTTTATTTTTATCTGCATTGTTGTAAAACTTATCCTTATCTGCCTCAAGCGCTGAAACTACTAAAGAATCTTTCAGTTTTAATAAACTATTATTTTGGGTAACAGTAGTTAAAATTAGCTTTTGCTGGTCCTTGTATTTATCCACCTTTAGATTAATCGGCGCTTCTCCGTTTTTACTTAGCCATTTTAAATTGCCTTGCAATAAGTTTAGATTTGGATCGGCTAAAATCTTATCCTGCATTGTTTTGCTAATAGTATTAAGATCAGAAGAACTATTAGATTCCCAAGGTTCGTAATCTGCTTTGGCAATTGAGTCCCATGGCAAAGAATTAGGATTGTCTTTCTCTCTAATTTTTAAATATTCATAAGAATCAGGCATAATTACATCAGGTACTACTCCATTTAATTGTGTAGATCCTCCATTAACTCTGTAAAATTTTTGGAAAGTAAGCGTTACAGCACCATACTCAGTTCTTCCACTATAGAAATCAATAGGCTTACCAAAAGGAATTGGTCGCTGAACAGTTCCTTTTCCATAAGTAGAAGTACTACCAATTACAATTCCTCTTTTATAATCTTGAATAGCAGCAGCAAAAATTTCACTGGCCGATGCGCTTAATTCGTTAACTAATACTGTAAGTGGACCATCATATAATACTGATTCATCATTATCTCGCCATGTTCTATTATCTACCTTACCATCTTTTTCTTTTACTTGAACAACTGTTCCAGATTTAATAAACAACCCAACCATTTTTACTACTTCTACCAAAGAACCTCCACCATTATTTCTTAAATCAATTACAATACCTTTTACATTTTCTGCTTTTAATTTTTTTACTTCTTTAGCAACATCTTCTGAACTACGAAACCCGTTTTGATCTTCAAAATTGGCATAAAAATCAGGTAAAGCTATATATCCAATTTTATTATTCCCATTTTGAACAATTGCACTTCTTGCTAAACCTTCATCCTGTTCAATTTTCTCGCGAATCATTGAGATAGTACTTAAAGTACCATCTTGTTTTTTAAATGTTAATCTAACTTCGGTGCCCTTATTTCCTCTAATTAATTTTACAGCATCTTCTGTAGCATAGCCAGTCACATCAACAGCTTCTTCTGTCCCTTGTGCTACTTTTATGATAATATCTCCAGCAACTATTTTGCCCGACTTCCAAGCTGGTCCACCAGTAACTATACTAGCAATTTTTATTCCATTATCATCTTGTTGCAATTGTGCTCCTATACCAAAAAACTGATTACTCATTCTTTCATCAAAACCTCTTTTTTCTACAGGTGGAAAATAGTCGGTATGGGGATCCATTAAATTGGTAACAACATTAATAAATGCATTAAAGCGTTGATCTTCTGTAAATGTTGTTTTAATTCTGGTAAAAGTACGATCCATAATTTTCAACACTTTAGTTCTTGCTTCTGCTTCTAAACTATCATCGGGCTTTGCAATAAATCCTTCCTTACCTTTATTTTTTTCTCTTTCTTCTTGCAGATCAATGTATCGTTCTAAAGAATACAATTTAATTTTTTTTCTCCAACGATCTTTTCTTTCAGATTCATTTGAAGCAAAATTAATTTTATCGCCATCTAATTGAACTGTTTCATCAACATTATAATCAAAAGGTTTTGATAATAATTCTTTATACAATTGAGTTGCTTCTATAACTCTTTTTTCATAAATATCACTAACTGCTGGTTGAAATTGCAGTGCAGCTCCATGAATTTCATTATCAATTGTTGTTTCATATTTTTTAATTGCATCTATATCACTTTGTAAAAACAATGTTTTATCGCCATCCAATTGGTCGATATAACCAGTAAATACTTTTTTAGAGAACTCATCATTAATTGCTTTCGGGCTAAAATGCTCTTGTTCTAACAAAGCACCAACAGCATTTAATAAACGTTGTTGAAGTGTTACCATTTCATTTGAACTATTACCGCCTATAGTTCTAAATGCAAAAAATAATGTGCCAAATAATAAAATGGCGGTGAGTGCTAAACCTTTTCTTGTCTTCATAAATTGCTTCAATTTTTGCATGATCTTTCCAAAAATAACTCAAAAAGAGTTTAATCTAATATAATTAAAACCTATTAACAAAGCTTTTGAAATATGGTTTATAAAAAAAAATCACTATTTTTGCCACCCGCAAAACGGAGGGCGTAGCTCAGTTGGTTAGAGCGTCAGTTTGTGGATCTGAAGGCCGGGGGTTCGAGACCCCTCGTTCTCCCTTTATAAAACCTATAAGACGTTTGTTTTATAGGTTTTTAATTTTACAATATGAAATTGATCTATTTAATTCCTCTTATTTCTGCATTTATCGGCTGGTTTACTAATTGGATAGCTATTAAAATGCTATTTCATCCTAGAGAGCCTAAAATAATATTAGGCATTCGTTTTCAAGGAATTTTTCCAAAGCGCCAACAGCAATTTGCCGAAAAACTAGGGAAATTAGTAAGTGAAGAATTGCTTTCTTTCGAAGATATTGAGTCTAAAATTAGCAATCCTGCTAATATTAATAAGCTAATGCCTTTTATAGAAACTCATATCGACCACTTTTTAAGGGTTAAACTAGCAGAACAAATGCCAGTAATTAGTATGTTTATTGGTGATAAAACCATCAATCAGTTAAAAGAGGTATTTATTACCGAATTAACCGAGCTTTTCCCTGTTATTATGAAAAATTACATGAACAATCTTCAAGATGACCTTGATTTAGAAAAAATAGTTACTCAGAAGGTTGCAGGATTCTCATCCGACAAACTCGAACATATTTTAAATACCATAATGGCTAAAGAATTTAGATTCGTTGAGATTACAGGTGGGGTTTTAGGATTTTCAATAGGCTTATTACAAGTATTATTAACCTTATTGGCCTAGTCACCGACTAAAAAACAGGTTGGCATTAAAGTTCGTCTCAACTTTATCCATTTAAAATTGTCTTATTACCGTTTGTATAAAGCAAATGCAGTTCATCCTATAAATGTTGGAATTTCGCACTTATTAATAAAGTTTATTATGCGTATTTTTATAGTGTTGTTTAGTATAGTTTTAGTGAATTTAGCTGCAAATGCACAGTTTCCTGGCATGGGCGGACGCCCAGGTGGAGCAGCAGGTGCAAATCAAAACACCAATATTGGTCACTTTTATGGTAAAATACAAGATCCAAAAACCAAAAAAGGTATTGAAGGAGTAACTGTACAATTAAAAGGGAACAAGTTTGATACAGCAACCAAAAAAATGAAAGAAGTTACTTTAGGTACTATAATTACCAAAGCAAATGGTGATTTTACCTTTGACAATTTATCTCTCTTTGGAAATTTTAAACTAAAAATGAGCGTAATGGGGTACAAACCCCTTGAGCAAACTATTAGTTTTGGAATAAAATTTCCACAAGGTGGTGGAGCCCCTGATTTTACTAAAATGATGGCAATGGCCGATAAAGACCTTGGTAATATTATGATGGAAGAAGATGCTACCAATTTAGGAAATGTTACGGTTACCGCATCAAGCAAGCCTCAATTTGAATTAGGAATTGATAGAAAAATATTTAATGTAGATAAAAACTTAATGGGAGCTGGAGCAACTGCAACTGATTTGATGAGAAATATCCCAGCATTAAATGTTGATATTGATGGCAATGTAACATTAAGAAATGCAGCTCCTACAATTTTTATTGATGGCAGACCTACTACTATTACACTAGATCAAATTCCTTCAGAAATAATTGATAAAGTAGAATTAATCACTAATCCATCAGCGAAATATGATGCTTCTGGTGGTAATGCTGGTATTTTAAACATTGTTTTAAAGAAAAATAAAAAAACAGGTTATAACGGAGGAATTAGAGCCGGATTAGATTCACGAGGAATGCCCAACTTTGGTGGAGACCTTAATTTAAGACAAAACAAAATTAATTATACTGGTAGTGGATCATATAATCAACGAAAATCAATTTCCGAAGGAATAACTGACAGAAACAATATTCTATCAGTTCCAAGTAATATTTACAATGTACAAAACTCTATTAATACTGGTTATTTTGCTTTTTTAAGAAGTGGCATTGATTATTTTGTTGATAATAGAAATACTTTTTCGATCTCAGCAAATTATGTAAAAGGTAAATTTGATAATGATCAAATACAAAAAGTTGATTCTACAATAAAGGGTGCTTTTTCTTCTTATACCAATGTAAATACATTGTCGTCTTCTACTTTTGAGAACATTGGAACTCAATTAAGCTACAAGCATAATTTTGAAAAAACTGGACATAATATTTCTTCTGATTATAACTTCAACAAAAGCAACAATAGCAACGGGTCAGATATAGATAGTAAAACATTTAATTCAGGAAATACACAAGTTGGTTTGCCAATAATACAAAGAGCATTGGGGAACGGTAATTCTACCAACCATACATTTCAAATAGACTATGAAAACCCATTAACTGATAACTCTAAATTTGAAGGTGGTTTAAGAGCAGCTATACGCGATTTTGCAAACTTGTTAGACCAATATCGTTTTTCCTCATCATTAAATACTTTTGTACTGGTTCCAACTATTAGTAATAAATATAAATTCAACGATCAGGTTTATGCTGCTTACGGCACTTATAGCTTTAAAGTTAAAAAGTGGAGTTATCAATTGGGATTACGTGCAGAAAGCTCTAATTACACAGGTACTTTATTAACTTCAAAGGGAGTTGATTCTGCAAATTTTAAAGTTACTTACCCATTAAGCTTATTCCCAAGCGCATTTATTACTTATAAAATTAATGACAAACAAGATTATCAAATTAACTACTCAAGAAGAATAAATAGACCTAACTTCTTTCAATTAATGCCTTTCCCAGATTATACAGATCCACAGAATATTAATATTGGTAATGCCGGTTTAAGACCTGAATTTACCAACTCATTTGAAATGTCGTGGAACAATGCATACAAAAAGGGTTCTAACTTTTTAGCTACCCTTTTTGCTAAATATTCAACCGACTTAATTACAAGGTACGTTTATAGAGATAGAAATGATATAGTACCAACTGATAGTGCATTTTTTAGTACTTATATAAATGCAAACAATGCTATTTCCTTTGGATTAGAATTAACTGAAAAAACGCAGATTACTAAATGGTGGGAATTAACGGCAAACTTAAACGTGTTTAATTCAAGAATCAATGCAAGTATTCCCGGACAAGCAGATCTATCTCAAGAGCAATGGAGTTTCTTCACTAAAATGAACAACACTTTTAAAGTTGCAAAAACTTTATCCATACAATTAAGCGGCGACTATCAAGGAAGAACTGTTTTACCTCAAGGTAGTGGCGGAGGTGGTGGTGGACGAGGAGGTGGTGGAATGATGTTTGGAGGCGGACCACAATCTGGAGCTCAAGGCTATAATTTACCAAGATATGGTGTAGATATAGCTATCAGAAAAGATTTTACTTTTAAAAAAGGAAGAACAGGTAACATTACATTAAGCATGAATGATATATTTAGAACTCAACTATCTCAAAACTTTTCTGAAAGTTCATTCTTTAATCAAACCAATCAACGTAGAAGAGATCCACAAGTTTTACGATTGAATTTCAGCTACCGATTTGGTAAGTTTGACGCTAGTTTATTTAAGAGAAAAAACACTAAGGCAGACCAAGGTGGTGGAATGGATATGATGCAACAATAATTATTAAGAGAATATTAAATTAGATCCGGAATTGGCTAATAGCTTTTCCGGATTTTTTATTGATTTTTACCCGTGAGCATTGGTACAAAAGAAAATTCTTCGAAAGATTCTTCTACAATAGAACCATCCACCAACTTATTAATACGCAACATTCGTTGAACTTCTCCTTCGTCAACAGGAACAACCATACAACCTCCAGGTTTTAATTGCTCAACTAATTTAGGCGGAATAAATGGTGCAGCTGCAGTAATGATTATTTTATCAAATGGTCCATATGTAGGTAACCCTTGAAATCCATCTCCATAAAAAAATTTAATATTAGGATATTGCTTTCTAAAAAAGAAAAATAACTTCTGTTCTTCATATAATTTCTTTTGACGTTCAATGGTGAAGACCGTTTGAGCACCCATTTCGGCAAGAATAGTTGTTTGGTAAATACTACCTGTTCCAATTTCTAATACTTTATCTCCCTTTTTAACTTGTAGCAATTGAGTTTGATATGCTACAGTATAAGGATGAGAGATGGTCTGATCTGCAGCAATTGGAAATGCTCTATTTTCATAAGCAATTTTATCAAATGCAGAATCTAAAAAATAATGCCGAGGTATTTTATTAATAGCATCTAATACTGCATCATCACTAATGCCTTTCTCACGTAAAATATCAATTAAAATACGGCGCATTCCTTTTTGCTGAAAACTATCAGAATAAATCCTATCTGGTGACATTGGGCGAATATACTAATTTCAGCATTATCCTAGTTGCATAGTCTTTATAATACCTTCAATTCTATTATTCAACTCCAATTGCTTAGCATCAAAATCTTCTTTACTTGCTAAAGTTGTGTTTACGCTGAAATAGAATTTTATTTTGGGTTCTGTACCAGATGGCCGCGCCGAAATTTTACTACCATCAGCAGTAATGAATTGCAACACATTACTTTTTGGCAAATTAATTTTCCAACTCTCTCCTGTTAATAAATTCTTTCCTATTTGTAATTGGTAATCGAGTAATGTAATAACAGGAGCATTATTGATTAAGCTAGGTGGACTATTTCTATATCCCTCCATCATATCGGCAATTTCTTTTTGTCCATTCATTCCCTTTTTGGTAATGCTTATTAATGTTTCATAATAAAATCCAAATTGAAGATAGAGTTCAATCATTTTATCGAATAAACTTTTCCCTTTATTCTTTTCATAAGCAGCCATTTCGCACATTAAAGCAACTGCACTTACAGCATCTTTATCTCTAATTTGATCCCCAATCATTAATCCAAAACTTTCCTCACCTCCAATAACATAATTTTCTTTGCCTTCGAGTTCTTTAATTTTTTCGGCTATCCATTTAAAGCCAGTTAATACATTATAGCAACCTACTTTATAAAATTTTGCAACTTCATTAATCATTTCTGTAGTTACAATAGTTGATATTACCATATCATTGGGTTGTGCTATACCCTTTGCATTACGAGCTTCCATCATATAAGCAAAAGCCAATACAGCAGTTTGGTTACCATTCATTAGTACCCATTCTCCTTTATGATTTTTAACACCAATACCCACACGATCTGCGTCGGGATCTGTACCTAATAAAATATCTGCATTGAGAGATTTTGCTTTTTGCAAACCAATACTCATGGTTTCACTTTCCTCAGGATTTGGGTATGCAACAGTAGGAAAGTTTCCGTCTGGCGTTGCTTGCTCTTCTACAATATGAACGTTGGTAAATCCAAACCTACTCAATACTTCAGGAACCAAGGTGATTCCTGTACCATGAATTGGGGTATATACAATTTTAAGATCGTGCTGCTTAGCAATTACATCAGGATAAACGCTTAATCCTTTTACCATGGTTAAATATGCATCATCCATTTCCTTACCTAGTATATTGATATTTTTTTCTCCTCCTTCCCATTTAACATCATCAACACTATTAATTGCTTCAACTTCTATAATTACATTTTTATCGTGAGGTGGAACTAATTGGCCACCATCATTCCAATAAGCTTTATAACCATTATATTCTTTCGGATTATGTGAGGCTGTACAAACAACACCAGCTTTACATTTTAAATTTCTAATAGCAAAGCTCAATTCAGGAGTAGGTCTTAATTCTTCAAATAAAAATACTTTTATCCCATTAGCTGCAAAAACATTAGCAGTAGTTTCAGCCAAAAAGCGGGAGTTGTTTCTGCTATCATGTGCAATAGCTATTTTAATTTCTTCGTTACCATATGTTTTTTTAAGGTAATTGGCAAAACCTTGTGTTGCCATTCCAATAGAATACTTGTTTACTCTGTTGGTACCCACTCCCATTAAACCACGTAAACCACCAGTACCGAATTCAAGATTTCGATAAAAAGAGTCCGCTAGTTCGTCAGGATTATTTTTTTGAAGATCTTCAATAGTTGATTTAGTTATTGCATCGTAGTTTCCGTTTACCCAAATATCAATTCTTTCCTGAATAGCAGCGTTCATAGTATATTATTTTTATTTATATGACAATTTTAGTGATAAATATTTAATTAAACTACATAGGCACCAACTAATTCACCATCTTCCACTTCAACTTGAATATGGTTTTCTTTGGTTGTGGAAAGAGAAAGACCAACATAATCTGGTTTTACGGGAAAGAGTTTATGCATTCTTTCTACTAAAACCATGGTTTGAATACTTTTAGGGTGGGCATCTAAAAGTGGTTTTAATGCATACAATAAAGTTCTACCACTATTGGCTACATCATCTATCACCACAATATTAATCCCGTTCAAATCTACTTTTTCGCTGAGCGTAATATCAGAAGGTAAATCTTTATCCAATTGCATTGATATAATTTGCATTGGGTTGGATAGATATTTTTTCAAGAGGTCGCCAATTTTTTCGGCCATTGTACTTCCGCTATTCCTAATACCTATTAGCAAAACTGGAGCATCATTTCCAGTAAGGTTTTCAGCCAATTCCAAGCTCATTCTATGTAATTTTTGAGCAAGTTCTTCTTTATTAAGAATATATCTTTTTTCGGGCATTCCCTTGTTTTATACCCCAAATTAACAACAATAAATGCATACAACAAATGATCCCTTAATATGTTAATTATCTATCTTAGCGTTTTAACCCTGTTTTTATGCACTATATACCTCAAATAGCTTTTTTAGTACTTTCTGCAATTGGTGTTTTTTTATTTGCCAAAAAAGCTAGCGAAATTAAGCGCAATATTTTCTTAGGTAAAGACGAAGACTTAAGTGATAATCCATCTAAACGATGGAAGAATCTTGCTCTATTGGCATTAGGTCAAAGAAAAATGTTTAAGAATACTTTTGTTGCCTTCATGCACTTAATTATTTATGCAGGATTCATCATCATTAATATAGAAGTATTAGAAATAGTATTAGATGGAATTTTAGGCACACACCGACTATTTCTTCCATTTTTAGGAAGCTTTTATACTTTTTTAATTAACTTTTTTGAGTGGCTGGCTGTTGGCGTAATTGTTGTTTGTGTAATATTTTATGCTCGCAGAAATATAATTAAATTAAAAAGATTTATTGGTAAAGACTTAAACGGATGGCCTCGCAGCGATGCCAATTATATTTTAATTACAGAAATTGTATTAATGAGTTTATTCCTTACCATGAATGCAACTGATCAGGTATTACAATCAAGAGGATTTGAACCCGATCATTATAAAATAACTGGCGCTTTCTTTTTTTCTAATATGCTCACTCCCCTATTTAATGGGTTCTCCAACGAAACAATTGTTGTAATTGAACGAACTGCATGGTGGATACATATTACCGGCATTTTTGCTTTTTTAAATTACTTGCCATATTCTAAACACCTTCATATAATGCTGGCTTTTCCAAATGCATATTATACCCGATTAGTTTCGCCCGGTATAATAAAAAATATGCCTGCTGTACAAAATGAAGTGCTATATGCAATGCAACCAGAAATGGCTCCTACAGATGCTGCTCCTCCTGCAAGCTTTGGTGCAAAAGATATTTTCGATTTAAGTTGGAAAAATTTATTAGATGCATACAGTTGCACCGAATGTGGAAGATGCACTGCTGCATGCCCAGCAAGTAGTACTGGTAAATTATTGAGTCCTCGTAAAATAATGATGGATACCAGAGATAGAATGGAAGAAGTAGGCAAAAACATCAATGCCAATAAAAAATTTATTCCCGATGAAAAATCTTTATTGCATAATTATATTACCGTAGAAGAATTACGTGCATGTACCACTTGCAATGCTTGTGTAGAAGAATGCCCTGTTAGTATTTCTCCTTTAGATATTATTATGGAATTGCGCAGATCTTTAATTATGGAAGAAAGCAATGCCCCACAAGAATGGAACGCTACATTCAGTAATATTGAAAATAATTTTGCTCCATGGAAATTCTCACCCGATGATAGAGATGCATGGACAAAAGAAATGGTTTAAATAAATGGTTGATAAATAATACGCCAAAGTTGCAATAAAGCGGTAAGAATAAAGATAATACCCATTGTTTGGTTCAAGGTCTTATTGCTTGTATTCAATTTGTTTACCAACCAATTTCCTCCATGGATATACAATGCTAGCCCTGCTATAGTGCCAGTTCCTGCCCCTACAGTAAATAAATTAAAAGCATAACTATTAGAACTTAGCCATCCCATTTGAAATAAAGTAGTGGTCCACAAAAACCAAAACGGAATTTGAAGTGGGTTCAAAGCACTCATCATCAATCCTAAAAAAAAACGATGCAATTTATTGTTTAGTACCAACGATTTTTTATCTCCGGTTTGTCTGTTTGCAGTTACAAAAGCCATTATACCTAACACCAAAAATAATACAACAGTAATCCACCCCAGTGCTAAAAACCAATTTCTGTGTTCTGCTGCCCAACTCATACCAGTTAGCGCAAAACGCAGATATATCATTTCTACAATTGCTACTCCAATGGCAAATTCCCAA
>Ga0105049_10005700_pt1 | contig 14498 bp, 13 predicted proteins | sample MAT06_FD_78087 | JGI IMG/M metagenome (GOLD analysis project Ga0105049, IMG submission 78087) | Freshwater microbial communities from Lake Fryxell liftoff mats and glacier meltwater in Antarctica - MAT-06 | ecosystem: Environmental > Aquatic > Freshwater > Ice > Liftoff microbial mat | place...
AGTCACAGCATACAATAAAAAAATTATTTTAAATTAATAATTAAGACATGATTAATAGTGAATAATTTGGAAGCTGTGTAACTAATATTTAAAGAAAAAATATATTTAACTTTAAGCATAGCAGTTTATACAGGAGAAACTTATTAAGAATCTACAAAGACTTTTTATTAAATTTTTCTAAAGATAACAATACCTAAAGCTTGAAAACTTTCGCTAATTAATATTTTTTAAACTAGCTACTTTTTAATTTAATTTCGCCTTGATGTATCTTTACTTCTACTTATTAAATTTTTTAGCAGTATGAAAACTTTTTTTAAAAAAATCATTCTTAAAACTGAGGCCTTCCAAAAAGGGAAACTAAAAAATATTTCTTCATATAGAATTGCTAAGGGATACAGAAATTTTAAAATTAATTTAAAGAGAAACGTAAAAGATTTTATTTTAATTGGCGCCGGAATATTCTCAGCCTCATTTGGCTTTAAAGGCTTCTTGCTCACTAATAACTTTATTGATGGTGGTGCAACTGGAATTTCATTATTAATTTCGGCCACAACAACAATTCCTTTACCCATTTTATTAATTGCCGTTAATTTTCCGTTTATTATTTTGGGAAATAAAATTTTAGGTAGAGGGTTTGCAGTAAAAACAACAATTGCAATAATTTTTCTTGCACTTTGTGTTGCATTCGTCAATTTCCCAAACGTTACAAACGATAGCTTACTGGTAGCAATTTTTGGCGGTTTTTTTCTTGGTGCAGGAATTGGCTTAGCGGTTAGAGGCGGTGCTGTAATTGATGGAACTGAAGTTCTTGCAATTTATCTCAGCAAAAAATTTGGAACAACTTTAGGAGATATTATTATTTTAATTAATGTTTTTATATTTTCTGCGGCAGCATATCTTCTTTCTATTGAAATTGCTTTGTATTCTATGATTACATATTTATCGGCTTCTAAAACTTTAGATTTTATTGTTGAAGGAATTGAAGAATACATTGGCGTTACAATTGTATCATCGCATAGCGAAGAATTAAGGTTGATGATAACTACTTCTCTTGGCAGGGGCGTAACAATTTATTCTGGAAAGAGAGGTTATAAAAACAACGGCGAATCTAAAGAAGTAGAAATTATTTACACTGTTTTAACTCGATTAGAATTAAATAAGTTGAATGTTGAAATTCAAAAAATTGATCCAAACGCTTTTGTGGTAATGAATAGCGTTAAGGACACAAAAGGTGGAATGATTAAAAAAAGGCCATTGAAGCATTAAAGTTGTTTTGTTAAACAATTTTGTAGATAATTTTAGTAACTATAATAAAATAGTATTACCACAGTTTGTTTTAGAAATTGCTATTAGTTTCTTTGTGTCGTTAAATTATTAATTAAACTAAAAATTGATTTCATCCAAATTAAAAGCACACGGTTACATTCTTTTAGCAAACATAATTTATGGTGCTAATTATACAATAGCAAAACACGTTATGCCAAAGTATTTGCAGCCTTCGGGTTTTGTATTATTGAGAGTGATTGGTGCATTTATTTTGTTTTTTAGCTTTTATAGTATAGGTTCAACACAAAAAATTGAGAAAAAAGATTTTAGAAGATTAATCGTTTGTTCATTATTTGGAATTGCAATCAATCAAATTTTCTTTTTTGAAGGATTAAGCAGAACAACACCAATCAATGCTTCAATTATTATGGTATTTTCTCCTATTTTAGTTTTACTTATCTCTAATATCATCAACAAAGAAAAAATTAGCACAACCAAAATCACTGGAATTATACTTGGTTTTTGTGGTGCTTTGTTTTTAATAACCAAAGGTGGAACAGTAAGTTTTACAAAATCGGAAAACTCTTTGGGCGATGTTATGATTTTTTTAAATTCTATTTCGTGGGCAATATATTTAGTATTGGTTAGAGATTTAATGAAAAAATATGAAACAATTACTGTTATGAAATGGGTGTTTTTGTTTGGAATATTTTGGATTTTACCTTTTGGCTGGAAAGAAATGGTATCTGTTGATTACTCTCAAATTCCCACTTCTGCAATTTTAGCTATTTTGTATGTTATTATATTTACAACGTTTTTAGCATATTGGTTAAATAACCTTGCTTTAAAAACAGTGGAACCTTCTATTGTAGGAATCTATATCTACCTCCAGCCTTTGTTGGCATCATTTTTTGCAATAATTCTAGGCAAAGATTTTATTGATGGCACAAAAATTGTCTCAGCCCTTTTAATATTTGCAGGAGTGTATCTTGCTAGTTTCTATAAACACAAAACAATTTATGAAAAGTCTTAAATTAAATTTTATACAACAAATTTTCACACTTTCAATTTTATTTTTTCTTGCTTCTTGTGAGCCCGACAATGCAGTGGAACCAACAATAGAAGGCAAATACAATTGCGAAGAAACTGTTGCAGCTAGCGGCTCCACTCCTGCTTCAAAAACAACATTTGAGTTTCATGTTATTTCTACCTCCGCAGACAATTCAACTTATAAAATTGAAAATTTTTACAACATAGGATTTCAAAAAAGTTTAACAATAAACTATGAAGATGGAAACATTAGCATACCTGAGCAAAACATGGATGGCTTTGTTATAAAGGGATCTGGAAGCCTTGTTTCTGCAAAACTAAATTTATCATATTCTGCAAAAGATGCAGCAGGTAGCATAGAAACTTGTTCTGCTATTGCAATTAAAAAATAAATAAATACATTTGCACCAGATTTATAGGTTTTGCCTACGCAAATTAATAGGGAATTGTGTGAAATTCGCAAACAGTACCCGCTGCTGTAAGTAACATCAAAAAAATTTAATCTGTTTAACCACTGAAGACCATTTCGGGAAGGTAGATTAAATGTTACAAGTCAGAAGACCTGCCTAAAAATCGAAAAAGATTTATTAACCTTCGGGAATAAAGGTTTAAATTACTTAGAAGTGAAGCCAACGCTTTCACTTTTTTGTATTTTATATTTTCTCCCGAGAATTTTTTGTTGAATTGTTTAATTTTTTAGTGAATGTATTTTTTGTTTTTAACCTCAGCACTTCTGCCGACAGCATAGCAGCAGACTCAATAAAAAACAAAACCTTATTGCTTACAACAATTGAAATTGAAGATGTAAAAATGTTTGATTTCAATTCCAAGAAAATAGAAATTTCTACCTCAAGTAATTCATCAGAATTTTTGCAAAGGCTAGGAAACGTTTTTGTTAGAAATTACGGCCCTGGTTCTTTATCAGCATTTTCATCAAGAGGCGGCAGCACATCTCAATCTACAATAAGTTGGAACGGAATACCAATTAACAATTCTATGCTTGCCAGCGGCGATGCATCCATTGTGCCAATAAATTTATTTAGTTCTGCAGTGGTAAATCAAGGAACAAATTCTTTTCAAAGTATTCAACCCATTTCTTCTGGCGGCCTTTCGCTTGAAAACACTTTTCAAAAGCAAAATAAATTTCAACTAGAACATTTAAGTTCTGTGGCAAGTTTTGGAAACTACTCTAATATTTTAAAAACTAATTATAATACAAATAATTTTTCGGTTGCTTTAAAAATTTATCAACAATCTGGTAAAAATAATTTTCCATTTATTAATGATTTAAACGCCGAAAAAATTAATCAAAAACAAAAAAATGCTGAATTTTATTCAACAGGTTTTTTGATTGATGTAGAGAAAAAGATAAATAAAAATTTAGTTTTAAATTATAGTTCATGGCTCAATGAAACAAAAAGAAATATTGCACCATTAATGAGTAATATAAAAAGCTATGCCAAACAGTACGATTTTAATGTTAGAAATATTTTTAGTTTAACATACAAAAAAGACAAATTTACAATTAGCAATAAAACCGCCGTTTTTAGAGACAAATTAGACTTTACTGATTTTACTACAAACATTTTTTCTAAATCTATTTCTCAAAATATTTATAATGTTAGTGAATTGAGTTACACTATAAAAAACTTTTCGATTATGACACAAATTAACATTCAAAAAACATGGGCAAACATTGATGTTTATGGAGGGAAAGTTCAGCTTAATCGGTATTCACCAAAACTTTTGGTTTCAAAATCAATACAAGCAATTAAAACAAAACTAAATGCAGTAATATTTAAAGAGTGGGTAAATAATACCGAGCAACCAATAAATTTGCAGGCTGAAACTCAAACAAAATTTCTTACTTATTTTATTTTAGGATTAAAGGCAGCTTCTATTAGCCGATTCCCTGGTTTTAATGATTTGTATTGGCAGCCAGGAGGAAATATAAATTTAAAATCAGAGCAAACAAAAGAAATTGAATCGAATTTAGCATCATCGTTTAAACTAAACAAGTTTGATTTTTTTGGAAAAGTAACGGTTTACAAAAGATGGATAAAAAACCAAATTGTATGGATTCCCGGAGAGTTCTTTTGGTATGCAGAAAACTTTAAAAATACTCAAAGCAAAGGACTCGAATCTGAAATAAATATTAACTATAAAATTTCAAAAGAGACATCATTAACAACAAATTTTCAAAGTAATTATATTGATGCATTTAATAACGATTCGCCAAACAACCAGTTAATTTATGTTCCAAGGTATCAGTTACACTGGAATCAAAACTTAAATTATAAAAATTGGAGTTTAAATTATGGCGGCGACTATACTTCATTTAGATATGTTTCGTGGGACAATAAATATTATTTACCTCAATTTATTTTGCATCAACTTGGCATTTCAAAAACATTTAATTTTAAATCTGTGCAATTAAAATCGAACTTTTTAATTAGAAATTTAACCAATATACAATACCAAGTAATTGCACTAAGACCAATGCCTGCCAAGAATTACGAACTCTCACTAATTATAAACTATAAAAAATAAAACATGAAAAAAATCACTACACTAATTTTAGCAATTTCATTTAAGTTAAGTTCAGCACAAGAAACTGCAAATTTTGAGAATCTAAATTTACCTCTCAACAGTTTTTGGAACGGAAGCAATAGCACACAAACAGGATTTGAAAATGGAGGATTGTATTTTAAAACACAATACGATACATCGTCTGGTGGTTACTGGGCTTCGGGCTTTGCATACAGCACCATGAGAGATACAATTGATGGAACATTCACTAATTTATATTCTGCAAAGCCAGGAACAGGAAGCAGTTCAAATACTTATATTGTGTGTCAAAAAAACTCTATTTTAAAACCAATTTATGCTGGCGACAAAATGAATTTAATTAGCTTAGATATTACAAATACAACTTATGCTGCCCAAAGTATGAAAAACGGAGATTTTTTTGCAACAGCATTTGGCGGGATAACAGGAGATGTTCCCGATTTTTTTAAATTAACGTTTAAGGCTTACGTTAATGGACTGTTAACAGCCGATAGTTCTGAATTTTATTTGGCAGACTACAGATTTTCAAATAATTCTCAAGATTATATTGTTACAAATTGGAGATCATTTTTTCCAAACATAAACAATGCAGATAGTGTTTTATTAACTTTAACATCTACTGATAGCGGTTCTTTGGGTATGAACACTCCTGCATTTTTCTGCTTAGATAATATTGTTTCTTCTTTCCCACTTTCAATTTCAACTAAAGAAAAAAATAACTTTGCAGTGTTTCCAAATCCAGCATCAAATTTTATAACTGTTAAAAAAATAAATCAAGAAAATGAAATAATAAATATTTACAATTCACTTGGAGAATTAGTAAAAAGTAATTCCAGTTTTAATGAAATCAATAGAATTGATGTTTCAGATTTGCCAAAAGGAATCTATTATGTGAACCTATCTTTGCAAAATAAAAATCAAAAATTTATTAAAAATTAAAAATGAGTTCGTCAAAACTAATAAACTGCGGCATTCAAATAATTCCAATTGCGGAGAAAACTTTTTCATACAAAATAATTGATGAAGTAATTGAATTAATAAAAAGTAAAAACTATAAATCTATTGTTACGCCATTTGAAACAGTTGTAGAGACAAGTTTTGATGAAGTGCAAAAATTAATAAATGACATAAATGAACTTTGCAATTCAAAAGAAATAGAGTTTGTTTTAAATTTACGTATGCACTGTTCTTGGAATGAAGATATATTGATGAATGAAAAAACTGAAAAATTTAGCTAGTTATCTTATTTTTTTTCTGTTTGCAATTGGATGTAAAAGAGATAGAATTCCTTTGCCAGATATTAAACATGCCAGTATTCCGCCACAAAAAGCTTATGTAGTTTGTGAAGGAAATTATGGATGGGGAAATTCTTCTATTTCTATGATTTCGTTAAAAGATGAAACAGTAATTGAAGATAATTTTAAGTACGTAAACAATAGAAATTTAGGCGACGTTGTGCAGAGTATTACGCTGGTAAATGATAAATATTTTATCGTCGTAAATAATTCAAATAAAATTGAAGTTGTTGATACTTCCACTTTTAAATCTGTGCAAACAATAACTGGATTTTTATCACCAAGATATATTTTACCATTGAATAGTAATTTTGGATTGGTGAGTGATTTGTATGCCAACAAACTTTATAAAATAGACTTAAAGAATTATACAATAGTTCAAGAAATTGCTTTTAATGGTTGGTCAGAAAAAATGCTAAAAATTGAGGATAGAATTTTTGTTTGTAATATATATTCATCCAAATTATATATTTTAAACGAAAGTAGTTTAAGTATAACAGATAGTATTGATGTGGGAACATTTGCCAACTCTATGATTATTGATAAAAACAAAAAACTTTGGATTTTATCAAAAGGAAATAATTTGGAATCTAAACCTGGCAAACTTTGCAGATACAACCCTCAAAATCTAAACAAAGAGTTTGAATTGAGTTTTAGCCTTGCTGCAGAACCAAAAAGTTTGTGCACCAATTTGGCAAAAGATAGCTTGTGGTTTATTCATAAAAACGTGTTTTGTATGGCCATAAATAATTTGCACTTACCAGCTTCACCAATTATTTTAGCCAAACAAAATCAATTGTTTAATGGATTAGGTTTAGAGCCAAGCAACAGTAATATATGGATTAGCGACGCAAAAGATTACCAACTCAAAGGCCAAGTTTTTAAATACAATTCAAAAGCAGTACTTTTAAAAACTTATACTGTTGGCATAATACCTTCAGAATTTTTATTTAAATAGATGAGAGTAATTAGAGAATTTTCAGTTGAGGAAATTAAAGTTTCTATATTTTATATGAATCAAAAATTTATTTTAAAATTTGAAAAAGGAAACTTTGAGCAAAACTATAAGTTAAGTGAAATGGACTTTATTGTTTCATCGGATGAACAGCTAGAGTTGATGGTAAAAAACTCTATGATAAACGATGTAAGAGCTTTATTTGAAAAAATGAACACAACTTTTTATAACACCTTTGAAGAAATATCAATTTAAAAAAACAGCAAATGGACACTTCAAAAGTTGAAAAATTAAATATTTTCTTAATAATTATTTCAGCACTAGTAGCATTTATTTTTCCCTTTGAACTTTTTCTGTTTTCCTATATTGTTTTAGGACCGTTACATTATTTAACAGAATTGTATTGGCTGAAAGAGAGGAACTTTTTTACGGTTCAAAAAATTGATAAATCAATTCTAATTACTGCATCAATTTTAATTTTTGTTGCTTCTATTATTGGTACAATTTGGAATTACATACAATTTTTTAATACAACTATATTAAGTTTTTTTGCAACCTATTATTATTACGGAATTTCCTTTGTAATTATATTTAGTTTAGCTTTTACGTTAATACAAACTGAATTATTTTCTAAAAATAAATTACTCGAAAAAATAATTGTTTGCTTTTTAATTGCTGCGGCTTTATCATCTATAGCAGGACTAAAATTATTTTTTGCTGTAATGATAACAACTTTGGTGCATGTGTTTATTTTTACGTTATTATTTATTTGGTTTGGTGCACTAAAAAGTAAAAATTTTTTAGCAAAATTTAATTTATATCTTTATATTTCTTTGGTTGCATTACTGTTTCTGTTACCTAGTTTTGAGCCTATTTTTGAATTAAATAATTGGGTGATACCTATTTTTAATGCAAGCAATTTTAATTTTGCTCACACCACATTTAACAAACTATTTTCTGTTAGCCAAGATTTTTCTTTTGGTAATTCATGGAGTATAAAATTACAGCGTTTTATTGCATTTGCTTACACATACCATTATCTAAATTGGTTTTCTAAAGTAGAAATTATTGGTTGGCATAAACTTGAAGCAAAAAAAATAATAGTTATAATTTGCATTTGGATAACAGCACTTTCATTATACTCTATAAATTATACATTGGGCTTTACTTCTCTTTTATTTTTAAGTATTCTACATGTTATTATGGAGTTTCCGTTAAATGGAATTATAATTAAAAACATCTTCAGTCACTATTTTGGAAAGAAAGCTGTTTCTTAAATTATTTTAAGGTAATAATCTCAAATCCATTTGCAGGAATTTCAATTCTCAACAATCCATTTTGATTAATTGCTTTGAGTTTTGCACCATCAACTACTTTGGTAAATTTAAATGGAAATGGCAAAGGAATATCAATTGTTTTTGGATTATCGGTAGAATTAAAAACAATAACTTTTGTATCACCAAAATAATGTCTCATATAAGCAAATTCTCCTTTTGCTGCCTTCAAAAAGTAAGTATCTCCCAGCAATAAAGCATTGCTAGATTCTCTTAATTTCACTAATTTTTTTGTAGCCTCAATTGTTTGTTTTTCGTTTTCATTTAAACCATCAAACTTCATCATTCTTCTGTTATCGGGGTCTCCTGCTCCAGGCATTCCAAACTCATCGCCATAATAAATTACTGGCACACCCGGAATAGTTAAATTAAATGCTTGTAACTGCAAAAGTCTCTTGTAACCAACAGGATTTTTTACTTGTACTTCTCTGCTCCAAGCCACTTTTCTATCGTCTTCATTAAACGTCATTCCTTCTCCAGCATAACTAATAAATCTAGCTATATCATGATTACCGGTTATGTTTCCCATTAAGTGATGGCAACCGTAATAAGAGAAGGTTTCATAAACTGAATTTTTTAGTTTGGTAAAATCGTTGTTGCTACTTGCAAAAATTTCTCTAGCATCAAAATAAGTATTAAAATCAAATTGAGAATCTTGTTCACCACTGTTCACATAAGTTCCTATTAACTCTCTACTTCCGAAGGTTTCTCCAATTTGAAAAATTTCTTTGTCAGGAAAAGTAATTTTTAATTTTAATGTTAGAGCTCTCCAAAAATCTTCTGAAACATGTTTTGTAGCGTCATGCCTAAAACCGTCGAGCTGATAATTTTTTATCCACCAAACCGCAGAATCAGTCATAGCATTAATTACCTCGGGCTTACTGTAATCTAAATCAGGTAAAAAAGTATCAAACCAAGTTGTTAATCTTTGATCCTCCCATATTCTAATGTTCTTTTTTCCATCAGGTAGATCAATTGGTGTAGTCCAATTTTTATGATTCTTATACAATGGATGTTCTTCATGAACATGATTTGCCACAAAGTCTAAAAGAATTTTTATTCCATTTTTGTGAGCTTCTGCAACCAATTCTTTTAGCTCTGCGTCAGTGCCAAAACGGTTATCAATTTTGCTAGATGAAATTGGCCAATAGCCATGATATCCACTGTATTTTCTTTTTGGTTCGGGATATTCTACGTATCCAATTTCGGGATTCTGAACTATTGGCGATATCCAAATTGTATTTATACCTAAATCTTTAAAATAGCCGTCTTTAATTTTTTGTGTAATACCTGCTAAATCGCCACCCTGATAATTTGCTCTAATGTCTATATCTTTGTCTTTTACTGGTTTATCGTTATTTTTATTTCCATTGTTAAACCTATCTACCAAAGCAAAATACATTGCCATATTGTATTTACTTTTTCTTACAAATCCTGTATCAATTTTTCCATCAACAACTGGAATCAACAAATCATTACTTGCTCCTATCCTATTGTAACTAAAAATTCTTAACCAATTAATTCCTTTTGCATTTGAATTAACTTGAATGGAAAAACCTGAAGAATCTTTTTTTACTGCTCCACTTTCTAGTGTTTGGTTATTTAAAAAAGCAATAATTGTATCAGATGGCATTCTATTAACTGGTTTAATAAATACAGTATTTCCAACAAGTTTATCAGTCATAATACTTGGAAAAATCTCGAACGGTTTTCCAATTTTTAAAAGAGAATTAAATCCTCCAGAGCCATTAGAAACCGAATCTTTGTTGTTTTTATCTGTTGACCATTTTCCATCCAAAACCATTTGATAAGCATAACTTCCAGGATTTAAATTTAAAATTCCAATCCATTTTCCATTGTTAAAATTTAAAGGTGTTTTATCTGCACCCCAAGAATTAAAGTCACCAGCAATAAATACTTTTTTATATTCTTTTCCTGTGGGATCAAAAGCAATTATTTTTATTTCTTTTCTAGATTTCTGAACCAAAATTGCCTCACTTTTTCCTTTGCTCCAAATTCTTAAAACACTTAAAGCAGGCACTTTTGTTGGATTGGGGAGAATTACAATTTTATCAGATTTAGCAACATAATTCTTTTTCATAGAAGGATGAATACTTATTGAATCTATGATAGAAACATCGGTAACATAATCTTTTAATAATACTTCTGTTGCTCCCATTTGCAAAGTTATAGGCGATGCAATTCCTCTTATGATTTGTGCCGTGGATTTTTTTATTGTGGTTACGTAAACTAGGCAAATTACTACTCCAAAAAATATTTTTCTATTCATTTCAATGATTTTAATAATTTAATTATACAAAAATGTACATTTGACATCACATATCAAAAAACTATGAAACTAAACGATACATTTACACACGATTTTTCTTACAGTCAAAAGGATGTAGAAGATTTTGCTAAAGTTACAGGAGATAACAATCCAGTGCATATAAATGCCGAATATGCAGCAACTACAATGTTTAAGGTTCCTATAATGCATGGTATGCTTGGAGCTGCATTGTTTTCAAAAATTCTAGGTACTTTATTTCCAGGCGAAGGCACAATTTATTTGGGACAAAATATTCAGTTTTTAAAACCAATGTACTCTAATAAAGTTTACCAAGCTGTGCTTACTGTTAAAGAAATTAATTTAGAAAAAAACAGAGCGGTAATCGAAACAAAAATCATTGATCCCGAAACACAAAAAGCAACAACTGTTGGCGAAGCAAATGTGATGAACGTAAATGTAATTAGGTAAAATAATTTTTATTTAATCTTAAATATTTTTGTTTTTACAATTTCTCTAATAACTTTATCAAAAATCTCTAAAAAAAATTTGCCATGGACATTAATAACAAACGAGTAGTATTGGTTACAGGTGCCACAGGTGGACTTGGAACGGCAATGTGTAAAAAATTATTTGCTGATGGTTTTCATGTTATTGGAAATTATCGCAATGAAAAAAAAGCAAAGGTTTGGCACGACGAATTAAAATCGCACGGAATTGATGTTGATATTTATTATGCTGACGTAACCAATTTTGATTCTGTTGGTGAAATGGTAAATAAAATTGAAAAAGAAATTGGCAAAATTGATACCCTTGTTAATAATGCAGGAATAACAAAAGATGGAAGATTTGCAAAAATGTCGGTTGACGATTGGCATGCTGTTATTAACTCTAATTTAAATTCTGTTTTTAATTGCACAAGACATGTTATTAATGGAATGATAGAACGAAATTTTGGAAGAATAATAAATATTTCTTCTGTGAATGGTCAAAGAGGACAATTTGGACAAGCAAATTATTCTGCTGCAAAAGCTGGAATGCATGGGTTTACAAAAACATTGGCGATGGAAGTTGCTAAATTTGGAATAACTGTAAATACTGTTTCTCCTGGTTATATTGGAACTGATATGGTAATGGCGGTTCCCGAAAAAATTAGAGAACAAATTGTTGCTCAAATACCTGTAGGAAGATTAGGCGGCACACACGAAGTAGCACATTTAGTGAGCTTTTTGGCAAGCGAACAAACAAGTTTTATTACTGGCGCAAACATGAGTATAAACGGAGGACAACACGTTTATTAATTAAATGGATATTACTTAAATTTGATACTATCTTAAACAAAAATCTATGAAAAAATATGTATTATTTGTCGTGTTATTTTATCCTGTCATTTGTTTTTCTCAAACATCAGTATACCACCCGTTCCCAGATTCAGGTGGAGTTTGGAATGTAATTCATCCATCGGGTTGTGGACAACCATCTTTTGGCTACGATCATGAAAATCATTCGTTTCAAATGCAAGGCGAAGAAATTATAAATGATACTGTTTACAAAAGGATAGTAGTTCCTCAAATAATACACACTCCCTATATGTGCGGAGGATTTGAAACATACACTACTCCTGGATATTTTGCAGGTTTAATAAGACAAAATATCGAACAAAAAAAGGTGTATTATAGATATAATAATAAAGATACTTTGTTGTATGATTTTACGATGGAAATTGGTGACACAATAAAAAGTTTTTTGAAGAGTGGAGATACTCCTGGCTCAGATGTTGTTTTAGATATTGATTCCATTTTAATTGGAGATTCCTACCGCAAAAGATGGCTAACTAATTTTAGCCATCAAATTTATTACATCGAAGGAATTGGTTCCACATTTGGTTTGCTCGAAAAAAGTATAGGTGGAATAGTTTGTCCACCTACTCCTAACCTAAGATGTTTTAGTCAAGATTCTTTGGTACTTTATCCAAATCAAACATTAAGTTGCTCGTACCCCTGTAATGCATACTTTTATCTTTACAACAATGACGCTTCAGATCAAGATTTTTTGGCTGTCAGTCTTAATTCTGGAATGCCTCCTTTTAGCTATGTTTGGACTTGGGGAGATGAAACATCAGATTCAACAATTAATCCTTCTCATACTTATCAACAGGCTGGTCAATATGAGATATGTGTTACAATTACAGATAGTGAAAATTGTACTTCTTCTCATTGTGATACTACCTATTTTCAATTAAATCCTACTTCTCAAGTAATTACTATAAATGTTGTACCCAATAAACCTTCGTCCATAGAAGTTATTCGATTACAAGAAATGAAAATTCAAATATTTCCAAACCCTGCGTCAAATTTAATAACGGTAAAAACCAAGCTCCCCCAAATTAATATTAGTGATATAACTGGCAAAACAATAAGGACTTTTGAAGTGAACAATGGAGAAAAAATACTAGATATTTCATCTATCGAAAATGGAATTTATTTTATTAACGATGGAAAAAATAGAGGATTAAAACTAATTGTTCAGCATTAATTTTTTAGTTTAAAAAGTATTAAATCCTAAATTTTTTTATTCAATTTCAGCATTTTTAAGTTTTTCTTGAACCGCTATAAGCCATTACTACTTATTACATTATTGATTATTTTTATTCTAGGATTAGAATTTTTTTTGAGGTATTACAATATTAAATCTTTTAAAAAATCTTCGTTTTTGATTTCAATTTTTAAACAAGAAAAAAAAAAGGTTAAAGCTAAAGAATCCACAATTAGTGTAAAAAAATTGGTGTTAATTGATACACTAAAAAGAATTGTATTAAACGATACACTCTTACTAAAAGATTTTGGAACGGATTCTATAAAAAATATTGAACTTTTTTTTGAAAAAATAAAAAATAAACAAAAGAAAATTAGAGTTGCCTATTTTGGCGATTCAATGATTGAAGGAGATTTAGTTACTCAAGATTTAAGAAGAAGTTTTCAGGATTGGCTAGGAGGTTCTGGCGTTGGATTTGTTCCAATAACGAGTATTACTGCTGGATTTAGGCAAACAATAATTCACAAGTTTTCTGAAAATTGGAGTAATACAAATTTAGTTGACTACAAGAAAAGCAATGAATTTCCGCCAGGAATTTCGGGTTACTCATACATTGCAAACTCCAACGAAACATCTTGGGCAGAATACACTGCAGTTTATAAAGAAAAATTAAATTCATTAAAAAACTTCCGATTGTTTTACGGAAAAACTAACAGTGAATTTAATTTAAAATTGAATTTTAGTAAACGAGATAGTATAACAAATTTAACAGGGAATAATTTATTTAATGAATTTGCTTTAGGTGATAAATTTGAATTCAAAAAAATAAAAATGGAAATATCTGCAAAAGAAAAATTTCCAATATATGGATGTAGCTTCGAAAGTGATTCAGGATTTATTTTGGATAATTATGCATTTAGAGGCAACTCTGGACTTCCACTCACAAAAATTCCATTAGATTTATTAAAAGCAAGTCAAGAAAAACTCCAATACGACTTAATAATTTTGCATTACGGTTTAAATGTTATTTCAGAGAAAAGCGAAGACTATAATTGGTATAAAATTGGCATGGAAAGAATGTTATCTTATTTTAAAAGAGCTTTCCCTAATACTAGCTTTTTAATTGTAAGTGTTAGCGATAAAAGTTATGTGAACGAAGAAGGTGTTTACGAAACAATTCTTTCTTTGGAAAATTTAGTAGAAATGCA
>Ga0105049_10005701_pt1 | contig 14494 bp, 13 predicted proteins | sample MAT06_FD_78087 | JGI IMG/M metagenome (GOLD analysis project Ga0105049, IMG submission 78087) | Freshwater microbial communities from Lake Fryxell liftoff mats and glacier meltwater in Antarctica - MAT-06 | ecosystem: Environmental > Aquatic > Freshwater > Ice > Liftoff microbial mat | place...
AAACTTTTCCTTCAGCCGGATCGTGAAGAAGAGCTTCATCGACTCGCCGACGGCGGCGACCAGATCCTCGTTGCGGAGGGGGCGGTCTTCACTCCCCCGGGAGGAGACAAGGTCCAATAACTGGCTCGCCACGATATTGCCGCCGATGCCGGCGAGCTCCTTGAGAGCCTTGTTGATCAAGAGACCGCTGACACCTACCAAAACTCCCGTGGCCACTGGCACCACGTCGACTGCCACACCAGCCCCCATCACGACGAGCGATCCCGCGCACAGCCAGAGATTCCTGCTCACGGGTTTCTTCATATTCCCACTCTCCCGGCGCGGTGTGAAGTCCTATCAGGCAAAGTTGTATTGCGAAGACGGGGGTATTCAAGGGGACTTTAACTCGCCCGTTTTCAGGGAAACGGAGAAGAGCAGGAATCACCGCCCCATTCGCCCCCCTTGCGCTTCACCCGCCCCCGACGGTATCGCTCGGTCCATCCCCCCACCCACCGAAACCGACCAGACCGCCACCGTCGTGATCACCCACCGCATTCGGCGCGGGTGCGAGGTTGACTATGAGCGGTGGCTGGCGGAGATCGTTCCGGCCAGCAAGGCCAGCCGCGGCCACCTCAACGTGACCATCATCCGCCCCGTGGCCGGGGCCACCGAAACCTACACGGCGATCCTGCGGTTCGACACCCACGACAACCTGCTGGCGTGGATGCACTCCGCCGAGCGCGGGGCCTTGGTGGACAAGGCCCGCCCCCTGCTCGCGGAGGACGACCGCTTCGTCGTCCAGAGCGGGCTCGACTTCTGGTTCACGCCGGAGGGCTCCGGCGCCAAGGTCCCCAAGCGCTGGAAGCAGTCGCTCATCACGTGGTCGGCGATCTATCCGCTGGTCCTGGCGACGCCGCTGGCGCTGAAGCCACTCCTCACCCTCGCGGGCGTCGGCCACGTCCAATGGCTCGACGCCCTCATCGGGACGGGAGTCATCGTGGTGCTGATGGTGTATCTGGTGATGCCGAGATATACGAAACTGGTGAGTGGGTGGCTGTTTAAGTAGCGAGGGGGGCGGGAGTGGGTGACCTCTCAACCCCCCATTTCCCTCGCCCATCCTCCCCCGCCCCCGAAAGCTCGCCGCCACGATGACGCGCGACGATGCACCCAGCCCTCCGCCCCTGATCCTCGACGACGTCGGGCGCCTTGGCGCGTGGGGGGCCGCGGCGGCGGTGGGGTGGAGCGTGTTGTTGAACGCGGCGTTGGGGTTGTATCGGGTGATGCGGGGGTATTTGTTCTATTCGAGCGACGATTACAATCGCATGGGGTATGCGTTGCACTGGGCGGCGAATCCGTATTTCGCGCCGGGGGACTACCTGTGGCTGTCGGGGAATTTCTATGTGCTGGGGTCGTTGATCCGGGCGCTGGACGATCCGATGTATGCGGTGTTGGCGATGGGGTTGCTCTCCTGGAGCGCGGTGGGGCTGGCGTTGTGGTTTCTGGCCCGGGTGCTCTCCCTGCCGACGCTTGGGATGCTGCTGGGCATCGTTTGGATTTCCGTCAATCGCTTGGCCCAGCCGGTGGCGATGTCGTCGCTGCCGGACTGGCTTTCGTGGGCGGCGGCGATCGGGGCGATGGCGGCGTTGACCGGCGCGTGGAGGCGGCCGGAGCACGGGCTGGCGATGCTGTGGACTGGGTCGGCGTGCGCGGCGGCGGCGACCACGCTGCGCTACGAGGCGTGGATCCTTGCGGGATTCATGGGCCCGGTGCAGCTCGCGTGGCTGTGGGTTCACGGGCGGCGAAACCCGCGCGCGCTGGCGATTGGCATTCCCGCGATGGCGCTGCCGTTTGTGTTTCCGGCGATGTGGATGGGCAGCGCCTGGCGCACGCTGGGCGATCCGCTGGCCTTTGCACGGCCCGACCACAATCCGCTGTATAGACACTACGAGTGGTCGGGCGTTCTCGGATTCCAGAAGGGCCGCGATACCACGCTCTCGGGACGCCTTCGGGACGGTGTGTACATGACCAGCTTCGCGTGGCAGCTGGGCTGGTCGTTGCTGCCGGGCCTCGCGCTGTTTGCCGCGCTGGGGCGGCGGGGCACGCGATGGCTGGCGGTGATTCCCGGCCTCGCGTGGCTGGCGGTGGTGTTTGCGATCACCTTTCGTTCCGGCATTTCCGGCAACCTTCCCGCGCGGGTGGTGCTGGCGGCGCTTGCGGCGCTTGCGCCGGTCAGTTTTGCGGGGCTGGCGCTGCTGCTGGCGCGCGCGTGGAGCCGACGCACCCCCGCATGGATCGCCGGCGCCGCCATCGCCTGCGTCGCCATGTTCCTTGCCACTCAGAAGAACAACGACGGCCTGGCGCGCGAGCACCGCATCATCGACCACAAGGCCGTCGATACCAGCAGCCTGCTGATGGGATGGCGCATGCGTTACGAGTTCAACGGCAGCGGCGAGTTCCTGGACGCCTATCGCGGGGAAACCATCGTGATGTGGGCGCCGTGGGACCGCGCACAAAACGGCGACTACTATGCGATCATGGCGCTGAGCGGGGAACCCCTCCGCTTTCACGGCCTCTGGCAGGACGACCTGCCGCTGGAGCACCTCGCCAATTCCAACACGCGCATCTTTCTGGAGTGCTTCCTGCCGCCGGGGCTCGTCGAGGAGAACGGATTCCGCCTCGTCACCGCGGAGGGCATCTGGCGCCTGTGGGCGCGGCGCGACATGTTCACCAAGTACGCCGACCTCAACATCGAGGCGCTGGGCACCGCCGAGGAACCGATCCTCTTTCAGCCGCATAGCTCCCTCGAATGGGCCATGCACGCCTCGCCGACGGAGATGACATTCGCCGAGGCCGCCGACTACGCCGCCGCGTCGCGCTATGCCGGGCACGACGACTGGCGGATTCCCGCGGAGAAGGAACTCTGGAAGATCAGCGCCTACAGCCTGCGCAACGATCCCGCCATCGACCACCGCTTCGCACCGCGCCACCGCACCATCTGGTCCGCCACCCCCGGCCTGCGCCCCCGCACCCGAATGACCATCGACTTCTCCGCCCTCCTCCCCGTCACCTTCTCCGAGGACCTACGCGCGGGGGCGGTGCTGGTGCGGGATCCATGAGGGAGCCAAGGACCAACCATGCCCAGCATCTATGACATCAAGCCGCGGTTCCAGGCGCTGCTGCGTCCGTTGACGCGGGGGTTGGCGCGGGCGGGGGTGACGGCGAACCAGGTGACGGTGGCGGCGATGGCGCTGTCCTTCGCGGCGGGGGCGGCTGTCTATGCAAGCGGGGGCGCGGCGTGGTCGTTGCTGGCGGTGCCCGTGGTGCTATTCGTCCGCATGGGGCTGAACGCGATCGATGGGATGCTGGCGCGCGAGCACAATATGAAGTCCAGGCTGGGCGCGGTGCTGAACGAGCTGGGCGATGTGCTGTCGGATTCGGCGCTGTACCTCCCCTTCGCGGTGATCGCGGGGGTCCAGCCGGCGCTGGTGGTGGTGATCGTGCTGCTGGCGGCGATCAGCGAGATGGCCGGCGTGGTGGGCGTTCAGGTGGGCGGAGAGCGGCGATACGACGGCCCCATGGGAAAGAGCGACCGCGCGTTTGTCTTCGGGCTGCTGGCGCTGCTTCTCGGCCTCGGCGTCGCGCCGGGCACGTGGTCGCTCGTGTTCCTGGCGGTGGTCGCGGCGCTACTCGCCTGGACGATCCTCAACCGCGCCCGGGGTGCCGTCCGCGGCGGGCGGTGACGCGCGGCGTCCGCGGATGGCCGCCTCGCAGGAACTCACCACCTCCTCCCAACCCCGACGGCTGTTGGGCGCGTTGTCGAATCGCAGCGGCTCGCCGACCTTGAGGATGATCCGATAGGGGCGCGGCATTCCCTTCTCCGGCGGGCACGCCTTGAAGGCGCCGCGAATCCGGCACGGGATGATCGTGGCCTGGGTTCCGGCGACCAGCATCCCAAGGCCCGGCTTGAAGCGCAGCATCTTGCCGTCGCGCGAGCGGGCGCCCTCGGGGAACAGGATGAAGCCCGTGTCTCCCTCCGCGATGCGCTCCCGCAGTTGGCGCATCGCGTGGGGCCCCGCGCTCTTCCTCCACATCGGCACGCAATTCAGCAGCAGCGTGGAAAGCATTGCGCGCCGGGTGGAGGCGAAGAACACGTCGCCCGCGGCCACGATATATACATCGTGGCGAAGCCGCGCCGGCAGCGCCGCCGCCAGGATCAGCGCATCCAGGTGACTCGCGTGATTCCCGATGATCACGAAGGGCGGCTTCAGGTCCGCGGGGAACTTGCCGATCACCTTGAACCGGTGGTACATGCGAAGGTAGAGCCAAATCGCCGTCCATGAGAGGAACTGCGTTCCCGCGCTGGCCAGCGCCGTCTCCCGGTTGACGCTGAACGCGCTCTCCGCCGGGCCAAGGTCGATGTCCCTCGCCGTCTTGTAGCGCCAGCGATCCATGCTATTGCCCGGTCAACAAGTGGATCGGCAGCGGACTATGCGCGCCGCCCACGTAGTGCGCGAAGTAGAAAAACCCCGGCGCCACCAGCAGCAGGCTGTTGCAGCGGTCCAGCAATCCGCCGTGCCCGGGGATCAGCGCGCCGCTGTCCTTCACGCCCACGTCGCGCTTGATCGAGGACAGCGTCAGGTCGCCGAACTGACCCATGCCCGAAACGCCGAGGCCCAATGCGATCAGGTAGATTGGCGTATCCACCGGCGTTCCGCGGAAAACGAAATGTCCAATGATGGCCGTCAGGATTGTCGTCAGGATCAGCGCGCCCACGCTCCCCTGCACCGTCTTGCCCGGGCTCGTGTTCGGCGCCAGCTTGTGCCTGCCGAAGAGCCGCCCGCATGTGAACGCAAACACATCGTTGAGCTGAACGCACACCAGCAGCATCAGGATCATCGGCCGCCCCTGGACGTCGTTGGCCAGGTAGCCCAGATGCGCCAGCCCCGACCCGATCAGCAGGAATCCGAATGTCCCCAGCGACACGCGCTGTATATACCCCTCGGGATGGTCTCTCAGGATCGCCACCATCGCGATCAGCGTGGTGATGATCGGCACCAGCGCCACGAAGAGGCCGTACCAGTTGTCCAGCGACGCGAAGGCAAGCCCCAGGATTCCCACCACCACCGTCGCGCTGACCAGGCGCTCGCGAAAGAGTCCCGTCATGCGGGAATACTCCCGATAGCACAGCAGGCTCAGCAGCGCGAGCGCCAGAATCGTCCACCCCGAGCCGGCCAGAACCGGCAACAGGATCAGCGGCACAATCACCGCCCACGATTTCGTCCGCGCCACCAACTCCGCATGGCGCTCCGGCGGCACCAGCTTCGCCCGGCCAAGCACCGCGATCAGCGCCGCGCTCAACGCCAATACCGCGACCACTCCAACCACCAGCGCCACCGTCGCCGGGTGATCCAGGGCACCCTGGAAATCCCACCACCGATTCACGCCCATGCTAACGCGCACCCATCAGGAACATTCCCCCAACCAGCAACGCCATCCCGCCCACGTTCGCCAGGCTGATCGGCACGCCATCGTGGAAGTACGCGATCAACGCCGCCCAGATGAACGTGCTCGCATAGATCGGATACAGCACCGTCAACTGGCCGCCGCGCTTGAACGCCGCAACAAAGAGCACCATCACCGCGATGTAGCACACCACCCCCGCCAGCAGACGCGCGTTCAGCAGATAGCTTGCCACGCCGCCCTTCGCCGCCGCCGCTCCCGACTTGTACAGGAACTGCCCCACCGCGCCAAACAACGCAGCCAGCACAAAGCACCCAATGGAGAACGGAGGAGTCTGCATCGAGGAACGTCCCCTTGCCGACAATCATGTCGATTCGCTTCGCCGGCACACAGGCGGCGACCACCCGCCCGGCGCTAGGCCTTTCCGGCGGGCGGGCCAGCCCCACCGCATTTGCCTTGGCGTCCCCACCCCGCAATGCGAGACACGCCCCGTGCCCGGGTGGCGAAATTGGCAGACGCAAGGGACTTAAAATCCCTCGGGGGCAACCCCATGCGGGTTCGATTCCCGCCCCGGGCACCAGTTCTCGCGTTTCCCTACTTCACCATCCCCGCCAGCGCCTTGCCGCTCTCCGCGAGCGCGTCGGCGACCTTGTCCCAGTCCACGTCGAGGATCGCGCGGTCGCCGATCGGGGGGAGGCTGGGCGGGCCGGGGACCGCCGCGCGGACGGGGATCTGGGCGGAGCGGGATTGGGCGAGTTTGCCTTCGACCTCGGGGCGCAGGAGGAAGTCGATCAGCGCGCGGGCGGCCTCGGGATTGGGGCCGTTCTTGATCAGGACGAGTGTGTTGGGGAGCAGAAGCACGCCGCCGGGGGCGCCATCGCCGGGGGGAAGCGCGTCGGGATAGACGATCGCGACGGGCTTGCCGTCGGTGATGGCGCCAAAGGCGTCGTCGGTGTCGGTCCAGCACCAGGCGGCCTCTCCGTTGGCGACGGCGTTGGCGGCCTGCGCGTTGCCGGCCTCCATGATGGAATTCGCGATCGCGGCGCGCCACCAGTCGGCGGACTTCTCCGCGCCGATGGTCGCCCACATGACGGCGGCATGGGTGCTGGTGGTGCCAAAGAGAGGCTTGGCAAAGGCTGCCTTGCCCTTCCACTTTTCGTCGGTCAGGTCGGCGAGGGACTTGGGATAGTTCGCGGCGTCGGGAATCAGATTGGTGTTCACCATGAAGACGCGGGCGCGCGCGGCGAAGCCGGTCCAGTGCCCCTCGGCGTCTTTCATCGCCGTGGGAATGTCGGCGGCGGAGGGCGAGACATACGCCTCGGTCAGGCCCTCGCGCTTGAGCTGGATGCTGCGGACGATTTCGTTGTTCCAGAACACGTCGGCCTGGGGGCGCTCGCGCTCCGCGAGGAGGCGGTTGACCAGGCCCACGGTCTTGACGGCCTCGGTGTCGTACACGGGCTTGACGACGATGCCGCTGGCCTTCGCGAACTCCGCCAGAATCGGCTCGCTGAACTGGCGGTCGAGCGCGGTATAGACAACCACGACCTTGTCGCTTCCGGTGGAGGCGGCGCCGGGGGATTCGGTTTTCTCTCCGCCACAGGCGGCGCACATTAGCGCCACGGCGGCGATCCATGTTGAGGCGAGGCGAAGTTTCATCGGCGGTCTCCAGTGTGGTGATTGAGACTTGGGGGTCCTGTCGCATTCCAAGGTAGCCTGGGCGTCTCGCCCGAGCTCCGTCGGCATCTCGGGTTCCGCGTGGCCACGTCTTCCTCCGGCGCGGGCGGGACGTCCACGCCACTCTTTTACGGCGTTCCCTTTCGCGGCAAAACATTCGAGAACTACTCTAGAAAAGTACCCACTCCGATCGCTCCGCAAGCCCGATCCGGAAATCGACGGCGATCGGCAGGTGGTCGCTGGCGTCGCGGGTGTCGTTGGTCTGCACGCCTAGCGCCGCGCGGGCGGTGGTGGTCATGGAAAGCGTGTTGAAGACGAAGGACGCGCCAATGGTCGCCGCGGAGTCGGTGATATACAGGCGATCAAGGCGCGAGACCGGCGAGGTGCTGGCGCTGCTATGCGTGTTGATCGTGGAGGAGTTCGTCCTGAAGGGATCGCGCGGGGTCGCGTCGGTGCTGGCCGTGCCGTCCCAGTCGGGCGGGTGGTCGGCGCCATAGGTGGCCTCGTCGGAAATGTTGCCCGCGAGCAGCGCGCCGTTGGCGACCGTTGACGACGTGCGCAGGTTGGTGTCGCCGCCATAGACCAGCGGCGTCCCCTGGGCCAGGTTGATATTCCCGCCGGGCGTTTGTATATCGCGGATCCACGCGGCGATGGCGTCGGCGGCCTTGATGCGGCGCGCCTCGTCGGCGGCGGTGCCGCTGGCCTTCAGGTGAACGCACATCGCATAGAAATCGTGGCGATAGGTGGAATCGGGAAGGTCCAGCAGCGCCATCACCACGCCGCGCACCTCCGACGCGGGGATCGTGTCCTGGCGCCGGAGGCTCATGGGAAACTTCGACGCCACGGCGTTGCGGTTGAAGCCATCGGTGAGGCCGATCTGGGAACTCCAGCTTCCCGGCGCGCCGGCGCTGGTGGTGAAGGGGAGCGTCGCGTTCAGGTAGGCGTTGATCTGGGTGACGGTCACATCCGGGTTCACCTCCTGAAACAGGATCACGTCGGGATCGACGGCGGTGAGGATGCGCTGATAGACGGGGAGCAGTTCCGTCGTCACCACGATGTTCTTGAGCGTGTTGTAGCTCATCACGCGGATGTCGGTCGGCTGCTGGCGCGAGTAGTCCCCCGCTGCCGGATTGAACGCCGCCGCGGTGCCAGCGCAGGCGAGCAGGATGACGGCGCAAAGGGAGCGTGGGCGTCTCGCCCGCGCCGTTGGCGGACACGGCGGCGGGGAACCCGCGACGATCCGACGCTCGGGCAGGATGACCAGGCTACCTTGCTCGCCGCAACGCGCGGCAATTCGGATTGGATTCCTCACGCCGCCGGTCCTCGATTACTTTTCCGCGGCTGGCGCATTGCGCGGGATGAAGCTGATCACCACGGGAAGGTGGTCGCTAACCATCGCCAGTTCCGCGTGGGGAATCGGGATAGCGACCGCCGCGCTGTCAGCGACGTACTCGGGCGCCATGCCCTGGGAGAAGAACGCGAAGTCGATCTGACGCGTGGGGTTGCGGCTGGAATGCGTAAAGAGCATGCGCCCGGCGAAGGGATCGATCAGCTTGGTGCCGCCGCTTGTTGTCATGGCGGTGTACTCCTCCGACTCGGGCGTGAAGTTCATATCGCCCACGACCAGGATATTCGCCTGGGGATCCGCGGTGGTCACGGTATCCAGATAGTCCTTGATCACGGCGATCTGCTTCTTGCGCCAGATCGGGTCCTCGGGATCGCTCCCCGACTTGAGGTGCAGGTTCGTCAGCAGGAACTTGTAGTCGTCGTTGGCCTTCACCTCCACGGCAAAGAGGCGGGAGTTGTATTTGTTCTCCTTCCGGTCCAGCACCTCGTTGTAGATCTCCACCTCGCGGAAGGAAACCATCGGCCCCAGCGGCAGCTTGCTGACTACGGCGACGTTCTGGTACCATTGCAGGCTGGGGACGGAGGCGAAGTACTTGTACTCGTGGCCGGGGAGGTAGTTGTCCAGGAAGAACTTCGCCGCGCGGTCGCCCTCGATTTCCTGGAACGCGATCACGTCGGCGTTGGCGGCCTTGATGGCCTGTGCCATCAGGCGAAGCTGGCGGTCGTTCTTGTTCGAGCCCTTGTCGTCCTGGTCGGCGGTGGTGTATGGATCGTCGAAGGGGTCCGTGAAGTGCTCCACGTTCCAGCACAGTACCTTGATGGGGGGAGGAGGGGCGTCCTGCGCCGTGGCGAGGAGCGGTGCGGCGAGGAGTGCCGCGGCGAGCGGCGCGTGACGGAGCTTCATGGCGATCCTTTGGCTATCCAAGCCGGGAAAATGGTCAGGGAACCCACAGGTACTGGAAGACCGGAGCGCCCGGCGACAGCAGCGCGCGCGCGTCGATGTTCACAAGGCCCACATTGGTGCTCCCGCCGTCGGCGCGGGCATTGACTTCGGGCGGGCTCGCCTTGGCATACAGGCTTTCGAATTTCTCCGCGCTGCTCTTGCGATAGACCACGACGCGGGCGTTCCTGGAGCCGATCTCCTGGCGGATGAACTTCGTCAGGGCGGGGAGGTACATGATGCCGTCGATCAGGCCGCTTTGCAATGCCTGGTTGGCGGTGTAGATACGACCGTCGGCGAGCTGGCGGATCGTCGCCTCCTCCAACGCCGGGCGGCCGGACTTCACGACCTCCACGAAGCGGTCGTACATGTCGTCGATCAGTTGCTGCAGGATGGCGCGCTCCTCGGCGGTCATTTCGTGGAAGGGGGAACCGATGTCCTTGTTCTGGCCGGACTTTACGATCTCCATGCGGACGCCGATCTTGTTGCCGAGGGCCTCCAGCTGGGGGAACATCGCGATCACGCCGATGGAGCCGGTGATCGACGTGGGGTGGGCATAGATCTGGTCCGCCGCCATCGAGACATAGTAGCCGCCGCTCGCCGCCAGGTCCAGCATCGACACATAGACGGGGATGCCGGTTTCCTTCTTGAAATCCGCGATCGTCTGATAGACCACATCGCTGGCGGTAACGCCGCCGCCGGGGGAATCCACGCGGATGATCAGCGCCTTGATGCTGCGGTCCCGCCGCGCCTTGGAGAGCTTCTCGGCCACCTGGTTGACGGTGCTGTCCTCCTGGCCAAAGAAGGCGTCTCCCGTGGGCGGGCCGCTGCTGATGGCGCCGTCGATGTCCAGGACAAGAATCTTGTCCCGACCGCCCGGCTCCATCTCCACCTCCATATACTCCGAGGGGGGGAATCGAAAGAGTTGCGGCGCAAAGATGCAGCCCTGAAACATGAACGCCGCTGACAGGGCGGCTAGGACTCGGAACAGGCGGCTCATGGGCGGCGCAATGACCTCGCGGAGTAGGTTGCCCCTCTTAGGGACGGCCCTTCTCTGCGACCTGACCGGGGGAACGCAATGAGACTTCACTTCACCAAGCTCGACGGCGCCGGCAACGATTTCGTGGCGCTGGACTGGCGCGAACATCCCGCCATGGACGACGCCGAGCTGGCCCGCGTGGCCCGCGCCCTATGCGATCGCCATCGCGGGGTGGGCGCGGACGGCCTGCTGGTGCTGGAGGAGGCCCCCGCCGGGCTACCCGTCCACTTTGCCATGCGCTACATCAACCGCGACGGCTCCATCGGAGAGATGTGCGGCAACGGCGCCCGCTGCATGGCCGTGTTTGCGTGGCATCGCGGCGCGGCGCCAGCGGCGATGCGCTTCCGCACAGACGCCGGGATCCACGAGGCCGAGATCCGCGAGGGCGGCGCCCGCGTCTCCTTTCCCGACATCGACGCGCTCCCCCTGGAGCACACGCTCGCCGGTGCCTCCCAAGCCGGCCAGAAGGCCCTCTTCCTGCGCGTGGGCGTTCCCCACGCGATTCGCTTCGTGGAGGACATCGACATGATCGACGTGTTTCAGGTGGGCCGCGAAATCCGCCACGATCCCGCCTTCGCCCCCAAGGGCACCAATGCCAATTTCGCGGAGTGGACCGGCGAACACCTGCGCGTTCGCACTTATGAGCGCGGCTGCGAGGAGGAAACGCTGGCCTGTGGAACCGGCTCCGTGGCGGCGGCCTGTTGCCACCTGTGGCGGACCGGCCATCGCGGCGCCGCGACCGTGACCGTGCTCCCCACCGGCGGCGTCCCGCTGACCATCGACGCGGAGGCCACCGGCACCGGATTCCGCGCCGTGCGCCTGGGCGGGCACGCGCGCATGGTATTCGACGGAAGCTGCACCCTTGGCCCCAGCGGCGAGGTGACCCGCTGAGCGGCGGCGAGCTCGGATACCTCCTTGTCACCGGGGCCAGTGGCTTCGTGGGCGAGCACGTGGCGCGGCACGCTGCCGCGGAGGGCAAGTGGCGCGTCGCCGGAACGTTTCTGGGCAATCCCATCGCGATCCCCGGCGTCGCCACCGTGGGCGTTGACCTTTCCGATGCCGCCGCCGCCGGGAGGCTGATTCGCGACATGCGGCCCGCGGCGGTGATCCATTGCGCGGCGGCCACCAACGGCGCCTGGTGCGAGGCCAACCCCGCCCCGGCCCACGCCGCAATCGTCGGCGCCACGGCCAACCTCTGCGCCGCCATGGGCCGATGGACCCCGGCGGCGCCCCTGATCGCCCTTTCCACCGATCTCGTCTTTGACGGCGAATCGGCCCCCTATGCCGAGGACGCCCCGGCCAAACCCATCGGCGTGTATGGCAGTCTGAAGTTAGCCGCCGAGGAACCAGTCCGCGCGATGGAGCACGGTTGCGTCCTCCGCTCCGCGCTGGTGTACGGTCCACCGGCCACCCACCGGGCGCCGTTCCTGGGGTGGATGATCGAGGCCCTGGGCCGGGGCGGGCCGCTGGACCTGTTCCGCGACGAGTGGCGGACGCCGGTGATGGTGGACGACCTGGCGGAGGCGATGGGCCTGTTGCTGGCGCATCGTGCAAAGTGGGCCGGCGGAGCGATCTTTCACGCGGGCGGGGCCGACCGCCTGAGCCGTGTGGAGATGGGACGAAAGCTGTGTGCCGTCTTCGGGCTTCCACCCGGCGGCATCCGCGAGACGGAACGGGCGGCGGCGCCCGGCGGGGCACAGCGGCCCCGCGATGTCAGCCTCCGCCACGACCGGCTGGCGACCCTTGGATGGAAACCGACCACCTTTGACGAAGGATTGATCCGATGCCGAAACCGATGGAATTCGCCCAGATAGCCACCCGCTTCGTAACGGGGCTCGCGCTTGTCGTCTCGATGGCGGCGCTTGCGCTGATCCTCGCGTCGCGGCCCGAAGGCTCCGCCCAGGCGGCGCCCGACACGGCGGAGTTCATCGTCACCGGCAACACGGACCTCCTGTTTCCCGTCATCACGCGCGACGCCAGCCTGAAGGACTCGGCCCTGGAACTCGAACGCCTGCTCCGCCTCGAACGGGAGAAGGCCCCCCAGGCCCTCCTCATCGACGCCGGGAATTCCGTCTCCGTCACCTCCAGCATGGAGACCTCCTACACCTATCGCTCCGCCCAGCTCTTCAACCGGATGGACTACTCGGTTGTGAACCTGAGCGCCCGCGACGCGCTGTTCTCCACGGCGATCATCACGGGATACCGATACGCCCCGCGCGATTTCGGCGAGCGCCTGATCAGCAACCTGAAGTCCAACTATAGCGGCGAGTTCAGCATGAACTTCAGCCGCTCACTCGATTCCGACGACCACATGCCGCTCGCCTTCTTCAGCCTGTCCAGCCTTCGCGCGGTCTCTGGAATCACCGGCCTCGCCGAACTCATGGAGGAGGTGGACCTGGACATCGTGAAGGACGCCATCGCCGACGCCCGCGCCGAGGGCCGCACCGTCGTCGGATTCAGCTCCCTGACCGACGCACAGCGCGCCGACCTGCTGGCCAAGCCCGAGACATCGCCCGACGTGCTCGTGGACTTCCGCCTCGCCGCCGGCGCGAAACCCGTCCGCCAAGGGGCCTCATGGCGCATCCCGCCGCCGCCCTCCGGCGAGTTCCTTCACCTCAAGATCAAGCGCGACGCCGCCGGCGGCATCGAGGCCCCCGCGATCCGCCCCATCCGCTACATGACGCCGGCAAACTACAAGAGCCTGGTGGACTACAACACGCCGGAAATCGGCATCGAGATCCCCAACCTCACCTCCGTCTCCGAATCGCTCCTCGGCCAATCCTCCGACCGCATCCGCATCGACCGCATGGCGATTGAGCCGGGCAGCCGCCTGAGCACGCTCCCACAGGCCGTCGTCTATGCGACCACGCTCGACGAAAAACCCGTCCGCATCTACCGCATGCGCCGCGACATGTCCGACGCGCGCACGCCCGACTCCCCCTCGGGGACGTGGCCCAACCTCGACATGCTGGTGGTGGTGAACGAGAACGGCACCATCAACCGCGTCCTCTCTCGCCACCCCGTCCCGCTCTCCACCTTCAACACGTCGATGATCGATGCCCTCAACAAGCTCAAGGACCAACCCCCCGCCACCTGGACCCCAGACCCCGTCCTGGCCGCCGGCATGGAAGACATCTGGGACTGGTCCACCGACGCCCTCGAACGCACCATCCAACTCGACGCGCAACTCTACGGAGCCCCCCCGAAGCCGTAGCGCCCGCCTCCCCGCCCGCGCGTTGTATATACACGGCAGCGGGGAGCCCGAGAGGCCGAGGGCGCGGGCAGACTGGCGAGCAGGCATCGCCCGCGCCACCACTTCAATACCCGCTTCAGCGGGGACCTATTTGTCCTCGGCTTCAGCCGAGGGAGGAAGTGGACCGGAAATCGAAGCGCGCTTAAGCGTGCTTTTCACGGGGCTTAAGCCAAGCGTTCATGCTCCCAACTTCCCAATTGTCCATCGCGTCCCATGAGTGCCTCCCCGAGGCGACCGCACAGAGAGCTGAAGCCGGAGGAAAGCACGCTAAAGCGCGCTCGAAATCGGTGGCATCCGGCACCCTCGGCTGAAGCCGAGGGCAAGTAGATGCCCGCTGAAGCGGGCACTGGTCCGCCGGACGGCGCCTTTGATCGGCAACCGGGCGGTGATGTGGTAGTCTTCCAAAGTCGTATCGCGACAGGGGGGGCCAAAAAGAGTAGCGTGGGCGTCACGCCCGAGCCCCGTCGCCTCTTCGATTTTCCGGGCGCTTCTGCGCCCCGCGCGCGGGCGAGACGCCCACGCTACCTTGCATTGCGACATGGCATTCGGGAGCCACCCTACCCCCGCGCAATCCGCGGCCCACCGTTTTTCGCGCCCGCACCCCGCCGACCAAATCCCCGCTCCCGCCCCTTCAACCTGTGCAATCCGCGGACGACTCTTTTCACTGCACGCCGCCCACGCACACCGCGTCGCCCTACTTCCCGTCCGCCTCGTCAATCGACGCCACGATCTCGTGGAGAATGCCAAGGGTCCGCTCATCCCCCGGCAGATTCTTCTCCCACCACCCCATCGCCGCCCCGAT
>Ga0105049_10005702_pt1 | contig 14494 bp, 10 predicted proteins | sample MAT06_FD_78087 | JGI IMG/M metagenome (GOLD analysis project Ga0105049, IMG submission 78087) | Freshwater microbial communities from Lake Fryxell liftoff mats and glacier meltwater in Antarctica - MAT-06 | ecosystem: Environmental > Aquatic > Freshwater > Ice > Liftoff microbial mat | place...
ATGGTAGACGTGGCAACGGTTGGGTAACCGCTAAAAATTACGTAGAATCACGTAAAGGCTTAGGTGATTTAAGTGATATCGAAGAACTCACCCTTGAGCGCATCAACACTAATAATATTAGCGTTAAAACAGTGTCGGCAGACCTTACCTATGTTGACGAAAAAAATCAACCCATAAAGTATGATGACCTTCGGCGCCTGGGAATGACAGATGTAAAAATGGTTGGTGCTGTTCATGTCCGTCCCCTTTTTGACGTATCTGACGAGGACGCTAAATATTCGGATATGCAAGATGATCCGAACACACCGCAAATGAGGGTGGTATACGCACTTGACGTGGAGTCCTCGGCAAATGCGTTTGATGCGTATATGCGCGCAACAAACACCAGTACGATTCGTGATCAGAAAGGCCGTAAACCTGATAAGCCATTAGCTACCGATGATGGTGAAAACCTTGACGAATAAAGATGGAAACAGCGCAAATTCAAGGTGATCCACCTTCGGGTGATGGTTTATACATTAGATCTGTTTATGACTACCTAAAACAGAACAAGGGTAATGCGGAATTTAATTCAGACTACGAAACCTTTAGTCAGAAGATTCAAGCTGACAAGACTTACAGGTTTAAGATTTATAACGCTGTCGAAAAGCGCAGGTTAAATGGGGCTGAACCAAGTTTTGAATACGATAACCTTTCGGACTTCGGAAGCCGGTTAGATGCGCCACCTACACCAAGTGTTGTTATACCACAGCAGACCGGGGATGTGTCCAGTAGTCCAGATCCCGCCCCACAACCAAATCAACCAACCAGTGCGTTTGCGGGAAGAATACAGGATTCCCTTGAGCAAGGGTTAACTGAGGCATCACCGGTACCAAAATCCACCGTCAAGCTGTTTGACACAAGCAATGCGTTGGAAAAAATCGAGGGTGGTCTAAAGATTCAGCCACTCGAAAATGATGTTAACCGAAATATATTCAGTTCCCCAATGGGCATTGAAGGTATCATGGAATCTAAAATCAAGGACGAAAACAATAATCTTGAAAAGGTAAAAGCGAATGAACAAAGAATCAAAGAGTCTGGTGGAAAAACGACCATTCAAAGAATACTTGATACCCCGGAATACCAATCTGAAAAAGCGGACCTATTTGATACGCAATCTAAAAACATATGGGAATTAGATTGGGCGGGACTTAACCAGGAAATGCGCGCCGTGTACCAGGTGCAAAATAAGGATGGAAGCGAAGGTCCAATGGTTCCAGGACAACCGGTTCAAAGCACTGTTGATGGCAGCGTAAAAGCTGTATCAAGGGCAAAACAATTTGAGGTTACCAATGTACTTCGCGAAAGCTACATGGGTTACTTGTCAAAATCAGATCCACCTAAATACACCTTGTACAAAACAAGGATAGATGAGATGCTTAACACACAAACAAAGGCAGGTCTTGTTGCGGATGATAAGTTTGAAAGCAGGTTTGATTTTGAGGTGATGCAACATGGCGAGGATGTGCTTCAAGCCAAATTATTGGAGCTCACTAAGTCTGGTCTTAAAGATTTTGATGGGTTTCAGAAAAAATATGATGCTATTGTAGCGCTTGATGCGGATATAGAGCGCATGAAGTTAACCGATGTAAGTGTTGAAAAAATCAATGACGCGGCTGATAAACGAAATGTTGCACTCAATGAAATGATCGCTAGCACGAATGTTAACGCTGATGATATCAACCAACTTAACAATGTGAGTCGTGGGCTTACTACGGTTAACAATATGCGGATCCAAAAGGTTCGTGAGTTTGAAACAGAATACGGTGCCTTCACCGACTACATCAAAGAGTTGGAACAAGGATCTAAGGACGCTACCAAGGCCACTGTTGACGCCGGTGGGGATTGGGCAACCAATCATTTTGTCAAAAGTGTCGCTAAGACTTTTCGTGATACTGGTGAATCCCTTTTTAAATCACCTGCACTCCTAGGTAACCCGGACGAATATGGGTGGACTGACAAGCTATACGATTGGGCTGACAACTACAATGATGCATTTTGGGAATTACCAAAGTCTATGCAGGGCATGAGTTTGATCGAAAAAGATGCCAACGGTGAAATGTTTATGAATCCGGAAATGTTACCCACCAGATTTGGTGAGGGTATAGGTCAACTCGTGCAATTTATGGGCGTGAGTCGAGGTGCTACACAGATCGGTGCCCGGATTGGTGCTAAAAAAGCACTTAAAAAATCATTAGACACAGATGGTTTATATATGAGTGGCGCTAATACTGTGCGTAGGTCCGCTGAGATGGGCGGTTCGTTTGGGATCGTGGGTTATGGGTTTGCACGTGAAGCCACATCGTTATTCGACGAGGCGCTCAATGTGGGGATGGACTACGATGATGCGCAAAATTTTTCAATTCTTGCCGGTGGCCTTCTTGCTATGTCCGAACTTTTTATCCGTGAGGACAAGGCGTTCACCAGTGTTAAGAACGCTGTTAAATCAAGAGTACTTAGTGATATCGCAAATGGGGTTTCCTACAAACAGGCGTTGGCGCGAAATTTTACAGATGGCTCTAAGTTGATTTTAGGTGAAGGTTTTATTGAGGAGGGTGGTCAGTATTTACTTGGTCAGCTATCCAAACAAGTTGCCAACAAGGTGACCGGTTCGAACTTGGATTCAGCGATCAAATCAGAGGCGTACGTTGAAAATTCCGTCATAGGTCCGCTCAGTGCATCACCGCTTTCCCTTGGTTCTGTAAGATCCCGAAGCACAATGGAGCAACAGGGTTTATTCATGGCCGCAAGACAGCATGATAAATACGTTAATGCTATTGCGGATTACGGGGAGCGCGGTATAATCCCAGATGTGCAGGTAAAAGCAATGACAAAGGTTGTGGGTGATTACGCCAAAATTGTGGATGGTATTCCCGCAACAGTTAGTGACGCAAGTGCATCAAGGTTGGCCGCACTTATCTACGACCAACAAAAAATGACTGAGCGTCAAAAAAACGCAATCATAGATCCTGAACTTCAAGATCAATTAGGTGATCCGATACAAAGTGAGATTGATGAGATTGAGGCTGAAAAGCGTGGTGTAATAGAGTTTGAGCAAGGTAGACGGGATGCAACCGTTACCTATCTTCAGAAGGTCCGCAAAGAACTTGGTGTGGACGACGAAAGCGTGTTTTTAGATAGGTCAAAACGGGTTACTGTAACCATGGGTAGAATACAAGCGGACAAACCGATTGATCCTGTTCAGGCGCGCGAAACAAGTGATTACCTGTACGCAAAATACAAGGAGCTTCAGGAACTGAAAAAAAATCCTACCCGGATGTTGACTATTGCGCAGATCAATGGTTACATGAAGGGTCTGGAAATAGATATCAAAAAACTTGAAAACAATAACAACGAAACCACACCTGAAACCAACAGGCAAGTGGCTTCAAAAAAACGAAGTGATCGTGCTGTGTCAACGGCAGAGGCGGCGGCAAAAAACACACTTCCGGAATCTAATTTGACACAAAACGGAAAACCAATTGTTCCGGTTGACACAGCATCGAAAAACGAGCAGGTCGCTACCGAAACCAAGGATCCCGCCCCTAAGCCAAAAAAAGTTACACCTGTTACCGATATCACATCAAGGGCACCCAAAAAGAGGCCGGTCAAAATCATACCCGCAGGACCACCTATTATTGAATCCGTTACAGAACCTGTTGCGCGACAACAGCAAGCCAAGCCTGTCGCGGCCCCATCTACCCAAAGTGAACAGACAACCCAAGTAGCAGAGGCAACAGTTCAAGCACCGGTAGCGGAAAAACAGAAAAGATCCCCGCGTAAACAAGTTGCTTCGGATCCCATTGTATCATTTGATTCTGTGGTAACTGGAATTCAGGAGCTCGATAAGTCTGGTACCGCTAAAACTGATACCGCGTATAAAACCGCAACAAAGGCGTTCCAACGTGCATGGGCGAAAGTATCACCACTGAAGATAACACCTAAGCAGGTTCGTGATTTAAAAAGCCAACTTGGTGTCGAAACCTCAGCAAATATTGTAAGTACAATAATCAAGAAAGCTGTTTCAGCGGGTAAGACCGGTGCTGAAATCAGGCAAGCCGTCGAAGATGTGACACTTAATGCGGAAATCAAAGCGGGTGCAAAACAGGAGCTTGCCAAGATCAAAAAACAGGAAATTGCACAAGCTGAGGTTGCTGCAAAAGAACTAGCTGATCGCAAAGCTGAATCTAAGCGCTTGGCGAATCGAACCATGTCAACCACCCTAGCCAAACAAGAGGCTGCATCAAAAGTGTCGGCTGCAAAAAAGGCGGCGAAAACTGAAAAGAAAACTGAGGCTGAAACCGCGAAAACTGAAAAGAAACCGGCGGCAAAAAAGGCGGCGGCAAAACCAAAGCCAAAAACTGAATCCATAAAGGATCCTGAGTTTGTTGTACAGGCAAATCAGGACGCTGCTAATGATACGGTGGTAACAACAGATCCAAATCCACAAAAAGATGCGGAAAATCGAACCGTAATAACCAATGACAGGGTTCGAAAAGCCACCAAAGCTGCTGACGAGTTTAACGAAAACGACAATGTTTCGAATGCAGCACAAGCTGTGCTAGGTTACATATCTGACGTTTTTAGTGGTAAGCGTGATGACGCCACCACAGCTTTTAAAATGGATCCCGCGTTCAAATCGTTGATGAGTGAGGTTTACAACAAGGATACCCATACCGACATTGATGGTAGACTTCGAAAGGTTGTTTATGATGAGCTCAGGGCTGCGCTTTCTATGGCAAAAGGAATGAAGCAAATCAAGGATGCTAAGGGTATGAAGTATTCATCACTGGGTTCGATGGGTGACTTCACAACCTTTATGGAGCAAGGTGGTAAATTCGCTATCGGTATGTATAACCTTCTACATGCTAAGGGTATAAAAACACTTGCGGATTTCAAAACCGGATCACCATACTACCATGCCAGGTTTAACAAGTTTGTAAATGACAATAATCTGGATCCCCAAAAAGCATTCGCAGCGTTTTGGGCCAAAGCACCGAAAATTAAACCAAGACTCAGCACTACACAGGCTGTGATATACGAAAATGAGGTGAATGACTTCTTTACGTTTATGAACGCGCAGGACAGGACGTTTCAAGCGATGCTCGATTATGTGAACGGCAGGTCTATTCTCTACCAAATGTCGGGGGCAAATAACTCGCTTTACGACGTAAAACCAATTGGCATAGCACTCAAAAAACTTGCGGTTGTAATTGAAAAAACCGGGTCTGTTTCAATGGGCTATGATATCATTGAATTAGAAAGCGGTGCAATGGATCGCCGACGTTCCAAAACAAAACCGGGTGATGAATTGATTCGTGATTTCGCGCAACCCGGCGCAATAGATCTATTCAGAAAAGGGTTGATCGTAAAACTGACAAATAAGATCATCACATTAGATCAGGCGAAAACCGATATTACCGAATTTATCCAAAAGTCATTTGACGCGGAAAGACTGGATGTGACAACCAAGCGTGAATTCAACTCACTGATGGCGGCTATTCGTAACGCTAATAGTGCAAACACATTTAGGCGTGAAGCCAATAAGGTTAGTCAGATAATTATAAAAACAGATGTCAGAATACTTCAAAATAAGTTTGATGATCTTCTGGGCACTAAAACAAAAGCGTCGTCAAAAACTTCTACCCGCCCAAAGGGTAAGATTGATATCGATACACAGGAATTGCTTGGGTTTGTTAAGTCAGGTGTTGACTTGGATATCACCACAAATCAAATTCGTATCGATCAGGTAAAAACCGATCAACAGGCACGAAACACACCTTTGACTGATATTGAAATATCGGAAATCGTAGGTCTTGAGATTGCTAATACATACCTTGTGGGAACAACGTCTACTGGTATTACGGCGGTAATGGAAACACAGAACGCGGTAAATGCGTTGTCATCTATTATTGAATCAGGTCGTGAAAAATTTGCAGACGAGTTAGCTAAGGAAAGCGCCAAATACAACCTTCGTTTACGGTTGGCAACAAAAGATGTGTCAGCTAGATCTTACACCAAGAAACAGCTTCTTGCACGTGAAAAGCGAAATCAAAGTATTATCAATAGGGTAATAAGATCTTCGCGGAACTTTATGGATCTTAATCAGGCACTCAATGGTTTGGTTTCGATTATATCGAAAATGGACTCAAGGGATGTGCGCGGTGGAAACCTGCAATCAATGATCACCAACAAAATCTATGAATCTGAGGACAATCACCACCGAATGCTTAATGATTACGAAAAGTTATTTGAGCGTAAGCTGTTTGATATTTTTGGCAAGAACTATAAGGATCACATTCGCAGGATGGGTAAAAAATCCCTTGTTATACCAGGAACACTGGATCCAAAAACAAATCTTCCGTATAACCTGAGTCAGCGCGAAGCTTACTATTGGTATAATCAAATGCAAGATTCGGGCAATAACCCTGCGTTCGAAAAAATGTTCAGTGATCCGGATGCTGTATTTGATTTCCTTGAATCAAATCTTGATAACCGTATCAAGGATTGGGCTGACTGGCAGGTGAATGAATTTTTTCCCGTATTCTATGACCGGGTGAACGAGGTGTATCGAAAAATATTTAGAACCAACATGCCGCTTCGTGAAAATTACAGTGGCCGCGTATTCCGTGAAAATCAACCCGCATTCGATCCCGCTACCGTATTCTCGCCAACCCATGTGAGTGGCGGCGCATCTGGAAGTTCAACCAAAGCCAGAAGTAATAATGCGCTTGCTGTTAAGATCACAGACGGTGATCTTGCCCTTGGTACTTATATTCACGACATGTCGCATTTTATTACCCATGTGGAAAACATTCGTGATATTGAAAAATTCACTACCCACCCGGATTTTGTGAACAGGGTGAAATTCAATGGGGACGAAAATGCATACCGCATGATGACTGATCGAATTAAACTGATCAAGCAACGTGGTGTGCAACAAGTAGCTTATGCCTCAAAAATACTAGACAATATATCACGTCTTTTCAGTACGGCAAAACTTTCACTTAATCTTACACTGTACCCAAAACAAGCGGCTTCATTTGTGGCGGGTATTGCCTATGTACCCGACTCTAATTTTACCGGGTATATGCGTGAAATGACAAAACTGTTCAGTAACATGCCAACAGCTATTAGGACGTGGCAAGAAATGGTTGACAACAGCCAGTTCCTTCAGAATAGGTATAAGGGAAATATGGCAGGTTTATTTGTTGCGCTTGGTGAAGAGTACGAGAAAACAATCGTCCCATCAAAATGGAAGAGTGCGTACGATCAGTTTGCGCACGTAACTATGTTTGCTTCCAGGTGGGGTGATAAAGCCTCAGCAATCATTGGGTTCATCCCGGTGTACAACATGAGTATAGCGAAGTACACTAAACAAGGGTTGTCCATTGATGCGGCAAAACGTAGGGCTCTCAGGGATGTTGAGTATGGCGTAAAAAACAGTCTGCAGTCTAGTAGCGTTGTGGACAAGGATGCTATTCAGAATTCATATGGCCGAATATTTACACTATTCCAAAGCGCCGGCCTCGCACAATTCAGGGAAGCCACAACTTCCATGCGTGAGCTCAGTAGGGCTCTTCGGGGATTACCATTTAAAGGGACTGTAAAACAAAACATCACAAGGGCTGTACTCTTCCACAGTGCTATGCCAATGATGTTCCAGTGGACCGCGAACGGAATGCCCGGTCTACTTACAGATTGGGACGACGAGGATAGCATGGATGTATTGAGGGCGGGTCTTATCGGCAATTTGAATTCATTGTTTATTGCGGGATCTGCGATTAAATACCTAGTCGATGTTTATCAGGAAAAACCGTATGCGGAATACGAGCTTATTCCGTCGGTATCACTTCTTGGGGATTTCCTTAAACCGCTTGCTGAAGGAGATCCATTACAGTTAGCGGTCAGCGGTCTTGAGCTTGCGGGTGTTCCGGCTAACAACATCAAAAAAATCACCCAGAACTGGATCGATGTTGCAAACGGTAAATACGAGGATAGCGGCGAACTTATTCTAAAAGTATTAGGGTACAGCAAATATGTAACCGAAGGTGGTGGTGATAAGTCTACAAAGCGTAAGAAATCAAGCAAACCTGGCAAATCAGCAAAGCCAACAAAAAACTAATTTTAATAACCCGGAAATCAATAAATTTGACCCATGCCAGATTTTTTAGCCCAATCTATAATTGAAACTGATATCGGTACATGTGAATTACTTGTACTTGATGAATCTATCTATGATGCGAACGGGGAGCCATCGCATGACCGCGCCTTGTTTTCCGATTTCAGGTTGATTGAGGTTACCCGGGAATTAGACGGCGTAAAATATATTTATGCCACACTCGCTGCGCTCACCGGGTCAACAGACCAAACAATAGATCCACCATCTGCTAACACGGGTGAATCTTGGACACTACCCACATCATTTACATCCGTGAATGGTGCGTACAGTATGTTGTTGATAACCGTTCCCACATGGAATAGTGGCGTGGCATACAATCCACTTAGTACGGTCTATTACGGTGGAAGTTTTTACCGAACAGACGGCGCTATTCTTGCCGCGCAGGACGCGCCGGACGAGAACGGGGATTGGGTTGCGGTATCACTTGATGATCTTAGAACTGAAGCTGAGTACACTGAGTACAGGTCTACTGATAACACCACACTTTCGTGTTTAATTCAGAATACCGAATATTTTGAAGCCACACTTCAAACCACCGGAAATGTTGATAATATCTACATAAACCAAAACGGAACGACGGTTATTGTAACTGACCACACGAATTATTTTACCAATGATGAGAACGGTCACCTTGATCAGTTTTTTACATATAGAATCCTTCAGGTAACAAAACCTGGCGGCGGTGTATGGACTATGAGTTCTATTGCGGGGCAAAATCAACTCATTACCGCACCCTCTACCGGTAACATGGTAATGCAATACACCTTCCAAACAAACGATGTGGATGGGGTGTACGGTATACAGTTGATATCAATTCCAACTTGGGGTGAAAACGTGTACTACAATAGTCAAACAGCTAGTCAGTCTGTAATCGTATACCATAACTTAAAAAGGTGGATACTGGTCACCACAAACATAGGTGTAGAACCCGGTACTTATACCGCGTATTGGGTTGAGTTTACCGGTGATATCGCCAACACCAGGTATTGTTACACAACCAACATTGTTGTACTTGAATTGAATGTGGACAAGGCAATCAATAACGCAATACTGGCGGGTGCGAAAATGATTTCGGATAACCCGTGTAATAACAACTTTTTGTGCAACAACCCTAAGTTTTTGACCGCAATGAAACTCATAATGCTTCGTGAGTCCATTGAAATAAACTCGTGTTTTCGTAGGTACGAATTGGTGCAAAATGATTTTGATGCCATCAACAAAATAATCTGTCATGGGTGTTAACAGCACGATACAATGCGTAAAGCGAACGTACTCAGCGCAAATGGCTGAAGCTGTAAACAAGGAGCTTTACGGTATTGGATGCGGCTGTTTTGGTGAGGCTTTCAATAGTTTCACCGCGCTTTATGCGCTGCGAAATTACCAGACCTTCACCAAGGTACAATTAGAACAGATGTTAGCATATGCTGTTCCCAAATGTTGTGATTGCGGGGATGGTGAGGTGGTTTGTGCCGCGCCGTACTTGGTCTTACAGTTAACCGATCCGGAACCTGAAATTCTTGCCAACTCGGTACTCATTATACCTGATGCATTTGTATTGGATATCGATTCACCTGATCCCACAGTTTCAAACACCGTTGTTATTGAACCGGATCCAATTGAGTTAGAAATTCTTTATGGTGATATATTCCTAACACAGGGTCCATACGAGGTGCTCGTAATTGCAGAACCTTTATCAATAGAATTATCCATAAATTCGCCAACAATAAATACCGAATAAAATGCCAATTGTCAACACCGCTAAAAAATACTTTCTTGAAGGTAGTATCAATTTTCTGACTGATACAATCAAGGTTATGTTGCTAACCAATACACATACAACCAATGTTGATACACAGGAATTTATAGACGATGTATCAGCGAATCAGGTTACCGGAACCGGTTACACGGCAGGTGGCGCCGCAATTGGTGGTAAAACTTCCGGTGTTGATAACACAGCGAATACCGGAAACATAGATGGCAATAATGTTACGTGGGACGCTTCAGGTGGTTCTTTGACAGCTAGGTACGCCGCTATTTACAAGGATACCGGTACACCGGGTACATCCCCTATTATTGGGATCATTGATTTTGGATCTGACAAAACCGCAATAAACAATGATTTCACGATACAATGGAATGCTATTGGTATTATAGTAGGTTCGTAAATGCCGATCATAGTAGCGCAATATGATGATTGTGTGGATGATACTGAGTGTGGTCCCGCGCCATTATCAGCGTCTTGCCAGGGCTTCACACCGAACAACCAAAATGGGGATGGTTATATAGCGCCATCTATCCAAGTGGTAATAAAAGTGACGTCGTTAGTTGTGACAGTTGAAATTTTAGAACCCGTAATAATTACCGAATAATGGTTGAACTACTTCAGAATCCACCTTTCAAAATGTTGGTGATATTTTTCGCCATGTTGATTAATGTGATGACCATGAACTTCATCATCAAATCACAGATCTTAAATGTCAGCCCGTATGTTTCAAAAATGAAATCCATGTGGCACAGGTATTTTGCGATCTATGATTGCTTCCTGTTTACACTTATCACCATTCTCACACGGGACGTATCATGGATACTCCTTATGCTTGTGATCAGGCTATTCACACATCAGGTTATATTGAACAAATTTGTTGGAACACACCCAACACACCTTGGTTCAGGTTACATTGACAATTTGTTCAAAAAGATATTTTGGCGCCCCAAACAACTGATCCCATTTATACCTAACCAATGGCTTGTGGTTTTGGTAAAAATTTTACTGATTATATTCGCATACATCTATGTTAGGTATAAATAATGAAACTTACCGTAAGATGCGTGGCGTCTATTTTGGAAGCGCGCAAAACCTAATCACAACCATTGTGTGTGTTGGGATCGGAATAGCTGTTATGGTTTATGGTTTTTTGGAACCAAAATCTACGGGTGGAAGAATATTTGGTATTCACTTTGGGTTTGCCATCGTATTGTTGTACCTGATATTTCAGTATAAAAGTTTAAAAAAATACTGGTAAAATGGCTAACGATTCTTGTAATGACTATACACCGACAAATACAAGCGCGCTTCAATATGATGGGGCTTCGTTTACCTGTATGTCCAATTTATCAGGTCAGGCACTTAACGATGTACTTCAGATATTTGGCAACAGCATTTGTACACTACTGTCAACAGTCAGTAATCTTCAGGCGCCTGAAATTACCCAGTTATCAAGTGATGTCGTTCTTTACGAGGGCGATACCCTAACTAGTGTGTTGTTTGATATCGATACCCAGATTCAAAATATATTGGATAATCCGGGTGATTCCGATTTCGATGCCACTGAATATACTTTTGAACAGGAGTTTATTGATAAATGGAATATTCTTGATTGCCTGGGTGATATCGACGAGAACACCGTGATGACTGAATTATTCCTTTCGTTAGCCAACGAACTTTGTGAATGCTGTGAAAACATAACCGGGTTAACAGCGAGCGTAGAACTTCTCTTGGATCGCATTATCACCGATGGTGGAAATGCGGTGGTGGGATCTGAATCCGGAAACATTACACACAGCCCAACATCACACACAGCTTACATATACAACCCGATTGGGTCCAACAATATCTACGTACTTAATGGTAAAACAATCACGATACCAAATAAGCACGTAACATTCACAGCTTCCAAAGACACTTACCTTGAGGTTGCTGTAAATGGTTCCTACCACAAGGTTGAGGTTGGTGTAGGGGATCCGGTTCCACCGCTTGAATCAAGCCTTCGTATATGGAAGGTGACCACAGGTGGATCTGGCGTAACAGCTGTATCTGATCTTCGAAACACAAAATTCATAAGCTCTGAATTTTTTGAGGACGGTTTAATATCGAATGTGCATATAGCTAATGCTACGATCACATCTGCCAAAATGACCAATGTGATTGCCGCCGGAGCAGCCGGTATAACGCCATTATGGAAGATAAACTGGGACGATGCAGGTCGGATTACCAATTATGATTCAGCCCTTAGTATTACGGGATTAGCAAATGGTGATATACTTCGGTACAACCTAGCGGCGGCAAGGTTTGAGAATTATGCATTTTCCCCCGGTAACCTACCCGCGGGAACGGTAAATCAAACTGTGTATTACAATGGTGCTGCATGGGCAGCATCTAGCTTCCTATTGAACACCGGAGCCCTTCTTGGTATTGGTGTTACACCTGTTCACCCTATACATGTTGGTGAATCAAGGTACATCGCATTTAGTGTTGGCACTGGATCCGCGATGTTCGTGGCAACCACAGGGGGATCTTTATCACTAACTACAACCTATTATTACAAGATCGCATTCGAAACTGCCGATGGTGGCGTTGGACCTGCTTCAGTTGAATACAACCCAATAACCACAGGCTCTGCATTATCATTTAGAATAGTAATAACATACCCACCAGGGGCTAAGGCTGCGCGTATATACAGATCCCTTGCCTCAAATGGTCAGACTACATACATGTCTACTACGGACCATATATTTGTAGACAATGGTTTACACCCAACAACACCCGGTGTACCAAGTGACACCGACACCTCGTTAGGCGTGGAAATAGGGCATCGCGGAATACGCATGGGTAGTGACTCAAATGATTGTATCGTTGATATTCAGACCCGAAATCCAGACTATCTACATGGTGCAAAAATTGTCATGAGTCCGGTGTTGGCAACGGACCCACTACACGTTTTTTACGCCGTGTCAGAAACCGATAGCAATCAGTATAATATTGGTTACTATGCGGACATCGTAAACAATGATGTAAGCGGTAAGGCATTCGCATTCTTTTCGAAAAACGGAAAAATGTTAGTTACCAGTGATGGATCACCAACTAGCATGGTTGAAAATGCAATTGCGCAGTTCGATAGCGAAACCAAGGGGCTTATGATACCAAGGACGACTACTTCCCGACGTGATTCGGTTACATGGGTAACAGCTGATGACGGGCTTATTATTTTTAACACAACAACAAAAAAATTCCAAGGCCGTGCAAATACCGCCTGGGTAGATTTTCACTAATATGGATTCAGTATCTTTAGTACAGAACATATTAAGTGGTTTGGGTGGTGCTGTTATAGCATACGCCTTAACCAAAATAAGTTTGCGTGGCGTTGAAAAGGATATCGAGGGAATCAAATCTTGGCAACAGAACATGCAACAAACCATCACCAATCAATCTAAGTTGTTTTCCCAACTTGGGAAGATGGAATCTGAGTTGTCGCATATAAATGAAACGATGCACAACATAAGCGACACCATGGCCAAGGTGACCGAAATGATGCATGGTATTGACAAGCGCGTTATAGTATTCGAAAACACCAAAAAATAATCAACATGTACACATTTAAGAATCCAAATTTTTACACAAAGTTCGCGGGTCAAGTTGTGAACCAGGGAACTCTTACCGATGCCCTTGCACGTAAAATGATTGCATCATACCCTGATCGATTCATAAAAGAACTTCGTTTTACCGCTAAGTCAGAAACGGAAATGAAAGATGAGGCCGCAAAACTTACACTTATTATGGGTGAAGAGTTGATCGCTGAGTGTGAAAAAAATAAATCCATAAAAAAGGATATGGGTGAAATGGTTTTTTTATCGCCGGGTGAAAGTCTAGTCAAAGCTGAAGTTGAACTTCCGGGGACCGATGACTTGATCGCGCTTGGTTTGGCCCAAAAGAATTCACTTCACAAGGATGCTAACCTTGAAAAAAATACCGATTCAAAAGGCGCGGCGAAAGCTGATAAACCAAAAAAACAACCAGTTCAGGATGGGTCGAATTTAGGCGGTGATGTTAATGGTTCTAAAATTTAAAACAAACACTATATGGGTTACAAGATCGTAAAAATGAAATACGTCGAAATCAAAGATGTACTTCAGGCTGTTGAAGAACTAAAGAAGCGCGAAACCAAGTTTACCGCACCTTCTTGGCAGAAAATTGCGTACACTGAAAAATCACTTCGTAGACATAATGAAGAGGTGGCTAGGTATCGCAACAAGATTATTTCGAAATTTGGAAAGCCGGTAAAAAAGGATATTCGTGGGAATGTTATCTCATGGGATCTAGGTGAAAACCAAACACAGGTAAACCACTTATTAACCAAATTCCTTGAAACAAAGATCGCGGTTCATGTTTTTGGAATGGATCTAGCTGAGTTCGAATTACTGGGTGAAATTCCTGGTCATATTGGGCTTACCGAGTTCATTGAGGCGGTTACCGATTGCGAAGAAGGTAATGAGCTA
>Ga0105049_10005704_pt1 | contig 14493 bp, 14 predicted proteins | sample MAT06_FD_78087 | JGI IMG/M metagenome (GOLD analysis project Ga0105049, IMG submission 78087) | Freshwater microbial communities from Lake Fryxell liftoff mats and glacier meltwater in Antarctica - MAT-06 | ecosystem: Environmental > Aquatic > Freshwater > Ice > Liftoff microbial mat | place...
ACTCAATACATAATCTCCAATGGAAATCTCCATTGTTACATATTTTGTTCTAATGCGTTCATCAATGCCTTTGTAATGCCCACAGATGATCAATATATTTTCTTTTAGCGACAATTGATTGGCGGCTTGTTGATCAAATCGATTGCCATCAGGCGTCATATAAATAATTTCATCGTATGGCTTATCTTTTTGCAATTCATCAATTGCATTGGCCAATGGCTCGCACATCATTACCATACCAGCACCACCACCAAATTGATAATCGTCTATTTGGGCATGTTTATTAATTGCCCATTTTCTTAAGTTAAGGCAAGTAACAGTTAGCAACCCTTTTTCTTGAGCACGTTTCATAATGCTATGACTAAAAGGACTTTCTAATAAGTCTGGAACAACTGTTATGATATCAATAGTCATATTTATAATTCTATTCCATAAAATCTCTCAAATCGCGCAAGTCTTTTTTTGTTGGTCTACCTACTTTGCTCAATCTTTTGCCAGTATTAAAACTTGCAGATTCAAATTTTATTCGATCCAATTCTTCTGCAGGTGTAATGTCGATATAAAATTTTATTGCTTCTGGATATTGAACCCTTGTTTGTAATAATCCCGTTACTTTGATAACCCATTTTTTGGCTTCTGTTTTTACTTCGTATTCATCTCCAATGCCAACAATTCTAGAAGCTTTAATATTATCTCCTTTAAATTTTACTTTTCCTTTACTGCATGCATCACCAGCTTGGCTTCGGGTTTTAAATAAACGAATGCTCCAAAGGTATTTATCGATGCGTAATTTTTCTTTTTCGGTTGCCATAACTAAGCATTCATTTCTGCAAAGTATTGGTGGAAATATGGAATTGTTTCTATGCCTTTATAATAGTTGAATATATTGTACTTTTCATTAGGACTATGTAAATTATCGCTATCTAATCCAAATCCAAGAAATACAATTTTTAATCCCAATTCTTTTTCAAATAATGCACAGATTGGAATACTACCACCACCTCTAACAGGAATAGGCTCTTTGCCAAAAGTTGTTTGTATTGCTTTTGACGCGGCTCTATAAGCAATAGAATCAATTGGAGTCATGTAAGGTTCGCCACCATGATGCTCTTCTGCTTTAACGGTAACTCCTTTAGGAGCAATGCTTTTAAAGTAATTGAGCATTTTTTCAGTAATTACTTTTGAAGATTGATTGGGAATAAGTCGGCACGAAATTTTTGCAAATGCTTTTGAAGGCAAAACAGTTTTAGCACCTTCACCAGTATATCCTCCCCATATTCCATTTACCTCTAAAGTTGGACGAATACCTGTTCTTTCATTGGTAGTATATCCTTTTTCGCCCCATAGAGTATCAACTCCTAAGTCGGCTTTATATTCTTCTTCATTAAAAGGTGCTTGTGCCATTTTTGCTCTTTCAACATCTGTTGAGTTTATTACATCATCATAAAACCCCGGGATGGTAATATGGTTATTTTCATCGTGACAAGAAGCGATCATTTTTGCAAGCATGGTAATAGGGTTTGCAACAGCGCCACCATATACACCACTATGAAGGTCTCTGTTTGGTCCGGTTACTTCAACTTCAATATAACTCAATCCTCTAACGCCAATATCGATGGAAGGGTTTTCCATACTAAGCATAGATGTATCACTTATTAAAATCACATCTGCTTTTAGAAGCTCTTTATTATTTTTTACAAATGTGGCCAAATTCGGACTCCCAATTTCTTCTTCGCCTTCTATTAAAAATTTAATATTAGTAGGTTGAGTATTTGTTTTAGTAAATGTCTCTAATGCTTTAACGTGCATATAAAACTGACCTTTGTCATCACAAGCTCCACGAGCAAATATTTTCCCGTCTTTTATTAAAGGTTCAAAAGGTCCGCTATTCCATAATTCTATTGGGTCGGCTGGTTGAACATCATAGTGGCCATAAACCAAAACGGTTTGTTTTGAAGGATCAACTATTTTTTCGCCATAAACAATTGGGTGACCTTCTGTTGGATAGATGGTAACCACATCGGCACCAGCTTCTAATAGCCTTGCTTTTACCGATTCTGCACAAATCATCATATCTTCTTTGTGCTCACTTTTTGCACTTACACTGGGAATTCTTAAAAGGTCGAGTAATTCATTTAAAAAGCGGTCTTTGTGTTGATCTTGGTATTCTTTCCAGGCGTTCATTTCGGGTTATTTTATAAAATGCAAGTTAATCAATTAAGTTAAGCCATGTTTCTGATTAGGTACTACATTTTTAATAGTCCAGTTTAGTTGTTGTTCAAATGGCGATTTACGCACATTACAATCAGTTTTTGTACAAATTGCACAACTAAAAGGTAAACAACCATCGGTATGAACAAAAAGTTCAATCGAATCGCCAAACTTATTTTTAATAATTGCTGAAAGGGCATCAATTTCAAGGTGAGCTTCATTGATATTAAGGTACCACGGAAGTGTAAGGTGGCAATCGATATGCAATAATTCTCCATATTTTATTACACGAAGATTGTGAAGATCTATCCAATTTGCTTTTTTTTGATTGTTGAGCGTTTCTATAAAGTCTTTCAATAAAACCATATCAGCTTCATCCATTATTCCGGCTAGTGATTTTCTTAAAATGGTATAACCATTATACATAATCCAAAAGCTCAGGGCAAATGCAATTGCCTTATCGAGCCAATATGTTTTTGTAATATAAATAAGTATAACAGTAAGCAAAACAGCAAGAGTTGAATAGGTATCGGTTTGCAAATGTTTTCCGCTCGATTCTAAAGCCAAGGAATTGTTCTTTTTCCCAATTTTAATGCAGTAATTACCAGCAAAATAATTCAATACTGCAGTAATGGCTATAAGCCAAATTCCATGATCTAATTGGGATACTATGGTATTGGAAAGTATGTTTTGAATTGTTTCAACAATAATAAGGATGCCTGCAGCAATAATTAAACTTCCTTCTGCTGCTGCTGAAACAAATTCTGCTTTCCCATGCCCATAAGGATGATTTTCATCACGAGGTTTGCCTGCAACATAAAGGCTATATAATCCAATTAATCCAGCTATAATATTAACTATGCTCTCTAGTGCATCCGAAAATATGGCAAGAGAGGATGTAAGGTAATAAGCTGTTATTTTAATTAAAAAAAGTACAACACTTAAAATTGTTATCCATTTTTGAATAGTAAAATTTTGGACCCCTTTATTCAAAACAATGAATTTGAGGCAAGTTAATTAAATTCGTGTACTTTACTAAGTATTTGAATTATGTATTGATTTTTTCAGTAATTTGAAATATGGTTAAAGAGCAATGGGATTGGGAAATAAGGCCTAGTGCCGAACCAATCTTCAAAACGATTCCAGAATTATTCCGTTACAAGGATTTGTTGAATTCTCTAGTTAAAAAAGAACTTACTGCAAGTTATCAACAATCTATTATTGGAGTTGCTTGGCTTTTTTTTCAACCATTGCTTACTACAATATTTTATTTTATTGTTTTTGGAAGAATAGTTAAAGTTGATACTGGCGGCATTCCTCCTTTATTATTTTACATGCTTGGAAGTATTCTTTGGTCTTTTTTTAATGATTGTTTAGTTGGCACCATGTATACTTTTATGCATCAAGCACATATTTTTCAAAAAATATATTTTCCACGATTAATTGTACCATTAGCTATAGTAATTAACCATTCTATAAGATTTGGGATACAGTTTTTACTTTTTTTATTTGTTTATTTTGGTTGGAGCTTTATTTATGGAGGACTTTCTATTTCTTACAGTATTTTATTAATACCCTTTTTGTTTTTACAATTACTAATGTTGGCAATGGGAATAGGATTAATTATAAGCGTATTCATTTCTAAATATAGAGACATTGAATTTGTAGTTCAATTTTTATTACGGTTATTCATGTTTGTTTCTCCTGTAATTTATCCTGCTTCAATGGTTCCAAAAGAATATCAAACTATATATTGGCTAAATCCGCTTACACCTATTTTTGAAATTATTAGATCTTTATTTTTTATACATCAAAGCTTTGATGTGAGTAGGCTTATGCCAAGTATAATTTTTACTCTTTTATTTTTTTCATATGGATTGGTTGTATTTCAAAAAAGAGAAAAAACAGTAATGGACGTAGTATAATTTTTATGAGAGATAAAGTAATCATAGCAGAAAATATTTCAAAACAATACCAATTAGGTGTATTGAACTCTGGTTCATTAAAAAGAGATTTGGAAGGATTTTGGAGAAATATTTTTAGAAAACAATCAATGCAAATTTCAAATGGAGAGCTAGATCAAAATTCAATATGGGCATTAAAAGATATTTATTTTAGTATTTCTCAAGGAGAGGTTGTTGGATTTGTTGGTCATAATGGGGCTGGGAAATCTACTTTATTGAAAATTATTTCTCGAATTGCTGCTCCAACTTCTGGTGTTATTTATGGAAAGGGAACTATTGCTAGTTTATTGGAAATTGGAACTGGTTTTCATCCCGAACTTACTGGCAGAGAAAATATTTATTTAAATGGCAATTTACTTGGAATGAGCAAAAACCAAATTAATGATCGACTAGATGCTATTATTGATTTTTCTGGAGTTGAAAAATTTATTGATACACCTGTAAAAAGATATTCATCTGGAATGTATGTTCGTTTGGCGTTTTCGGTTGCAGCACATATTGACCCCAACATTTTAATTATAGACGAGGCCCTTTCGGTAGGTGATACAGCTTTTCAGCAAAAGTGTATTGCAAAAATGAAAGATGTTGCTTCTCAAAAAGATAAAACAATTCTTTTTGTAAGTCATGATATGAATTCAGTACAGCAACTTTGTACAAATGCGTTTTGGTTAGAAAATGGGAAGATTAAGGCTGAAGGTAAACCGGCAGATATTGTTAATCAATATCTCTCTTTCTCAAAAAATGCCAAACTTCTAAAAGATTTCAGGAATGAAGATGAAACACCCGGAAATGAGTTCGTAAAAATACAAAGAGTTGAATTGAAGAAAATGAATGCTATTGGAGAAGCTAGTATTAGCGTACATACGGCGTTGCAACTTTCTGTTGAGTTTATTATGATGTTGCAGAATAATGAAAGAATAATGGTAGAATTATTGCTTTTTACCTATTCTGGTAATACTGTATTAGATTTATTTTCACCAATAGTTGAAATGGAAAATGGCTTATATGACTTGAAATTCTCAATACCTGCTAACTTTTTAAACGACGGCACTTATTTTATTTCATTAGAGTTTTTTAATAAAAAAGCAGAATCATTATTCAAATTCCAAAATTGTGTTTTTTTTGATGTAGTAGATGATCAAGATACCACATCTGAATGGTACAGAAAATGTTGGGCTGCAGTTCGCCCAAATTTTCCTATTCAAATTACCCGACATACATAACAATGAACAATTACGAATACCATATTATTCATGTTGATTTATCGCAACCTATTATTGTTGACATTCAAAACAATCCTGTTTATTTAATATGTTGGTTTAAAAAATTACCTATTTCACATTTATGGTTGTCAGAAGGAATAGAGAATCATCAGCAATTATTACTAAAGATTAGTAATTCAATTATTCAATCTTTAAAACATTATGTAGAAAATAAAGAAGTACAATTTATACAAGACTTAATCGTTCAAGGAAAAGTAGAAGAATTTTATAATATATTGGATAAACTTTATAATATAAATATCCGATCTGCTTATTTAAATCCAACTCTTTCGATAGTAATCTGTACAAGAAATAGAACAAGCTTCTTAATTCAGTGTATAAATGCTTTACTAGAATCTGATGATAACAATTTTGAAATAATTGTTGTAGATAATGATCCTTCTGATGATTCAACCCAAAAGGCAGTAGCAAATTTTGAAAAAGTAATTTACATAGTAGAGCCAAAAAAAGGGTTAGATAATGCTAGAAATACAGGGGCAAAAGCTGCCTCAAATAATATTGTTGCTTTTACTGATGATGATGTAAAAGTTACTGCTAATTGGACTAAGGAATTAAAGAAATGTTTTTATGATCCTCAAACAATGGCGGTCACTGGTCAAATTCTTCCATTAAGTATCACTAGTAAAGCTCAATATATTTTTGAAAAGTATTGGAGTTTTAATAAGGGGTATTTTCCTGTTGTTTACGATGGAGAGTATTTTAAGAATAATTCTGCTTACGGAGCGCCTGTTTGGGATATTGGCGCAGGTGCAAATATGGCTTTTAGGAAAAAAGTTTTTGACTTGGTCGGATATTTTGATGACCGATTAGATGTAGGGGCATCTGGTTGCAGTGGTGATTCTGAGTTTTGGTATAAAATTCTTGCAGATGGATGGGAATGCCATTATTTTCCTAGTCTGGTTGTTTTTCATAACCATAGAAACGAAATGAAGTCTTTGAAAAGTCAGCTCTTTCATTATATGAAAGGCCAAGTAAGTTCGCTATATGTACAATTTGAAAAATACGGGCATATTGGGAATTTGAGAAGAATTAAAAAAGCCTTGCCTTGGTATTATTTATACAGATTTAAAGATAAAATTCTTGGAGTTGAAAGTGATAAAAATATTACACTTTTTAATGAAATAAAAGGTTGTTTTTCAGGTGCTCTTTTTTATAAAAAAAATAAAAGAACTAAAGACTACAATAGTCCATATCCACTTCACTTAAATGAAGCAGCAGTTGTGAATGAAAACACTTTCGTTTCAGTGATTATTACATGTTATAATTATGCTCATTATTTAGCTCAATGTATTCAAAGTGTAGTTAATCAGACTTATAAGCAAGTAGAAATTATTGTTGTAAATGATGGGTCAACAGATGGTACCCTAGAATTGTTGAAAAAATACCCAACAGTAATTACAATTACTACAAACAGAGTTGGACTTTCAGAAGCAAGAAATATTGGTGTAAAACAAGCCAAAGGGTCTTACGTTTTATTTTTAGACGCAGATGATTATCTATTAAATACCTGTATTGAACAAAATCTTTATTTTTTTAATTATTATCCTAAAGCGGTATTTGTGGTAGGAGATCATGAGAGAATTGATTCTGAAGGGGCTTCATTGCCAGTAAGGCTAATGGAAGAAAAAGAAGGGTTCGTGTATATCTCATTATTGAATGGGAATTTTATTGGCATGGAAGCTGCGGTTTTATATAGAAGAGAATTGTTCTATTGTTATACTTTTGATACCACATTAAGAGCCTGTGAAGATTACGATCTTAATTTAGCAATTAGCCGTTATTTTCCTTCGGTATCGCATACCCATAAAGTTGCAGTTTATAGAATTCATCAAAAAAGTATGTCTAGCAATAATGAATTAATGTTGAAAATGGTTAATAGGGTATTGGATAAAAATAAACAATTACTTGTTTCTAATGAAGAAATAAGGGCATTTGAGAGTGGTTTAATTAATTGGAAAAAATTGTACTCAAATGACTAGAAAACAAAAGAACGACAGGACTCCACAAATACCTCCTATTATTAAACCTATTAATGAAGATGTATTTAGACCACTATTTTCTGTTGCAATTCCTGTTTATAACTGTTATGAGTATATCAAATTAAGTTTAAGATCAGTTCTTCAACAAGATCTTGGCCCCGATAAAATGGAGATATATGTTATTGACGATGGAAGTACAGATGGAAATGTTGAAGAGTTGGTAAAAAATATTGGGGGTGATAGAGTTAGTTACTACAGGCAACCTAGCAATGTAGGTAGTTTAAGAAATTTTGAAACGGCAATCAATATTTCAAAAGGGCATTATATTCATTTACTTCATGGTGATGATGAAGTGAAACTTGGGTTTTATAAAGAGATAGAAAAAATTTTTACCGAGTACCCAACAATAGGAGCTGCCTTTACCGAATTTGAATATATAGATAACGTTGGAATAAAAATTTGGGATAATGAAGAAGTACATACTACCAGAGGAATAATTGAAAACTGGGCGAGTATGATTGCTAGTAAACAGTTATTGCAAGCCCCAGCAATGGTGGTTAAACGAAGTGTCTATGAAAAATTAGGATCATTTTACGCTGTACATTATGGAGAAGATTGGGAAATGTGGGTAAGAATTGCATTGAATTATCCAGTGGCCTATTCGCCTAAAAACCTTGCCAGGTATAGAGTTCATAAGAGTAATATTAGTTCGCGATCTTTAAAATCTGGTCAAAATTTAAGGGATATCAAAAAAGTAATTAGTATTATTCATAGCAATATGCCATTAAATATCAGAACAAAAGTTAATAGGCAGAGCAGAAAAAATTTTGCAGAATATTATGCTAAAATTTCCCATCTTTTGTATCATGAACATAATGATTATAAAGCCGCTTTAAAACAGGCAAATGGTGCTTTACTTCTCTATGTTAATAAAGTAACATTGCAAAATTCTTTAAAATTATACCTTAAAGTATTAATAGGATATGGGAGAATCAAGAATTTATTATCTAAGAATAAGTAACTTTAATCAAGAATTACAATTTTGAATACTACTACTGCCAAGTCGGAATACCGAGAAAGAATACCCAAACAACCTCCAGTTATACTGCCTATAGCAGTTGGAGTAATACAGCCTGTTTGGTCTGTAATGATTCCAGTATACAATACGTATGCTTATTTGGAGGAATGTCTAGTTTCTATTATTGAACAAGATAGAGGGTTAGATCAGATGCAAATAATGGTGGTAGATGATGCTAGTACAGACGGAGATGTAGAGCAATTGGTAAAAAGAGTTGGTGCAGGTAGAATTGGCTATTTTAGGCAACCAATGAATGTGGGGAAATTGAGAAATTTTGAAACATGCATTAAACTTTCTCAAGGCAAATACGTTCATTTAATTTATGGTGATAATTATTTGGTTAAGGATTTTTATTTGGAAATAGAAAGTTTGTTTGAGGACTTTCCAAGAATTGGAGCTGCTTTTACCGAGTTTGAGTACATTAATGAGAAGGGACATAAAATTTGGGAACATAATAGATTACAAGTGCTTAGGGGAATTCTAAAAAATTGGCTATTAACCATTGCCAAAAAGCAAGAGGTTCAACCACCTGCAATGGTTATAAAGCGAAGCACGTATGAACAGTTAGGTGCTTATTATGCTATTGAATATGGCGAATTTTGGGAAATGTGTACTCGTATCGCAGCACATTTTGAAGTAGCCTATTGCCCTAGGGTATTGAGCAAATATAGAGTACATGGTACAACCATATCTTTAAGTGTTGAGCAATCTAAAATTAATATAAAAGACGTTACCAAAGTGATAGATATTATTAGAGGGTATTTGCCTTTTGAAAATAGAGATGAAGTAAGTAATGAATCAAAAAAATACTTTTCGCAATATTATTCTAAGCTTTCACATAAAGTTTACCATGATTACAATCAAACATCTGCGGCAATTATGCAGGCAAAGGATTCATTGGTAATGGATATTAATTTTGTTTCGCTTCGCTATTCTTGTTTATTATTCTTTAAGGTATTAATAGGGTATAGACATATTAGAAAATTGGTAGAAAAATTTTCTTAGCTATTAATCAATTAAATGAATAGTGTAATTGATGGAACAATGCTTTACAAGCATTGCAGAAACGCCACAATATTTTTCATGAGATAAACTCACAGCTCTTTTAAGTTTGTCTTCATTTTCTTTGTCTACTTTACAACTGTAAACCATATCAATCGATTTGAACACTTTTGGTTGATCATCGGTTTGTTCAGCTTCTGCAGTTATTTGGAGTAGAGAAAATGGCACTTTCATTTTATTTAAAATATCTACAACATCCATTCCGCTACAACCGCACAAGGCAGATAGTATCATTTTTTTTGGACTCATCCCACTGTCTAAACCACCTCCATCTTTTGTTGTATCTAATCTTACTGTATGTTCATTATCTGAGGTTGCATCAAATGCTAATGCATCAACCCAATTGGTTGTTACTTTCATTATTCAAATTTTGTATTAACAAATTCCCAGTTAACTAAATTCCACCAATTATTAATATAATCTGCTCGCTTATTTTGGTATTTTAAATAATAAGCATGTTCCCAAACATCTAAACACAATAATGGAGTTCCTTTAATTTCGCTAATGTCCATTAATGGATTATCTTGATTGGGAGTAGAACCAACTGCTAATTTTTTATCTGCTCCTTCATAAAGCCAAGCCCATCCACTTCCAAATCTGTTTTTGCCTGCATCGGAAAATTGGGTTTTAAATGTATCAAAAGAACCGAATGAACTATCTATTGCTAATGCTAATTTGACAGATGGTTTTGAAGCTGTTCCTGCTTTCATGCATTGCCAAAATAATTCATGGTTATAATGACCACCTCCATTATTTCTCATTTTAGATGAATATTTTGATATGTTTTTTAACAAGTCCTCTAAAGAAACTTTATTAGTATCAACCTTTTCTGCAATAGATGCATCAGCTAAATTTTTTGCGTAAGCAGCAGCATGTTTTGAGTAATGTATTTCCATTGTTAGCGCATCAATCATTGGCTCTAATGCCGAATACGCATAGGGCAAAGGTTGTTGAGTAAAACCATTTACACTAGTTTGATTTTGAGCAAAGCCTATAGAGGGAAGTATAGTTATACCAATTCCAGTTGCTAATGCGGCTTTACCAGTTGTTTTGATAAAAGTTCTTCTGCTATTTGACTGTTTCATAAATTGGTTATTTTCTTCTAAAGTTAGCTATAAAAGCTCGGGCTTGTTTATATGACCTATAATAAAACTCTTGATTAAATAATTGTGAATCCCTCATTGCTTTAAATATTAAGAAAGCGCCAATTGGTATTAAGATAATGGTAGATAACCACATACCAATAATTGGATTGGTTTGTCCAGATTTTACAAACTTCTCTCCAAATGTGTTAAACAAGTGAAATATAACAAAGAAAATGATTGCGAAAATCAATGGAGTACCCAAACCGCCTTTGCGTATAATAGACCCTAATGGGGCGCCAATTAAAAATAAAACTAAACAAGCAACTGATAGTGTAAATTTTCTATGCCATTCTATTTCATGTAATTCAAGCGAAGTGTATTTTTCATTGTAATCTTTTGCCATCATATCCACAGTTCCTTTAATAGTTGCAAGCTGATTAGCTGCAGCATCTATTATACTTGTTCTTAAACTATCAGGTATGAGTTTGTTTAATTTTACAATTGGTAACGGGTGTTCAATTTTTTTAGTCCATCCAGTATCTTCATAACGAGCAAAGCGAAAGTAAGGTGATATTTCTTTTGATACTTTTTTGGCGTAAAAAGTATCTAGATGAGTTAAAGAATCTATTGCTTGATTTAATTGTCTTATACTTAGCATTTTAGGATCATAGAAAGCACTATCGCCAGTTTTATTCATCTGAAAACTTTTAAGATCAAATACTTTTTTATATTCTTTAAATCCCATTCTCGTGAACTGTGTATTGGTAGAATTACGCGCACCTTTTTCTTCTAAACGCCAACCATTTTTTAAAACGAATTCTAAAAACTGTTTGTCCTTAGTAACTCTCATTACGCCACTTTCGGCAATAAGAATATTATCTTGTAATGAATATCCTTTTTCAAAAATTACCACATCACGAATAATACTATCATTTTTTTCTTTTTTGCCTAACTTAATAATATAGCCATCAATCTTATCATAAAACACTCCTTCTTTAATATCGATGGATGGTTTAGAAACAATGATATCATATTTAAGTGCAGAAAGTTTTAGTTGTGTAACAGGTATAATATTGTTTGCGAATAAAAAAGCTAGTCCGCAAATGAAAAAAGTAATAATTAATAATGGACGCATAAACCTTAGTAGAGGAATTCCAGCGGCTTTAATAGCAACTAACTCAAAGCTTTCACCCAAATTACCAAAAGTCATTATTGATGAAAAAAGCAATGCCAATGGAAGCGCAGTAGGCACCCAAAACAAAGTAACAAGTCCTACTAATTTTAAAACAGTTAAAATATCAAGCCCTTTACCAACTAAATCATCTATATATAACCAAAAAAATTGCATGGTTAAAACAAATACAGAAATAGCGAATGCAGCTACAAAAGGACCAATAAAAGATCGAATAATTAGTATATCTAGTTTTTTTATCACTTAACCTTTCTTAATATTGTTGTATGAGTGCAACAAAAGTAACACTTTCGCCAAAGGAACTGGAATTAGTAAACAATGCAGATTGGATTTTAACAAAGAATCTAATAATTCATAAAGTTTACGAGTTATTTAGTGAAGTGGCTAATACTTACAGAGATGATATAAGCAGATTTACTAGTTTTAATGATACAAGGGTATTTGAATTAGCGCCTAAAATTTCGAGAGGGGAGCAATATCAGCAATTGCCTTATGTAATGTTAGATTATCCTAGGATTTTTTTGGAACAAGACATATTTGCTATACGTAGTTTTTTTTGGTGGGGAAATCATTGTAGTATCCACCTGATTTTAAAAGGAAAGTATTTGCAGCAGTTTGGTAATTCTATTGATAATTATTTTCAATTATTTGGGAAGTATGCTCCTGAAACACGAGGCTGGTATATAGGAGTTGGCGAAGACCCTTGGCAACATCATTTTGAGAAAGACAATTATATTCCAATAGCAGATTGGAATGGACTACCAGTAAATAAGCTTCCATTTTTAAAGCTAGCAAAAAAAATCCCACTCGAAGAGTGGGATGATGTTAACGACTTTATGGTTAAACACTTTAATCGATTATTATCAATGTTATCTGAATATTAAGCTCCTAAACGGTGAAAAAGTTCTTTTAATTGATAATTCCATAATTGACTTTGGTCTTTTATTTCATTTTTTTCTGCGAAGTCTTTAATTACCAAAATTGTTTGGTTAGAGATCTCCGTTTTTTCTATTCTAAATTCAAAATATTCGTTCTTTTCTGAATGTAACCAATGATAACGAATAAATTTATTTTCATCTTTATCTTGAATTTCCGCTTTATCTGGTTCACCACCACCCCAAGAAAAACTGTACACATTTTCCCACTCATCAACCTTATCAGCAAACCATTCCTGTAAACCTGCAGGGGTTGCTAAAAAATCATATAAAATAACCGGCGAACATCTTACTGGAAATTCTAATGTAAATAATTGCTTCTTGCTCATTAATTTCTCTTTAACCTTCATGGTAGCCTTGCAATAATATTAAATAATACCTATCATCCAAATGTTTTTTTATAAATAACAATTTTTTATAGTATTTTATAGTACAAATCATCAAATAATAATTTATAATATATTGATTATCAATATATTGTCTTATTTTTTTGAAAAACATTATTATTTCATTAAATTCAGTATCTCAATGCTTACCCTTTAAATTAGCTTATTATGAGTATGCGTCAACTCAAAATAACAAAATCTATAACAAACCGAGAATCTCAAAGTTTAGAGAAATATTTACAAGAAATTAGTAAAGTGGAACTGATAAATCCAGAAGAAGAAGTTCATTTGGCACAAAAAATTCGATTAGGAGATCAAAAGGCTTTTGATCGATTAATCAAGACAAATTTACGTTTTGTTGTTTCTGTTGCTAAACAATATCAAAATCAGGGTTTAACATTGTCTGATTTAATTAATGAAGGAAATTTTGGATTAATAAAAGCCGCATTGCGTTTTGATGAAACTAGAGGCTTTAAATTTATTTCTTATGCAGTATGGTGGATTAGGCAAAGTATTTTACAATCATTGGCCGAGCAAAGCAGAATAGTTAGGTTACCAGTAAATAAAGTTGGACTCACCAACAAAATAAGTAAAGCATATCAACAATTAGAACAAGAATTTGAAAGAGAACCAACGCCACAAGAATTGTCTGATATGTTAGATATTCCTGTTTATGAAGTAATAGCTGTTATGAATGTTGGTTTTAAACATGTAAGTATAGACACTCCTTTGATGGATGGCGAAGGAGCAACTATTATGGATTTTATGGTAAATACTAATGCAGCTCGAACTGACGAAAAAATTGAACACTTCGAATCGCTGCATCTTGAAATTGAACGGAGTTTAAAAACCTTAACTGATCGTCAGAAAACAGTTGTCTGTTATTTTTTTGGCATTGGAATAGATCATGCATTAAGCTTAGAGGATATTGGAGTAAGGTTTAATTTAACAAGAGAAAGAGTTAGGCAAATAAAAGATAAAGCCATAACTAAATTAAAATGTTCTAATCGTACTCAACAACTTAAGTATTATATGGGATAGAAATAATGAGGTTGATTGATATGCCGAATAAAATGAAGCCTGTTATTTCCTTTTTCGACGATAAAATATATCAAATTCTTTACTTTTTAAACTACCTAGTATATTTGCAGCTCTTTCATTAATAAGAGGGTGTAACTATGTTTCAGAATTTATCAGAAAAATTAGAGTCGGCGTTTAAAAATCTTAAAGGCGAAGCGCGCATTAATGAGTTAAATATTGCCAATACACTTAAAGATATTCGTCGCGCTTTACTAGATGCAGATGTAAACTTTAAAAT
>Ga0105049_10005709_pt1 | contig 14489 bp, 11 predicted proteins | sample MAT06_FD_78087 | JGI IMG/M metagenome (GOLD analysis project Ga0105049, IMG submission 78087) | Freshwater microbial communities from Lake Fryxell liftoff mats and glacier meltwater in Antarctica - MAT-06 | ecosystem: Environmental > Aquatic > Freshwater > Ice > Liftoff microbial mat | place...
GATTCTTCGGTGTTTCTTCAAGCTGGCTGACATTGCCCTTGAAAGAAGCACTCCAAAATCACCATTTTCCTCGCCGCAAACTCCTTTCCAGTAACGACTTCCAACGTTGTGATAATACCTATGCCCCCGCAGCGGGGGGAGGTAAAGCCATGAGACACTTCGCCATAACTGAAACCTGCGGAAATTATCGCACAGCCACACCTCCCGCCCTTGCGGGGGAGGTCGGCCCGGCTCTGCGGGCCGGGTGGGGGGAAACCTCAACCACGAGGTGGCCTCCGGTTGCCAGTCTTTCCTCTCACTCGAACGTCACGCCGGCGAGGCGTTCCATCGCCTTCTTCTGGAGGTCCGCCGGCAGCGGGGCGTAGTCCATGTCCTTGGCGAACGCCTGACCGTCGGACACGGCCCACTTGAGGAATGCGACGATGGTTGGGCCTTTGTCCTTCGGCAACTTGGCGAACAGGATGGCGTAGCTGATGCCGCCGATGGCGTATGACGCTTCGCCGTCCGCGTCGGTCAGGGAGTACGTCAGTTCGTGCAGCGAGTACGGCTCGTCGGCTGGCTTGACCTTCATCGCCTCGTCGGCCGCGGCCGTCACGGCGTCGGCGTCGGGGCCGACGAATTTGCCGGCCTTGTTCTTGATGACGGCCACGCCGAGTTGGTTCTTCTTGGCGAACAGCACTTCGACGTAACAAATCGTCCCCTCGTTCGCCTTCACGAACCCGGCGACACCGTCGCTGCCCTGCTGGCCGGTGGTCCCCTCGGGCCACTTCGGCTTCGTGTTGGTCCCGATGTCCATTTTGAACGCCGCGCTCGACTTGCTTAAATACTCCGTGAAGATGTTCGACGTGCCGCTCGACTCGGCCCGCACGACCACCATGATGTCCTTGTCCGGCAGCGCCACGCCGGCGTTCAAGGCGGCGATCTTCGCGTCGTTCCACTTGGTGATTTTCTTTGAGAAGATGTCGGCGATCACCTCGCCGGTCAACTTCAACGGCGAGTTCAGCGTGGGCACGTTGTACGCCACGGCCACTGCGCCCATCGCCAGCGGGATGTGGATTACGTCGCCGCCTTTCTCCTTCGCCGCCGCGACCTGGTCCGCCTTCATTGGAGCGTCCGAACAGCCGAAGTCGATCGTCTTCGCGGTCACCTGCTCGATGCCGTACCCGGACCCCTTGGAGACGTAATCGATCTCGACCTTCTTGGCCTTGTTGTACTCCGCCGACCACTTCTGCATGATCGGATTCACGAACGTCGCGCCGCCGGCGTTGATCCGCGGGGCCGGGCCTTCGCCCTTCCCACAGCCCGCACACGCGACGAGCAACGCGAGGCCGAGCGTAACCGGGCCGACGATCTTGGGGAACCGCAACGTGAGCATGATGCCGCTTCCAATTGGAACGAGAGAACCGGACGCTTGAACTCTATATGGGTGCGGGTGGTCCCGGCGACTCAGACGGTGTGAAAATCTCGTGAAGAAATCGTGCAGCCGCCCGGCGACGAAGTCTTCACGTCATCTTCTCTGCTTCTACACGCGCGGGGCGGACAATAACCGCTATCGCCGTCGCCGTGACGACGGCAAGCCTTCACCCGGAACACTCCGTGTTGCCAACCCTGATCGCGCCACGCCCCGCCACTCTGCGCGAGGCCGCCGCCCCGACGGGGCCGCCCAAGTTGGCCGTCGAGGCTGTCAACTTCTGGTACGGTGCCAAGCAAGCCCTGTTCGATGTCGACCTCGTGGTGAGCGTCAAGTCGGTGGCCGCGTTCATCGGCCCGAGCGGGTGCGGGAAGTCCACCTTGTTGCGGCTCCTGAACCGGATGAACGACCTGATCGACGGCACCCGGCATACCGGCCGCGTGCTGCTCGACGGCGCGGACATTCACGCGGCTGGCGTCGATCTGGTCGGCCTCCGACGGCGGGTCGGCATGGTCTTCCAGAAGTCGAACCCGTTCCCCAAGACGGTTTACGAGAATGTCGTTTACGGCCCACGGGTGGCCGGCGAGCGGGACCGCACGCGGCTCGACCACCTGGTCGAGCGGTGCCTGCGGCAGGCCGCCCTCTGGGCCGAGGTAAAGGACCGACTTCACGCTTCAGCGCTGGAACTGTCGGGCGGCCAGCAGCAGCGGTTGTGCATCGCCCGCGCCCTGGCGACCGACCCCGAAGTGCTTCTCATGGACGAGCCAGCCAGCGCCCTGGACCCGAAGGCCACGCAGGCCATCGAAGACTTGATCGGCGAGTTGAAGCGGGAATACACCATCGTCATCGTGACGCACAACATGCAGCAGGCGGCGCGGGTGTCGGACACCACGTCGTTCTTCTTCGAGGGGAAACTCGTCGAATCCGGCGCGACCGCACAAATTTTCACGAAGCCCAAGCAGAAGCAGACCGAGGACTACATCACCGGCCGCTTCGGATGACACAAGGCGGCGGGCATCGACCGGGCGCGGGCGGGCTTCTTTCCTCGTACTGGAACCGTAGGACAACCCCTGTTGCCCGTTCGCCTCACGGACCTGGCCCCGAATGCCTGAACCCTTCCCTCCCGCGCCCGGCTACCAGTATCGCGTCGTCGAAGCGATCCTGCTGGCGGTTGCGTTCGCCGTCGCGCACACGCAATCGCCGCTCTACTTCTCGAACCAGAACCAATACTTCCTGCACGGTCTCGCCGAGGGTGGTCTCGGTCACCTCTCGCACGATTGGCTCGCCAATACCATCGACCCCACGCCCGTGTTCTCGAAGCTCGTGGCGCTCGGCTACCGGCACCTGGGCGACTTCGTATTCCAGGCCGCGTATTTCGTCATGCTAATGGGGTACTTTCTGAGCCTGCGTTGGCTTGTCGGCGCGTTGCCTGGGATGCCCGATACGCGGGCATTTCGGTTGCTCTGGGCGGCTGGCTTCATCGCGGCGCACGCGGCCATCTTGCGGGTGGCGTCGGTTTCCCTCACGGGGGTCGATTATCCTTGGTTCTTGCAAAGTGGTGTCGCGGGTCAATACCTCCTCGGGCCGGGGTTGCAGCCTTCGGCGTTTGGTGTGTTTAGCGTCGCGGGACTCGCAGCCTTCGCCCGTGGTCGGCCCGTGGTCGCCGGCTTCCTGGTCGCGCTGCCGTGCGCTTTCCACGCGACCTATCTGGTGCCCGCAGCGCTGCTCCTGTTCGGCTTCATCTTGGTCACCATGAAGGACACGCCGAATGGTGGCCCGGCGTCGTTCCACGCCCTGCTCGCGGCATCGGCGGTGATGGCCCCTGTCGGCGCGTACACACTGTTCACATTCGGCCCCGAGAATGGGTTCACGTTCGCGGAAGCCCAACGCATCCTGGCCGAAATCCGCATCCCGCACCACTGCGTGATCGACCGCTGGTTCGACACCGTGACCGGGCTACAAATCGCGTGGGCCTTACTCGGAATCTTGCTGCTTCGGCGGTCGCCCTTGTTCCTGGTGCTGCTCATCGCGGCGGGCATCGGCACGGCTCTCACGCTCGGTCAGTACGAGACCGAAGACGCCACGCTCGCGCTGATGTTCCCCTGGCGAATCTCGGTCTTGCTCGTGCCGGTGGCGACGGCCGTGATCGTGGCGAAGTTGGCCGCCCGTGTCTCGCAATCAGTGGCAGCGCTGTTCGGAATCGGCGTCGTGTTGGTGTTGGTTGCCGGCGGAATCTGGGTCTCGCTGAGTGGCGCGGGTTACCGCATGAACGAGGCAGAACTCCCGACGCTGGAATACGTTCGCAGCAACGCCGGGCCACAAGACGTCTACTTGCTTCCGGTGACCTTCCCGGCTGTCGGTGGCGGTCGTGGCTCGATCTCGACGAGTTTCACGCCGCCACCGCGACCAAAGCCGGGGTCGAACCTCATTCCCGTCGATCTGATCCGGTTTCGGCTGAACACGGGCACGGCGATTTACGTCGATTTCAAGTCTGTCCCATACCGCGATGCGGAGGTGCTGGAATGGCTGCGCCGGATGCGGCAGTGTGAAGATTGGTACACGGGCGATTGGTCCGCACCGGGCAAGCTCCAGGACTTGCGCCGCGAAGGTTTGACGCATGTGGTCGCACCCACCGCGAAGCCGTTGACCGCCGAATATCTTGAGGTGGTGCATGCCGACGCCGCGTACATCGTGTACCGATTGAAGTGACACTTTACGCCAGTCGTTTAGCCCAGGGCTTCCGCCCTGTGCTGGGGTTGGTTTCTCGTTGCCAGGACATTTGCCAGACCCGTTGCCCTCATTCCTCGGCGGCTTCCTCCGGTTCCGTGGGTTGCCGTTCGAGGCGGCAGAGAACCGTGACCGCTTCCCGGACGTGTTCGCCGTCGGTTACCGCGTGACTGCCGTCATTCAAGCCGAGCGCATCGGCGATGGCGTGGTCGCGGGGCACGGACGGATCGCGGACGCGGTGGCGGAATGAACCGAGAACGTGGTCGCAACCCGTGCCGCAGATGATGACGCCAACCGTGCCCGCCGTGATGCCGCCCGTAGCGACGACTTGGATGTCCCAGCCCGCGAATTGCACGTCGGCTTCCAGTTCACCCATGCCATCAAGTGCGAGGTAATGGCTGCCGCTGGTGAACACTCGCTTGCACCTGAGTTGGATGAGGTCGTGCAACCCCGCCCGCCGATCCGTGAGAAGATCGAACGCCCGGTTGAACACGGCGACTTTGCCGACAGCGTGGGCGACTTCGATCAATTCCCGGCTGCGGGCGAAGTCGATGCGGACTTCGGCTTGCGAGTCGTCGCGCCGCGTCAGGATGCCGAAAGCGATGCCATCCGCGCCGAGTTCGAGCAACCGCGCGGCTTCGGCTCGCATGAGGCTGAATTCCTCACGCGAGTAGACAAAGCCACCGGCGCGAGGGCGGATCATCACGGTTATTGTCACCGACTCCTGATTCGGTCTCCGTGAAAGCGATGCCAGAGCGGACCGCACCGCGATGAGTAAGTCCGCTGAGGGCGTCAGCCCGCCGACTTCGAGAGCCGAGCAGAGTAGGATGCCATCCGCACCGCTCCTCACAGCCTCGATTGCGTCGTGTTCGGAAGTCACCGCCACTTCCAATTTCCGCCGCACTCCTTTAGTATCGCCACCCACATCGCGGCGGATCTCCGTCAGGAAATGACAAACTCGATCACTCACATGGATGGCCGACGTACACGCGGTGTCGAGGCCGGACCCCGCATATGCGGCGAAGGAATCCCCGGCGAGGAACAGTGGCGGCGCGGTGATCTGGGCGAAAGGGAAGTGAATTGGCGACTGCACGAACGCCCGCTCCCAGCGGTGCAGGTGGTGCCAGACTCGCACCCCGCTGACCCACGGGTTGAGCGCTTCGAGCAACTGCGCCGCCACTTCTTCGTCCGTCAACTCCCAGTTGGCGAGGCTCCATTCGCGGGTGGCTTGCGCGGTCAGCGCCGGCCCAATTGGGCTTACCGACAGCGCGCGATTGTCCGCAATGAAGGCCAGCGGGGAGCCATCTTGAATCGCGATGATCGGCGCAAGCATCGGGCGAGTGCCGCGATAAGCCACGTGAAGCACGAAGCACGGATCGTAGCGAACAGCAGTCAATTCGTCGCGTAATCCATCGGGCAGTTCGAATTTACTCTGGTCGAGAAGGGCCAACGCATCGGGGACGGGTTGCGTCAGCACGATCGCGTGAGCCATCACCGACGCACCGGCTTGCCAATCGGTGTCTTCGTTCCGATGCCGTGTGCGAACTCGCCACCGAAACCAATCCGGTTCGGCGGGTATCACCGGAGTGATGGCGGTGACCTCGGTCAGAGTGCGAACTTCGAGGTGCTCGTCAATTCCGGTAGGCAGCAGGTGGTTGACAAGCGATTGCGTACTCCCGCGTGGGCGAAATGGCGAAGGGTGACGATGATTGTTTCCCAGGTAGTCCACGGTGACCATTTCAACAGGAGTCATCGGGGTGGGGAATGGGGCACCAAGTGCGTCAACGAGAAACCGCTGCGCAGGCAGACCGGGCGGTGCGGCGTGTGGTCGTTCTGGGTGATCGCGGAACAAGAGGCACCCGAGGTCGAACTCGGCTCGGCCGTAACCGGGAATCTCGACAGAGCGTGTGCCGATACGCCCGCCGAATGGGAACCCCGCTTCGATGAGCGTCACGGCGACGCCTCTTTGGCGTAAGCGTCGGGCCACGATTAACCCCGTTACACCGCCACCCACGACGGCCACACGAAAATAGTCCATGCTCGTGTGACTCCGGGATAGCAATCGTTCGAGATGCTATACTCCACGCGGCCGAGAATGACACATAGCCAGTCTGCGCTGCTCGTGGCAAACCGGCTTACGGTGCGCCGCTCACCGTGAAGGCAAACCGGCGACCTTACGGTGCGCCGCTCACCGTAAGGTCGCCGGTAGACTCAAACTGTGTGTCAGTTTCGGCCGCGTGAGGTATATACCATGTTATCCGCCGCACGATGCGAACGCCATACGCCGGGCAATTGACGAATGCATTCTGCTGGCGTGGATATTTGTTGCGCTCCATGAAGAAAACCTGGCGAACGGGCGGCGTTAGCCCTCCGAGTCAACGTCTAACGATTAGTCGCTCAATCCCTGAGTGCTTGGACCGAAGCATTGTACACTTAATTCACGGGCCAAAGCTTTACGTCGCACGCTTGTCAAAAGATACTGGTACATCGCATGTCGCATCCACCACTCACCGCCACCGATTGGCTCGACTTCGAGGACGGCTGGCTCGCCCCCTATGCCATGCCATCAAGGCTCAGTCGCGGCCGGCGGCACCCGGAAGCGGATCACGCTTTTCGGTCGCTCTACCAACGCGACCGCGAACGCATCACCCACTGCACGGCCTTCCGCCGCATGACCGGCAAGACGCAAGTTCTCGTCGCCAGCGTGAACGACCACCACCGCACCCGGTTGACGCACACGCTGGAAGTCGCGCAGGTGGCCCGCACGGTCGCGCGTCGCTTACGGTTGAACGAAGACCTGACGGAAGCGATCGCGCTGGCCCACGACATCGGGCACCCGCCGTTCGGCCACGCGGGTGAAGACGCCCTCGACGACTGCCTGAAGCCGCACGGCGGGTTCGACCACAATCTTTTCGGATTGCGCCGCGTCGATGAGTTGGAGGAACGCTACCCCGATTTCCCCGGGCTGAATCTTTCCTTTGAAGTCCGCGAGGCATTCGCCCAGCACAGTGGCCGTCTCGATAGCGCGGAGTGCGTCGAGTTCCGCGATTGCGGCCGGCCCCTCTTGGAAGCGCAGATCGTGGATGTTGTGGATTCGCTCGCTTACGACACGCACGACACCGACGACGCCTTGGGGCTGGGCTTCATCACGCTCGAAGACCTGAACGCAGTCGAGTTCTGGGTGTGGGCGGTAGAGCGGGTCGACCGGCACACACCGGGGTTAAGCGGCCATCCATTGCGAATCGCCGTGGTGCGGGAACTGCTCGCCTGGCAGGTCGCGGATTTGCTCGACGAAACGACCCGAAGGTTAGCGGAAGGCGCGATCCGGTCGGCCGACGATGTGCGCACCGCGCCAACCGCGTTGGTTGGGTTCACGCCCGAGGTTCGTCGTATGAAGGCCGCGCTGGAACGCTTCCTACACGAGCGAGTTTACCGACACCACCGCGTATTGCGGATGACGGCGAACGGCAAACGGGTGTTGCAGGCGCTGTTCGCGGAATACGTCCGGAACCCCGCGCTGTTGCCCGAAAAGCACCTCCGGCGCTGGACGGGAGCCAACAATGTGATCGGCCCGCCACCACCCGGTTGGGTCACCGCCGCCCGCACATCGCTCGATTGTCTGGAGCGGGTCGTCGGGGATTACCTGGCCGGCATGACCGACCGTTACGCACAACTCGAATACCGCCGCCTGTTTTTGCCTTCGACAGAACTGTAGAATCAAACGGTCCACTTGTACTGTAGCCTCGGCCTGCCGATGGTTCGAGCCAAGAACCCCGGCAAGCAGGGGGCTGTATGTAGATAACGAACCCACCACTCCCAACAACCCACAAGAAACACCATGCTTCTCTGGCTATTACGCGGGGCTTATGTTGCCCTTATGGTCGGCATCGCGGTCTTCGCCGCCAGTGTGTTCATCGAATATCAGGAACCTGGCAACGCAATTGGCTTCGCCGTTGCCGTGTTACTGTTCGGCTCATTGGTGCTCGTTACAGATATGCGTGAGAAGCAGAAACAAATCACGACCATCTCGGCCGTGTATTTTGGCTTGCTTCTAGGCTTGCTCGTCGGCTGGCTTTTCTCGATGGCCGTGGTGCCGCTGGTGGAATCGGCTTTCCCAGGGAAGCCACAGATTCTGCAACTCGGGCGGATAACGATTACCGTGATTTGTTGTTATGTAGCGATTTCAACACTCTTGCAGACCAAGGATGAGTTTCGCTTCATTATCCCTTATGTCGAATTTTCCAAGCAGGTGAAGGGCGGCCGGCCACTTGTACTGGATACGAGCGTAATCATTGATGGGCGCATCGCGGATGTGTGCGATACTCGATTGATCGACACGAGGCTCATTGTTCCCCGGTTCGTCCTTCAGGAATTGCAGGCCATCGCGGACAGTTCCGACAAGTTGAAGCGGAACCGCGGGCGGCGTGGGCTGGACGTGTTGAAACGCCTCCAGAGCAACCCCAAGATCGAACTTCAGATGCACGACGGGAACATTCCCGAATTGCGGACGGGTGAGCGAATTCGCGTGGATGAGCGACTCGTGATTCTCGCCAAGGCGCTCGGCGCGCGTGTGGTGACGAACGATTTCAACTTGAACAAGATCGCTCAACTTCAGGGGGTTGATGTTATCAACCTCAACGAGTTGGCAAATGCGATGAAGACGGTTGCATTGCCCGGCGAAGTGATGAACGTGAAGGTGGTGAAGGCCGGCGATCAACATGCACAGGGGATTGCGTACCTCGACGACGGCACAATGGTTGTCGTGGAAGCCGGTCGCGGGTTCATCGGCCAAGACATCGCCATCGTCGTCACGAGTGTGTTGCAGACGCCCGCGGGGCGAATGATCTTCGGCCGACCCGATCAGCGACCGAGTGGGTCGCACACGCCGTACCCACTGCCCGGCGCGGGCACCGTCGGCGGCGCGGGTTCCAGCGCTGGCGGCCTGGGTCGCTCGCCGGATGACTCCAAAGGCTCCACGACCGGTTCCAGCACCCATGAACCGCTCACGGGACCACCCGATGGCACGGGCGGGAAACCGTAAACGCTTCTGGAAACGCGGAGTGCGGAACGCGGAGTAAAGACAGAATCTGTGGCGTTTGGCGGTGTTAGTTTTCCTGTTTTCGTTCCGCGTTCCGCACTCCGCGTTTCCCGACACCCCAAGGTGAATAATGCTCCGTGTTCTTCTGCTCGTGACATTTCTTGGTGGTGTCGGCTGGGCGGTTGCGGAATCGTCGGGGAAGGCACCGCCGGAGGGCAAGAAGAATCTGCCGCCGGAACCCGCTGATACGAAGCCTGCCACTTCCGATGTCGAACTTGTCGAGCGTGCCCTCGCGGCCCGCAAGGAATACGAAAGCAGCCTGAAGACGCTTTGGGACCATTACACCCGTGTGGGTGATAAACAGCGTGTGCAGTGGGCCGAGCAAGAACTCATGGCTTACCACTTGCTGTTCAAGGCTTCGTATAACCTCGACGTGAAAGACGTTCCGCCGCCGGGGCTTGAAGCCAAGGTGAATGTCCGCGAGGCGAACGAACTGTATCGCGCTTCGATGGAATACAAAGGCAAAGGCTCGGGCAACGACTATATCCTGAACCAACGACGTGCCGAACTCTTGCTCCGCGAAATCCTCGAGAAGTACCCCAACTCGGACAAGATCGCCGACGTGGCGTATCAACTCGGCGACATCTACGAAAGCCGTGCGTATAAGCAGTACGACCGCGCCGCCAGGTACTTCGAGCGTTCGTTCCAGTGGGTCAAAGGCTCACGCACCGACGCCCGACTGCGTGCCGCCATGCTCTATGACAAACAGCTTAACGAACGCGCCAAAGCCATCGAACTGTACCGCGAAGAGATCGCCCACGACACCGACGCCGAACGCATCAAACAAGCCGAACGACGCCTCGGTGAGCTTGTCGGACCCAAGAAGTAGGGCAGTGTTTAGTGTTTAGTGTTTCACAGTTGGTGTTGCCTCACGCCAGAGACGCGGAAACCACACGAAACGAATCACACCGCAAACACCAAACACCAAACACCAAACACTATTCCGAATCACTGTTAATCACATCAATCAGTTGCCGGAGGCGGCCCACGAGGTGGCGGACGAAGCGGAACTTGAGCCGGGGCATGTTCACCAACTCGGGTTCGTTCGATTCCTCCGGTAACGCACTGATCTGTTCAAACAACCCATTCGCTGCGATGTCGGCGAACTCGGCGCGGATGCGTGCCATCAGCGGTTCGCTCAGTTTGGTTTGCAATCGCAGCACCAGATTCCCGCGAACGTACCGCATGCTGTGATAGATGCGATAGAACCGCGTCACCTCTTGCACCGCTTCCTCGACGGAATCCGTCACGCGGTACAAACTCGTGTCGTGCGGCGAAATGTACCCGTTGGCGAGCAAGCCACCCACGATGAACTGGTGCCAATGCTTCCAGTAGTTGCCGCCGGGTTGGTCCACCATCACGAGCGGGAAGATGTGCGACTTCCCCGTTTGAATCAGAGTGAGCGCCTCGAAGCCCTCGTCGTGCGTGCCGAAGCCGCCGGGGAAGAGCACAACCGCGTCGGATTCTTTGATGAACATGAGTTTGCGGGTGAAGAAGTACCGCATGGTGACCAACTTTGGGTCGCCGTGAACCACGGGGTTCGCGGACTGCTCGAACGGCAACAGGATGTTCAGCCCAAAGCTCTTGTCGCGGCCGGCCCCACGGTGGCCCGCTTCCATGATCCCGCTGCCCGCGCCGGTAATGACCATCCACCCCGCTTCGACCATCTCACGGGCAAAATTCGCCGCCGCGATGTAAGCCGGGTGAATCGGATTCGTGCGTGCTGACCCGAAGATGGACACCTTCCGCGTGCCCCGATACGCCGCGAACACCTTGAAGCAATAGCGGAGTTCGCGGACAGCGGTCGCCATAAGTTTCAGGTCGCCGCGCCCGGCGCGATCTTCGAGCAACTTGTCGGCCGTCTCCTTGATCTGCGCGGCATACTCTTCTGGCCCTGGCGCAATGTAAGGCGGACGTGCAGTCGTGATTTCGGGCGGTTCGGGATCGGTGACGGCATCAAACGCCGTCCGTGCTGCGGGTTCAGACATGGTAAAGCAAAACAATGGTAGAGGTAGGAACGAGACACACGGGTATTCTACCGCGATGTGCAACCGCGATGCGATGCCGATTGGGTTCGTGGGTGTTGGCGACACGACGGGCGACGTGATTCACATCGGAGGAGACGGCTTTGTCTACTAACACCATTCAGCTTTACATTCCTTTACTCAACGAAGGCACGAATGTCTTCCGCCCGACCACGGGGGTTGTTCTGGATCAGGACGTATTCCGGGTCGAACCCACGACCGACTACGACCCGGAACTCGAAGAGTGGGAGTTTCCTCCCGGAAGCCAGGTCCGCTGTGTTCGAGAAACACGCGGAGGCAACGAGATATTGGTGGCACGCCAGCGTGTGGACTGAGCGGTAATCCTGCTGATTTTGAGCGAGCCGCAAACGCAAAGCGGTTCACACCACGAATGGTTAGCCCGATCCGGGTGATGGCAATTCGTCGGCGAGTGGTGGGCGAACGTGCTTCAACATACTCTGCGTACACGCCCCGAACAAGATGTAGTTTCGCCGCGCTTGCGTCAAACTCAGCGCACCGTTCGGACCGCCTCGCACGACCTCGGCATCGCGGTTGTCCTGGCCGTCATCTTCCCAGAAGCACACGGGGCAGATGTCGTAATCGCCTCGTTAGTCCAACGTGCGGCAACCGCAGCACGGACAGTGATAAGGCCCGTTCTCGGCCGGAGGTCGCGTGAAGACGTGTACTTCGGGCTGCGCAATCTTCCGCCCGAAGTGCTGACGGCGAAACACGATCCAGCTTCGCCCGGATTTTTTGCTTTATCTTGCTGTATTTGAGACCGCGGCGCGCGAACAATAGAGTAGAAGCAGGTGTCGAATGGATAGGGTTCCCGGCAATCCCCATCCACCGGGAGGGCTTCCGATGTTCAACATGATGATATGGAGTCGAGGTTTGACGGCCGTGTTGGCCTGGGCAATGTTCGCCGTTGAGGCCAGCGCAAACGCCGCACGGCCGTTCTTACCGACCCCACCAACAGCCTTTGCGAAATCGGTTAGCACACAAACAACACCACCCGACAGCATCCCCACCGAAGCGGCCGGCAGCCCGGAACTGGGTATCCTGATTATCCTGGGTATCGTCGGCATGATCGTGTTCCTCGCCTGGTTGTTCGCCCACATCGGCGACAACAGCGGCCGCAACGGCGACAAGATCATGGGTTGAAGTTGTTTCGCGGCGCTCGCCCCGTTGGGGGCAGCGCTTACCGCATTTCGTACACTTCCCACCCGTTCCCCTCGGCCACTTTCACCGCCCCACGTGTCGCGCCCGACTTTTCTCGCAACTGCTCGCTGAACGCATTCCCCGTCAGGTGAACGAACACCGCCGGCCTTGGGGCTTCGTCAATCGTGGTCGGCGACAATCGAAGCGGCGTAAACTCCGCGAGGTAGTAAAGCCCCGGGTCGGTCGCGGGCCTGTTCACAAGGACGACCGCACCGTAAGTTCGCGGGTGATCGCGGAGCCATGCCTTCACGCCGCGCCAGTCGATGGTGTCGATGCCCAGTCGCGGCCCATCACGGCCCACAATCCGGCCGATGGCGTGATACTGCCCGGCTGCGACGGTCATTCCCGCCAGTACGGCGACCGCGAGAACGGCCCCCGACACACGCCGTGAGAAGGAGTCGAGGCCGAAGCCTATCACGATGCAAACCGCTGGAAGCATCACAAGCAGGTTCCGCGTCTGGTGGAACGGAACGCCCGTCAAGCCGCCCAGCGCAACCACGATAATCGGCACGACCACGAAGCACCCGAGCAGCGCACCGCCGTTCACTTCACCATTACTCGGTTGCTCACCTTCCAACTTCAGGCGTCGCCAGCCCAGTAGCAGCGCACCCGCGAGCGCGACGCACCCCGCGCCGAGAAGCCCCGTTTGCCGCAACAACCGCACTTCTTCCGCCACGGTCGCCACGTCGTACCCGTAACCCGAAAGCGTTTCGCGGGCCATCGGCTCGATCATGCTGGGAAATACCACGCCGTAACTGAGACCGCCGAGAACGCCGAAAGCCAGAACCGCCCACCCGAGCCACAGCGGAACGAACCGTGTGTTCACTGCACTCACCGGCACGGTGACGCGCCGCGTGGCCCACACACCGACCGCCACCAGCACGATTGCGGCCAATGACAGCGCCAACCCGATACTCGTGCCCCAACCGCCAAGGCCGAGCAAGTCGGCGAGCGAATCGACGAGTGTGCTGGGCGTTAGCGTTGCGAGGTGATCCCACTTATTGCGACTTTGGAACGCCATCACGGGAAGCCACGCGAGGTACGGCAAACCCGCCAACCCCACGGCGAGGAACAACCGTGCGGCGCTCCGACGATTCGGACCGGGTTTTCGCATGAGCCAGGCCGCGAACGCCGCGTGACCCAGCAGCACGGGCACGGCGAAGTAGTGCGTCAGCGCCGCCCACGCTGCGACGAAGTAGTACGCGACCACCAACCCCCGCGCCGGCTTCCGCAGGCTTAGCACAAACAGCACATGAGCGACCGCGATCAGCGCCACGAGCAGCGAATATTGCCGGGCTTCCGTGGAATACGTGATGTGTAGCGGGTTCACGGCAAGAATCGCCGCTCCGAAGACGCCCGCCCACGGCCGACCCAATACGCACCCGAACGCGAACACGGCCACGACCGCGACAACTCCCGCCAGCACAGGCAGCAAGCGGACAGCGGCTTCCGAAGTGCCAAGCAGTGCATTCCAGATGAGGAACGGCACGGTCATCAGCGGGGGGTGGTTGGTGTGGAAGCCATCGCGGGCCATGACAGCCGCCACGGCCTTCGGTCCAACGCCCTGGATACGCACCGCGTAAAGTTCGTCGCAGTCGAAGCAGTCGTCACCGAGGCGGTACGCGCGCAACCCGACGGCGACCGTGAATACGGCCAGGAACGCGAGCATGCAAGCGGTACCGGGCCGGTAAGGTGTCATCGAATCTTACCGCGATAAAGAGGTATGTTAGCGTTTATACTTCACGCGGCCGGGATTGATACACAGTTAGAGTTTACCGGCGACCTTACGGTGCGCCGCTCACCACAATCTCTGCGGGCCAAGGCTATGGTGAGCGGCGCACCGTAAGGTCGCCGGTTTGCCACGAGCAGGGCAGACCGGCTATGTGTCAATCCTAACCGCGCAGAGTATAGCGGCGTCCCCAACGGGGACGGCCTTTGCAACCGCGTGCCCCGCTTGGGCAACGCTAAACGAAATGTTGCAACCCGGGTCACTTCCCGGCGAGCAAGGAAC
>Ga0105049_10005711_pt1 | contig 14488 bp, 12 predicted proteins | sample MAT06_FD_78087 | JGI IMG/M metagenome (GOLD analysis project Ga0105049, IMG submission 78087) | Freshwater microbial communities from Lake Fryxell liftoff mats and glacier meltwater in Antarctica - MAT-06 | ecosystem: Environmental > Aquatic > Freshwater > Ice > Liftoff microbial mat | place...
CGGTGCGCCAGCGCTCGAGCAGCACCTGGTTCGCGTTCTGCGCGAAGTCCATCCGCAAGCCGAGATCGGTGAATCGACGGTCGCTGCGATACGCGATGAAGCCGCGCTTGTAGATCAGGAGCGTGAACTCGGTGACGCGCAGGCCGCGCGACAGATCACCGAGTACCGGCACCTTGTAGTAGCCGGCCGCATCGGTGGAGCCGACGAAGTCCTTCGAGCCCGCGGGCTCCGCGAGGCCGGTACCGCGCTCGAGCGTCCACGTCGCGTAGACCAGCGCACCGGCGACGGCGAGCTTGGTCGTCGAGTCGACCACGCGTCCGTTGAACGGACCGGAAAGCGATCCGGCCTCGGCCGCATCAGGGCGAGCACGGAACGGCGCCGTACGGACACCTGTCTCGGCGCACGCCGTGACCGCAAGGAGAACAACGATTGCGTAGCGGGTGATCACGGAGCGGGCCGGTAGTAGCAAGGCACGCTGCGCGTTGCAAACCGGCACGAGACCATTCCCGGAACTGGATCTTGCTGAGACACTGAGCCCGGGTTCAACCATCAGGGGTCCGATGCGCTGTTCGATGTGTGGCCACGAAAGCCCGCCGGGATCGGCATTCTGCCTCAACTGTGGCAGCTCGCTCGCACCTGCGTTTGGGCAGACTCCCGCGCCTGCGGCCGGGTTGCCCACTGCATGTGGCGTCTGTCGGGGTGAGAACCCGCCAGGCATGAAGTTCTGCCGCAGCTGCGGCTCGGCGCTCGCGGGAGGTGTGCCCTCGAACATGCCTGTGGCTGCCACGATCATGTCCGATGCGCCGATCGCCGCGGTCATGGCTGGCGCGAGACCTCAGCAGATGGGTGGCATGCCGGCGGCCGGTCCGATGGGGATGCCGCCGCCGGGTCCGATGGGGATGCCGCCACCGGGTCCGATTGGCCAGCAGGCGCGCCCACAACAACCTCCGATGGGCCAACCGGGCGCGTTCCCGCCGCAGGGCTTCCCGAATATGCCGCCGACGCTGGCGCCCGAGGCGCTGTCGCTTCCCCCGCAGGTTGCACGGCCGTCGGGGCCACAGCCGATGCCGGGCACCGTGACGTGCCCGCGCTGCAACACAGCCACCCCGGCAAGCTTCGCGTTCTGTCAGCAGTGCGGCTTGAACCTGCAGGAACAAGCGCCGCGTCCACCGTCGGGATCTCAGCCCGCCGTCGGTCGCGCACCGAGCGGGAATCCGCAGATCGACGTCCAGTCCGCGACGATCGCCGCCGATGTTCGCTCGCCCGCGATGCAGCCACGCTCGCAACAGGCCGCGGCTGGCCCCGCCTGGGGGACCGCGGTGCTCGTCAATCGCGATGGCTCCGACGGCCAGCGGTTTCCGCTCGTCGGTGAGTACCTGATCGTTGGCCGGATCGGCGCTGACATCGAGTTCTCCGAGGATCGTTTCCTCGCGCGCCAGCACGCGCGGATCGAGCGAGCGACCGACGGCACCGTGAAGGTGCATCCGATGGACGTGCTCAACGGCGTGTTCCGCAAGGCCGACTCACCCATCGATCTCGCCGATGGCACCACGATCCTCGTCGGTCGCGAGGTGCTGCGCTTCGAGCGCGTCGAGGGCGAGGAGTCGAAGGTGCAGCCGCTGGTTCGCCACGGCGTCGCGCTGTTCGGCTCTCCGCCGCGCGAGCCGTGGGGTAGGTTGATCGCGATCATTCCGTCGGGCGGCTATCGCGATGTTCGCCACCTCTCCGAGAAGGAGATCGTGCTCGGGCGCGAAGAGGGCGACATCGTGTTCCGCGACGACGCATTCATGTCGCGCCGCCACGCGGCCTTGACGTGGGATGGCAAGAAGGCCCAGGTCACTGACCTCGGCAGCTCGAACGGCACGTTCGTAAGGCTCAGCGGACCGGCGTCGATCAAGCACGGCGACCACGTCCGCATGGGAGATCAGCTCTTGCGGATCGAGCTCGGAAGGTGACGTGACGTGACGAGCGACGCGCCCGAAGCCGACGCGTCGCCAGTGCCGCGTGCCCAGCGGATCGTGAGGCCGCTCGAGTTCGAGCTCGCCGGCGCGACCGATATTGGTGCGGTGCGCGAGCACAACGAGGATTCGATCGTCGTTGGTGATCTCGATGCCGGCAAGCTGGTCGACCTCGGTGAGCCGTGGTTCGGCACCGGCGCGCGTGGGCCGTTGCTCGTGGTGTGCGACGGCATGGGCGGCGTCGTGGGTGGCGAGGTCGCGTCCGAGCTCGCCGCGAAGGTGATGTGGCGCGAGATGCAGTCGACGCCGGCGACCAAGGATCCGGAAGTGTTCGCGCGGCTGATGCGGCGCGCGGTGCGGATCGCGAACCACGAAGTTCACCAGATGGCGAAGCGCGAGCCGGGGCTGCGCGGCATGGGCACGACGCTGTCTGCCGCCGGCATGATCACCGATCGCCTGATCGTCGCCACCGTCGGAGATTCCCGCGCATACATCCTGCGTGGCGGCGAGCTCGTGCAGGTGACGCGCGATCAATCGCTGCACTCGGCGTTGCTCGCGGCAGGCCACGACGAATTCGACGCCGCGAACGCCGGTGGCGCGATCCTGCAGGCGCTCGGGGTTGCCGACGATGTCGAGCCCTCGCTCTCGATGATCGAGCTGCGCTCCGGTGATCGCGTGCTGCTCTGCAGCGATGGGCTGCATGGCCTGGTCGGTGATCCGGCGCTCGCGTTGCTGCTGTCGACGCCGCACGCGGTGATCGACTCGGTGAAGCTGTTGGTCGCCGCGGCACGCGCCGCCGGTGGCAGCGACAACATCACCGCGATCGTGTGCGAGCTGCGCGGCGATCGCCTGGTCGCGCCCGCCGACGCCGACGACCTGCCGAAGTTTCGCGAGTTCGATCCGCAGCGCGAGGGCGATCCTGCGTTGACCTCGACCTCGTATGTCGCGCGCCGGCTCGCGGCCCGGATCGGCATCCCGACGGCCTCGATCCCTCCGATGATCCCGGTCACCGGCCAGCACCCCGCGTTGCGCTCGCAGATCAACATCCGGCCTCCGAAGAGCGTCGCCGTCGAGATCGATGGCCCGGCCCGGCGCCGGCTGGGTAGCGCTTCCTCGCCGTGGTGGCCCTACCTCGCGTTCGGCATCGTCGCCTGTCTCGTCGCCTGGTGGCTCGGCGGGCGCTGACCGGAGGCCGGACTCCGGACTCCGGACTCCGGACTGGACCATGTACCATGACGTGGTGCGGGTCGTGATCGACCACGTTGCCGGCAGCCGTCGCGGGCAACGGCAAGAGTTCCCGGCGGAGGACCGCGTCCGCTTCGGGCGCCATCCCGAGTGCGAAGTCTCGTTCGATCCGCACCGTGACATCGACGCGAGCTCGCGCCACGCCGAGCTCCGCAGCGTCGAGAGCGGCTGGGTCCTCGTCGATCTCGGCAGCTCCAACGGGACCTTCGTCGAGGGTCACCGCGTCACCGAGACCCAGGTCGCCCGCAACACGCCGCTCAGCATCGAGTTCGGTCCGGGCGGCCCGCGCGTGCGGCTGTTCGTGGGTGACGACGCGGAGGTCGAGGCGCTGCCACCGGCGCCCGTCGAGGTCCGCAAGCCGCCCTGGATGATGCCGGCGATCGGGGCCGGTGCGATCGGGATCGTGATTCTCATCCTGGTGCTTGGCCGGTGCCTGACGCAGGAGACGTAGCCCGGCCTTTTTGCGGGACTTTTCAGGGAATGTTGCGTGCGGTCCCCGAGGACTTCTGCGAAAATCCGCCTTGGGATGAACTGCCCTTCCTGCAACACACCGTTGGAACCGAACGCTCGGTTCTGCGGGGTGTGTGGCTATCGGCTACAGGCCAAGCCAGCGGGCGCGGCTCGGCCCGGTGGGCAGCCCGCTGGACGGGCTGGCGCACCGACAGGCGCGCCGAAATCGGCCGGGAGCGCGCCCAAGCCGGCACCACGTCCCGTCGCGAAGCGACCGCCGAAGGGCGACGAAATCTACCTCAATCAGGTCCTCAACAATCGCTTCAAGGTCGAGTCGAAGATCGGCGAGGGCGGCTTCGGTGCGGTGTATCGCGGCGTCCAGCTCGCGACCGGTCGCAAGGTCGCGCTCAAGTTGCTCCACCCGGAGATGACGAAGGACGACAACCTCGTCGCGCGCTTCCGGCAAGAGGGCATGGTGCTTTGCAACCTGCGCGACGCGCACACGATCACCACCTACGACTTCGACCAGACTCCCGATGGCACGCTCTACATCGCGATGGAGCTCCTCGAGGGCAAGTCGCTCCATCAGCTGTTCCACGAGCAAGCACCGCTCGACTGGAAGCGGATGTTCAAGATCCTGACGGAGATGTGCAGCTCGCTCGCCGAGGCGCACGCGCAGGGCATCGTCCATCGCGATCTGAAGCCGGAGAATGTCTATCTCGAGAGCCGACCGGGCAACCCCGAGTTCGTGAAGATCCTCGACTTCGGCATCGCCAAGGTGATGCGCGGCGACACGATCGATCCGCAATCGCCGCAGCTGACCGCCACCGGCCAGACGCTCGGCACGCTCGAGTACATGTCTCCCGAGCAGCTGATGGGCAAGCCACTCGATGGCCGCAGCGATGTCTACGCGCTCGGCGTCGTCGCCTACGAGATGATCACCGGTCGGTTGCCGTTCCCCGACGCGAAGGGCCCAGCGGGCTTGATCACGGCGCAGCTCAAGCAGACACCGCAGCCACCCTCGCAGGCGAACGCGAAGGTCTCGCTACCGCCCACCGCGGATCGCGTGATCCTGAAGTGCCTCGAGAAGGACAAGAAGAACCGTTACGCCGACGTCACCGCGATGGCCGCCGCGCTCACCGAGGTGCTGGCGTCGTCATCCGACGTGTTCGCTGCGCAGAGGTCGACGCCCGCGCATCGCCTCGCACCGCCGCCCGAGATGCTCGAGACCCGGCGCGGTGAGCCACCGCCGATGCAGCCGCCGGCGATGCCGCAGCAGGCGCCATCGCAGCCACACATGCAGCACATGCAGCACATGCCGCACATGCCGCACGCGCACATGCAGTCCGGCGACAACCAGCGCCACTTCCCGCGCACGCCCACGCCGCCGAGCGATTCGACGCCGATCGCGTCGTTTCTGCCGATGCACATGCAGGGCAGCTCGCCGAACCAGGTGCCGCTCGGTCACTACGTGAGCCAGAGCCAGCCGCCGTATCTGAATCCGGCCAATCCAGCCAGTTCGGCCGTGGTGCACTCGCACGCAGGCTCGCGGACCTCGCTCACCAAGCCGTCGTCGAAGAAGTGGATGTGGTGGGTGGTCGCGCTGCTCGTGCTCGGCGCCACCGCGGGTGCGTTGCTCGCCGTGTTCATCGATTAGCGAGCGAGTGCCGCGCGAGCGCGCTCTTCGCCCTTGGGATCGTCGGCGCCGCCATCGATCCACGCCTGGAACAGCGTGCGTGCACGTGCGTTGTCGCCGCGCGCTTGCGCGACGAACGCGTCGAGCTCGATCGCCTCGGGCAGCGCTGGTGCACGCGAGAGGGCACGTGCACACGCCTCGGCGGCGCGCTCGTGATCACCTTGGTTGAGCGCCTGACGAGCGACGCGAAGCTCGGCGCGTGCCGCGATCAACGTCGCCGTGCGATCTGGATCTGCCTGCGGATCGGGCGCGATGTCCGCGGGTGGAGCAGGGCGATCGCCTTCGCGACGAAGCTCGTGACGAAGATCGAAGGCACGCAAGCGGCCGTTCGCGCGCGGGTCCGCGATCCACAGCTCGAGCGTCGTCGGATCGAGGATCACGACATGGGCCGCGCGACCGTTATCGATCACACCGCGATGACCGGGTGCACGTGGCGTGTCGTCGAGCCCGCGGGTGTCGCGCAGGATCGCCGCCATCGCACCGACCTCGGCGAGCGGTGCCTTGACCAGCTTCGCGGCGCGCTCGGCGCGGGGCACCGACGGCAGCAAGCGGCGTGCGCGATCGTTCTCCGGATCGCTCGCGAGGGCGTTGGTGGTCAGCACGTCACCGATCGCGGGCTGCTTTGGATTGCGCTCGACGATCGCCTTGCTCGGCGTGCGCTCGATGATCACCCAGGTGCCCGAGCCGCCGTCAACAACCACGCACACCGCGGAGCCGAGCGTCGGCGTCGACTCGACCAGCTTGATCGCCTCGTCGATCGTCTTTGCCTGCTCGAGCACGGCGCGTGCGAGCTGCGCGATCGGGCGTGCCGAGCGGGTCGCGCGGACGTCGCCGGTGCGCGTCGGATGCACCATCACGGCGATGCCGTGTGCGTTGACGCCGGTGACGACGCCGACCGCAGTGGGCCAGCCGACCGACGCCCACGCGTAACGACCCTCGGGGTGCGCGATCGTCAGCATCGGGCCTGCCGATTCGCCGCCGTCGTCAAGTCCGGGGAGGGCGAACGTGCGCCCGACCCAGACGCGCTGCGGTGACTTCTCCTGGTGTCCGATCACGCTGAGGCTCTCCGCGATCCCGTGCTGCTCGCCCTCGGCGGTGCGCGCGGACGGCACGCCGATGTCGAGGATGGCCTGCACGCGGACGAGGTCGTCGTACGAGAGGTCGGTCGCGCTGGCGACGGCCCCGCGCGTCAAACCCGCGACCATCCGGCGATCGACATCGATCAGGCCGTCGTCGACGAACCGCCACCGCCAGGCGAGCCTCATGCCCTGCGTCGACCCGCCGAACAGCCCGCTGGTCCCGACGGTGCCCTCGATCGAAGGGGTCGAGGCGGTCACCACCGAGGTCAGCAGGGGCGCGAGGAGGCGACCGTGCGCGGCGCCGATCCCGTGGGCATCGCCGCTGGTTCGCAGCACCGGGATCCCGCCGGTCCATGCCAGCGACGACGAGCCGAACACCAGGGCGGGCGGCGCGCCGGGCGCGGCCTGGACCTGCGAGATCGCGCCGTGGACCTCGCCGCCGGGCATGTCGTAGGCGACGGAGCGGCGATAGATGAACCACGCCACGACCACGGCGACCCCCAGCATCGTCAACGCGATCAGCCCCGCGCGCCACGGGCGTGGAGCGCCGGTGCGTCGGCCGCCGATCACCAGGTCGGGCATCGGCGGGGTAGTAGCCGAGACGGTGCCGCGATGCACCGAGCGTCGGTACAGTTTTGTGCGTTGACCGGCCTAAACGTGGTTGCTAGCCTCGAACTCGAAGCAGGCGCGTCGATGTCCGGATTCACTCCATCGGCCATGCTCGCGACGAACACCGAGCCCTTGCTGATCGCCGTCGTCGGGTTGCTCGCGCTGGTGATCGTCGGGCTCGCCATAATCGCGATCGTGATCCGGCGTCGCGCTCAGGTCGCGCTGGCCAAACCGATCGAGACCGAGCGTGTCGCCACCCCGATCACGCCGCCGTCGATCCCACCACGTCGTCGTCCTGTGATGGTGCGCGGCGGTGGTGGTGGCGGCGGCCTCGCGGTCGCGACGTCGACCGCGATGGTGTGCCCGACCTGCCGCACCGAGTATCACGGGATGACCTACTGCACGCGCGACGCACGCCGGCTGGTCCCGCCCGAGGAGATGCTGTCGGGCGCCGGACTCTCGGCCGCGCGATCACACACGAAGTCGGCGGGCCTCGTGTGCATGGCGTGCCATCGCGCGTACGAGCCGGGGCTCCGCAGTTGCCCGCATGATTCGAACGAGTTGATGCCGTTCGCCGTCTACAACGCGACGCGCCCGCGGCGCCCGCGCGGCATGACCGAGCCTGCGGGGATCATCGCGAGGATCTGCCCGGTGTGCAGCTCGAAGTTCGATCTCAATGCGCGGTTCTGCGGTCACGACGCCGGCGAGCTCGTCGTCATCAACTGAGCCGATGGAGCTCGTCCTCGTGATGATGCTCGGGGTCAGCGTAGTCGCCGGCTTCGCGGTGCATCGCTGGCGCGACGACGATGCACGCCGGACGCGCCGCGTGCTCGGGAAGGCGCGCGTGGTTCCGATCTCGGAGCTCGTCGATGGTCAGCTCGCGTGCATCGTCGGTCGGGTTGAACGCGGGCGCGAGCTGACGACGTCGATGATGCAGCGCTTGCCGTGTGTCGCGTTCGATACGATCACGCAGGTCGTCGATCGTCGCGAGGACTTCGCGTCGCCGGTGAGCACGAAAGCGACGCGGCATCTGGTGCCGTTCTTCGTCGTCGATGCGACGGGACGTGCGCGGGTCGATGCGCCGCAAGCCGCACTCTGCAACAAGCCATCGGCGACGGGCAGCAACTGGGTCGAGCGCGTGATCGAGGAGGGCGCGACCGTCCGACTCGTCGGCAGCGTCGTGCTCGTGCCGGCCGAGCGCGACACCCGAGAGCACGGCTTCCGCGACGGCGCATGGAAAGCCACGCTCACCGGCACCACGAGGTTTCCGCTCCTGGTCGACGTCGTCGGCTAGATCGTCTCGCAGAACTCGATGCGACGCGGGACCTTGTACGGCGCCAGGTTGCGCGCGCAGTGGTCGATGATCTCCTCGGCGCCGCACTTCTGCTTGGTGACAACGCGCGCGACGACCATCGCACCCGCCATCGGATCGGTGATCACGGTGGCCTGCGCCGCCTTGATCTTGGGGAATGCCTCGAGACAACCCTCGACCTCGCCGAGCGCGACGCGCTTGCCGTCGACCTTGACGACATCATCCTCGCGGCCGGTCAGCTGCAGCCGGCCGGTCTTGTCGAACTTGCCGAGATCGCCCGTGCGGAGCCAACCGGCCTTGTCGATGTTGCCGATCGGCACCATCCCGGAGGCGCGGGTGGTGGGGTGCTTCTCGTCGTCGAACGGGCCGATCGACTTGAGCGAGAGCGTCTTGCTCTTCACCCAGATCAAGCCGTCCTTGGTGCCGCCGGCCGGCTTCATGATGGTTCCATCTGGGGTGGTGATCTTGACCTCGACGTTCGCGATCGGCTTACCGACCGTGGTCGGCTGCTTGCCGGTGTCCTCGAGCGCGACGATCGCGGCCTCGGTGGAGTGGTAGCAGGACAGCAAGTGGATGCCGTACTTGGCTGCGAACTCGTCGGCGACCGCTTGATCGAGGCGTGAGCCACCCGAGAGATAGCGCGGCGATTTGACGTCGAGCTTCTTCGCCGTGGGCAGCTTCGAGAGCTCCGCGTACATCGGCGGGGTGCCGGGCAATACGTCGACATCGTGCTCGCGGATCAGCTTGCCGATCCGGCGCGCGCTGATCTCTTCCTCGAGGTACATCGTCGAGCCGAGCTTGAGCGTGGGCAGGAAGCCGAGGTCCCAGCCATAGGCGTGGAACAGCGGCACCGCGACCAGGATCTTGGTCTTCTCGGTCATCGACAACGACGCGATCGCGTGGTCGACGGCGGCGGTCGTATTCTTGTCGGTGCGCAGCACGCCCTTGGGATCGCCGAGCGAATCTGCGGTGAACAGCACCGCGATCGGCTCGACACCGTGATCGGGAGGCGTGCGCTTGTAGACGCTGCAGGTCAGGAGCGTGCCCTGGAGACGCCGGCGAATCTCGGCGGCATCGGCGCCCGGTGCCACGGCTTGCGGCAACGCCTCGCGTGGCGGCGGTGCGCTCGGACGCGCGACGCGCGAGCGCGGCAACGTGCTCGGCGGGACCGGCGCGCTGGTGCCATTGGCAGAGATGCTGCCTTCGCTACCGCGCGGACGCGTGACGAGTGCGCGCAACGGTGCAGCGGCGAGGATCAGCTCGAGCTCGCGACCACCGGTGGTGGGATCGATCGGAACGATCGCGGCGTCGAGCTTGGAGAGTGCGAGGGCGAGGATCACGAAGTCGGGGACGTTGCCGAGCATCAGCCCGACCCACGCACCCTCCTTGATCCCCATGCTCTTGAACTCCTGCGCTCGTCGATCCACGCGGTGAAGCAGGCCGCGCCACGACAGGTAGTTGTCGCGATAGACGACCGCCTTGTTGTTGCCCTGGGCCTTCGCGGCCTTCTTGAGCCAGTCGTAGAGCAGTGTCATCGCGCGGGGGATTCCTTGAGCAGCAGACACCCAGGGTATTCCCCGAGCGTGGGCACTGTACCTCGGGCGAATGATTCCTGGGAAGCCAAGGAACCAGGCTTGATCTCGCAGCCATTCCGGGGGAACAAGACCCTCTGAGCGCCGCCCCGCTTCCAAAACCCGACGAGCCAGTCGAGCCCAGGGGCGCCTACCCCGACGGGCAGGACGGCTGGGCGCTGCTCGAAGGCCTGCGCCGGCGCCTCGACGACCAGACCTCCCAGGGCCGCAAGACGCAGCAGCAGGTCAGCCAGCTGACCGAGTCGATCGCTGCCCTGGTCGAGATCCAGCGAGCGCGAACCAGGCGGATCAACCTCAACTCGTTCGTCGCCTACGTGATCTACACGGTGCTGCTCGGGATCGGCTTCTACGTCCTCTACAACAGCCGTGCGAACGAGCTGGTCGAGGCCCGCGAGCACGCCGACAAAGAGCGCGAGACGGCCGTCCGGCGTGCGGACGATTTGTCGGTGAAGGCCACCGCACGCGAGCAGGCCGACACCGCGGCGTGGGATGTCTTCCAGCTGCTCGAGGCGGGCAAGCGCAGCGAGGCGACGGGCAAGCTCGCGGCGCTGCGGGATCTGCGGCTGTCACGCACCGAGCGCGCCGTGCTCGCAGCGCGCGCCCACGAGACGCAGATCCAGGAGGTCGATACCGCGCTCAAGGCGGCGACCGCATCGTTCAAGGCCGGGCGCTACGCCGAGGTGATCGCGCCGCTCGAGGCCGCGTTGGTCGGTGAGCCCAGCGGATCGCGCGCCGCGGCGATGCGCTACTTCCTCGGGATCGCGCACGCGAAGGGCGGCTCGCTCGAGAAGTCGATCTCGTACCTGCAGACCGCGCTCGATGCGGAGGTCGAGCACGAGGACGCGCGCTTCCAGCTCGCCTCCGCGCTCGATCGCAGCGGCGCGTCCGCGAAGGCCCGCATCGAGTACGACAAGTTCGCAACCGCACATCCGCAGTCGCAGTTCGCGGTCTACGCGATGCGCCGCTCGGCCGCGCTCGCGCGATTGCCCGCGCCCGTCGATCCGAAGCCGGATGCTGCAAAGGCCGTGAAGCCTACGCCGGCCCCGACGCCTCCGAAGCCCGCGGCGCCCGCACCCGAGACGCCGATCGAGTGACGGCGCTGCTCGCTGCGCCCACGCGAGCGTTCGCGTGCAACGTCGGTCCGGTGCCGGCACCCGTGCGTGCGCGGATGGAAGGCTGCTCGTGGCGTGGGGACGACGCGCGGTGTCCGCGCTGGGACGCGCTGGTCTACCTGCAGATCGATCACGTGACGTTCGATGGCGGCGTCGGCCAGGGCGAAGTCGTCGTCGCGTCGGCGATCGCCGCGCGCGCGATCGAGCTGTTCCGCCGGCTCTGGCAGCTCGGATTTCCGATCCGGCAGTGCCGGCTGGTCGACGATTATGGCGCGTCCGACGATGCGTCGATGGAGGCCGACAACTCGTCGGCGTTCAACTTCCGCGTGGTCGCAGGATCGAGCACGCTGTCACACCACGCGCTCGGTCGCGCGATCGACCTCAACCCGGTCGAGAATCCGTGGCGTCAGCCGCACAAGCTGGTGCCGCCGGCGGGGCAGGCCTTCGCGGATCGCACGCAGATCCGACCCGGCATGATCGTGCGACCCGGACCGGTGGTCGCCGCGTTCGACGAGCTCGGCTGGGAGTGGGGCGGTGACTGGTCTCACGCGTTCGATGATCACCACATCGTGATTCGCCGCTAACGCACGCCACCGAAGCGCGAGACCGGTAACTACAGCCCGATCAGCGTTCCGAGGACCCCAGCGGCGCGAACTAGCGCCCAGACAGTGACGGCGACCAGCGCCAGCGCCACGGCCATCGCGCCATCGCGATCCACGCGGGACGGGTTGCCGCATCAGGCCCTGCGCGAAACCCGGAGCCGCCAACGCAGACAGTGCGACCAGCAACGCCCTCACCACACCAACTCTACCCCCCGGTGTACCCTCGTCGCGATGCCTCAGGTCGTCGACCTTCCATCGATCGGACAAGACGCGCGTGGCGCGGTGGTCGCCTTGGTGCGCGTGTGCAAGGAGACGCCGGCGAAGGAGTCGTTCAAGGAGCTCCGCGCGCGGCTGCGCACCGCCAAGCTCTGGGATCGCGATCGCCCGATCGTGATGCTGCGGTTCCTCGGCGTCGGTGGCGCCATCATCGTGCCGTCGCCGTTCATGCTCGCACTCAGCGCCTGCACCGGTGAGGACGACACCTCGCTCGCCATCCTCGATCGCGTCTGGACGCTCAACCCGCTCCTCATCAAGACGGTGCTCGACCTGGTCGCGCAGCGCGCCTATCACAAGGACGAGATCTACAAGCACCTCGCATCGGCGGTGTACACGGGCATCGTGCCCTCGCGGCCCGCACTCGAGATCTGGCTCCAGATCGCGATCGGCACCGGCCTGCTCCGCACGCTCGGCATCGCGGTCGCGCCGGGCCCGCGCGTCGAGAAGTACGCCGCGCTCGCGGCACAGCTCGACGTCGAGGAGTTCCTCGCCGAGGACAAGCCCGACCCCGAGCCGGTGATCCCGACGCTGATCGAAGATGAAGCCGCTCCCGTCGAGACCGGCCCCGAATCCTCGATCCCGAACGCCGCCGCGGCAGCTGCCGGCTCACCACTCCCCGCGCCGCTTCGCCATCTCTCCGCCGAAGGCATCGCGACGCCGCGCAACCGCGAACGCCCGGTGGCCATCACGCGGTTCCTGCAAGGCTTCACCGACGAGGTCCGCGGCGAGACCACCGCGCGCATCACCTCGTGGTGGAGCGAGCTCGGTGAGCAGACCAAGACCTACCAGCCCGCCGACTTCGGCCTCGATGCCGAGGCGTGGATGGAGAGCGCCGACGAGGTCGTCTACCGGATCGCCGTCGCCGCCGCGCTCGCCTTCCGCCTCGATCGCGATCGCGCGGCGGTGATCGCGTCGTTCTCGGCGCTCGACAAGGCCGGCGTGCTCGGCGATCTATACCAAGGCACCGTGCCGGAGAACCTGCCGGCGCAGATCGATGCGCGTGCGCTGATGCTCGCGTCGCTCGCCGCACGCCGCTGCGCCGAGGTCCCCGAGCTCGCGTCGCAGCTCGATGGCCGCACCTCCGCTGCCGAAGCCTTCACCTCGCTCGATGCCGCGCTCGGTCGCGGCCTGTTCCGCGCCGAGCTGTTCTGGATCATGGACATGCTCGGCAAGCTCGGGGTGATCCGCTACGACGACCTCGGTGACTTCACGATCACGCCGTATCGCATCGTGCGCGACACGCTGTTCCGGCTCGGCTTCATCGAGACCCCGTATGCGAGTGATCTGGTCGCGGCGACGCGTGCCGCGCGCAAGGCCGTTCCCGAGGGTCCGGCAGACGAGATCCTGACGCTGTTCGCGCTGGCAGCCGGTTGCGCGTACGACTGCACGCATCGCAAGGCGTGCGACTTTCCGTGTCGCGAACGCCTCGAGTGATCAGCGTTCGCAGGGAGCTGAACGCGTCGACGTCAGCGCCGCTCGTCGGGCGAGGATCGCCGTCGAAGTCGTGGTGGATCGCGCTCGCAATAGGGCGCGTCCGCATCGCACTCAGCGGAGCTCGCACACACCTCGGCGAGGCAGATCGAAGTTTCATCCGAAATGCTGGGGTGTGCTTCACGAGCTGAATCGCGCCTCCTATGGGGGCGCGTGCTAGGTTGACTACATGGTACCCGCCCTGATCGTCGGACTGCTGACCGCCTGGTACCTCGGCATGCGAGCCGGAATCATCGCGGCCATCGTCACTGCAGTCGCGCTTCTCGTCGTCCAGTTCATCCCGATCCCTGGGCTCAGCCTCGCGATCTATGCTCTCGTCATCGCGTGGTCCGCAGCCGTTTACTTCCTTGGGGCGAAGATTTCGGCACGTGCCAAAGGACCCGGAATATTTTCAGCCTTCTCGGCGGCTACAGGTACGGCTGGCTCGTACCTAAAAAAGCTGTTCAAGCGCACGTAAGCGCACCTGAACAAGGCCGAAAACCATGCGATCCCCTGGGTCTGTGGGCACCTTTTGGGGTGTGGACTCCCAGTGGTGAGGATGAAGACCCCACAGGGTTCGCTAAGTTAGCGTGGGCACGAGTGTTGTATTGTTGCGCAACACCATGCGCACCCCGGTCTTGACCGCACTCCTTGGTCTATCACTCTTCGCTTGTGCCGGTGAAATCACTGGCGGAGGCGATGACGACGTTCCAGAGAACTGCGGCAACGGCGCTGTCGACACCGGCGAGACGTGCGACGACAGCAACACCGTCGATGGCGATGGTTGCTCGGCAACGTGTACCACCGAGATTTCTCCTCGGCTTGATGCAACGGTCGACAAGACTGCGATCGACACGCAGTTGATGCGAGGTGAAGTGGTGATCGCAACGCTGACCAGTGGCGGAGACTTCTCCGGCCCGGTCAACATTGCAGCGACAGTGACCGACGAACTGGATGCTCCGTTCCCGCTCATTACGTTCACCGGACCAACCACGCTCAGCCTGACGGCAGGTCAGTCGATGCCAGCCAACTTCGTGCTGACGATTCCTTCGAACGCGACCGGTACGCCGATGAATGCAAACTTCAA
>Ga0105049_10005712_pt1 | contig 14487 bp, 11 predicted proteins | sample MAT06_FD_78087 | JGI IMG/M metagenome (GOLD analysis project Ga0105049, IMG submission 78087) | Freshwater microbial communities from Lake Fryxell liftoff mats and glacier meltwater in Antarctica - MAT-06 | ecosystem: Environmental > Aquatic > Freshwater > Ice > Liftoff microbial mat | place...
TAACTGTGGGTGTTTACAAGGACGAACAGGGACGCACGCCCATCCTGGCAACCGTCAAAAAAGCGGAAGAACTGTTGCTTAGAACCGAAACGAGCAAAGGCTACATGCCTATCGAAGGGCATCCGGAGTACCTCAAAGCCGTGGTGGATCTCGTTTTCGGTACAAGCATCGATAAAGCTCGCGTGGCTGCCGCTCAAACCCCGGGTGGTACAGGCGCTTTGCGAGTCGGAGCCGATACCGTATCCAAGCATTTTCCTGGTACCCGGATGTGGTTGAGCAATCCGACCTGGGCAAATCATGGCTCGATCTTTCAAGCTGCCGGGCTCGAAACAACCGTCTATCCTTACTTGACCGCCGACAAAACATCGCTTGATTTTTCTGCCATGATGGGCGAGTTAAAAACCCAAGGTAGACGTGGAGATCTAGTGTGTCTTCATGCGTGTTGCCACAACCCAACGGGTATAGATCCAACCCTAGAGCAGTGGCACGAAATCGCTTCTCTCTTAGCCGAAAAGCAGATGATTCCGTTCGTCGACTTCGCCTATCAAGGGTTCGGAGATGGACTGGCTGCCGATACACTCCCGCTGCATGCCTTGCTGGAGAAAAATGACGAAGCGATTGTTTGCAATTCCTTTTCGAAGAACTTCGGACTCTATTCGGAACGTGTTGGCGCCGTCATGTTGGTCGGCAAAGATGCGACGTTGACCGAAGCGGCTCTCAGCCAAATCCGGCAATCGGTCCGCTGCAATTACAGCAACCCACCACGCCATGGAGCCGCGACCGTCGCAGCCGTGCTCAACGATCGCACCTTGCGAGCGGAATGGCACGCCGAAGTCGATGCGATGCGAAACCGTATTTCCCAAATGCGAGCCATGTTCATTCAGGGTATGAACGAGACCAAAGCTAGTCGCGACTTCGGTTTTTTGAACCGACAAAAAGGAATGTTTTCGTACAGCGGACTCAACAGCATGCAGGCAGACTGGCTAAAGAAAGAGAAAGGCATCTACATCGTCGGCACGGGCCGAATCAACGTTGCCGGCATGTCAGCATCGACCATGCCAACCCTGTGCGCGGCCATTACAGAGTGTCTTCAAGCATGCTAGAATGAGCGCGCCGAGAACGTGAGCAGAGAACCATTGCCTGGAATGTAACTCAGATTCGGAAGCAGCCGCGATGGTACTTGTCATTGGCATACCAGAGTTGTCGTACTTCTTTCAAATAGCGATCGGTGTTTTCGTCGCTTCGCTGGCTGTAGTGGGTGTGGTAGCTATTGTGCAGTACTGCATAGGCCGAAAACCGAAACCACATCGAGATTCCTCCAAATTGATTGTTGCCGAGGATGCGCTGCGAGCGAGTGAAGCTCGATTCGCGTTGACAGTCGCAGGAGCTTCGAATGGTTTATGGGATTGGGATGTCCGCGCTGGAACGGTCTACTACGCCCCTCGTTTCAGGGAGTTGCTTGGGCTTGGATCCGACGAGTTAGGCAACTCGTTCGATGCTTGGCAAGGGCTACTTCATCCTCAGGATGCCACGGCTACTCGAACTGCATTGGAGGCGCACTTAAAAGACAAACAGCCATTTAGCCATCGGTGTCGATTGCGCTGCAAATCAGGCAACTTCCGTTGGTTTGACGTTCGTGGACAAGCGCTCTGGGATGACTCCGGTACGGCGACTCGGATGGCAGGCTCCATTATGGATATCTCCGACCAGATAGACGCCGAGCAAGCGCGAGAGAGTTCGCAATTGCTTTATCTTTCGTTGGTAGAAAACTTACCGGTGTACCTCATGCGAAAGGACCTTGCCGGACGCTTTACCTTTGCCAATCGGGCGTTTTGCCGATTGCTCAATAAGTCGCTTGACGAAATTCGTGGCACCACGGATTTCGATCACTATCCGGACGAACTCGCCGAGAAGTATAGACGCGATGATGTCCAAGTTGCGGAAACTGGGGAGCTATTCGAGGACGTTGAAGAAAATATCGACAGTTCGGGACAACATTATTTTGAAGTTTTGAAGACGCAGGTGGTCGATGTGCTCGGTACGGTAATCGGGACACAAGCGATTTTTTGGGACGTAACCGACCGAAAGATGGCAGAGAACGCGTTGCGTGAGGCAAAGATCGCGGCTGAACAAGCAAACATAGCTAAGAGTGAGTTCTTGGCGAACATGAGTCACGAAATACGCACTCCGATGAATGCCATTATTGGCATGACTGAACTGGTTCTAGAAACGCAACTTTCATCGGATCAGCGCGAGTATCTCATCCATGTGATGGAAGCAGGCGAATCGCTACTGACCATCATCAACGAGATACTGGATTTTTCGAAGATCGAAGCGGGGCGAATGGAATTGGAGTCTCACCCGTTCGAGTTGCGCGAGATGTTAGGCAGTGCGCTGAAATCGCTCGGAGTTCGAGCGCACAAAAAGGGAATCGAACTTATTTGGCAATGCCAAGAGGATGTGCCGGACTGGATCGTTGGCGATGCAACGCGTCTCAGACAGATCCTGTTCAATCTCGTTGGCAACGCGATCAAATTTACAAACGAAGGAGAAGTATTGCTGAGTGTGCACCAACGATCCGAGAACGAAGTATCCGTGGAACTTGAGTTTTCGGTTGCCGACAGTGGGATCGGGATCGAAGCCAGTCATCACGAAAAGATCTTTGATGCTTTCCAGCAGGCGGATACCTCTACCACTCGGCGCTACGGCGGTACTGGCTTGGGGTTGGCTATCTCGCGAAGGCTGATCCATTTAATGGGAGGAAAAATCAAAGTCGAAAGTGAAATTGGAAAAGGCAGTACCTTTCGATTTCAGGCTTCGTTCGGTCGCGACGCAAGCCATGTGGGTAGTTCCGTTTTGGATACCGAGCAGTTTCAGGATACGACTATCTTGGTCGTGGACGACAATGCGACCAATCGACAGATTCTAGTGAAGATGTTCAACGCTTGGGGTTTGGCTGTGCATGCCGTCGAAACGGGAAAGGCAGCAATCGAGTATCTCAAGGCATTGCTGCAAAAGTCACCACCGCCACCCATACCCATATTGGTGACAGACTACAACATGCCAGAAATGGATGGATGTATGCTATGTTCCGAAGTGCGACGTCTCTCAGGCCTAGCAGGAATAAAGATCATTGTCCTTAGTTCGAGCGTGGCTGCCGCTCAGAACGAATTTGGAGCGATGGACATTTCTGCTTTTCTATACAAACCCATTAAACAGTCCGATCTCTTTAACGCGCTGGTAGACACGATCGGATCAAAGAGTAAATCACCCATCGCTGCGCTGCCTGAAGCCGATTCAATGCCGCCACTGAACGTCCTCCTAGCCGAAGATGGTCTTGCCAATCAGAAGCTGGCGATCGGCTTGTTGAAACGTTGGGGGCATTCCGTCACTGTGGTCGAAAACGGTGCGGACGCGGTCGCGGCATGGGCCAGCGGCATTTATGATGTTATCCTGATGGATGTTCAAATGCCCGTCATGGATGGATTGGAGGCGGCGAAAAGCATTCGCACCCGAGAGTACGAGTCCAACTCCAAAAGCCGTATACCAATCATTGCGGTCACCGCTCACGCGATGACTGGTGATCGCGAAAAGTGCCTGGCCGCGGGCATGGATAGCTACGTGACGAAGCCATTCAAGAAACAAGCATTGTACGAAGCTCTTCGGCCACTGGTCCAAAAATAGCGAAATGGAAGCCTAGCCCTATGCAACCTATCGACCTGTCTGCTGCGTTGAAGGCAACCGATGGAGATGTCGAACTCTTGGCGGAAGTTGTCGAGGCATTTCTTGATGAATATCCTGATCTACTGACTCACTTGGAGCCGGCCCTGGCAGAGCGTAATCTGGCACACGTCCAGCGAATCAGCCACACCATCAAGGGCGGGTTGCGGCTGTTTGGTAACGTGCCGTCGCACGCGTTCGCCGAGAGACTGGAAGAAATGGGGGCGTCCGGTTGCCTAGAAAACGGCGCAGAGACGCTCGAATCACTGAAATCTTCTCTGGCTTTGCTGCGAGGACAATTGCTCGATGCGTTGAAAAACTTGAGCTGCTAAACCTGCGAGTTAGAACGGATCGGAGGGTGGGTCTATGCCATACGCGCCCAATGCAGACGGCTCGTAATCAATCTTGTACTCGAACTTGCCGATGGACAGAACACACCCTGGACGAAGCAGATGTTCTCGGAAGGAAACGTGATTGATGCGTATACCGTTGGTGCTTTTCAAGTCTCGCACATACCACCAACCTTCAAAAGTATAGAGCAAACAATGATGCAGCGAAATCGACGACGACCGGATGACGATGTCGCAACTCGGATCGCGACCTGCCGTCATTTTCGGCTTGGTAAGCTCGATTGGCGACGTGCCGTCGGTCGGCCTAAGGTTTCCAAGAACGGCGGGCAGTTTCGGCTTCTTGGATTCCACTTTGTTGGGCAAGACTTTTGACTCGGCCCCGGGCGAGATTCGGCGCTTTACCATCGCGACCGTACTCCCCTTGGAATCGAAAGAAACACTGTCCATAAAAGCCCACATGAGGAAAAGTCCACGGCCCCCTTGCCCTAACAATGCCGTTTTTCGTCCATTGGCAGTCAGTTCTTGATACTGGAAGCCCGGCCCCTCGTCTCGAATCACAAACCGGGCCTCTTCGCGAGTGACGACAATCTCGACGCGCACGCTTCGATCCTTGAATGGGACGTCGGCCAGCCGCTGGTCCATTAAGCCTCGGTCGCCATGGAGCGGCCCGCCTATCTCTAGATTCCCGTGATAAATGGCGTTCTGAATCGCATGCTCCAACGCAATCCCGACTTGAACCGCTCCTGGTTCGTCACAAATCCCGAGCCCGACCGTCATCCGTTGTGCCAACTCTATCAATGGCGCGATAAGAGAAAAGTCGTTCCGAAACTCGAACTCAAACTGGGTCAAAGTCGCGCATTCAATGATCCGCTCGAAACTCGACTCTGTTCTGGTGAGTTCAATGACATGGTTGAGCGTATCATGCAATAGTTCATCGCAGAGGGACTTGGGGACGTAGCCCGCAGCCCCACGTTGCAAGGCCTGCGATGCAATCTCCTCACTCCCCGCTGCAGTGATGAGTACAACAGGTATGAGAGGGTAGAGTTTGCGAATGTTTTCGACCAACTGCATTCCATCCATGTTGGGCATCTGCATGTCCGTGACGACCAAGTCGGGAGCCTTAGCGTTGATCTTTTCCAGTGCATCTACCCCGTCGACAGCCGTCATCACCTCAAAATGCAAACACTTCTTCAAGAGACCTTCGATCAAGCGACGATCTGTGGCCGAGTCATCAACGAGCAAAATATTGAACATAGCGGGAACTCCAACCGAACAAATCTACAAATGGTGGATAAATCTCGGACCATCCCTTTTCCACTTCTTAATATAGCTTTCCGCGTCTATGCTCGCACAGCTCGGCCGAGAAGCTGTTGATTTTTATGGCCAGTTTCGGTGAGAAGTGAGCGACGGGGGGGCTGGGCTTAGGGGCAGCCCGCCACATCGCGTTCGGCTAAAGGGTTTGTTTATTGCTTTGAGGCTGTCGCAAACGCGTGTATCGCTGTCGCATCGATACTGGCAGTCAGTCGATGAGGCTGAGACAGCTCAGTTCCATTTTCGAACTGCGAAGCTAGTGCCAAACACATTTGCCCCCATTCATTCCTAACTTGGTACGTTTGCTTGGCTTCCCAGCTAAGCCATAGCGATAGTGACTCCGCTGGGTCGAGGGGCGATGGAAACTCAATTCGCACCAGCCAGCGGGGTCCCATCCAACGGCATCCTACCACCCGTCCCGTCACAGAAAGCCGATCTTCAACTTTTTTCATACCTGATGCTAGCCGATCATCGCCATCCGTCGGTGCCAACTCGATCTTTTCCAAAATCCAATCGTGGGAACGCATTCCGCATTCGATCGACTCGCGAAAAGTTCCGCAAGTTGGGTCTAGCCAATGCCGAGGTAATGACAAAACATCGATCGTCGGCTGACCCAACAATCGAGCTACCTGCGGTGTCTTTGGTTTGTTATAGATAGCTCGCGGATCGCCTATTTGAAGAATTTGGCCCAACGCAATGACCGCAATCCGTGTTGCCATGTAAAGCGCTTCGTCGAAATCATGGGTTACATAAAGGATGGTCTTGCCCGTCTCGCGATGAATTCGCAGGATGAGCGCACGCACTTCTTCCCTCATCTTTTGATTGAGATGCGCTAACGGCTCATCCATCAACAAAATCGACTTACCCGAAAGCATTGCCTTCGCCATCGCAACTCTTTGCAGTTGCCCTCCGGACAACTCCGGTAGTTTTTTTTCTAAGTGGGGACGCAGCCCCAGCGCGTCAATCCAACGCTGGCGTTCCACATCAGTCGAATGATGCTTGGCTGCCAAACCCAAGTTTTCGCGAACGGTCAGATGCGAATACCCGTTTCCATCTTGGAAGATGATGGCAAAATCTCGCTGATGGGGAGCGACCGCAGATTGTGGCTTGCCGTCGACGCGAATGGAACCGGATTGAGCCGACTCCAAACCGCAGAGAAGTTTCAAAAGAGTCGACTTCCCGCTACCGCTCTCTCCGAGAAGGACTAGTAACTCCCCTCTGTTCACCAACAAAGACAATCCATCGAGCACGACTTGGTCACCGTATTTTTTGACGAGTCGGGTGACTTCAATACAAGGTGATGAACCGCTCACTTCTGTCTTTTGACCCACTCCACCAAGACACTTCCGACTTTAGTCAGAGATTCTCCAGAGCATTTATCGGGTGTGTCGGAGGTGGTGTGCCAAAAGTTTTTACTCTTGGGTACACCGCGCGTGAAATCGAAATCGATGATATCAATGACAGGTATTCGAGCGATCATATTGAGCGGGAGATGATCGTCCCGAATCGCATGCATCAGTTTGGGTTTAAACTCTTTCAGCTTCAGCTCCTTGGCTATGCCCCAAACTTCTTCGAGCAGAGGTTTCGCAAATTTGAAGGAGTTCTCTTCGTAAAAGATCTGCAGCTCGGCGTCGCCGATCATGTCGACCAAGATACCGTTTCGATACCTGGGACTGGTGGGTTCGTTGGCATATGCCTCTGCAAAAAATGTCGAGCCAAGAAAGTAAGGGTCTCGTTTCTCCTCGTAAACAAGCTCCTCAGCATCGAAAAAGATGAGATCCACACCGACGGCCAAAGGTAGATTCTGCAATGCGTGCCCCAACTCCATGAAAAGCGCCGTTCCGCTGCCACCGTCGTTGGCACCTACGAAGAGCCCCTTTGGGTTCACAGCGTCCATGACCGGGAAAGGCCGAGTATCGTAGTGGGTGCACAGCAAAACACGTTGGGGATTCTCCGGTTGCCATTGAACCACAAGATTTTTCACTTCGACTTTGGCACCGGTTTGAGGATGGCGAACTTCATTGGTCTGCCACAGGATCTTACCGCCAAGCTGCGTGAAATGCGTTTCAAGCATCTCCTGTTGCCTTTGCATCCCCGGGGTTCCAGTTGTTCTCGAACCGAGATCGCAAATTTTTTTCAGGTATGAGAATGCTCGTTTCGAATCGAGCTTGGGCTCTCCAAGAACCTTGGAAGAAGAGTCTTCGAACGATAGGCATTCCTGACCGATGACTACGATTAGAATCGTTGCCAGAACATACGGAGGAAAACGGCAGAACATTGCACCACTAGTTCGATCGACTTGAGGTGATCTACCTTTGCGATCGAAGGATGGTGGTTTCATCGTCGCTCGAACCCGCAACCAAGGATGGAAAAAACGCGGCATCCTGCCGCTCCGTTCTGATCCCTCAGATGGGCATTGTTCGCGCGATTGGATCGCGTGTCAATCAGTCTTGAAAACAAAAATCGGAATAGCGACTAATGCTTCCAATGCGTTGCACTCCAATGCCAACTGGAAAAGCAAGTCAACTTTGGTAAAACAGTATGCGTAAAGAGTTTTGAGAACAACTTTTCCTTTCCACCCTTTTGGAGATAACAGCATGACCAATGGACCTTTGAACCGCAAACTCAAGATGGGTATCGTCGGAGGAGGACAAGGGTCCTTTATAGGGCGCGTGCACTCCATCGCAGCTTGCTTAGACAATCGCGCAACGTTGGTCGCAGGCGCGTTTAGCAGCAATGCAGAGCGTTCCAAGGCATCCGCACCCGATTACGATGTATCGCAGGAGCGGGCCTACCCGTCGTACCAAGCGATGTTCGAAGCAGAGGCAAAAAAGCCCATCGGCGAGCGCATTGACTTTGTGTCTGTCACGACTCCGAACCACACACACTTCGAGGTAGCGAAGGCAGCGTTGTTGGCTGGCTTTCACGTCGTTTGCGACAAACCGATGACGTTCGACCTAGCCCAAGCCGAAGAGCTAGCCAAACTCGTGGATCACTCCCAATCGGTCTTCGCCCTAACCCACAACTACACTGGCTATCCACTGGTTCGACAAGCCCGCGAGATGATCCTGGGTGGTGAGCTGGGCGAAATCCAGGCAGTCCGTTCGAATTACATTCAGGGGTGGTTGCGTACTCGATTGGAGGACCAAGACCAAAAGCAGGCAGCCTGGCGAACCGACCCCAAGCAAAGCGGTGTGGCTGGTTGCTTTGGCGATATCGCAACCCACGCTTACAATCTGGGGCGTTACATGACAGGCTTGTTACCCGCAGAAATTTCCTGTCATTTGAAGATTTTTGAGCCCGGGCGCAAGCTGGATGACTATGGAACAGCTATCGTTCGGTATCAAAACGGTGGCCTTGGAACCGTGACTGCCAGCCAGATCAGCCATGGTCGCGAAAATGACTTGTCCATTGAAATCGATGGTACCAAGGGTGCCATCGCTTGGCGTCAGGAAGAGCCGAATGTGATGATCGTGCGTCAAAATGGACAGCCTCACAAACTCTATACGCGCGACCCAAATGCTCCGTTCATGAACGCCAGCGGTCGAGCTGCATGCCGTCTGCCGAGTGGCCATCCCGAAGCATTTTTCGAGGCCTTTGCAAATATCTATGTGGCCGCGTTCGATGCGATGGTTGACGTATCCCAGAGCAAAAACATCGAACGAGTGAACACAATTTACCCCAACGTTTATGATGGCGTCGAAGGCATGTACTTCATCGAACAGTGCGTCGCTAGCAGCGCGAACAACGGAACATGGGTTTCGATGAAGCATCCACGTGCTCGCGTCTAGATGTTTTGCTGTTCCGCACGCACGGGTGCTAGTGGTATTCGGCGAGTGGGCTCGTGCTTTGTCGCTAAATTTTTGACCGTTTCCAAAGTTGTAAGGGACCTGTATGTCGTTGAACAAAAGATGTGTAGCTGAATGTTTGGGGACCTTTTGGCTTGTCTTCGGTGGGTGCGGAAGCGCCGTATTGGCGGCGGTCTTCGCAGCGAGTCTGGGTAGTACACCGATAAGTTTAGGAATCGCTTTCGTCGGTGTTTCGTTTGCCTTTGGTTTAACCGTTCTAACAATGGCTTATGCGATCGGACATATTTCGGGCTGTCATCTCAATCCGGCGGTCACGCTGGGCCTTACAGCAGGTGGACGATTCCACCGAGCAGATGTGCTTCCCTACATTGCATCGCAAGTGATCGGAGGAATTCTCGGAGCAGGCGTGCTGTACGTGATCGCGTCGGGAAACGTCGACTTCAAGCTTGCCGATGGCTTCGCCTCCAATGGATACGCAGAGCATTCGCCCGGCAAATACAACTTATTGGCCTGCTTTGTGGCTGAAGCCGTGTTGACTTTTTTCTTTCTGTTCATCATTCATGGCGCGACAGATAGACGTGCTCCAGCGGGTTTCGCACCCATTGCGATTGGCCTTGGTCTAACTCTGATCCATCTCATTGGCATTCCTGTAACCAATCTCTCTGTCAACCCAGCCCGCTCAACTGGACCAGCTCTTTTTGTTGGCGGTTGGGCCATTTCGCAACTCTGGCTGTTCTGGATCGCCCCCATTATCGGAGCGATCGCAGCTGGGACCTTGTACAAGAGTTTTTTTGAGGAAGTAACTCCTGCGAAACACTGATCCTGCCCGTTTCTTTCCGTAGTCCAGGCCGTGTCGGCTCAATTGATTCCGCTATCGGTACGCTTAGCCAGATGGAGTTGCAAGTAGTTGGCGCGTTCGATGTTTCGGTCGGTCACGCTCAGTTTGTGGCCGCACAATTTTTGGAGGTGGGCCGGCTGAGTGTGAATGAAGAGTTTGTTGACGGTCGGGATCTTGACGTCGAGGATCAGGCCCAGGTTCACCCCCATTCGCACTTTGCTAAGGTAGTGCATAGTTTCTTCGCTGCTGATTTTCTTGGCAGTACAGAGGATGCCGAGTGCTCTGCTCACGTTGTCATGCAGGTCCTGGCGGCTTTCGTTGACCAGAAACTCACGAGCCTTGCGCTCGTAATCGATGAGTCGCGGTACAACCTCTCGGACCTTGGCCACCAGGGAAACCTCGGTTTGACCAAGCGTGGTTTGGTTGCTGATCTGATAGAAGTCACCCATGAATTGAGAACCTTCGCCGAACAAGCCGCGGACTGCTACGTTGATCTTGTTGAAAGCGCGAAAGACCTTATCGATCTGCTTGGTGGCGACCAGCGCCGGCAAATGCAACATAACGCTAACGCGCAGGCCCGTTCCAACATTGGTTGGGCAAGCGGTCAGGTAACCGAGACGTTTGTTAAACGAATAGGTTAGTTTGCTTTCCAGCTGGTTGTCCAGTTGATCCATGCGCTGCCAAGCGGCTTCCAAGTCAAATCCGCTCTGCATGACTTGCAGTCGCAAATGGTCCTCTTCGTTGACCATGATGCTAAAGCGTTCATGGGGATCCAGGATAACCGCCCGCGCGCCCTGGCTCTCGCTCAATTCGTGGCTGATCAACTGCCGTTCCATCAGAAATTGACGGTCGAGATCTCCTAACTTCGCGACGTCCACATATTCGGAATCTGCGGACAAGGGCAAGGAGTCGAGGGCGCGATGCACTGAGGTGGCAATCGCGGTTCGGTCTTTCGGGCTGCATCGACGAATGAATGGAAATTCAGACAGATTGCGAGCCAAGCGAATGCGGCTGCTCATGACGATGTCGGATTCCGGGCCGTGGCCTCGCATCCATTCGCTGCTTTGTTGAGCAAGATCCTCAAGTTTCACGATGAGTAGTTTCGTTGGGGGAGATCAATAGGGAGCGAACAAAACATTGGACAGGATAAGTCTAAAAACTGGAAAACGTTATTTTTCTGGTTCGGATTGGAAATTGTCATCGGTACCATCCTCCTCCTCCGGCTGGTCATCGCTTGGAAATGAAATCTGACCTGATTCTACCGCGGAAATTTTGTCGCGAAGGCTGCCGGCAGCTTCGTAGTCCTCTTTATCGATCGCTTGTTTCATTTCGTTCTTTAACTGCATCAAGCGGTGCTGCCGCTCCGGCGCCCCGCTTTGATTGGTGGGAACTTTTCCAGAATGTGCCAACGCGCCGTGGATGTTGACCAGAAGTGGCTCGAGATCCTCTTCGAATGCGACATAATCGTAAGCGCAGCCCAGTCGGCCCCCCTTTCGAAAGTCCGCAAAGGTAATCCCGCAAACAGGACAAGTCTTCTTGTCAGAAACGGCCAGTTCTTCGGCAGCTTTCTCAATTTTTAGTTGCTTTGCGAGCATATTGGAAAGCGCGGAAGCCGGGGTCACAGTCCCCTCGCTCGACAAGAAAGTCCGCGCATGTTCCTCACACAAATGGAGAACTGTCGGTCCATTGGGTTCGGTAAGTTCAGTGATATGGAAGGTAGCTGGCTTTTCGCAGTGCTGGCACTTCATCGTGGAATTCTCTCACGTGATGGTTCGCGGTAAACTAATTCACTGGTAGTATAGGCATCTCGGACCGATCCGGCGATGCGGCTTGGGCAACGATTCTCGCGCGATTGAAAGCTATCTCGATAGGATGAACGTATTTCCCACTTTTGAAAACTTTCAGGCACTCGCGCGAGACCATGATTTGGTGCCAGTCTATCGACGGCTCCTCAGCGATCATTTGACCCCGGTTTCCGCTTTTCGTTTGCTGGACGATGGACATAGCGCCGCCTGCCTTTTCGAGAGCGTGGTGGGTGGCGAGAAAATCGGACGGTACAGTTTCATAGCAATCGGACCCCGTTCGCGGGTTTTGGCGTTCCGGAACGAAGTGGAATGGCACCATGCCGGGGAAATCACACGGCAAACCGTAGCAGACCCGTTGGCGTTCTTGCGTGACAAACTTGGTAGCCAAAAGGTGGCGAGCCTGCCTGATTTGCCTCCGTTTGTCGGCGGTGCGATCGGGTACGCTAGCTACGACGTTGTTCGCTATGTTGAAAAATTGCCCAACGCCCCGCCGGACGATCGCAATCTACCGGATCTAGATTTCGGATTCTATGACCTGATGATCGTCTTCGATAACGTTAATAAAACGGTCATGATCCTCCACCTGGTATCCCGTTCAGATGGCCAAAGTGTCCAGTCTGCATACGACGAGGCCTCGCGTCGCATCAATGTGATAACCGAACGGCTCAGCCAATCGACACTTGCGTTACCTGCCGCCGATATTGAACTTGGGCTTGCACCCAAGTTAACGCCTAAATCGAACTTTACCCGAGCAGAATTCGAAACTGCGGTTTTGAAGTGCCGCGAATACATCCGAGCCGGCGATATCTTCCAAGTTGTTTTGAGCCAGCGATTTGAATTGGATTGCGATTGCGAACCGTTGGAAGTGTACCGCTCGCTGCGGGTTATCAACCCAAGCCCATTCATGTTCCTCGTTCGCACACCGCATTGCACCTTGGTTGGAAGCAGCCCCGAAGTTATGTCGCGCGTTTTCGACCGCGTTGCCACTGTCCGACCTTTGGCCGGTACTCGGCCACGCGGCAAAACCCCTGCCGAGGATGAACGTTTAGCCGAAGAGCTTTTGGCCGACCCAAAGGAGCGTGCCGAACATGTCATGTTGGTCGACCTAGGGCGAAACGATATTGGACGAGTGGCCAAATTTGGATCGGTCCGTCTGAGTGATCTTATGGTAATCGAACGCTACTCACACGTCATGCACATCTCTTCGAGCGTGACGGGAGTATTGCGCGACGAAATGGATGCGATGGATGCCTTTAAAGCATGTTTGCCCGCCGGAACCGTCAGCGGAGCTCCCAAAGTCCGCGCCATGGAAGTCATCGACGAACTAGAGCCCACTCGCCGCGGCCCGTATGCGGGTGCCGTCGGTTACTTTGACTATCGCGGCAACATGGACACCTGCATTACGCTAAGAACCATGGTCATGTGCAACGGCAAGATCTACATCCAAGCTGGCGCCGGTCTGGTGGCAGACAGCGATCCAGCGAGTGAGTACGACGAGACGGTGAATAAGGCAAAAGCCCTGCTGCGCTCGGTAGAAGCCACAATCGATCGATTGAGCGAACAAGGGCTAAAGGGTGTAGCGTAGGCTTCCAGCCTTTTTCTACCCAACAAGTTCACCCTCGTTCCCAAGCTCCAGCTTGGGAACGCCGTCCGAGAAGCTCTGCTTCGACGTCCTGAAACTGCAGCGCGTTCAACGCTCGGCAAGAGTGACCCACCGTGGGTCACACCTGCCGGGTGTGACCATGTCACCGTGTTAAGCAGTTGCTCGGGAACGACCGCAAAAACCAAAGTTTTTTGAAGAGCCGACAGCACTCCGTCGCCGAATTCTCTGAAATTGACAGTCTTTTGCCTTGTGGGGCAATCGACCGCTCGCTAAAATCTGCCACCTTACTTAATCCAATACCGAGTCCCCCTCAGGAGAAACCGTTTTTATGACTCTCGATAAGAGCTTGAAAGTCCGTGCCGGGGCAATCAAGAGCCGAAACGTAATGACTCGCGCTGAGCGGATCCAAAGACTCCAGGATCTCGGCAAATGGTCCGAAAGCAGCATCGTTCTGGGCATGGCCAAGGTCCGGGTTCCTAAGATCTCCTTGAAGAAAAAGAAGAAGGTCAAAAAAGAGGACGAAGTAGACGACAAGAAGAAAAAGAAGAAGTAACAGCAGGTGCTGGGAAAACCCATCGCTCTGCTCTGCAGTTATTGCTTTGCAAAACCAAAAAGCGGCCTGACTCAGGTCGCTTTTTTTATTGTCAATGGCCTCAAGTTTTAGCCCGAAAGCCGATCGATTTCGCGATGGAACTGGCCAAGATGACCACAAAACTAAAAATCAAAAATACGATGGCCAAGCAGCAGATTCCCCCCTGCAACGATTGATACCAATTGTCGGCGGTTCGTTTTTGGATCATTTCGGGCCAGAACTTTCCTGAGATCATCTGAGCTGCGGCCGTGAACGTTGTCGAGACAATAAACACTAGCGGAACGATCGTCACAAAAAGGTACTTTGACCGACCGCTCTGAGCCAGCCAAGTCGAAACGACGCACAAAGCTATACCCGCCAGCAACTGGTTTGCGATCCCAAACATGGGCCAAATCGTATCGATCGAACTGCTCCAAATGAGCGATCCCCAACCGAGCGTTACCAATCCAGTGCTGATCA
>Ga0105049_10005713_pt1 | contig 14487 bp, 14 predicted proteins | sample MAT06_FD_78087 | JGI IMG/M metagenome (GOLD analysis project Ga0105049, IMG submission 78087) | Freshwater microbial communities from Lake Fryxell liftoff mats and glacier meltwater in Antarctica - MAT-06 | ecosystem: Environmental > Aquatic > Freshwater > Ice > Liftoff microbial mat | place...
GGTTGGCCAAAAGCAGGCCAATGAATTGGGTATTTACGACCTTACCGGAAATGTAATGGAGTGGTGCAATGATTTGCACCATTAAAATGTTTTTGCTGGAAAGTCCGGTTTAGAAATTAACCCAAATGGGCCAGATATAGGACAATTTATGGTGCTTCGTGAAGGTGGTAGTTGGCACTTCGTCCTATTCCTTTGTGAGGCAGCCTTCCGGTCCTTCAGGCGTGCGCCAAATAATCGGGGTAGCATGTTGGGGTTCCGCTTGGTTCTGTCCTCCAGCCCATAGTCGAATTTAGTCATAGACAAACGTATTCGAGGTGTTAAATCTCGACTACGTTGTTCGAGAATATTTTACGAAAGCGTTGTATATTTACTCTGAAATACAAAACTAAAACTATGAAAAAAATACCCTGTCCAATGGAACCTGAAACCTTTTACCAAATTTACAACAGAGGTATAAATGGAGAATCAATTTTTAAGCAAAAAAACCACGCTTATTTCCTTTCCCTTTTTGCAAAATACCTGCCAGATGTGGCAGATCTTTATGCCTAGTGTTTGTTGAAAAACCATTTTCATTTTTTAGCACGGACAAGGTCTGAAGTGGAAATCAATACAAATTTCCAATGAATGGAGAGGCGAAGGTGCAAAACGTTATACAAAACATCGGCGTGGTTTTAAACCTCGCTAACGTTAAACTCAAAGTACCAAAGCTTAATATGGCAGATTTTCATCTGCACAACCGGTTTGCCAAGTTTTTTAATGCGTATGCCCAGGCAATTAATAAAATGTATTTCCGTACAGGTAGTTTGTTAGAGTCTCCTTTCAGACGTAATCCAATCAAGGAGGATGTTTATTTAACACGGATTATTGGGTGTATCCATTGGAATCCACGCCACCATAGAAAAAAAGATGATTTCAAAATTTATCCCCGTTCGTCCTATAAAAGTCACCTCTCTAACGCTCCAAAACTTTTAAACAGGATAGAGGTATTGGGTGGTTTGGAAGTAAAAAGATGTATAAGGCTTTCCATAACCTGATATCTGACTTGCCTCCTGATTTTGAAGATTGACCTATAAGTAGGCCATTATTTAAGCTTTTGCTTTTATTTGCCTTCGAGTTTTTAAAGAGCCAAACGTCGAGAGCCAAACGTCGGCGAGGTTTTAAACCTCGCCGACGTTGAGATTAGCCTGAATGATTTGAATGTCAAAGATGTCTTTACCTCAGCATTTTGCTTTTTATCCGCCTTATTCCTTAAATATGTTTTGAAGCAAGACTTGAAATCCTCAACTTCGGGCCTTTAAGAATCACATTCCATGTCAACCTCATCGGCTAAGGCAAAGCAGCTAATAGAATTATTTTCTTCCATAAAATCATTTGACCAGATTCTGGATGAGGTGAAGCAAAGGAAGGTTCCGATTAATGATGAAGATAAAGTGCCAGGCTGGAATACATGGTCTGCTGAAGCGCAGCAAAACCGTCTGAAATTTCTTCGGCACAAATCAGGAATGGAATTGAAAGCCATTGCTGGTGAATCGCCAGACCCGGATCCCGATACATTAAAAGGTAATATTGAACAGTATATTGGAATGACACGAATTCCCACTGGGATTATCGGTCCACTTCAAATTAATGGAAGCCTTGCTCAAGGAGATTTTTATGTACCGCTTGCTACGTCGGAAGGTGCATTGGTTGCTTCTTATAACCGAGGTGCAAGGGCCACAAAGTTGTGTGGCGGAATTGTATCGGTTTGTTTAACTGAAGCAGTTCAAAGAGCACCTGTTTTTAAGTTTTTAAGCTTGAGTGAAGTTGGTCTGTTTATGCAATGGATTCTAAATCAAATGGATCATTTCCATACCATTGTGGGATCTACAAGCCGCTATGCAAAACTTCAGGATCTTCGGCTCAATATGGAAGGGAATACTGTTCTTCTCATATTTGAGTATACTACCGGAGAAGCATCCGGACAGAATATGGTGACCATTTGTACGAATGCTATTTGCCAATTTATTATTCAGAATTGCCCTGTAAAACCTCAGCATTGGTTTATTGAAGGCAATTATTCCGGAGATAAAAAAGCAACTGCTGTGTCGTTTACAACCGTGAGAGGAAAGAAGGTTATTGCAGAAGCAATGATATCTAAAGATGTTCTTAGCCAGGTTCTTAAAACAACCGCTGCTGATATGGCTCAATACTGGATGATGTCTTCTATCGGTTCTATTCAAAGTGGAAGTATAGGTATTCAAGGACACTATGCCAATGGTTTGACGGCTTTATTTATGGCCACGGGTCAGGATGTGGCTTGTGTAGCTGAGGCATTTGTTGGAATCACCCGGACCGAAGTTATGAATGATGGAGATCTTTACCTCTCAGTAACCCTACCTAGTTTGATGGTTGGTACAGTTGGCGGTGGAACCTGGCTACCAGGCCAACGTGAATGTCTGGATTTGATGGGTTGTTCTGGTCCTAATTCAGCCAGAAAGCTCGCTGAAATTTGTGGTGCCACAGTTCTCGCAGGCGAATTATCGATCGCAGCTGCTATGGCTTCCCATGATTTCGCATCCGCTCATCAGGCACTGGGTCGAAAAAAATGACGAAGGAAATTAATGACGGAAACCTTTTCCTTCGTTTCTGGCAATACCAGAAAGAACGATATCCATTCCTGGCATATCTTATCTTAATCGGCACTTTTTCTTTTTCTGCTGTTTCGTATTCACGGTTTTGCCGTTTTGAGGATGGCTTTATAACTGCCTCTTCTTTTGCTGTTTGTGTCTTCAATACGGTCAGTTTGTTTTTTCTCGTCCGAGTTTTTGATGAATTCAAAGATCATGAAGACGATGTACTCTATCGTAAAAGTCTCCCTGTTCCTCGTGGACTTATCAGCCTAAAGGAGTTGAAATACATTGCCTGGGCTTTTTTTACATCCATGGTTGTGGTGGATTTGGTTTTTGCTCCGCAAATTCTTCCCTTATTGGGACTGGTTCTTGGTTATCTGGCCCTCATGGGGAAAGAGTTCTTCATAGCAGAATGGCTTAAGAAACATCAGTTCTGGTACGTGACAAGCCACATGTTTATTATTCCATTGGTCGATGTGTTTGCATCCGGGTTCGATTGGCACTTAAATAGAGTTAATCCGCCTTCTGGATTGTTGTTTTTCTTTTTTGTGAGTTATTTTAATGGGATTGTGCTTGAAATTGGTCGGAAAATTAAAACACCGGACACGGAAGAATTGGGTGTTTTAAGCTATTCGAAAATGCTTGGCGGAAGGTGGGCCGTTCTCTTTTGGGTTTTCTTGCTTTTTATCACAGGTGCACTTGCCTGGTTTGCGATGGAAGTAGCAGCAATTCAGACTGTTTATTTTAAATTGTTGGCTTTCATTCTAGGGATATGCTTGATTCCTGCCATCGTCTATCTCCTTAATCCTACTCCAACAAAAGCGAAATCGATCGAATACGCTTCTGCTTTGTGGACACTCGGCTTGTATCTCAGCCTGGGAGGACTCCAAATGCTTTTATCAATAATCGGGTGAAAGAATTCTGGTTGAATACTGATATTGAAATTCCAACGGTTGCTGAAGCAGGAGGCAAGGGGCATCATCTATTCCAGCTTCAGGCAGCTGGTTGTAAGGTGCCCAAATTCCTGGTGCTGCCAGTGAATTGCATCGAACACTATTTTGGCAAGGATTCTTCTGAGTCAGGCGAAGAGCTCCTTCAAAAAATCCGGACTCATTTTAATTCGGATGCATTATTGGCTGTTCGATCCTCGTGCATTCTGGAGGACGGAGCTGATCATTCGTTTGCCGGACTTTTTGAAACGCACCTCTTTGTTCATCCAAAAAATCTTTTTGACCCTATTGTAGAAATTGCACAATCGGTTTTGGCCCCAAAGGTTCTTCAATACCAGAATCAAAAAGGGATAGCCGAAGAAGCCAGAATGGCCGTTGTGATTCAGGAAATGGTGAATGCCGATGTGGCTGGAGTAGCTTTCGGTTGGCATCCTATTCTCCAAACTTCACAGGTCAAAGTAATTAATGCCGTTTGGGGTATCGGAGAAGGTCTGGTTTCCGGAATTCTAAATTCGGATCAGTTTGAAATCAGAAATGGGCAGGATGTTGAAGAATTAATTGCTTGTAAAACCAGTAAAATGGTTTGGGATAAAAAAACTGGAAATGGAACCATATTAGTCGATACAGCTCAAAGTGAGGCGCAAATTCCATGTCTTTTAAAGGAACAGTGCCTTGAATTGAATCGGGTCCTGGATCAATTAGAAAACTATTATGGCTCACCTCAGGATATTGAGTTTGCCTGGAAAAACGGCGAATTGTTTCTTTTACAATCCCGTCCCATTTCAACAATGGGCAAAATTGAAAAGGAACCCTGGCTGATTTGGGATAACAGCAATATTGTAGAGTCCTATCCCGGGTTAACCTTGCCACTTACTTTTTCATTCATCACAAAAATGTATGAAGCAGTTTACAGGCAACTTTCGTTGGTGATGGGCATTTCCCAAAATAAGATTGATTCGAATTCGAATGTATATGCCAATATGTTGGGATTGATGAAAGGAAGGGTGTATTACAATCTTAATTCCTGGTTTAAAAGTCTTTCTCTATTGCCCGGTTATTCTCTGAATGCGGCTTTTATGGAGAAAATGATGGGTGTGAAAGAGCCATTTCCAATACCAATCGTGGTTGAAAGAAAGGGAGTTACAGATTATTTGGATATCATTAGGGCACTGTTTGGAATTCTGCATAGTCTTTGGAAAGCAAATTCTGAAAGGCAGAAATTTCAAAAATACTTTCAGTCTGTGATGGATGAATACGAGTCTACCGACTTTTCAAAAATTTCATCTTTTGAATTGAAGGAATTATACCTTCGATTTGAACAAACCCTTGTCAAGGAATGGAAGGCTCCATTGGTTAACGATTTCTTTGCCATGGTTTTTTTTGGACTTTTGCAGAAGCAATCACAGAAATGGTGTCCGGATGAAGGATTGCATAACGATCTTCTCATCGGCTCACATGACATCATTACAACCCAACCTGCAGAAAGAACCATTGCCATTTCCAGGTTTATACTCAATAATCCGGAGGGAAAAGAGGCATTCCTAACAACAGAACCTAAAGCACTTTGGAAACGGTTGAATGGCGGTGAACTACCGGTAATTTTTGGAATGATTGAGGATTACATCAATGATTGGGGTGATCGAAGTGTGGGTGAACTCAAACTTGAAACAGAAACCTATCGGCAGAAACCCGAAGATTACATTCAGGTGCTTATGAATTTTATTAGTCAGGGTCAAATACGATATCACGACAAAAACCAGGGACAGATCATTCGCAAAGAAGCCGAAAGGAAGATGACCATGGCATTGAAAGGCAGATATTTAAACAGAATTCTTTTCAATTGGATTTTAAAGAAAGCCAGGTATTTCGTGAGTCAAAGAGAAAATCTTCGGTACGAACGAACCCGTGGTTTTGGTATGGTTCGGAGGCTATTTCTGGCTTTAGGTGAGAAATTGGCAGGACAGAATCTTTTATCGAATTCAAGAGATATTTTTTACCTGAGCCAGGAAGAAATCTTTTCAGGCATGGAAGGGAAATCAATACACGGAAACTGGAAATCTCTGGTTCAACAACGCAAATCAGAATTTTCAGAGTTTACAAAATTCAAATTACCCGAAAGGATTGAAACCAGAGGACCCGTACAGAAATTCTTGGAATCCTTCAAATCCGGATTTACTGAAACTAAGCAAGTTTCGGATCTTAAAGGACTGGGTTGTTGTGCAGGTATTGTGCGAGCACCCATTCAGGTATTGAGCCATCCTTCCGAAGTGAAGACTTTGCAAGGTAAAATACTTGTTACTTCCAGCACCGATCCCGGATGGGTAACTTTATTTCCTTCCTGTTCAGGTATTCTTGTTGAAAGAGGAAGCCTGCTGAGTCACTCCGCCATTGTGAGTCGGGAAATGGGAATTCCTTGCATTGTAGGAATTCGCGATTTACTTCAACAAGTAGAAACAGGATGGTTGGTAGAAATGGATGGAGAAAAAGGTACAATTACGATTCTGGATAAAACAACCGGACAATGATTGAATTCTATTTCAAAGCCGGATTTATCCTGGTGGTTTACTTTCTGATTGGTGCCGTTGGAATTCAACTTTATCTGATCAAAAAGGGCGCCGAAAGAAAGAAGGAATTGTGGACTAAGTATTTTGTGTATCTGGGTTTGGTCACAATTCTTCATTCCACTTTTTCTTATGCATCGCCCACGGTTACAATGGTTGTATTGCTCACAATATTGGCTAAAGGTGTGATGGAAACCCGCACCATCTGGACCCTCAGTAAAAAAGAATGGTGGCTGTTTATTCTTTTTATAGTGATGGTCGGATTCGGAACCATTTTATCCATTTCGTTTATCCTTGTGCCGTTTTTGTATGTTTTGGTTGTCGTTTTTGATGGCTTTTCTCAAATTGTAGGGCAATTGTTTGGCAAGATTAAATTGTTTCCAAAAATCAGTCCCAATAAAACGGTTGAAGGATTCATTGGAGGATCCGTCTCAGTCTTCATCACATCAACTATTCTGATTGACAAGGGTATATCTCCTGTGACAGCATCGGTAACCGGGAGTATATTTTTCTCCATTCTGGTAATTATTCCATCTATAACCGGAGATTGGCTGGCCTCCTGGTTAAAGCGAAAAAATGGAGTTAAAGATTACAGTAAATTGATTCCGGGACACGGAGGAATATTCGATCGTTTTGACGCTTTTTTCTTTGTTTTGTTTGTCGCCGGAATTGTGGTGATACCTTTGGTTTGGATTATTTTAACCCTTTTTAATTCGCAATATTCCAATTAACCATGTTTGGAATTCCACTCAATATCCCCAACATTCTATCCCTGTACAGGTTGATCAGCTTGCCTTTTATCCTGGTGTTGATTTACCTCGGATATGAAAAGACCTTCGTTTTTCTTTTTGCTTTTAACCAGATTACAGACATTGCCGATGGTTACCTGGCCCGAAAACTCAATCAAATGACGCCCATCGGAGCAATTCTGGATTCGTATGCAGATTTGGGATCCTATGTTATCGCTGTATATGGAATCACCCGTTTTCAACCCGTCGTTTTTGAGATGCCTTACCTTGTTTGGTGGATTACTTTTCTGTTATTATATGTGATATCGTATCCAATTACCTTTCTTCGATACCGGAAATGGGTTGCAGGACTTCATCTGTATAGTTCAAAAATTACGGGCTATGTTCAGGGAAGTTTTCTGGTCTTTCTTTTTATTTTTGGGATGATTGACTGGTATTTTTATCTTGCTCTTGGAATTGGAATCCTGGCAGAACTGGAAGTGATTATCATCAATCTTCTGAGTCCAAAACCCATTCTCAATGCAAAAGGATTGTATTGGGTGTTGAAGAATAAACAGTTATCAAACCCTATTTCACCCGAATGAGTGAGGTCCGTTTCGATCTGATCCGTTACGCAAATTGCTGGGAAGATGCCGATGTCCTTTTGGAAGGTTTACAGGCAAAACCCGGACATAAAATTCTATCCATTGCATCAGGAGGTGATAATTCTCTGGCTTTGCTTGCCACTAATCCGGAATTGGTGATGGCCATTGATCTTAGTGAGGCCCAATTGCATTTGGTTGAACTTAAAAAAATAGCAATCCGGGAAATGTCCAATGAAGAACTCTGGATTTTTCTGGGAATTAATAAAGGATCAAACCGACTTTTGACCTATCATCTCCTAAGATCAAATTTGTCTTCACCAGCCAGGGATTTTTGGGATGGCATACCCGAAGTAATAGCCAATGGAATAGTACATGCCGGCAAATTCGAAAAGTACTTTGGCTTCTTCCGTAAATGGATTCTTCCATTTATTCATTCCAGAAAGAAAATCAGAGGATTGCTAGAACCTAAATCGGCTGATTTTCAGGAACAATTTTATCATTCGACATGGAATTCATTTGCCTGGAAAACGCTTTTCAGGGTGTTTTTCAGTCGCTTTGTGTTGGGGAAATATGGACGGGATCCTGAGTTTCTGAACGAAGTAACCGTACCGGTTTCAGAATTCATTTTTAAAAAGGCAGAAGAAGAACTTAGGAATCCAAAATGCCAACAAAACTATTTCCTGCGGTTTATTTTGCTGGGGAATTTTGGAGATTCGTTCCCATTTTACCTGAGGCCCGAAAATCTGAATGTTATTCGTCAGAATCTGGATTGCCTTCAATTGCATCAGGGACTATTGCAGGATGGATTTGCCCGTAACCATTTCGATAGATTTAACCTTTCCAACATATTTGAATATATGACGGATCCGGTTTTTAATGAATTGGCCACGATCATTTATTCAGGAGCAAATCAGGACGCACGTTTTGGATATTGGAATCTTATGGTTCCAAGGTACTTGCCCAATGCTTGTCCCGATTTTTTTAAGGCAGATAAAGATCTTGCCCGTACGCTTTCCAAAGTGGACAAAGGCTTTTTTTATCGGCATTTTTTGGTTGATGTTCGAATATGAAACAGGATATCATTCCTATGATTCAATTGAGCATCTGCTTTTTAAGTCTGTTTGGACTTAGTGAAGTATTGTATTATTTTCTAAAAGTTCCGGTAGAATGGAGTAGAAAAGTTTCTCATATCGGCACAGGATTTCTTACCATGCTTTTTCCAGTCTGGCTTCACAGTCATTGGTCGGTGCTGATACTGTGTGGTTCTTTTTTTGTAATCCTTGTGGTGAGTAAAAAAATGAAACTTCTCCAATCCATCAACGGTATTAAAAGAGAATCCCACGGCTCAGCAAGCTATCCGATCATTGTTTATATCTGTTTTGTTGCCTGGCAATTGAGCACGGAAGATTACAAGGATCCAATTGGTTTGGGTTGGTTTTATCTTCCCATTTTAACAATGGCTCTGGCAGATCCTACTGCTGCTTTCGTCGGTTCCCGGTGGCCTATCGGTAAATTCAGAATCGGAATCGACACCAAATCGTTCTCCGGATGTCTGGCATTTTTTAGCGTTGCTTTTAGTCTTGCTGTCTTGTTTTTAGAACCTGCGATGGCATTTTTTCCGTCCGCTTTGATCTTTGCTTTTGTGGTTTCATTGGCAGGAACTTTGGCAGAGGCTTTAAGCAGCAAAGGATTTGACAACTTCACAATTCCGGCAGCCGTATTGATCTCACTCACTTTATGTTTGCCTCTTGTTTTATGATGGAATGGGAATGGATTGCAGATTTTGAAGAGGGAAATTGGCGGTCAAAGTCACTGATTTCTTTCATTTATGAGCCTCAGGATCAATTGCTGAAAAACTCGGTTTCATCGGATACAGAGTTTTTCGATACCTGGCTGTTTTGTAAGAAGGACGGAATCGATTGGGCTCACATCGCTTTTTACCGGAATCCTGCCTTTCAAAACAATACAAAGCCGGTTCTTTTGTTGGGTAATTTTGAATCCCTCCCAGATGAATCCATTGCTCTTGCGCTTCTTGATCGAGCCATTCAGTATGCGAAAAATCAAGGATTTTCAAAATTAATTGGCCCGATGAACGGATCTACCTGGGCAAGTCACCGATTTAATATTTGTGGTTCCAATCCCTTATTTTTTACGGAAGTCCCTCAACCTTTAACTTATCTGAATTACTGGAAGAAATCAGGATTTCTTGAATCGGATTTCTATTATTCATTTATTCAGGAACTGGATCCAAATCAATTCCAATTTGTAAATCCATCCACCAAACAACGATTGATAGATATGCAGATTCAAATTAAATCATTGAATATGAATCGCTTTGAAGAAGAAATGGAAGAGATTTATGAATTTAGTTTAAAGGTATTCAAAGAGAATTCCCATTATTCTCCGGTTTCCAAAGAGGGCTTTATGAGCCGATATCTTCCCATTCGTCATTTGCTGGATCCGAGGTTTGTATTGCAGGCATTTTCTGAAAAGGGCGAAAGAATTGCTCTGTTTTTTTGCCTCCATGATTTTTATGATTCTTCTGGTAAGACCCTAATTGTTAAAACGATCGCCCGATTGCCGGATTCGATTTATTCCGGAATTTCCCATTGGTTATATGAGCAAATTCAAACCCAGGCTTTGGCGCTTGGTTATGAAAGAATCGTGCATGCTTTTGTGCATGAAAACAATCGCAGCCGAACCATTTCAGAAGGTTATCGGTCCCGGGTAATACGAACATATGCATTGTTTGAAAGAAGTGTTGAAGCATGAAACTGGTTTTTAATATTGCTTCTCTGTTTTTAAAACAGGCCAAAAATCACCCGGAAAGGCTGGCGTTGATTGCCGTAAATAAGCAGATAACCTACCGTGAGTTGGAAAAGGAAGTGAAGCAAACCGTTCAATATTTTCATTCCAAAGGAATCCGTTCCGGCGATCGTGTATTGGTTTTTATTCCGATGGGTTTTGATTTATACAGAGTTGTTCTTGCCCTGTTTTCTATGGGTGCTGTGGCAGTTTTTCTGGACGAATGGGTTAGTTTTTCACGACTTGCAGTTTGTTGCAAAATGGCCAGATGCAAAGCGTTTATTTCTCTATGGTACCTCCATATTCCAGGATGGTTTTCTCAGGAAGTCAGGGAAATTCCCATTCATCTTTTTTCAGGAAAACCCACTGTTACTCCCGATACCGAATTCAGTTTATTCGAAGCCCATCCGGATGATCCGGCTCTCATCACATTTACGACAGGAAGCACCGGAATTCCCAAAGCGGCGAACCGTACCCACGGATTTCTGATGGCCCAATTTGAATCATTAAAACCCTTAATAGATAATGATTCGCAGATTGATATGCCAATGCTGCCCATCGTTTTACTTTTAAATCTGGCAGTAGGCAAAACTTCGGTGATCGCAAAATTCAAATCCTCAAAACCCAAACAATTCCGTTCTGAATTTGTGCTGAATCAGCTGGGATTAAATAAGGTGCAAAGCCTCACAGCATCTCCCTGGTTTTTAGTTCAAATGGCGAGAGAAACCATTCGATCCGGAAGAAAATTCCCTCATTTAAAACAGATTCTTTCCGGAGGTGGGCCTGTTTTCCCTCATGAAGCCACATTAGTGAATGAAGCTTTTCCACAGTCGGAATTCACGGTTGTTTTTGGGTCAACCGAAGCAGAACCGATTTCTCACATATCAGGTATTGATATGCGAAAAGCAATGTCGCAAATGAACGATCCGATGAGAGGATTGCTGGTAGGGAAGCCGGATTCGTCGATTGAGTGCTTAATAATTCCCATTCAAGAGGAAGCAGTTACGCAAATCAACCCATTACCTCCAGGAGAATCCGGAGAATTAATTGTGAGTGGCAACCATGTTTTGGATTCCTATATAGACAATCCGGAAGCCACCCGAATGAACAAAATTAAAGCAGAGGGAAAAGTATGGCACCGAACTGGTGATGCGGCGTATTTTTCAGATGACGGAATGCTCTGGTTGTTGGGGCGCTGCCAGGGAAGGATTCGGTTCAAAGAAAGGAATTTCTATCCTTTTCAGATTGAATATTCGTTGATGAATTTAACGCCTCCGGTGATTGGCACCCTTCTGGATTTAGAATCTGGTCCGGTGTTGGTCGTAGAAAAAAAATCAACCCAATTCCAACAGGAAGAAATGCTGGTGAAATTGGGACTTGCAGAAATTCCACGCATAGAGGTTTCTCAATTTCCAATGGACAAACGGCACCATACTAAAATAGATTATTCCAGCTTAAAGGAATTGGTTTCAAAATGATTGTAAACTTTAATAGGGTTCTGACGGTTCTAAATCGGTGACCTCTAAGTACTTAAATCCACCTGCGACTTCTTTTCGGTTTAACGGTTTTAATGTTTCGCTTCTGAAAAGGCATTGGCTCTCTGAATGTGTTGCTCAGGTGCACAATTTGATATCCTTCGCAGGTTTTAATCAGGTTGGGGCGAAGTCGGTTAACAAACTCTTCGAAGCTGAACGAGAAAAAGCATTCAAAAGGAAAAACCATTCTGTATTCTTCATCACAGCCTTCTTTTGCAAATCGGATTGAAATGTTTGTTCCGGTTTTACTGGCCTCCTCGCATAATTCGTGCAAAAGTTCTGTATTCATTTCAACCAAATTTCGTGAACCGGATTTTAATTTATTTACCGATCCGATGAACTGTGGTGTTATGGGGTTGATTAAATCATAACAATTTATGCCTGAAAAATTGGCACATCTATGAAAACGAAAGCACCTTGCTTCCTGAAAAATGGAGAGATAAATCGACCTTCTTCAGTTTTAAAAGATTTACGAGTGAGATTCAGGAATTAGCCCATCTATCCTCAAAATAAGCAATGCAGAAAAAATCAAGATCTACTACAATAAGCATCAAATCCATATTATTAGTAATCACAGCGATTTTCACTATAAATTCCGCATCGAAACAAACCAACAGCACAAAAAATCCAATCTTTGGTGAAAGTGCTATTCTTCTCAGAAACCTGCTTCTTTATAGTCTCGGTGGTGTTATTATTCCTTTTATCGGGATAAAAGAATTAGATCTTGTGCTATCTCTTTTTATCTGAAAAGGGGTTGACAATTATTAATCTATCTTCGATTATGAGTCTGTGTTGCATATCTTCGGAATATAAAATTTTGCAATTGTGGTGTAAAGCTGTGGCTACAATTTTGAAACCAAATGGCTGGAGGGAAAATGCAATTAAAAGTTCCAGGGAATTTAAAACCGCCTCTCTATTTTCGGGCAACACTATAGAAATAGAAAGTAAAGAATTTAAAAGGTCTAAGTATTTCGCTTTTAAAAGACCAAATTTTCGTCTTGAGACATTAATTCATTCAAACAAAACCTGGGGAGAAAGTCATGGATTTTGCAAAAGTAGATTCTTAGAAATGAAAGATTTATGTGGGTCACTTACACTGTTGACAGCATATACCAAAATATTAGAACCTAAGAAAATTCTATCGTTCATTGGCTTCATCCCTGTCAAATTTATAACCTTCAATACTTACTCTATACTGGTAGAAAACTGCGAATGCTTTTTTGATCTTCTCTTCATGGGTTTTTTCTTCACAAATAGCGGGTTCGGGAGTACTCGTTTCAAACGCAATCACTTCAACTTCTTTTTCAGTATATTCCAAAGGAAGCTTTACCAGGAGCTCGGTTTCACGCTTAGGTGTGAAAACAGATCAATACATACTCGTAAGATTAACTTTTAACGAATCTAACAAATTTCATCAAAATGAAAACCAACTTAATTCCAGCCATCAGACCAAATCTAATTTGTTTGGTCATTTTGTCTGGGTTTATACCCTTTCTATTTTTGGAAGCGCTAGATTCTTTGCCAATCAGGACAAGTGGTTTACCATTACTCTAAACGGGATAAGGTATTATATCAATTTCGGTCAAAGTTTAACTGACGATCAAAAAAAATGAAAAAAACATTCATCATACTGCTCTCTTTGGCCTCTATAAGCAGCTTGGCACAAACCGAAAGCACAAAAAACCCACTCCGTTTTAGTGGTTACTTGGAAACTTATTACAATTACGATTTTGGGCAGCCTTCTAATCATTCAAGACCTGATTTTGTATACTCACACAACCGCCATAATGAAGTGAGCTTAAACCTGGGATTTATAAAAGCGGCCTATCAAACCGAGAATGTTCGGGGGAACCTCGCAATTATGACTGGTTCTTATGCAAACGTCAATCTTGCATCCGAACCCGGTGTTTTTAAGAATATCTTCGAAGCCAATGCGGGTTTCAAACTTTCGAAAACCAAAAATCTTTGGGTGGACGCCGGTATTTTTTCATCTCATATAGGTTTCGAATCTGCTATTGGCAAAAGCTGCTGGAATCTCACCCGTAGTATTCTGGCAGATAATTCTCCTTATTACGAGAGCGGAGCCAAAATTTCATACACCTCTCAAAATGAAAAGTGGTTTGTAAGTGCATTGATCTTAAATGGTTGGCAACGTATTCAGCGGGTGAATGGCAATTCTTCCCCAGCATTTGGGCACCAGATTACGTATAAGCCCAATTCGAAAATTACGTTGAACAGCAGTTCATTTGTTGGAAGCCTCAAACCGGATTCAGTAAAACAGATGCGCTATTTTCATAACTTTTATGGTGTTTTCGAATTTTCAGACAAATTGGGCCTGACCATTGGTTTTGACATCGGAGCGGAACAAAAAGCAAAAGGGAGCAGTGAATACAATACCTGGTTTTCTCCGGTTGTGATTCTGAAAGTAGCCACTGGAAAGAAAACAAATGTTTCAGCAAGAGGAGAGTATTACAGAGATGCCAAAGGCGTATTAATTGCCACCGGCTCTCCGAATGGTTTTCAAACGTTTGGCTTTTCAATGAATCTGGATTACCAGTTTTCCAGCGCCATCGTTTGGAGAATCGAAGGCAGGGGTTTTAGAAGTAAGGATGAAATCTTTACTTTGAACAAAAAGAGTTCTACACAGAATTACTTGTTAAGTACAGCCCTGGCGATGAGTTTTTGAAGGTCACA
>Ga0105049_10005716_pt1 | contig 14484 bp, 15 predicted proteins | sample MAT06_FD_78087 | JGI IMG/M metagenome (GOLD analysis project Ga0105049, IMG submission 78087) | Freshwater microbial communities from Lake Fryxell liftoff mats and glacier meltwater in Antarctica - MAT-06 | ecosystem: Environmental > Aquatic > Freshwater > Ice > Liftoff microbial mat | place...
CATTACGGGCGAAACGCGGGTTTGGGGCCCCTCCAGTCGGGCTACGCCCTCCCTACGTGCCCCCAAACCCGCGTTCTCATCCTGATTGACGCTGGATTCTCATCTTGATTGTCGCGCTGCAACGATCGGCAAGAATTGCCTGCACCACCTCCTCGTAATCAGCGTCGTCGGGCCGGAGAAGGTCTTTCGGCATCGGCCCCGGCGCGCCCTCATGTGGCGGAACCCGGTCGACCAGTTCTGGCGTCAGGCGCATCCGGCGCGGGGACAAGGTCATGGTCGCGCTGTCAGTGTCTCTTCCGCCAGTTCGGCCAGAATGCGTACCCAAGATCGAATTCCTCGGTGGAAGCTCGTGAGTTCATACTTCTCGTTCGGCGAATGTATCGCGTCGTCGAGCAGCCCAAAGCCAACCATCAGCAATTCGAGACCAAGGATGCGTTTGAATTCTCCAACAACCGGGATCGAACCGCCACCGTTCACGAGTGCCGGATCAATCGACCACTCATCGGCAAGCGCCTTGCGCGCCCGGGCCAGACAAGGGTGATCATGTTGAAACGCAGCGCACGACTGGCGCCGTGCAGGATGAACTCGACCGTGCAGTCGGCCGGCAAGTGCGCCAGGACGAAATCTTGAAAGGTCGCCACCACTTTCTGCGGGTCCTGGTCGCCGACCAGCCGGAATGATACCTTTGCCGAAGCTTTCGATGGGATGACCGCCTTGAATCCCGGGCCGCCGTAGCCTCCGGTGATGCCGTTTACCTCGAAGGTCGGACGCGACCTGATCTGCTCGAAGACCGAGCGGTCAACCTCACCGGCGGGGATCGAAAGGCCGATTTTCCGGAGGAATTCTTCGCCGTCGAACCCGAGCCCCGCCCACTGGGCCTTGATCTCTGCAGGGACCTCGTTCACGCCGTCGTAAAAGCCCGGCAGTGTGACCCGGCCTGAAGTATCGTGCAGGCCGGCCAATATCCCGACAAGGATATGGATCGGATTTCTTGCCGCGCTGCCGAAGATGCCGGAGTGCAGGTCGCGGTTGGCCGCAGTCAGAACGATTTCCTGCCCGACCAGACCCCGAAGTGCCATGAAGATAGCCGGGCGCTTCCTGCTCCACATCCCGGTATCGCAGACCAGCGCGATATCAGCCCCAAGCTCTTCAGCGTTCTCTTCGAGGAAGGGCGTCAGATTCGCGCTGCCTGCCTCCTCCTCCCCCTCGAAGAGAAGCGAAACCCTGATCGGAAGATAACCCGCAACAGCCTTCCATGCGCGGCATGCCTCGATAAAGGTCATCAACTGACCCTTGTCGTCCGCCGCCCCCCGGGCGGTGATGAACTTTGATCCGTCGCTTCGCTCGGTGATCACCGGGTCGAAGGGCGGCGTTTTCCATTGCTCGACCGGATCGACAGGTTGGACGTCATAATGCCCGTAGAAGAGCACGTGCGGGCTGCCATCTCTGGCTCGGTCATGGCCGACGACCATAGGGTGACCTGCGGTCGGCCGAACGCTGGCGTCCAGGCCGATGTTCGCAAGCTCACTGGCAAGCCAGTCCGCCGCTGCCGTGCCGGAGCCGCGATAGTCAGGATCGGTTGAGATGCCCGGAATTCGCAGAAGGTTGAACAATCGATCAATGCTCGCCGACACATTCGCGTCGACATGATCGAGAACGTCACGAAGAACAGCAATCGCATTTACCATGCCGATTGACACCCATCCATGCGAACCTCACACAAAACCACAGTGAGCACAATCGAACCCACATCGAACCACCAAAGCCAAAGGCTGCCCTTCCTTCATGCCGGCAATGGGTACAGGCGGCCCAGGTGCCCAGGTCGGCGCATGTTGTGGGCTAGGTTCTTCATCCCGACCTTGGCCTTTTCCCGCGCCAGGCCGATGGTTCGCACGATGGTGCCGCCGATGACCCTCAGGAACAACGCAGTCATCCTGACGCCGGAAAACCGCATCGCGCGGACCATCGACAGCCTGTCCGGACGCGGCAGTTTGCGGTCAGCCACGACGACATTGCCGGTCTGCCTCGTGATCTGAAACAAGCCATCAGCCCGGTCAATTGAAACCCAACGATGACCATTCTTCGCCAGTCCCCCGACCGGGCAGGCCGAGGACTCGGTGTCGGCCTTGGTCACCAGAATGCGCATCAGTCGCCTTCGGATCCCCTCTGGCGGCAGCCTTGCCAGAAAAAGGCGACGCTGGATAAAGCTTCCCCTGCAAGGGGCAGCCATGGCCTTGTGGCCATCCTGCCCGTCGCTGCCCGGCTGCCGACAACGCAATCCGCCCCGGCGTCAGGCCGCGCGGTCCGCCCCGGCGTCAGGCCGCGCGATCCGCGCCGACGCCAAAGCCGCCAACCTCGGCCTTGGGAAACCGACGGAACAGCATGGCGATCAGGAATGCACCAAGCCCCAGACCGAAACAGGTGACATAAGGCGCGCCATAGCCCCCGGTACGGTCAAAAATCCAACCGCCCAGTACCGGCCCCGTCGCCATGCCAAGGCTGCCTGCCATGCCGGTGCCAGCCCTGATGGTTCCCATCATCTTCATCGGGAAGTTTCCACGGATCGGCACGGAATAAAGCGGCATGACCCCGGCACAGATGAAGCCGAAAATGGCAGCGACGGCATAGAACTCTCCCAACTGCCGGGCATAAAAGTATCGAGCGCCCCGAAGGCCTGCACCAGCAACCCGGCCACCAGCACCCGATTGGCACAGAAGCGGTCGCCCATCAGGCCGAACCCGATCCGCCCGCCCATCCCGGCGATCCCCTCGACCGAATGATCGACACGGCGGCCAGCGCCGAAGTACCGCAGATTTCGCCATAGCTGACAGTGTGGAAAATCGGGCCCGAATGGGTGGCGCAACAAAAGAAATTGGTCATCACCAACATGCAGGAACTGCGGCGAGGTCACCGCCCGCCGCACCGTCATGCCGGCGCAGGGCATAGCCATGGCGCCAGGCTGCGGAACTTTTGCCGGGGGGCGGCGCAGCAGCAGCGCGGTTGGCAGCGTTACCACAGCCAACCTCAGCGCCAGGATCGACAGCACTGACCGCCAGTCATGGCTCTCGTCCATTCGCGCCGCGATGGGTGACATGGTGACCGGTGCCAGCCCGATTCCGGCAGAAACCAGAGACACCGCCAGGCTGCGCTGCGTGATGAACCAGCCAGTTACCCTGGCCATCATCGGCGCAAATAATGCCGCCATGGCACCGCCGGCCAACCGGCCGAAACAGAGTTTAACCAGCGCCAGCATCGGCGCTTGCCCGGCCGCCCGCAAGCTGAGCGAAAACAGCGCGGCCCCGGCCAGCATCACCGGTCTGGCACCATAGCGGTCCGACAATGCACCCCTACAGCATCGAGGTCGGTGCCATGGCCAGGAATGCGATGGTCATCGCGCCGGAAATCCCGGTACGCTACCATCCGGTGGCCTCGGCCATCGGCGTCAGCTACACCGACAACGAGAACGGCGCCCCCATTGCCACGCATCCCATCAGACCGCCAGCCGCTACAACCACCCAACGGTATGAAGCCTGCATCATCGCAATCCCCCTGCTGATCCGACAGGCACGGCACCCCACAACAGGATGTTGTCGCGCCGGATACAATTTGATGCCAATACAAAATGACCCGTGCAACCTCTTTGCCAAACCCAGATCGGCCAAAGCCAGATCAGCCAAACCCGCTTGCCCCAAACCCGCTTGCGTCAGACCTGCGTGCGTCAGACCTGCGTGTGTCAGACCTGCGTGCGTCAGACCTGCGTGCGTCAGACCTGCGTGCGTCAGACCCGATTCCGGTCGATGTCGTGGATCAGGTCCGCGACACCTGCCTGTGCCTGGCGACACAACGCGCCGCGCGGTTGCTGGCGCGGCGGTTTGACCGGCTGTTTGCGCTTCTTGGGCTGACCAACGGGCAATTCTCGATGCTGGTGGCGCTGTCGGGAAACTGGTCGCCACGTTTGGGGGAACTCGCGCTGTTTCTGGCGATGGATCAGGCTAGGGTAACGGCGGCCGTCAAAACCCTGCAACGGAGCGAATTGATTGCGCTTGCACCAGACAAGGATGACGCCCGGGCCCGCAGGCCTGCCCTGACCGACACAGGCCGAAAGGTACTGGCGCAGGCCACTCCGCTGTGGCGCAACGAACATCGCAAGGTGCAGGCTCTGGTGCCCGGCCAGGATGCCGCAGCGCTGGCGGACATTCTGGGCCAGTTGGGTTGACCCTGCCAACGCGCCGTGTCAGCCCTTCAATTCGCGCCGCGCCAGAGCAGGACGGGCTGAGGTGCAACTGCCGGCCGGACCGCCGCCCCGACCGATTTCTGTGCAGAAATCGAGCCGAAGCCTGTGCAGGCTTCGTTCCGGAGTTTGTGCAAACTCCGGTTAGGCCGCACGTGGATTCCATCAATGCTGATCGGGCGCTAACCTTTCATCCCGCGCAACAAAGCATCGGCACCGCGCGCAAGGATCGAGGTATCGACACCGCAAGCCACAAAGGTGAAGCCTTCCTCGTCGGTCAGTCGGCGGGCAAAGGTCACATCGAACACCAGCGTTCCCACCGCAACGCCCTGCGCCATCAGCGCCCGCGCCGCAGGCAGGATCTGCGCCCACACCGCCTCATGCATCGGCTGCCCCAGCAGGCCAAGGTCGGCGGCAATGTCGGAGGGGCCGAAAAACACCCCGTCCACCCCCTCTGTCCCGCCGATTTCGCCCGCAACCGCCAGCGCCGCCCGGGTTTCGACTTGCACAAGCACGGCGGTTTCCTGCTCGACCCGGGCGAAATAGTCGGTGATGCGGCCAAAGCGGTTGGCCCTTGTGGTGCCGCTGACCCCCCTGATCCCGCGCGGCGGATAGCGGCATGCCGCCACGGCGGCACCGGCCTCCGCCGCCGACTGGACCATCGGGAACAGCAATCCCGGCGCACCGATATCCAGCAACCGCTTGACCTTGACCGGGTCATTCCAGTCCGGCCTGACCAACGCTGTGGTGCCATAGGCAGCAAAGACCTGCAGTTGCCCCAGAACCGATGCCAGTTCGTTGGGCGCATGTTCCATGTCGAGCATCACCCAGTCGAAGCCGGCACCTGCCACCGCCTCGGCGGCAAAGGGGCTGGACAGGCTGAGCCACAGCCCGACCTGCGGTTGGCCCGCCCGGATCGCGGCCAGAAACGGGTTTGTCGGCAGTTTCATATGATGGCCTTTTCGATAAGGGGGCGGTTGCCGGTGACGCGGTCATGGTGAAGGGGGGAAAGATCAAGGCTGTGGTAGCGGCCATGGGTCAGCCATTCCGCCGTGCCACGCCCCATGCCGGGCGATTGCTGCAGACCGTGCCCGGAAAATCCGTTCAGGAACAGAAAGTTGCTGACAATGGCGTGCGGCCCGGCGATGGCATTCTGATCCAGCACGTTGAAATCATACTGCCCTGCCCATTCGCTGGTGACCCTGACCGCCTCGAACGCCGGAATGCGGGTGGCAACCACCGGCCAGATGTGATCCTGCCACAGGCTGTGGTCCATGGTAAAATCATCGGGGTCAACGTCAGGATCATGGTCCGGATGGCCACCAATCATGTAAGTGCCGCCGCCGTTTTCGCGCATATGCACGCCAGTGGGATCAATCGTCAGCGGCAACTCCCGGTCCAGCGGGGTTTCTGCTTCGATGATCCAGATGTAGCGCTTGCGCGGCGCGACCGGCAGGCGGATGCCCGCCATGGCGGCAACCGCAGCGCCACGGGTGCCCGCGGCATTCACCAGTTGTCCGCAGGCAATCACCTGCCCCGAGCGCAGCGTGACACTTTCCACCCGGGTTCCGGCAGGGTTGCGGGTCAGGGCCACAACTTCGTTGGTCACATAGGCCACACCGCGTTCACGGGCGGAGCGGCGGAACCATTGAAACAGGGTTGATCCGTCAAAGTAGCCCTCGTCCTTGCGGTTGATGCTGCCCAGCAGAATATCATCAAGATGGTAAAACGGATAGGCTGCCGCAATCTCGGCTGCCGTCAACAGAACGGTTTGCGCACCGACACTGCGTTGCACTTTCTGATTGTCGCGCAAGACATTGGCGAAGGCTTCGGTATCCGCCAGATACATGTAGCCGAAATTCTGCACCTTGAGGTCGGGCACCCGGGGATCGTTCCCCATGCGCTGGCGCAGGGTCTGCACGAAATCGGCGGTAAACTGCGAGATCTGGACGTTCAGCGGATGGGAAAACTGCTGTCGGATGCAGGAACAAGTCAGCGTGGTCGCGGCGTTGCGGTAGGTCGGGTCGCGCTCGATCACCAGTACCGATCCGTTGAAATCAGGGTTTTCCGTCAGAAACCAGGCAACCGACGACCCCATGATTGCGCCGCCGATGATGATGACATCATAGGAAACCTGCTCGGGAACGGCGGACAGTGCTTTGATCTGCATCGGAATGACTTGCTGCCCCAGCGCGAAGATACTACGCCTGCGGCGCAGTGCACGCCATTCAAACCGCAGAATGACGGCGGCTGCAACTGCCTTTCCGGAGCGCTGATCGGGCTTCGCCGCGACGATTAAGCTGCAAGGTGTTCCTTTTGCGGCCATTGGTCCGGGCATAGTGGTGTTTTATCGGGCGTTTCACAAAGTTCGCGCAATGACGCAGGGTCAGCCCTTGTCGGTCATGCGGCCATCGCAGCAGACATTGCCGGGATTTAGCCATCCTGTTGGCCCGTTTCTGGCGGGATTGACCGCGATACCGCTATGGACGTGGGCGCAAAGGGTGACTATCTACAGTTTGAATTTTGCCATGTGCCGGGCTCGGGCCCGTGCGCCGCTGTGATGACGGTTCCGCTTTTGATGCAGTGCCGTGCCGATATGAGAGGTTGTCCATGTCTTCGTTGTTCAAGGCCCACAGGGTTGCTGCCCTGATCGTACTCATCGGTGCCGGGGCGTGGATCGCCACCGGGGAATTCGCCTCTGTCGGCAGCGATGCCAGTGCCAAGTCCGAAACCGCCGCACAGGCGGCGGAAGCCCCTGTCGCCAAACCTGCCGCAGAGGTGGCACCGCTGATCCGGACCGTTGGCGGAATGGTTCCCGAATTTGCCGACCACGCCCGCAGGATCAATCTGTCCGGCACCACCCAGCCCGACAAGCGCGCGGTGCTGGCGGCCCGGTCCGACGGGGTGGTAAATTTGCTGGCGCTGACCAAGGGCGATGCCATTACCGAAGGCGCAGTGGTCATGACGCTGGAGGGGCCGGAAATTTTGGCCCGCGCCAGGATTTCGGAAATTGCCCTAGAACAGCGCGAACGCGAGTTTGGCGTGGCGCAACGGCTTTTCTCGGGGGGCAATACCCCCGAGATCGAACTGACAGGTGCCCGCTCTGCCCGCGACGCTGCCGAGGCTGAACTGACGCTGGCGCGGGCAACCGTGGACAAGCTGGAACTTGAATCGCCGTTCTCGGGCCTGGTCGATTCGGTCGATGTCGAACTGGGCGAGTGGGTACAGACCGGCGCTCCGATCGCGACCATTCTGTCGCTGGATCCGATTCTTGTCCACGCCGAGGTGAGCGAGTTGGATATCGGCCATGTTGTCACCGGCGGCAAGGCCCTGATCCGGCTGGTCAATGGCACCGAGATGGAGGGAACGGTGCGATTTGTGGCGCGCGAAGCCTCGGCTGAGACCCGCACCTTTCCGGTGGAAATCGCCCTGCCCAACCCTGATGCAATCATACCTGCGGGAATGACGACCGAGGTTGAACTCTTTGCCGAATCGGTGCGTGCCATCACCGTGCCGAAATCGGTCATCACCCTGTCGACCGATGGCCAGATCGGGCTGCGGGTTGCCGGCGCCGACAATATCGCCCGGTTCGTCACGATCGATATTGTCGATGACACCGATGAGGGCCTGGTGGTGACCGGGGTTCCCGAAGATGTCCGCATCATCGTGGCAGGGCAGGATCTGGTGCGTGACGGCGACACCGTTGTGATTGCCGTTGCCGCAAAAGCTCCGCCAAAGGCCAGCGAATGAAAATTGTTGAAACCGCGATTGCCAACGCCCGGCTGACCATTTCGGTTCTGCTGTTCCTGATGCTGGCCGGAGCCCTGGCCTATGTGAACATCCCCAAGGAAGCCGAGCCTGATATCCAGATCCCGATCATCTATGTCAGCATGGGTTATGCCGGAATTTCACCCGAAGACAGCGAACGACTGCTGCTGCGCCCGATGGAATCCGCGCTGAAATCCATCAGTGGCATCAAGAAGATGACCTCGACCGCCTATCAGGGCGGCGGCAATGTGCTGATCGAGTTTCAGGCTGGTGCCGATCTGGCAAAAGCGCTGGACGATGTGCGCAACAAGGTGGCACAGGCGCGGCCCGAACTGCCGCAAGGGGCCGATGAACCATCGGTGAACGAGGTGAACATCTCGGAATTCCCGGTGTTGGTCATTACCCTGTCGGGCGATTTGCCCGAAGCCGTACTGGCCAAGGCCGGGCGCGAATTGAAAGACCGGATCAAGGACTTGCCGGGCGTTCTTGAAGCTGCGCTTCAAGGTGCGCGCGATGATCTGGTCGAGGTCATCATTGATCCATCCAAACTGTCATCCTATGGCCTGCGCCCCGATGTGCTGATCGCGGGTTTCAATGCCAACAACCAGCTTGTCGCCGCCGGTTCGCTGGAAGGGGCCGAGGGGCGCTATGCCATCAAGGTGCCCTCGCTGATTGAAACCGCGCTGGATGTCGCCAATCTGCCGGTGATTTCCACTGCATCTGCCGTTGTCACCGCCAGCGACATCGCCGAGATCCGACCGACCTTCAAAGACCGCGAAACCATCACCCGGCTGGATGGCGCACCTGCGGTGGCGATCGAAGTATCCAAACGCACCGGTTCCAACCTGATCGAAACCGTCGATGCGGTGAAAGCGATCACCGAAGCCTACAAGCCGCTGATGCCCGAAGGCACCGTTGTGTCGTTCAGCCAGGATAAATCCAAGGATATCCGTCAGTTGCTGGCCGATCTTCAGAATTCGGTTCTGACGGCGGTGATCCTGGTGTTCATCGTGATCCTGTTCGCCTTGTCCGGGCGCGCCTCGATCCTGATCGGGCTGGCGATCCCGGCCTCGTTCCTGATGGGCATGCTGGCGCTGTCGATGTTCGGCTTTACCGTCAATATCGTCGTGCTGTTTTCGCTGATCCTTGCGGTGGGGATGCTGGTCGATGATGCGATCATCGTCACCGAATTCGCCGAGCGCCGGATGTCCGAGGGGATGGACAAGCGCGAGGCTTTCGCCATGGCGTCGCACCGCATGGCCGGGCCGGTGATCGCCGCCACCCTGACCCGGATTGCCGCCTTTTCGCCCTTGCTGTTCTGGCCCGGCATCGTCGGCGAATTCATGAAATATATGCCGATCACCCTGATCGTGACCCTGTCGGCGTCGCTGCTTTACGCGCTGATCTTTGTGCCGACGCTGGGCGCGATCATTGCCAAACCGTTCAAGGAGCCGCCGGTTCACAAGGACGGTGCCTACATGTGGGTGGTTGCCCGCGCGGTGCGCCACCCGTTCATCGTGCTGGCTCTGGCTGTCGGCCTGTTGGTGGCGGTGCCCTATGCCTATGGCAAGTTCGGCAAGGGTGTCGAATTCTTTCCCGACGTGGAGCCGGATTACGGGCTGTTGTACGTCAAGGCGCGCGGCAATCTGTCGATCGAGGAAAAAGATGCGCTGGTGCGCCAGGCCGAGGACCGCATTCTGGGCTGGCCGGGAATTGCCACGGTTTACACCCGGTCGGGCAAGGCGGGCGGTGCGGGCAATGATGTGGCCGCCGATGTCGTCGGCGTGATCCAGTATGAATTCGTCGATTGGCGTGAACGCAAGAATGCCAATGCCATTCTGACTGACCTGCGGGCGGCGATGGTGGGAATACCGGGGGTGGATATCGAGGTATCGGTGCCGCAAGCCGGGCCGCCGACCGGCAAGGCCATCCAGATCCAGCTTTCCGCCGCCGACCCGTCCGGCCTGAACGCCGTGGCGCGGCAGGTGGCGGATCAACTTGCGGCCGTCCCCGATGTGATCGATATCGACAGCGGCTTGCCGCCACCGGGCGTCGATTGGGAATTGCGGGTCGACCGGGGTGCCGCAGCGCGCTATGGCGTGGCCCCCTCTACCGTCGGTGCGATGGTGCAACTGGTGACCAGCGGGTTGAAGCTGTCGGATTTCCGCCCTGCCGGGGCCGAGGATGCGGTGGACATCGTGCTGCGCCTGCCCAAGGAACAGCGCACCATCACCGAGCTGGACGCGCTGCGGATTCAGACCGCCAACGGATCAGTGCCGATATCGAACTTTGTCACCCGGGTCGCCGCTCCCACCACCGGCACCCTGACCCGGCTGAACGGGCAACGCACCGTCACGGTTCAGGCCGGTATCCGCGAAGGGGTGCAGGCAGATCCGGTGCGGGCGGCGATCACGGCGGCGCTGGACGCCTCGGGGCTGGAGGCCGCCGGTATCCGCTACAAACTGGCCGGTGAGGATGAAGAACAGGCAGCGGCAGGGGCGTTCCTGAGCAAGGCGTTCGGCGCGGCGATGTTCCTGATCTTTGTCGTGCTTCTGGCGCAGTTCAACCGCTTCACCTCGGTCTGGCTGGTGCTGTCGGCGGTCATCATGTCCACCATCGGGGTATTCCTCGGGCTGCTGATCATGGGGCAGCCCTTTGGCGTGGTGATGACCGGCATCGGCATCATTGCCCTGGCCGGGGTGGTGGTGAACAACAACATCGTGCTGATCGACACCTATGACACGCTGCGCCGCGACGGTGTGGCCAAGATCGACGCGATTCTGAAAACCTGCCGCGAACGGGCAAGGCCGGTGGTGCTGACGGCGCTGACCGCGATTCTGGGGGTGTTGCCGATTGCCTTTGGCCTGAACCTGGAACTGATGAACCACGAAACCACCTTTGGCGCGCCCTCAACCCAGTGGTGGATTTCGCTGTCGTCGGCGATCGTGTTCGGTCTGGCCTTTGCCACGGTGCTGACGCTGATCGTGATCCCGTCGCTTTTGATGCTGGTGACGCGGGGGGATGCGCCGCGCAAGCGGCGGCTTTGGTTCGGGTTGCGCGCCACTGCCTGAGCCTTGGCAGTTGTCGTGCCGAATTCTTGCCCCTATGGTCGCATAAGGGGAGGTGGGGCGTTTGCAGCGCCCTGCCCCGCCAAATGTTTGCGGGAGGGGACAATGGCGCACTATCAGATCGACGACGACCGGTTTCGCTATCTGGTGGTCGGTTCATCGCGACTGGATGAGCTTTATAGCGGCTGTCGTTGGGCCGAGGGGCCGGTGTGGTTCAATGACCTCAGTTGCCTGATCTGGAGCGACATCCCAAACCAGCGGATGCTGCGCTGGTCGCCAGACGGATTGCAGGCCGGGTCGACCTCGGTATTCCGCGCCCCGTCGGGCTTCACCAACGGCAATACCCGCGACCGTCAGGGGCGGCTGGTCAGTTGCGAACATGGCAACCGCCGGGTGACCCGTACCGAGATGGATGGCTCGATCACCGTTCTGGCTGACAGCTATCAGGGCAAGCGGCTGAATTCGCCCAATGATGCGGTGGTGAAATCCGACGGTTCAATCTGGTTCACCGATCCGACCTATGGGATCATGTCCGATTATGAAGGCTACCGCGCCGCACCCGAACAGGCACACCGCAACGTGTATCGCATTGATCCGGATGGCAGTCTGAGCGTGGTGGCGGATGATTTCACCCAGCCCAACGGCATCGCCTTTTCCCCCGACGAAACCGTGCTTTATGTCGCCGACAGCGCCTTTAGCCATGACCCGGACCACCCCCGCCATATCCGCGCCTTTGATGTCGATGGCAAGGGTTTGAAGAATTCCCGGGTCTTTGCCCACATAGATCAGGGCCTGCCCGACGGGTTCCGCATCGATGTCGCGGGCAATCTGTGGTCAAGCGCGGCAGACGGGGTGCATTGCTTTGCCCCCGATGGCACCAGGCTGGGCAAGATACTGGTGCCGCAGGCGGTGGCCAATCTGTGTTTTGGCGGGCCAAAGCGCAACCGGCTGTTCATCGCCGCCACCTCCTCGCTGTACGCGATCTATGTTGCGGCCACCGGGGCGCAGACCCCCTGACATGCGGAGCCGCCGATGCTGATATTGGTGACAGGGGCTGCCGGAAAGGTGGGAACCGCGCTGATCGCCGCGCTGCGGGCCGATCCGAAATGGCGCGGAGCGCGGATCAGGGCCTTGTGCCACAACCGCCTGATCGGCACCGCTGACGGGCTGGAGGTGGTGCAGGGCTCGATCTCTGACCGCGATCAGGTGGAACGGGCGATGGTGGGGGTGACCCATGTGGTGCATCTGGCCACCTGCAAGGAACTGCCCGATCTGGTGATGGATGTGACGCTCAAAGGCCTGTTCTGGTTGCTGGAAACCTTTCGCACCAGCGCCACGGCGCGGCAATTCATCCTGCTGGGTGGCGATGCCGGGATCGGCCATTTTTTCTACCGCCCCGATGGCCCGATCACCGAGGCCACGCCGCACCGCGCCTATCCGGGCTGCTATGCCCTGTCCAAGGTGCTGGAAGAGGTGATGCTGACCCAGTTCATCCAGCAATATGGCATCAACGTTTGTTGCCTGCGTGCGCCATGGATCATGGAAAAGGACGATTTCCGCCAAACCCTGTCGTTTGGCGATGATCTGTTCGGCGGGCCGGACTGGAAAACCATGGTGCCGCCCGATGTCGCCGCCGTCTGCCTGGCCGCAGGAACCATCCCGCTGGCGCTGGATGCAAACGGCGCGCCGCTCAAACGCAGCTTTGTGCATCTGGGTGATCTGGTTGCCGCCTTGCTGCTGGCGCTGGATCATCCGGCCGCTTCGGGGCGCACTTATAATATCGGGATGGATGAGCCGGTGGATTATGGTGCACTGGCGCAACATCTGAAGGCCAGCCGGGGCCTTGGGTCGGTTACGGTGCCAACGCCCTATCATTCGACATGGTATGACATCGCAAGGGCGAAATCGGAACTGGGCTACCGCCCGGCTTTTGACATGGCGCGGCTGGCTGACAGCGCCTTTGGCTATGAAAGGGCAGCGAACGATCCCCGCAGGGTCTGGTATCCGGGCTGAGGTGGCGGGGCACCCAGGGCGACTGAGCAGTGACGGCCGGAACTCAATTGGCCAGCAGAAAATCCGATGGGGTGCTGTTGGCCATCACAAATCGCCCGTTGGGCAGATCGTTGCCATTGACCTTCCACTCGATCTCCTCGGCGCTCAGCCCATAGCCGACCCACCGCGCCGTCAGCCGTTCGCGCAGCACCGCTTCGGGCACATCGACCATCACCGCCAGATCGTACATCGGCCGCAACCGGGGCCAGGGGGCCTGTTGCAACAGCAAATACAGCCCCTCGACAATCACCACCGGCACCGATGACGGAATATAGCGGGCACCGGCGCGCGAAATTTCGATGTCGCGGTCGAATACCGGCACCGCAACCCGGCTTTCCTCATTGGCGCGCAGCCGCGCCAGCATGTGATAAAGCCCATCGGGATCAAAGGTTTCCGGAATGCCTTTGCGCGGCCGCAGGCCAAGCGGGGTGATCAGCATGTCGTCAAGATGATAGCCATCCATCGGCAAGACCGCTGCGGTGCCTTCAGCGGTTTCGTTCAGCCGGGCGCAAAGCCGCTCTGCCACCGTCGATTTTCCTGCCCCGGGTGGCCCCGCAATGGCAGCAATCACCCGGCCTTTGGCGGCAAGCCCGGCCAACCTCGCCGCCAAGCTGTCAAACTCGATATGCTGAACCGCCATAGCGCCAATGACCTTGCAGCCGGAAAAGATGCCCTATAGCGCCGTGCCGATCACCAACAGGCAATAGCCGGCGAGGGCGCAGTTGACGAGGGTGAAGTACAGATGCGGCAATCGCGCCTCGCCGGTGAAAATCAGGAAATTGTGGAACAGCGCGGTGGCACTGATCAGGAACAGGATCAGAAGGCCAGCGCCCCAGGCCGTTCCTATCCCGAAAGTGACGGACAGACCGCCGACAATCTGTGCTGCAAAACCAAGCCCGGTCACCGGTACCGGAAGCTTCCAGCCATAGTTGGTGTCAGCAGTGATCCGTTCGGAAAATCTGAGGCAGTTGCGCAGGCCTGCGATGATGAAGAACAGGCCGAGGATAATGCGGCCACTCAGGATCAAGGTCGCGGCGAATGTCATGCTGTCTCCTGTGTCCGGACCAACCCTAATCGATTGGCCACCGTTGAGAAAGGGGGTGTCGTGACCAAGGTAATCCTCCCCGAAAGTATCGGCTGCGGAAGCAGAATTTTCTCGGCAAGACGCATGAGGAGATTCTTGATGAGGACAGGCAGATATGCTGATGAAGAGCGGACCGTGGCCCCGGCGGGGCCGGGCAAGCCCCGATGACCAGATCATCGCGATCTTGCGCAAGGCTGAAGGCGGGGTGCCGGAGGCCGAATTGTGCCGTGAACTTGGCATGAGCTACGCGTCAATCTGCAAGTGGCGGGCGAAGTGCGGGG
>Ga0105049_10005718_pt1 | contig 14482 bp, 10 predicted proteins | sample MAT06_FD_78087 | JGI IMG/M metagenome (GOLD analysis project Ga0105049, IMG submission 78087) | Freshwater microbial communities from Lake Fryxell liftoff mats and glacier meltwater in Antarctica - MAT-06 | ecosystem: Environmental > Aquatic > Freshwater > Ice > Liftoff microbial mat | place...
CAGGCCGCCGGGGTCGCGCGGTTCGTCTTCGCGTCCACGTCGTCGGTCTATGGCCAGACGGAGAAGATCCCCTTCGTCGAGACCGACCCCACCGACCGCCCGCTGGCGCCCTATCCCGCATCCAAGAAATCCGGCGAGGTCATGGGCCACGCCTGGCACAACATGTTCGGCATGAACGTCACCGCGCTGCGATTCTTCAACGTCTATGGTCCGCGCGGCAGGCCCGACATGATGCCTTGGATCGTGCTGGAGAGCCTGTTGAACGACCGCGAGATCACCCTGTTCGACGGCGGCGAGATGCGACGCGACTGGACCTTCATCGGCGACATCGTCGCGGGGGTTGTGGCGGCCATCGACCGCCCACTGGGTTACGAGTTGATCAATCTGGGGCGCGGCGAGCCGATCCTGATGACGGATTTCGTGGCGATTCTCGAGGAAATCACGGGTCGCAAGGCCCGCGTCCGCTTCGTGGATGCGCCCGCCAGCGAGCCCAAGGTCACTTTTGCCAACGTGGACAAGGCGCGGCGGCTGCTCGGCTACGACCCACGGACATCCATCGCGGAGGGGCTCCGCCAGTTCGCCGCATGGTATCGGGAAAACCTGTAGTCCGCCCCCGATTCATGGAAGCAGTGGGTCCAGCCGTTGATTTCGTTTGAAATCGCGGGGCGCCCCCCTAAGAATCCGTTCATCTTTGATATGGCGCGATCCCTTGGCCGGGATCGGCGCACAGAAACGGACGGTGTCGCGATGAACAAGGCAGCTTCGGCGTTATCCATCGTGGGCCTTGCGGCAATCGCCGTCGGCTCTCTGTTCGTCATTAACGATCCCGCCCATGCCCAGCGACTCGTCGGCGCCGACGCCGAAGACTCGAGGGTCGTGGCCCAAGCCGCGCCCGCCGCCAAGGGCGGCTTCGACCGCAAGGCGTCGGCAACAGAGGCGGAGGCCGAAGGGGGAAAGCCCGACGCGGCAGCGCCCAAGCGCCCCCCCACCCGCGAGGAGCTTGAAAAGCAGGCCGCGGCAGCCACGGTGACCGGCATCGCCATAAGTCGCAAGGCCCGCACCGTTGGGCCCGTGACCGAGGCGGGAACCACCGAGCCCCCGCTTCCCCAGCTCTATCCGTTCACCATCAACAAGACCACCTTCCCCGATTCGCGCACCGTCAGCCTTGAGATCGCCATCAAAAACCAGAGCGGCGTTCACTGGGAAACTGCCTATGTGACGCTGCGCTCCCCGCGGGTGAAGGAAGGCGTCCTCTTTCAGGTCAACGAGTGGCAGATCGACGAGATCGTGGGTCTGGACTACGCCTTCCCCCGCGCCGAGCTCGAGGACCGAGTGAAGGAACTTCGCGTCGTCAGCGTCAGCGGTAAGGAGCGCCAGAGCGCCCTTTCCCAGCGCCTCTCCGCTACCCGGCGCGAGGCTGTGGAGTCCGTTTCGCCAAAGGGCCGCCGCCGCGGCACCCCTGGCGAGGTCCTCAACGCCCCGGGCCTTCTCGCCTACGTGGGCGCGTTCCAGTCCCCCTTCACCGGCATCGCGGTCAAGCGGACCGAATCCCGCGCGCCTCGCACCCGCCTCATAAAGATCGTCATCCCCGAGGAATCCCTCCTCCCTATTACGCTGGGCATCAACCTCAAGCAAACCAGCGAGGAACGCCAGCAGGTGTCCGAGCTGGCCGTCCAATTCCACGAGGCGGGTCTCGCCGTTCAGGAGTCCTTGTCGCGCATCGCCTCCACCGCCAACGGCAAGACATGGCAGGATGCCACCGCTGCCGGACTGCCGGGCGACGCAGGAAAGGCTCGCGAGCAGCTCGGCGGCTTTAATCAACTCGGGGTTAAGCTATCCGCCGCGGTGCAGCGTTCCGCCGACACCGAAGTCCGCCGACTTTCGACGACCGTCATCGATCATTCCAAGAAGATACTTGGCCAGATCGACGCCGTTGAGGCGGGAATCAGGCCCATGGACCCGGGCTTCTCCCTCCAGAAGTAGGGGAAGTGACCCCGGGAATCCGCCTGTTGCCGAAATTGCTTGGCTCGCGCGTTCCGCAGCCACAAGAATTCGTCTGCTATCGCCGCTCAGAAACCCGGCGCGAAAGGAACCCCAGCCATGAAAGCCCTGATCCTAGCCGCTTTGACCGCAGCCATGGTCGCACCGGGAATCGCGGTGTCCCAGTCCATCGCGGAAGCGAACGCGGTTTCCGGCGGACTGGACACGCTCAACAGCCAACCCACGGGCGGCGGTGGTGGTTTCTTCGCCACTGAACGGGCGCGCGGCGCTGTCGATGCCGCCAACTCCAGCCCGGCATTCGGCGGGGCACCTTCCCAGCCCGGCCCATTCGGCCAGCAAAACCCTTTCGGCACTGATGGCGGCTTCCCGGGCGGCCAGCCAGGGTTTGGCGCTTCTGGCGCCCCCACGCCGATTCCTATCCGCGCCACGCTGCGGGCCTGGGCGGGGGAACAGATTTACGACCACTATGGCAATAAGGAACTGCTTCAAGACGCACGCCAGCTCAGCGTCTTCGCCGACGAGGCGGGGAACGTCTTCGACGATGGAACGAACGGCAACGACGCCGTCGCCGGCGACGGTATCTATACCAACATCACCCGCCGCAGCGACTTCATCAGCCCCGAGGCGCATATCATCAAGAGCAAGCTGATCGATACTCTGCGCTTCGTCTCCCCGCCACAGGCCGACTCCCTCACCCTCGGCCAGCTTAACGCCGCCGTCTCCCGCGATCTGCAGGGCATTGGCGGCTCGGCCTATGCGGAGCTGCGGCAGTACCTCCTCCAGCCCCGCAAGTCGGAATCGATGGAAGTGCCCAGCAACCTGACCGCCATGCAGTTCGCTGGCGTCCGCGTTGCCACCACGGAGCCCAATTCTCCGCTCCCCAGCCTCATGAAACTCGAGCGGGAACAGGACCGCAAGCTTCTGGAATGGGGCTATCGCTTCCTCCGCGATTTCCGCATCGATCCCGATAAGTTCGACAGCGAATTCTATCCAACTTATCTCCCGTGGCCTCCCCCTGCCCCCCGGATCCCCATGCCCGCCAGCTTCACCACCAAGGCCGGCGGAAGCGGTGGACCAGGAGTCGCGGGAGGGCCGGGTGTCAGCAACCAATTGGTCACGCGAGATGACCCCTTCAACGATCCTGTCACCGGCGAGCCAATCGGCAACGCCAGCAGCCGCTACTTCTAACTCACCCAACTCCAATGATTTCAGGCATTGAACCGAATGACTAAGAAAGAGGCGGCGGAATATCTGGACCTCGCGCAGGCCTTGCTTGGCCAGTGGGTCCGCTACCGGCAATTCTACTTCAAGGGAATCAGTCAGGATCCCATTAACCCTCAGGAAGAGGCCGAGTTTCTGGACGTCACCAGTTCCATCGCCCAGAACGTCCGCAAGCTCGGGGACCGCTTGGACGAGAAGAAGTTCCCGATCAAGAAGCAAAAGATTTCGGAGTTGATCAAGACGACGATATCGGTGCAGTATTTCCGGAATCTCCCCGTCAAGGATCAGTTCATCTTCCGCAAGGAATGGCACCAGATCCTGATTTACCTGAGCCGGACGGTCGGCGCCCTCAAGTTCATCAACGAGGGCTACGTCCCCCCCGAAAAGGCGAAGGCGAAGAAAAAGTCAAAAGGTGGCGGCAAGAAGGTCGTCGTTGTTGTCATTGTCCTAGCCATCGTCGGAGCGGTGGTCGCCTTCAGGATGGGCCTCTTCTAACCGGGATTTCGGGGAAGAACGGCGAGAGTATTCAATTGCCCTGACACATGGGTTGCCGCCATGGTTCGGCGCTAAAGAGAGAGTTTCCAATACCCGGAGGGCTCCCATGCCCGGCCGGCGCCACTCTTCGGAGGTTTTCCCTCGGATGGGCTTTAAGAACTGCCAAGCAGCCTTCCTCGCCGTGATCCTACTGGCGACGGTCTTCTTCGCCGGGTGCCAGCGCACCCGCGCGGAAAATTCTCTGCGCAAGACTCAGAGCAAGCTGGCCAACATCGAGTCCAACTATAGCGGCGAAAAGCACGATCCCGCCGAGCTGGCCGCAATTCGCCAGAAGGTCAGCGACGCCAATACCACGCTTACCAGCGATGCCGCGGCGGCGCTAACCGCCGCCCGCGAGGCCGCCGCCCGCGCCGATCAACTCCTTGAGTCCATCAAGCCCAAGCACGGCAACGCCGTCTATGCCGAGGCCCAGAACGAAATCCGCGTCGCCGACATCAACGACCTCCAGCGCCTCGAACCCGCCCCCTATCAGCGCATCCGCGAACTCAAGGGCCAGGCCGACGAGGCCAAGAACGCCAACAAGTGGGACGACGTCATCAAGTTCAGCGAGCAGATCAAGAACGAGGTCCTCTCCGGCCTCGCCCAGCTCAAGAACGAGGCCGACCGCAAGGAGCGCGACGCCAATCAGGCGCTCGACCAGCTTCGCGGCGAGGCAGGCAACCGCTACGCCCCCGAGGTCGTGGTCACCGTGCAGTCCGAGATCCAAAATGCCAGCAAGATTTCAAATGAGGACCGCGACTATGTCCTCGCCGCCAACCGCTTCGCCGAGGCCAAGAACAAGGCCGAGGAAGGCGTGGTGCAGGTCCTGCGCCGCCGCTCCCGCGAGGCCATCGAGGAGATCGAGGGCAACATCACCACGGCCCTGATCGAGGGCGCCAAGCAGTTCAAGAACGACGACTACGAGAAGGCCAACGAGTTCTATCTCCGAATCATCACCGATTTCGAGGAAGGGCGCTACCGCCCCGTCATCGAGGCCTCCAAGGTGCTCCTGAGCCAGACCCAGATCCTCGTGATCGAGACCAAGCGCGCCGCCTCCGACGACCGTATCCAGGAACTCGCCGCCAACATCGGCGAACTCGAGCGTGGCGGAATCCTCGAGTACATCCCCGGATCCCTCGACCGCCTTCGCGAGTACCTCACCGAAGTCCGTGCGATCCGAGTCGAGGACACCGAGCAGGCCTTTGACAAGATCAAGGGCATCCACATCGACGCCTCCGACGAGTACGAGCGCCAGCGCGGTGCTTTCCAGGTGCTCGCCCAGGACGCAATCCGCAACGCCGGCAACTCGCTGGAAACGACTCGCACGGTCTACCGTCAGATGGACACGATCTTCGACCCGATCGTTGGCGATATGAACGCCGAGCAGCTTGCCTTCGAGAACCAGAAGCGCACGCGCCAGGAGGAACTTGGCCGCCGCATCGAGGAAGGTGGCAACAACTTGGTCACCGCCGAACTGCGCCAGCAGCAGGGCGACTTCCGCGGCGCCATCGTCCTTTCCGGCGAGGTCGTCGATCTCTCCGAATCCGTCCTCGCCTCCGTTTACCACACGGTGGGCCACAATGCCGCCATCGAACTTGCCAACCTGATTTCCCGCTACGAGCGCGACGGCGCCCGTCAGTACGCCCCCGCGGAACTTGCGCGCTCCACAGAGAAGCTCGAGACCGTCAAGGGTACCATTGCCGGCGGCGAGTACAAGCTGGCCGTCGAGCAAGCCGCCGAGGCCCGCGCCGATGTCGAGCTGATGGCCCAGCGCATCGCGGGCCGCGCCACCGAGGACCTGCGCGAGGCGCGCCGCACCCTTTCCTCCGCCAGTTCCGAGAATACCCAGCGCTTCCGCGCCGCGGAACTCGCCCAGGTTCAGGTCCTCATCGAGGAAGCCGAGAAGAACCTTCAGGAGGATAAGCTCAAGCTCGCCCTCGAAACCGCCCAACGCGCCACCGCCCTTGCCCTCCTCGCCGAGAAGGAAGCCTACCAGCTTTCCGCCGACGAGAAGATCGCCGAAGCGCTCGCCGCCATTTCCCGCGCCCAGACCGCCGGCGCCGAGCTCTACGCGGGCCGCGAGGTCGAGGACGCGCGTCGTCTCCTCGGTTCCGCCCGGTCCGTTTACGGCACGGAAAACTACGCCAAGGCCGCCGAGCTCGCGGGATCCTCGACCGAGCGAGCCAATAACGCCCTCTACCGAATTATCCGCGAGGCGGAGGAGTCAATCTCCACCGCCGAGCAGGTGGGCGGCTGGGACTATGACCACGCCCGTCTCGCCTCCGCCAACACGATGCTCAAGGAAGCCAACGCCCTCATCGAGGCTGGCGAGTACGCCGAGAGCCGCTCCCGCGCAGAGTCCGCCCGCTCCACCGCTTCCGCGCTCGTTGTCGATACCAAGCGAGCCAACTTCAACGCCGCCTGCCGCGCGATCCACCGCGACATCGCCGTGGGCACCGTCGAGGGCCTGAACTTCTTCCAGCCCGAGGAATCCATCGCGATCCGCCGCCGCATCACCGAGCTCGAGAACGAGTATAACCCCGACGACTACCAGCGCGTGATGACCGAGGTGGAGAAGCTCCACGGGACGCTGCGTTCCACGCTCGACAGGACGGCGGAGCTCGTGATCGAGGTCGCCGCCCAGCTCGACGAGCGACTCCAGTCGCTTCGCGACCGCGGCGCCGCGGAGTACGCGGCGGTGGAGATCACAAGCGCCCGCGACAGCTTGCGCAGCGCCCGGCTCGACTACCGCCGGGGGCTCTACAAGTCCGCCCACTCCAACCTGAAGAACGCCATCGACCTCACCCGCGAAATCGAGGGGCGAGAGAAGTACATCGCCTACTCCGCCGAGGTTCAGGATCTCTTCAACGAGTTCAACCAGGTCCAGACCCAGCTGTCGCGCGTGCTTAGCCTCTCTCCCAAGGAGATGAAGCAGCTTGCCGTCGGACCCAGCGGCTCCACACAGGCGATTTCGCTCTCCGCGCCGCTGACCCCCAATGAATTCCGGGACAAGGTGGACGAGTTGTATTCGAGGGCCCTGGTTGTCAAGGCGCCCGCCGGCAAGGAGCAACTCCACGAGGCCGTTATCACCGCCTTCGCGGAGGCCCGCCTCGCCGCCAGCAACTTCGAGAAGCTGGTCATCCTCAACCGCGTTCCCCGCGCGGAGGCCTTCCTCCTCATCGACAACGCCTACATCCGCCTCAACAACGCCAACGTCATGATCGGCAACATCCAGAAGCAGCTCGTCGCGGACGAGGTCCAGTTCCGGCTTGTTCAGGCCGACGTCGGCACTCTGGTGAACTCGTTCTGATGCGGGGCCGGGCCCAGAATAGCATACCAAGGAGCCGTGGATAATGGGACCCGTCATCCAGATGGTAACAAGTCTCTTCAAGGACTTGAACTACATCTACGCCGTTGAGCTGGTGGTGATCGCCTCCATTGCCGTCTTCGTTTTGTACGTCTTTCACGCCCTCGGCCTGCTCAAGAAGAGCAAGTGAACTGAACCGACCATCCCGCCCGGAACATTATGGCCGTCAACATCCACCTAAAGCTTGAAAACCGCATCAAGGTCTGTCGCGAGTACACCGAACTCTGGCAGACTTATTTTCAGTTCTTCGCCGACGACCTCTCCGAGACGCAGATCACGCCGGAGATGGAGAACGAATTCGAGGGTGTCATCAACATCCTCGCCCTGAACTACTACAAGTTTCAGGAACTTTGCGGGCCCTTTATGAAGGAGTGCGAGGAGATCCTCAAGATCCTCTCCGAGACCTATTCGCTCGAGGCGGTCAAGCTCATGGCCGACGCCACGCGCAGCAAGCTACTGGTGGAGTGGCACCGCGTCTTCATCGACATGAACAAGGCCCTTGGCCGCATGTTGACCAAGCTCACCCCCAAGCAGCTTCAGGCGATGCAGGCCGCCGATGGCACCGCCCAACAGGCTCCTCCCGCCGCCTGATCACTCATCGTCGTCGTTGCTCCGGCGGCGTCCCGCGGTGCGGTGCGCCGCCGTCTGGACAATGATTCCCGCCAGCGCCACCCCACCCGCCACGATCCATCGCGGCTGCCACTCCATCGCATCGGTCAGCAGTGTCGCCCCCAGGATCGAAGTCCCCACGATCACCAGAAACCCTGAAATTCCCGCCGAAAGCAATCCCGCCACCAGCGCGGCGATGGGAATGCCAAAGGCGAAAACAGCATCCTCCTGGGCCCACGATGGGGTGCCGTCGCGCCTCATCGCGGACAGCAGCGCATAGGCCAGACCGCCCCCCGCCGCGCATCCCATCGCAAAGAACGCCACCGTGTGCAGTAGCCGCGACAGCAGAACGCCCGCCACAGCGCCGCACAGCAGCCCCGCCACGCGCGCCGCGATCGCAACCCCGCCATCCAGGCCCAGCACCGCGCACGCCGCGTGGGCCACCGCCAGTCCCACGCCCCCCATCAGCACGCCCCCCAGAACCTGAAGCGACGCCCAATACAGCATCCACCCGAGGCACAGAAAAGCCAAGCCCACTCCGGCCGCGATCCACGTCAGCGGATCAGTCGTTGCCTGCATCATGGCGACGCCTCCTTGGCGAGCGCGGCCTGGGCGGTTGCGTTCCCCGGGTCCAGCTCAAGCACGCGCGCAAACTCTTCCCTCGCCTCGCCTTCCTTGCCATCCGCGCGCAGGAAGAATGCCAAGAGCAGCCGCCCAGCCGTCGCATCGGGGACCATCGCCACAATCTTGCGGGCAGAGAGTACCGCACCCGCCGGGTCCGACGCCTCGATTTGATAACGCGCAAGCTGCTCCAGAACCGCCGCCTCCACCATGTAGTACTCCGGGTACTGCGTCCTCACGCGCACCAGCAGTTCCTTCTGCGCGCGCGCGGCATCGGCGGGCCGCCCGGAGGATCCAAGCGCCCTTGCCAACTGGCGCCACCCCTCCAGCTTGTCAGGCATGACCTCCACCGACTTCTCCAGTTCAACCACTGCTTCGGCGGGTCGGTTCAGCGACTGCAGCGCGGACCCCAGATTCACCTGCGTCCACCACCGTTCGTGCCGGTCAAGGTACTGCAGTGGCAATACGGGCAATCGCGAGAGCGCCAGCCCCGCCACCAGCGCCGCCAGCCACGGCCAAATGTCAACGCGCGGGCTGTGAAACGCCCGCCACAGCATCCACGCCGCCCACCCGCCCAGCAACAGCGCGCATGGAATCATCGGCAACCGGTGGCGAGAAATCGCGAGATACACCGCCACCCCCGCCAGATAGGGCACCACCCACAGCAGCAACAGCAGGATCGACCACCGCTGGGCCCGATTCGCGCCCCACGTATTCCACCTCGCCCGCGAACTTAGCAGCCACGCCGCCGCCAACGCCCCCACGATGGCAAATGGCGCAAACAGCCCGAGCCCCGGCAGCAACCGCAACAGCACCGACTTCTCCCGCGCATAGAGGAAGTCCTGAGTGCAGTGGACCTCCTTCGCGTTCAGAAGCTGGAGCACCTTGAGCGCGATGCCGCCGATAAAGCCCGTCGGATTCTCGCCGATGCGCTCCGCATTGCGCGCGCGCCAGAACGTGCGGAATCCGCTGATCGTTGGCTCCGCGCCGCCCTCGATCAGGGGTAGCTTCTGGTACACTTCGAACTCCAGGCCAGGGCTGGAAACCTCCCACCCCCAACCGTCGAAGTTGTTCCCCATGTGAATGCCCATCTCGCTCGCCGTGCCCATCGGCGCCCACAGTCCAAACATCGCCGCGTGTCGAATCGCGTTGGGGCTCATCGTCACAACCATGCACAGCGCCAGCACCACCGTTGGCAAACAGGCGCGCGCAATCGCCAGCGGGCGCCGCTCCTTCCCAAGGTGCAGCGCCGCCAGCGCGATCCCGATCCCCGGCATGCAGATCAGCGTCGTCGGCCGCGTCAGCGCACACAGTCCTCCCACGATTCCCGCCGCTACCAACGGGATCCACGGCGACCCCCCGCGCCCCCGCAGGCACACGCGCCTCGCGTGCTCCGCCAGCATCAGCAGGAACACCGACATCAGCGCCATCGCAAACGTCTCCATGTAGCCCGACGCCGCGAAATAGACGAATGGCCAATGCAGCGCGATCGCCAACGCGCCCACCGTCGCCGCCGGGCGCGGAAAACACCGGCGCCCCAGCGCATACCAGCCCAGCACCGCCACCGAATCGATCACGCCCAGCACCACATGCAGCAGGACGAACGAAATGCCAAACACCGCATAGAGCGCGCCGCAGAAATACGCGAACAACTGGGGCCGGAAATACGGCCCCACGCTCCTCCCCAACCAGTCGCCTGCCGCCAGCTTGCGCGCCAGATCGTAGTGCTCGAAGGCATCCGACGTCGGCGACAGGAACAGCGGCGAATCCGCCATCAGCGCCATATGCCCAAACCGCACCGCCAACGCGACACCCACCAGCAGGAACATCGTCGCCCGCGTCGAAAGGCGATGCCGCTTCTTCACGATGATGTCCCCCTTGCGATCCGCCTCAACAGCACGACCGTCAGCAACAGGACCGACACCGGCCGCTGGAGAAAGTACATCATGCCCAGCGCTTCCGCCACCGCATTGCCGGAATAACCGCTGCGCTGCCAGAGCCACCACATCGACGGCGCCCCCGCGCTCGCCCAACAGACCAATGCCACGCGCCAGTCGATCACGCGCCACGCCACCAGCAGGCCCAGCAGCGCCTGCATCAACAGATAATGGTGCTCCCAGCAATCGACGTAGGCATAGAACCACGCCAGCCAGAACAGCGCGAGCGCCTCCAGCGAATAAGCCCTGCGCGTCCGCCAGAGCGCCCACGCGCACGCCCCCGCGAACGCCGCCAGCACCGCCGCATTTGCCCACGCCGCCGCATCGCGCATCGCGGGGATCGCATCATACTCGGCCGCCGGATTCATCCCGCGCCCCATCGCGCGCCAGGCCGCCGCGCCCGTCATCGCCTGGACTCCCATCGCGCCCGCATAGGGAACGCGACTTGTACCCACGATACGCCCCGCGATCCCACGATTCACAAGGCCCTCCTCCATCGCAGAGGGCACGAACGCCCGCCACGCCAGCGTCGAGCCCACGACCACCAGCACCGTTGCCGCCACGGAGCCACGCCTTCCCCACAGGAACAGCGACGGTGCCATGGCGATGGGATAAACCTTGATCACCACCGCGCCCGCCCACGCCCACGCGCCCCACGCGCGGCCACTGCGCAGCGCGTCCACCCCCCACAGCATCAGCGTCGCCATCGCCAGCGTGAACTGCCCCATGTGGAATTCCGCGATGGCGGGAAACCACGCGAACCAGATCAACGCCAACAGCGCGACGCGATCGGGCCTCCTCCCGCAACACAGCAGGAAATTCACCACCACCATCGCCACGCCAAGCGCCGTCCACGCGTGAAACGCGGGCCACGGGGGCAGGATATTCAGAGGCGCCGCCAGCAGCGCCGCCGCAATCGGCAGATACCGGAACGTCGCGACATACGGCGCGCGCAGGCCCTCTTTCCCCGTGTCCGTATTCACGCCATAGGGATCGCGCCCCGCCAACAGGCGCGCCCCCGCGTCATAGACCGAGAAGAAATCCGCCCCCTTGCGCGTGCGAAACAGCGCGCCGCTGTCCACCGTCAGCGGAGCCAGCAGGCTTCCGCCATCGTCCGGCCCGCTTCGCCCATACGGCAGCATCGCCAGCGTCAGCAGGAACAGCGCGCCAACCGCCGCGCGGGTCCACAGCGGCGCCATCGCGACGGCGCGCGCCCCGGCCACCATGGCAGCCAGCGGAGAAACTTCGCCCGAATCGCTTTCCATTTTCTTCACGCCCACAGGAACCGACGCGGCGGCAACAGGCACAACAGGCGAATCTAAACCTCGACCTTGCGCCATCCCGGCGCCCGGAACCGGAAGGCCAGCAACAGGGCAGAGAACGCCAGCGACAGCGCAAACGCCAGCGCCGATCCCCACGCCCCCAACTCCATGGGCAGGGCCAGAAACCAGGCAAGCGGCAGGAACACCAGAAACTGGCTGCCAATGCTCACCATCATCACAAAGTAAGTTTCCCCCGCGCCCTGCAGCGCCTTGCCAACGATGGTGTTCACCGACTCCAGAATCTGATAGGTCCCGATCAGCACCATGATCATTCCCGCCATCTCCGCGACGCGCGCCAGATCGTCGGCCCCGGTCGCGGCGCCCGGCTTCATCAGGCGCGGATGGCTGATGAACAACTGCACCAGGGGGTCGCGAAAGACGATGAAGGCGATCCCCGTCACGCCCATCATGATCGCGCCCATCAGCCAGCACACATAGCCGCTCTGCGCCGCGCGATGGGGCTCCTTCGCTCCCAGATACTGGCCCACCAGCGTCGCCGCCGCGATTCCAAATCCAAGGCTTGGCAGATAGGTCAGATACCCGATCTGCCGCGTGATCGTCGTCGCCGAAAGCGAAATGCCCCCGTCCGGAACCCGCGAATTGATCAGCACAAACAGGAACATTCCCGCGTTGCCCAGAAACTGCTGCACGAAAACCGGACCGGAGAGCTTCAGGATCGCCACGATCAATTTTGGGTCATAGTTTCGCCTCATGCGGAACACGCCATAGCGGCGCCGAACCCTCGGCAGCGCCAGCACCACGCAGAAGAGCCCGACGCCGCACACCAGCGAGATCGTCTGCGCCAACCCCGCCCCCGCGATTCCCATCTCCGGAAGCCCCAGGTGCCCGCCCACCAGCCCCCAGCACAGCAACCCATTCAGCAACAGGATCACGCCATACAGCGCGGCCGGCACGATGGGCCGGGAAATCGCGTTGAAGAACCCGATGATCACCAGGCTGCCGATCAGGAGCGGAATCCCCGGCACCCGCCAGCGGAAGTAGGTCGTCGCCAGCTTCGCCACCGCCTCGCTGTCCGCCGACTGGAAGATCCACGGCCCAAGGTACCACAGCGCCACCGAAAGCGGCACGCCAAGAACCATCGAAACCAGAAGGCCATTGTCCAGCGCCGCCCCCGCCGCCTCGCGGTTTCCCTCGCCATAGCGGCGCGCCGCGATCGCCTGCACGGCGATCTCCAGCGCATGGAACGCCAGCACCAGCACCAGGGTGAAAGTGCCCGCGAGCCCGATCGCGGCCAGCCCCACCCCGCCCAGCGCGCGTCCCACAATCAGGAACTCCGCCGCCAAACCCGCAAAAATAACCAGATAGGCGCCAGCCACCGGCAGGGCCAGCTTGGTCGAGCGAATCCAGATGTCTCTAGGGATGGGATGAATCAATGCAGGGGGGGGCGGAGACGGCCTGTCAATCTCGGGATGCGGCCCAGTCCTCGCGGGGCGATGAAACCAGCGACCAAGAGGGTTGCGCACCCCCGCGCGGTCAATTGGGAAACCGCGCCCGTCAGGTAAAGCACAGGTACATGGTGCCCCCCTGCTTACCGGGCGCGGCAAGCTATGAGTGGGGCGTGACATTCCCCCAACCTGCGGGCTGTCCTGCAATCCGCGCTCCGGGCGGACGCCCACGCTCCCCTATGCGAGCCGACAAGCATCTGCCCGCTTCAGCGGGCACCCCCTTGCCGCCGGCTTCAGCCGGCGGACCCGGGCAACTAAGGATTCCGAGCGCGCTTCAGCGTGCTTGTTCCTGGCTTCACGCGCCCGCCCGGAAGGCGCCCCCGTTATCGTTTGACCTACCGGCGGCCCGACGACCACGCTCCCAGTTACTCAACCTGCTGGGAGCGGCGCCCGCGAGATGTACCTCGAATACTTCGGCTTTCAGGACGAACCGTTCAACATCACGCCGAACTCGCGCTTCCTGTTCCTTTCCAAGCGCCACCGCGAGGCCCTCGCCTCGCTCCTCTATGGCATCGAGCAGCGCAAGGGCTTCATCGCCCTCACGGGAAACATCGGCTGCGGCAAGACGACGATCTGCCGCGCCCTGATCGGCCAGCTAGACAAGGAAAAGTTCCACCTCGCCCTCGTCTTCAACCCCGAGCTGAACGACGTCGAAATCCTCCAGCTCATCAACGCCGAACTCGGCGTGAATCACGAGTCCGAGTCCAAGCGGGTGCTCCTTGGCTGGCTCAACGACTTCCTGCTGGAGGAGTACGAGGCCGACCGCATCGTGGTTTTGGTCATCGACGAGGCCCAGCGGCTGACCCCCGAGGCGCTGGAGCAAATCCGCCTCCTCAGCAACCTTGAAACCGAGACCAGCAAGCTCATCCAGATCGCCCTCGTCGGCCAGCCGGAACTGGGCGACATGTTGGACCTCCCCGAGCTCGAGCAGCTCAACCAGCGCATCACCGTCCGCTATCACATCGAGCCCCTGAACTTCGAGGAGGTGGCCGACTACATCGACCATCGCCTCTCCGTCGCCGAGCCCGAGCGGCCCGTGAAGTTCACCAAGAAGGCCATCCGCAAGATTTTCGACTACAGCGGGGGCGTCCCGCGCCGGATCAATGTCGTCAGCGACCGCGCCCTGCTCGTCACCTACGTGAAGGAAGAGCGCGAGGTGACGGAGGAGAACGTCGTCCGCGCCATCGAGGAACTGGGCGGAATGCCCAAGCGCCGCGGCAAGCGCAAGGATGCGCCGGGCAAGCCCGCGCGCGCGGCCACCGCCGACGCTGACGAGGACGATGAGTCCGCCGAGGCGAAAGCCGCCCCCGCCCCCCGCAAGGGCGGCGCGGGCCTGTGGCCGGTTGGGCTGTCGCTACTGCTGGGGCTCGCGGCCATCGCCTATGCCATCTCCACGCTGAACCA
>Ga0105049_10005720_pt1 | contig 14477 bp, 11 predicted proteins | sample MAT06_FD_78087 | JGI IMG/M metagenome (GOLD analysis project Ga0105049, IMG submission 78087) | Freshwater microbial communities from Lake Fryxell liftoff mats and glacier meltwater in Antarctica - MAT-06 | ecosystem: Environmental > Aquatic > Freshwater > Ice > Liftoff microbial mat | place...
AGGACCGACGTGCTGCGGGCAGACAGTGTGACAAAGGTCATGATGATCGCAATTCCTGCAATGTTCGTACAAGACATTAAGCGCTCCAGGGCGACTGATGATGGATAAATGCGTGAGATGCAGAAACCTGGCGGATTCGCGTCGGAGGGCAACTGCAAAAAGTGTGTTAGCGGGTGGAGATTTCAAGGACTGGCGGATGAGAAAACCTCAGCCAATTCGTCCAGTTTGTCGCGTACTTCGGATGGGATGTGGCTGGGTTCAACAAGCTGGACCAATTGGTGAAGTTCACCTTTTGTCAGCAGCATCTGGTCTCCGACGTCAGCCGCCAGCCGCCGAAAAAACGCTTCTGCAAAGTCGCTCAGCTTGATTCGCTGCGTTTGCGCGTCCCAGACCAGTCGTTTAGCATCTCCAGTCATTTTTTCGTAAATCTTATAGTCAACGTCCGAGCCCGAAAATACTCGATCCAGGATCAGGTCTTGCAGAACGCGATCGATCTCTTTCTTGTGTCCACCAAAAAGTGTCGCATCGGCGTATGAGCGGCGAGCGTATGAGCGAAGTAATTCAGGAGTCACAAAGTAGTTTTCTGCCTCGTAACGATTCCAGTAAAGAGTCCGTAAACCGCCTTCGAACGAAGGTGTCCGATTTCTACCATCGTTGTCCAGAATGGCCAGTCCTTTAAGTTCGGGAATCATGCCGCGAAGTTGAAAAAAATGAGCCTTTGGGGTGATTCCAAATCCGCCTTCAACGCGTTCCAGTTCACTCTCAACTGACTGCTCCGGGTAGTTATCCTGGACGTAGAACGAATTGACTCGTTCGTCCCATTGCGCTGCAACCGGGTGCATGATCCGCTCCGCAAACGCACGCAGCATGTCCAGATCGGTACCACCTTCAACATACAGCACATAGCCTCGCTCGCGTGCCCGCACATAAAGTTCCGCACCAAAGTGTTTCAATGCGTTCTTAATGTCGCTTTTCTGGGCCAGGTTGTCCGCCTTCGCGTCCAGCAGTAATGTCAGATTTTTGTCCAGTGATTCTTCAAGAATAACCTCTGAATGTGTGACCAGAACAACTTGACTTCGATTGGCGGACGCAATGTCACGCAGTAGAACGTAGACTTGCTTCTGACGAAGAATTTCCAGATGTGCATCGGGCTCATCAATCAACAATACACTGTTTTTGTGGCTGAAGAGGTACGCAAAGATAAGCAGCAATTGCTGAAAACCGCGTCCAGCCAGAGCGACTTCCAAGGAGTCTTTCATGCCGGATTGCTCGTACTTCAGTTCAATTGCGCCTCGTGCTGTTCTCACTGGGTGTCCCAGCTCAACGGAGAACAACCGGATCATCAGCTTCTGAACGCACAGCCAGTCTTCCGCAGACTGTTCATAGACCATAAGGCACAGATTTCGGAGTACCTGGGCAGTCTGGCCCTGACCCAAAAGTACATTGATTCTCCCCGGTTGCAGGATTGCTTCTTCGTTTTCCAGACCGGACATAGAATACAGCAACTCGATATTCAGCTTCGCTGCATATTCAATAAGGTCCGTTTTTTCGAGATCCCCGTCGATGGGGGTGCAATAAACGATTTCGTCACCCTGATTGCGAAACGACATGGACAGGGAATCTGTCCTGCCACGCATGTGTATTCCCAGGGTGATCGTCAGCGTGACGTTTTGATTTCCTTGGCGAACAGCGGCATTGTGCCAGAAAAATCGCGTACTCGGAACGGGTACGGCGACAAGCGTCAAACGGTTGAGTGCTACGGCCGTGCGCTCTTTAGCTTTAGATTCTCTTCGTGACTCATACCACGTCTTAATGGCCTGTGACCAAAGCGCGATTGCCTGAATCGCTGACGTCTTCCCACAGTTGTTTGGCCCGATCAGGACCGTAGGATGCTCCAGTTCGATTCGCTGGATGTCCCCAAATCGTTTGAAGTTTTCAATTTCCAGGTATTCAAGTAGACGCACAGCTATTCCAGCAGATTATGTGCTTCATCTGAGCGAGTTCGATAAAGGCACTTGTTTCAGAAATGATTCGGAGAGTCCGGAATTGTAAGCAATTTTTCCCGAATTCGCACCGATGCGAATTCTCTATGCTTTTCGCTGAGCCCCATCTTCTAAAAGTCTGCCCCCATCAATTCATCGGATACGGATCAGCAAATGCGCCGAATGCGCCAAGACCGCCATCGACTTCCAGATCAGTGGCCGTCACAAATGACGCATCATCGCTGGCAAGCCACAGGACGGCGGCGGCAACTTCATCTGGTCGACCAATGCGACCCAGAGGATGGCGATTGGCCAATTGGGCTTCACCGCCCTGCTCACGTAAAGTTGCTTCCACAAGCGGCGTCCTGATCGCACCCGGCGAAACAGACACGACGCGAATTCCCTCACGAGCGTATTCGACGCCCCATTGCCGCGTCTGGAGCAGATTCGCGGCCTTGATCGGACCGTAGGCAGGAACCCCCCGAGTCGTCCGATGCGCCTGGCCGCTGGCGATGTTCACGATCACGCCGGTGTCCTGCTTCAGCATCTGCAGCAACGCATGTTTTGCCAACAGTGAATAGCCAGTGAAGTTGACTCCCACCATGCGCTCCCACAGCTCAGTTGGAAACTCATGCAGCGGTGCATAGGAAGAAGGCGGCTGAATGGCCGCGTTGTTCACCAGCACATCCAAAGCGCCAAACGACTGGATCGCGAATTCTACCGCATTGCGGCAGTCGGTCTCGCACGATGTGTCTCCCGCGACAAACGCAATCCCGTTCGGCAGATCGACCGCAGCATCTGCGTTAATGTCCAGACACACCACATCCGCACCAGACGCCGCAAAGGCATCGCAGATGGCGCGCCCTATTCCACCTGCACCGCCACTGACCAACACCACACGCCCGGCGTTGTTGTAGTTTACCGACCCTTTGGGCCGCGAATTCTTCATGTGAAGACCTCATATCACTCTGTAAGTCGAGCGGCAGTTGAGATTCTGACATTCCATCAGGTGCTGGGTGCTATCCCATGGTACTCGATTTGCGATTAAAGTAGCCGTCACTCTCTGAGTGACGAATGCCAACGGCCGCGTTTTGCGGCCTGCCTCACTCGGAGAGTGAGGTCTACTTTGTGAAATCGAGTGCCATTGGGCGCTAGCCCACGGTTTCCCAGACAACCGGACGCCAGCGAGTCTCGGCTGAATTGATGTTTGGTCTCAACATTTCGGGCCAGCCTGCGTAGAATATAGTCGGTGCCAGCGTTTTAAAGCCTTCGCATTTCAATTTTCGTGTTGTCGTCGATTCTCATGTCAAAAAATCCCGGAAGAGATCCTGTTGGACGCGGTGCCGCTGACAACCCGGCGAACAGATTTCTGACCGTCATTCACGAAGCAGACTTCGAGCAACTGGAGTTTGATGACGAATTCCTGCAGCAGCTTGAACGCCCGGCCACGCAGTACTTCGATGATGCATCAAAATCCGTCATTTCAGAAAATGACAGTCCCGACATCCCGTTTCGCTACAGCCTGAATCCCTATCGAGGCTGTTTGCACGGCTGCAGTTACTGTTACGCACGGCCTACGCATGAGTACCTCGGCCTGAGTGCCGGACTGGATTTTGAAACGAAGATCTTCGTCAAACGGAACGCTCCCACTCTTTTTCGCGACTGGCTTGCACGACCGAAGTACAGGTGCGAACCTGTGATGCTCTCCGGAGTCACCGACTGCTATCAGCCGATCGAACGCAAACTGCAGATCACGCGACAGTGCCTTCAGATTGCTCTGGAAGCCAGGCAGCCAATGTCGCTCATCACGAAAAACTCGCTGGTGACGCGCGATGTCGATTTGCTGAGCGAACTTGCGTCCATGAATCTGTGCAGAGTCGCGATCAGTATTAATAGTCTGGACCAGGGGCTCACAAAAGTTCTTGAACCCGCCTGCACGGCACCGGCCGGTCGGCTCGAAGCGATCCGAAAGCTTGCGGAAGGCGGAATTCCGGTGCATGTTATGGTGGCTCCCATCATCCCCGGACTCAACGACGATGAAATGGCTGCAGTGCTGAAAGCGGTGGCAGAAGCCGGAGCAAAATCCGCCAGCTACATCATGGTCCGGTTACCGCTGACTGTCCAAACGATCTTTATCGACTGGATCAAACGCCATCGCCCGACTCATGCCGACAAAATTGAATCGCGTTTACGGTCGGTTCGAGAAGGCAAGCTCAGTCAAAGCGAATTCCGCATTCGGATGCGTGGTACCGGCCCCATCGCCGATCAGATCTCAGCTCTCTTCAAACTCACTCGCCAACGCTGTGGCCTTGACGCCACACTTCCTGCGTCTCGAACAGACTTGTTCAGGCCTCCGCGAACATCCTCGGGACAACGGCATTTGTTTTGAACCAGGTTCAGAATAAGAACCGGATTTTCGCGACACAAGGTGCGACAAGCGGCTGAAAAGCCGCGCCGGCCCACCATTCACCTCCCCAGCCGCTCCGCCACGACGATCACACGCAGAATCTTTGAAATGCGACATTGACGCCAATGTAGCACACGCTACAATCCTGAAATGTAGCGCTAGCTACAAACACGACGGCCACCGATCACCGGGGCCTGAAAAGCAGTCGGGACCGTCGCCAGTTACCACTTTGAATACTGCAGGGTTCGTCCACATGAATCAAGAATTGATTTGCCGATTGTCTTCAGGGCGACGGTCGCTTCGCTCGCGAGCATTTACGCTCATAGAATTGCTCGTGGTGATCGCCATTATTGCGATTCTGGTTTCGTTGCTGTTGCCTGCGGTTCAGCAGGCACGGGAGGCGGCGCGGCGGACGCAGTGCAGGAATAATCTGAAGCAGATAGGACTCGCGATTCACAATTACCACGACGTCCATCAGGTGCTTCCGCCCGCCTATCTGGGGAGCCCTGTGGTATCGGGGTCAGCGTTTGGCGTGAGTTACCCGGATGACAATCGCAATGGAGCATCAGGGCTGGGATGGGGCGTGATGATACTGCCGCAACTTGAACAGTCGTCGCTGTACCAGCAGTTTGATCCGACGCTTCCATTGTGGGTGCCTCAACATGTGTCTGCAATGAAAACCAAGCTGGCCATGTTTCTGTGTCCAAGTGCAGTCGGAGGCAGTGACGGATTTTCGCTGCGAAGATATACATCCGGCGATAACGAGCAACCTGGAAATCCGCAGCCGTATTCTCCTGGCATTTTTGTGGCGCACGCCCACTATGTCACCATGGCTGGAACGCAGGGACCATGGGGACGGCCAGCGGCATATTCGACGGACTTCTCCATTCCCGAGCCCATACCCAATGCCGGATCAGCGACAATTGACGGAGCTTTTTATCGCAACAGCAGGATCCGCATGGCGGACATTACGGACGGCACATCCAACACCGTTTTTCTGGGCGAGCACACATCAGCCCTGAGCGACAAAACATGGGTCGGTGTGGTGCCGTATTCTGTCACCTGCAAAAAAGTGAACGGGACGCTCACGGATGATTGCGACAGCGGCGGAGCCCTGGTTCAGGCCCACAGCGGGCCAGACCTGCACGACCATCCTCAGGTGATTATTCACCAGCCCAATCATCCTGCCCGGCATCCGGATCAGTTGGAAGCCGACCATGCGGGCGGATGCCACTGCCTGCTTGGTGACGGTTCGGTACGGTTTATTTCGCAGTACATGGATGGTTTCGTCTGGGCTGGCTTGTGTACTCGCGGCGGTGCCGAAGTCACGGGAGAATTCTGATGACATATCTCCGGGGTTTGCCGTCTGTCCTGCTGCTAAGTCTGTGGCTGTCAGTTTTGGGCTGCGGCGGGCCACCGGCATTGGAATCTGACGAAGCGATTTTGACCACAGATGCCCTGTACACAGCAATCACTTCACGCCGCACGGAACTGCTCGATGACTCCGAAGGACGACTGAAAAAACTCCGGGATGACGGCCAGCTGTCAGGCAAAGCCTTTGAAGCACTGGCCGACATCATCCAGCAGGCCCGCTCCGGCAACTGGCAGGATGCAGCCGAAGATCTCGACGGCTTCATCCGCCAACAGCCACCGCATGCGCACCGAGGCTGAGATGGTCGAAATCTGAGAAGCAGATTCAGTGGAGCATTTACCGGCACGCGGTCGTATGTTGAGAGTCACGCCGCATGCGGCATTCGGTTATTCAGCACCGAAGTCCAGATCTGCGAAGAAGTCCGCGACGGGGCTGGAGAATCCCGGCAGGACTTCGCCACCGTCGATGGTCGCTTCTTCATTCAGAATGCTAACCGCACTGGGCGACGTATAAACGGCGACGGAACGATCGACGCAGTCTACCATCCAGACAAGACGCGTGCCCGAATGAAAGTACTCGACCCGCTTCCGTGACATTTCGGCTTTCGTGTTTCCGGGGCTCAGCACTTCGACGACCAGATCCGGAGCGAATGGAGGGTACGCTTCTGCGGGAAATTTGCCGTCGGGTAGTTGCTCCCGGGATACAAAAGCGACGTCAGGAGCACGGACTGTGCTTGGCAGCAACCGAAACATTCCATCCGCCCCAGCCACGAAACCCAGTCGGCGGGGAGCCACAAAATTATGGAGAATTGCGAGTATCGTTGCCGCCACCACAGATGATTCAAATCCCACGGCTTTCTCCACAAGTGATTGATCGATCAACTCACAAAGCGGCTTGCGATGAGTATTGGATTCCATCAAATCGTCCACCGTAGCGGTCCCCGGTGACGGAAAAAGCCGCAGTCGGTCGGCTGAAATATGGCCCAATTCCTCAAGTCGTTCGGCCATCGTCGAACTGACTGCTGAGTTCACCATTGTTCGTCCCCGGTTTGATGGACACAAAAGGTATGATCAATGACGCACTATACCTCATGGATCCGCCGAATGGAAGAAGGCGTCTCGGTGACTACAACTCTTCGTCCGTCACGCAGCCTTCCGAAGCCGACTTCACGCAGCGGATGTATTTGGCCAGCGTACCGCGCGTCGCCTTGAACGGCGGAGCCACAAAAGCCGCCTTACGAGCGGCAAGTTCACTCGCTGACAGATCGACGTTGATTTCGTTCTTCTCTGCATCGACGACAATCCTGTCGCCATCCTTCAGCAGCGCGATCGGACCGCCGACCTGAGCTTCCGGAGTGATATGGCCCACGATGAATCCGTGCGAACCGCCACTGAAGCGACCGTCGGTCAGCAGTGCTACGTCCGTCCCAAGACCAGCACCCATGATCGCAGAAGTCGGCGTGAGCATTTCCGGCATCCCCGGTCCACCCTTTGGTCCTTCGTAACGAATGACGACCACATCGCCTTTCTTGATTTTTCCGTGTTCCAGACCGGTCAGCATCAGTTCTTCTGAATCAAAACAACGAGCCGTACCGCTGAACACCAGACCTTCTTTGCCGGTGATCTTGGCCACCGCACCGTCGGGAGACACGTTGCCACGCATGATGCGAATGTGCCCGCTCTCCTTGATCGGCGTTTCAATCGGATGCACAATTTGTTGACCGGGTTTCAGGCCGGGCAGATTCTTCAGATTCTGCTCCAGCGTTTTTCCAGTCACCGTCATGCAACTGCCGTCGAGAAAACCTTTTTCAAGGAGATACTTGAGCACAGCCGGAGTGCCGCCGATCATGTGCAGATCTTCCATCACGAACTTGCCGCTGGGCTTCAGATCCGAAATATACGGCACTCGCTCGCTGACTTTCTGGAAGTCATCAATCGTCAGCGGCACTTCCACAGCGCGAGCCATCGCGATCAGATGCAGGACGGCGTTGGTGGACCCGCCTGTCGCCATGATAATCACCATCGCATTTTCGAATGCCGCCCGCGTCATAATGTCACGAGGTTTGATGTCCATTTCCAGCAAGTGCCGAATCGCGGTCCCTGCCGTAAAGCACTCGTCGAGCTTTGCCGGATCTTCAGCAGGCGTAGATGAGCTGTACGGCAGACTCATCCCCATCGCTTCGATCGCCGACGCCATGGTGTTGGCCGTATACATGCCGCCGCAGGCACCAGCTCCGGGACAACTGCGACGCACTATGCTGGCTCGTTCTTCTTCCGTGATTTTCTTTCCGAGGTATTCACCGTAGGACTGGAACGCCGAAACGATATCGAGCTTTTCGCCCTTGAGCCCGCATCCCGGCTTGATCGTGCCGCCGTAGATCATCAGCGACGGACGATTCAGGCGTCCCATGGCGATGATGCAGCCCGGCATGTTCTTGTCGCAGCCCGGCAATGAGATATTTGCGTCGTACCATTGCGCCGACATGACCGTCTCAATCGAATCCGCAATCAGGTCGCGTGACTGCAGCGAATACGACATGCCGTCCGTGCCCATCGAAATGCCGTCGCTGACACCGATCGTATTGAATCGCATGCCAATCATGTTTTCAGCCTGGACGCCTTCATGGACTTTGGCCGCCAGGTCCATCAGGTGCATGTTGCACGGATTGCCCTCGAACCACATGCTGCTGATACCGATCTGCGCCTTATCCATGTCAGCCCGGTCCATGCCGGTGGCATACAGCATTGCCTGAGATGCCCCCTGAGAGGCAGGCTGAGTGATTCGACTGCTGAATTTATTGATTTGAGTCATGACAAACACACTTTGACAGGCAGGACGTGGATGAGAAATGAACAAACATTCCGTGAGATCACAAACGATAACAGTCCGCATCGAAACTGGCAAAGACGCCGCCACCAATTCCCGCCAAACGCCGTGTTTCCGATGGCGAAAGAAAGGTTCACATATCGATTCGCTTCGCCCGTTCTTCAATCAGCTCAAGACTGACGAATGCGCCTTCGCCGGCACCGGGGCACACTTCGCAGACTTTCTTCCAGGCAGTTTCGCTGGCAAGGTGCGAATTCCAGAACGGCCATGTGCGGCACTGGACGGGGCGCGCGGGATAGACGGTGCACTTGCGACTCTTCGAATCAAAAAATGTGCAGTCGCCGTTCGCAAACTCGGTCAGTGAAACTCGCCCGCGGGCAATTCGCGTATGAAACAATCGAATTTCCCCGATGGGTTTTCCGAGATATTCCGCGATCTCAAGGAGTTCTTCTTCGCTGGCCCACACCACTCCCGGCGGGCCTGTGCAGCAATCCCCGCACTGCGAACAGGTAAACTGGAGGCCGTCGCGATACCATGGACCGGTCTGGTCCGGTGGAGCCTGTTCCGGACTGGTCTGTTCCGCCCCGATCAGTTGAGGCGATTGTTCTTCGGACAAGATAAGATCCTTGTGGTTTGACTGCAATCGAAAAAGCAAAACAGGCCCTCTTGCAGGCTGGACATTCATGTCCGTCGCATGGCCATGAAACGCCATCGAGACAGAAGTTGTTCCGCTCACGAATTGTACGGCGATGGCACGCTGTTTGGTAAGATCTCGGACAAGAATGTTCAGGCTACATAAATCCCAATCAACGAACCCCGTCATCCGCTTTGCGACACGGACGAAGCATCGCGGCGCTTTGTGGTTCCGCCTTCATCGATCACTCGTGACGTAATCGATGATCCTTCGTGAATACTCAGCACAACGTCGCTGACTCTGGACGTCTGAGGAACATTCATGTGAACTTCCTGGACCGCACGCATCGAATGCGGTGCATGAATATAACCGCGAACAGATTTCTCCATCCATCCAGACACCACTTCCCGCGTCGTTTCCACGGCTGCCTGTCTGCCGGGCATTGCCAGAAGTGCGAAGAATCTCATACAGCCAGACGCGACAAACAGTGTCAGATACGCATCCATCCCGCGTCCCAGGGCATTCAATATCACTCCGCCGATGACGGTGCCCAGAACCATTGCAGCGGAATTGCCCAGGTTGTACAGCGTGAGTACAGCCACACGTCGCTCGCCAGGAATCTGCCGGAAGAATTGCAGCAGCATGGCGAGTTCATAACAGCCCCAGACAAGACCACTCACAATCTGAATCCCCGCCAGCCACCAGACGTTCTGCGAAAAGAACCACAAAGCGCTCACGGGAACGATCCCAATACTGCCAACCCACAACAAACGATCTGATCCAAATCGATTTGCAAACCGACCGGCCCAGGGAAGCGCCAGCATCTTGCCTATGAAACCCAGCGAGAGCAGACCCATGTACTCCATCCACGACAGCTTCAGAATTCTGAGCATATACGGAGTGAAGTACGGGCCGGACACATGCACGGCGGTTTGCACGACCATCAGGAACAACACCAATCGACCAGCCGATCCCGGATGTTTGAGAGCCTGCACGACCGCAGCGAATCGATCCTTCGCCGACACAATTTTTGGCAATTCTGTGGGATCAGTATCGTGCTTGCCATGCTCGTCGGTGACGTATGCATTCTGCCCGCGATCATCATGGAATCGATCACCGTCGTGGTCATGTCCCGATCCGTGCCAATTCGGCTGTTCGGTTTGTCGCGCCAGCATACCTGCGGACACATATCGACCGATTGCACCGATGCCAAACAACACAGCGAACACGGCGACGGTCATGTCATGCGCGACAGACCATCTCAGAAACAGTCCTCCCGAGATCAATCCCAGCAGGACACCAATATGGCACATCCGACTACGGCGCGCGAAAAATCCGCTGCGGATTTTCTGCGGAACGAGATACTCCACCCATGTGTTCCAGGCCGGTCCCGTGGAAAGCCCGGCCGCCCAATACAGCGTCGCAGGAATAAATATGGCCCATGCCGGAACGTGCGGCATCAGAGCCATCGTCATCAGCACCAACATGCTGCTGGCCTGAATGGAAGCAGTCATCACGACGAAGCGACGATAGGACTTCAGACGCTGCAACGCCATCGGGGCCAGCAGTTGCAGCACACTGCCCAGCAGGACTGGAACCGTTGCGATCAGTGCGGCGTTGACTTCTCCCAGACCGCGCGCGAGCACGAAGGCGGGCAGATACGTTTCTGCGATGCCGACCATGACGCTGAAGGAAAAACCGTCGGCGTTCATCGCCTTCAGATTGCGCCGCAGGATTTTTCCGCGCGGAACAGTTTGCACCTGCATGATCATCGGAGCACGACGCTCCGGTTTTCCGAAGCTGCCATAATTCAACGCGAAAACACGCGTCCTGTGACTTGGGAAAGGGGTCAGGAACCAATAGCCAAATGGCCCGAAGGGTGCTTCGCACTATTGGTTCCTGACCCCTTTTCCAAAGTCGGCGAACCGCATTCGTATCCGAAAAGCAGAAAGCGATCAATCACTTTCTTCTGACTTTTCGCACTCACGACCAACGCCGACCGGTTTTCCTCAAATCGACAATGTGTGATTGCCGGTAAACCTCGTACAGCAGCAGAAATTGCAGATTTGCCACCATCGTTTGACTCGCGAGTCGAGCGACTTCATGTAGGATGGACATTCATGTCCGTCGTATGGCCACGCTTTGCCGCTGAGGTTAAGATTGGCCTCAGTTGACGATGTTTGCCCGTGGAATGTTGTTTGTAAACGTCTCGGACAGGAATGTCCAAGCTACATAAGAATCCAGTCTCAATAAGGACCACCCTCATCCGCAGCGCCATTCCAGACGTCTTTCGCAATACTCCCGCCAGTTCTTCAGCTCGCACAGATGTGGAACGTGTGCCGTTTCGCGATGCGCTGAAGTACGGACAACTGAAGCTGGCCAGCCGGTATCTGCTGTCTCCGCTCGCGGGATTCACGACGTTGCCGTTTCGCAGAATTGTGCGACGCATCGGCGGAGTCGGCCTGGCGACCACAGACCTGGTGAATTCACGAGCACTCATCAGCCGTAACGAACGCACAATGGAGATGGTCGAAACGCATCCGGAAGATCGTCCGTTTGCCGTTCAGATTTTCGGCAGCGAACCGGAAATCATGGCCGATGCCGCCCGACTCCTGGTCGAACTGGGCGTCGATACAATTGATATCAATATGGGTTGCCCGGTCAATCGGATCGCCGGAGCCGGGGCTGGTGCCGGAATGATGTGCAACATCGACGGAACCCTCAAGCTGGTGCAGACCGTTGTCGAAGCGGTTTCGATCCCGATCAGCGTCAAGATGCGACTCGGCTGGGACAGCCACAACCTCTCAGCACCATTCTTTGCCCGTCAGTTTGAACAAGTGGGCGTGGCGGCCGTGGCCATTCATGGTCGCACGCGCGAGCAGGGTTTTGGAGGCACGGTTTCATTGCCCGGAATTCGTGCGGTCGTCGAAGCAGTCGAGAAAATTCCGATCATCGGGAACGGCGATATTCGCAACGTGGCAGATGCCGCTCGAATGCTGAAAGAAACCGGGTGCCATGGGGTGTCCATCGGTCGTGCCGCACTGGCGAATCCGTGGATCTTCCGGCAACTGGTCGAATGGGAACAGACGGGCAGTTATGCTCCTGCAGGAACATTTGACGAACGTTTGCAGCTCATGCTTCAGCAATACACGTGTCTGGAAGAACGCTACGGCAGCGTACGTGCGATCATCCGGTTTCGCAAAATGGCGCACTGGTATCTGAAAGGGATGCGAATCCTGAAACGCCTGCGCGGAGATTTCCAAAACGTCAGCACGAAAGACGAAATGAATATCGCAATCGCTGAAATCCAACGGTCCGGCCCCATCGACGGCAACCGCACCGGCGTTCTCACCGACGTAGCAATTCCCGTCCCCAGCGGCCCGGTGGATAAGTGGTGAGGGCTTGGAAAACAACGGCCCGCCAACAGGCTAAGATCGCCCAACTTGCCAGTCAATTTCCCGCAATTATCTAGCGTTCCGACCAAATACTGACTGTTTTACATACCCATTCCTGGCCTCGTAGTAGTGGGCCGTTGATTTTTTTACCGCAAAATCTTTCTACCGTATTCGCTCATCTCCGCAGCCTTCACCGGCAAGATCGACGTGCGAGGATTTGTGGGTAAAAAGATTTCACGGTAAAAAGATTCTTCAGCCGTCATCCCTCTCAACTTGACAGTCAATTTCCTGCAATTATCTAGCGTTCCGACCAAATACTGACCGATTTACATACCCATTCCTAGCCCCGTAGCGGGCCGTTGTTGAAAAAGGCAACCCCAGGATCAAGCGTTGACAATGCACTATCGCGAGCCGAGCGATTTTTGCTGACACAGAAACTCCAGCAGGTTGGCGATGTCTGCATCGCTCAGGTCGTTGAGCTGTTTCTCCGGCATCAGCGAGATGGCCTGGGGCTGTAGCTCTTCAACGTCTGTCGCGTTCAGGATCGTGTCTTCCGCTTCGGCATTTCGAATCACTAGTTTCTGCTCATCGCGGCTGATCACCAGTTAGGAATGCACCTTATCATCCTTTGTCTGAGCGATCCATGTCGCGAATTCTGGATCGATTTTCTTCGACGGTTTATCCCGGCACTCCCTGCCACCTTTCAATTTTTTCTTTGATTTTTCGCCCCCCTTTGAATTCTTTTGTCCACTTGTTGACAGGAAGTAACGTAGGCCATTAGAATATCACGTTGAGGTTTTCGCATCCAGTTACGGAAGGGCGGAACAACTGGTCCAGTGTATTCTTCACCTTCATATGCTGAGGATGTCTTAACGAACAGGAAACGATGGTTACTGGTGGTTTTTTTTGTTGGATGCGGTGCTGCGGTGCCAACGATGACAGTTACGGTTCCAGCACATACGATGTACAGTACCACCAATGGACAGGGGCTGGTAACAATCGGTGGTACTGAGCACAGTGCAACATTTGCACACGGCCTTCAAGACCATGCAACGGGTTTTTACCCCTACGTAGTCACTGCGTTTGACGTGCCTGACGTACCCAGCGGCACATACACCGGAACCGTGTCGATATTGGTCATCGGGGGCTCTGCCCAGCCGACCGAAATGGAGTTGCTCGGCAGTTGCACAGTGGTGGTTGACGCAGTAAATCATACGTCTACTTGCGACTGGTTTGACGGTACGCTCCCACCAGGCGGCGGTGGTGATCCAGGTGGTCCATAATTATGGATATCATTCGGGCAAACTACGGAGCTAGAGTTGAAGGGGGTCAGCCTCGCGGGTTCACGGTCCTGGAAGTCCTTGTGTGCATCGCAGTCATCGGCGTATTGCTGAGTTTGGTGCTGCCTGCGGTGCAGAATGCTCGCGAGTCTGCACGTTCCGCAGACTGTAAAAATCGGCTGCGACAGATAGGACTTGCGTCTCACAATTTCCACGACGCTCATCGTGAGTTCCCCCAGCAGTCGTATTACTATCTGGGTCTGATGCCTTATCTCGACCTGCAGAATCTGCATGATCGGATACAAGCATATCGTGCCAACCCGATGGGCATCAATCCTTTTGACGAATTCGGAACTGCGCCGGTGTTTGCGTGTCCTTCGGCTGATGTGAATCCTGCTAAACTGGAAGTGAGTTACCTCCGGAGTATGGGTACCAGACTGGATCCGTTCCTTCGGGAGGTTGGCTCCAACGGCACGCTGTTCACTGATTTTAAGTTCCAAAAGCCAATTCGTATTTCGCACGTCACGGACGGCACATCCAATACGGCCTTCTGGTCTGAGATTTTGTCCTGGCAGAAAGTA
>Ga0105049_10005721_pt1 | contig 14477 bp, 9 predicted proteins | sample MAT06_FD_78087 | JGI IMG/M metagenome (GOLD analysis project Ga0105049, IMG submission 78087) | Freshwater microbial communities from Lake Fryxell liftoff mats and glacier meltwater in Antarctica - MAT-06 | ecosystem: Environmental > Aquatic > Freshwater > Ice > Liftoff microbial mat | place...
GCGACGTCGGCGACGAGGTGGTGCACGGTCGCGTACGTCTCGAGACGCGGGAACGCTTCGACGCGCACGCCACCGGGACGCGCGCACGCGCCCAGATCGTTGCGCTCGAGGTCGACGATCATCGCCAGCTCGGCCAAGTCCTTGGCGCTCGCGAGGAGTCGCGCCGCGTTCGCCGCGTCGGTCTCCGGGTCGGCGCCGCGCGGCGCGGTGCCTTTGATCGGGCGCGTGCGCGCGGTGGTGCCGTCGAACTCGAGCAACAGCTCGGGCGAAGCGGACAACAACGCACCGCGCGTACCCGGCGCGCCGCCCGTGCTCGTCGACGGATCCCACGCGAGCCAGCCCATGTACGGCGCGGGGTTCACGCGCCGCAAGCGCAGGTAGAGCTCGCGCGGATCGCCGGTCAGGCCGCATTCGAGCCTGTGCGCCAGGTTCGCCTGGTAGAGGTCGCCGGCCGCGATGCGCTGGCGCAAGTCCTCGATGCGCGCGCGGTGTACGCCCGGCGCACTCGCGCGTCGAACCGGCCCGTCCGCGCGCGCGGGCGCGAGGATCGGCGCGGGGCCGCGCAAACTCGCGTCGAGTTCCGCGCGCCGGGTCGCGAGGTCCGCGCGTCCGTCGCCCGGATCTTCGCCCAGCACGAGCCACGCGCGCCGCTCGCGCTCGTCGAGCACGACGAAGTCGACGTACAGCCCGCCGGCGACGAGCGGGCTCCCCCACGGCTCGCGCGACACGCGCACCGCGCTCTCGCCGACGACGCCTAGGTCGTACGCCAAAGCGCCCAGGAATCCGCCGTGGAACGGACCGGGCACGTCGTCCGCCGCGATCGGCCGGAGTTCCTCGGCGTAGGCGCGCAGGTCCGCGATTCCGCGCGGCAGTTCCAGCCCTCCCAGCGGATCGAATGCGATCAAGCTGTAGCGCCGTGGATTCCCACCCGCGCTGTCGAGCGCGATGCAACCGCTCCGATGGCTGAGCCGCGTGTAGAGATCCTCGAACAGGGACGAGCTGCCGCTCTCGGCGACGATCTCGGTGACCCGCGGCTGGAAACGCATCACGCGGGCGGAGCGGTCTTCGGCTGCGCGACGCGCGGGAAGCTCGCTCCGAAACGGCGGTGGTAGCTCAGCGCGAGGAACGTCGAGAAGAGGAGCAGCACCGCGCCCATCACGAACGGACTCGTCGGACCGAAGTTCGCGAAGGCGAAACCGGCCGCGGCCGGCCCGAGCATGCGCGCCAGGCTCGAGACGGACTGATTCAAACCCAAGTACGAACCCTGCTCGTCCGCCGGCGCGGCGCGCGAAAGCAGCGACGAGAGCGACGGGTTGTTCAGACCGAAGCCGATCGGCAGCACGAGGCACGCGGCGACGACGAAGCCCCAGCTCGGTGCGAGCGCGAGGCCGACGAGCCCGAGTCCCAGGATCGCCGGGCCCGCGATGGCGAGCTTCGTTTCGCCGTAGCGCGGCACGAGCCGTCGGATCAGGCCGCCCTGGATGATCGCCGACACGATGCCGATGCCGGCCAGGTAGCGACCGGTGATCGGCGCGGCGCGCAGGATCTCGTCGACGCTCGCGATCTCGACCGGTTGCGTCAACCCGAAGACCTCGGGGAAGCGCGCCAACCCGAAGACCGTGAACATCGACTCGAAGCTCGAGAACGCGGCCACGAACGTGAAGCCCAGGACGAATACGATGCCCAGGCGCGGCTCGGACGCAGCTCGACGCACTTGGTCGAATCCGAACACGCGCGTCACCGCTCCCTTAGCGCGCGGCGGTTCGCGCAGGGTGATCCACCCGAAGATCGCCGCCGCCAGCGAGAGGCCGGCCGCGAACCAACCCGGCGCGGACGCCGAGAGCTGCGTGAGCTCGCCGCCGAACAGCGGTCCGAGGCAGAAGCCCAGGCCGAACGCGGCGCCGATGAGCCCCATGCCCTTGGCGCGGTTCTCCGGGGTCGTGATGTCGGCGATGAAGGCTTGCGCGGTCGAGACGTTCGCGCCGAAGAACCCGGCCAGGAGTCGCGACGCGAACAAGAGCGGCAGCGAGTCCGACAGCGCGAAAAGCACGTACGCGCCGGCTGTGCCGACGAGTCCGCCGACGAGGACCGGCTTGCGCCCGATGCGGTCGGACAGGCGTCCCCAGAACGGCGCGAAGACGAACTGCATGGCCGAGAAACTGGCCATCAGGAGCCCGATCACCTCCGGCCCGGCGCGGTACATCTCCGAGTACACGGGCAGGAGCGGGATGACGATCCCGAAGCCCAGAAGGTCGATGAAGACCGTCAGGAAGACGAACAGGAGCGGGGAACGCGGCTGTGGGGCCGCAGTTGCGTTGCCGGGACGGTCCATCGGGCGGCGAAGATAGCAACCCTTCAAGCCCGAGCCCCCGACTGCCGAAGGTTCGCTCCATGAGCACCACCACGACCTTGAGCGTTCTGGCGACCGCCTGCCTCGGCCTGGCGACGTTCCAGGGAGGCGCCGCGAACGATGCCGAGGCACGGATCGACGCACTGGCGAAGAACGTGGCCGCGCTGGAGCGGGTGGTCGAGGCGCAGCAGAAGGACGCGGCCGACGCGAAGCTCCTGGCCGAAAAGGGCGCGAAGTACGCCGCCGAGCAAGCCAAGGCCGCGAGCGCGATGCTCGCGACCCTGGACGCCTCCGAGAAGGCCGGCTTCACGTTCGGCATCAACCCCGAGTCACGGGTCCTGCTGCTCACGGGTTGGCGCGCCGCGCTCGATGCCGCGCAACGCGACGTGCCGGTCTTGCCGCCGCCGGTTCCGGTACCCACGACGGTCAAGTCGACTTCCGGGACGCGCTGAACGCGGAGGCTTCGCAGCGCGCAGGCCGCGTGCCACCATGCGGCCATGCTCGCCGCCACACTCTTCGCATTCGCTGCGCTGGCCCCCGCGTCCCTCGAGGAATCGCTTCCGAAGGCGCCCGATGCGCGCGCCGTGCTCGACGCGCTGAAGCGCGCGAACGTGCTGCTCGTCGATGCACAGGAGGCGTTCGCGCCCAAGCCGGCGAAATCGAAGAACGGCGATACGATCGCGCCGACGAAGAAGTCCGCCCTGCCGCGCGAATGGCCGTACGAAGGTGTCTACCGCGTCGGGGGCGACATCCCGATCGGCTATCGCATCGGCGGCACCGCGATCGTCGCGACCGCCTTGATCGAAGCCGCCGGCGGCGAGCCCGAAGGCGCGGCGCGCCAATCGATCGAAGGCGGGCTCGATTTCGTGCTCGAGGCGCTCGACGATCCGCGCATGAGCCCGGAGTTCGTCAAGGGCTACGACGTGCGCGGCTGGGGCCACGCGTATGCGCTCGGATTCCTGCTGCGATTGCGCGCCGCGAACCTCGTCCCGAAGAAGCGCGTGGCGGACGTCGAGGCCGCGGTGGACATGCTCGTCGCCCGCCTGCAGGTGACCGAGATCGGTGCGCGCGGCGGCTGGAACTACTCGCGTCCAGCGGGCGACGATTCGGACGCATCGACGTTCATGACCGCGTCGACGCTGCTCTTCCTGTTCGAGGCGCGTCAGCAGGGCGAGACGGTGGACGAGGCGGTCGTGGAGCGCGCGCTGAAGACGCTCGAGGACGCGCGCATCGCGACGAGCGCTTTCCAGTACGGGTCCAAGAAGAGCGCGCAGACGGGTCGCGGCGGCGAGGAGGTGCCCGGGTCGATCGGCCGCATGGCGGTCTGCGAGATCGCGCTCCACCTCGCCGAGCGCGGCAGCGTCGAACGCATTCGCGGCTCGATCGAGGCGTTTTTCGAGCACTGGCAACACCTCGAAGACCGTCGCGCGCAGAACGGCACGCACGTCCCGCCCTACCAGGTCGCGCCGTACTACTTTTTCTACGCGCACCGCCACGTCGCGCAGGCGATCGAGTTCCTGCCCGAGGCCGAGCGTCCGGCGCTGCGCGAGAAGCTCTACGCGCTCCTGTGGCAGGTGCGCGAGAAGAGCGGCGGCTGGAACGACCGCGTATTTCCGCGCAGCGAATCGTTCGGCACGGCGATGACCGTGATGGCCTTGCGCGAGCCCTCGATGCCACGGCCGGCCGGCTGGCGCGCGCAAGTCCGGTCGGGACGGTGAGCGCCAGGGAGGCGCGGGCGGCCCGACTTGGGCTGCGTACATCCGGCCCACCCCACTAGACTGCAGGCATGATCCTCGCCCTGATCGCGACCGCGTCCTGCTTCGCCCCGGCCGACTCGTGGAGGACGGATCGCGTCTGGTACGACGGCCTCGCCGAGAAGTGCACCTACGAGGCCACGCGCACGATCTACGGCGCCGAGCGACGCTACGAAGCGTACGCGTACACGAACAAGGAGCGCGTGGATCCGCGCACGGGCGTCAAGACGGACGCCGAGGACGGCCTCGAGGTCTTCAAGCACCACTGGTCCGAGCGCGTGCCGACGGAGCGCTACGACTACGACTTCTCGACGATGACGTACGCGCGCGCGACGGACCTCGCGGTATGGAAGCTCACCGCGTCGACGCAGGAGGACTGCGGCGCGAGCTTCAAGGAAGTCTGGCGCGACGGGTCCGACCTGCGCTGGTTCGAATCGGTGTACTTCCCCGGCGCCGGTCGGCGCGACGGGAAGCTCGGCGGGGACACGGTGCTGTTCGATGGGCTCACGCTGACGCTGCGCGGCTTCGACTTCGAGAACCGGAAGGACCTCGACCTGTCGCTGCTCCCGATGCAGAAGGACACGCGCGCGGTGTCGTTCGAGCGCGAGCGCCGCACGGTGCGCTACGTGGGCACGAGCGAACTCGATCTGCCCGTGGGCCGGGTGCGCGCGCACGAGCTCGCCCTCTTGAAGCCCGACGCCTCGGTCGAAGCGCGCTATTGGTTCGCGGCCGACGAGTCGGCGCCGTGGGCGCACGCGCTCGTGCGGTTCGAAGGGCCGCAGGGCATCACGTACCGGCTCGCGAAGCACGAGCGGCTGGCGTACTGGAAGCGATGAGCCGGCGGCGCGCGGTCGAGAGCACGGCGGCGAGTGCTACCGCGTCGGAGCACGCTCCCGCGACCGAACTGCACGCGGCCGCGGACCGATTCCTGATCGAGCTCGCCGCCGCGCGCGGGGCATCCGAGCACACGCTGCGCGCGTACCGCGGCGACTTGCAGAGCTTCCTCGAAGCGTGCGCGACATACGCCGTGAAGTCCCCGCGCGAAGTCTCGCCGCGCATTTTGCGCGCCTGGCTCGCGGACCTCTCCGAAAAGGGCCTCGCGCGCGCTTCGATCCAGCGTCGGCTGTCGGGTGTGCGTTCGTTCTTGAAGCACCTGTTGAAGAACGGCGCGATCGACGTGTCCCCCGCTTCCGGACTGCGCCAGCGGCGCGCGGCGCGCGATCTGCCCGGTGCGCTCGCGTTGACGGAGGTCGAGGCGCTGCTCGATTCGACCGACGCATCGACACACGCCGGACGTCGCGATCGCGCGCTGCTCGAACTGCTCTATTCGGCCGGCACGCGCGCCTCGGAGACGGTCGGGCTCGACGTGGGCGACATGGATCTCGCGCGCGGCGTCGCGCGCGTGCGCGGCAAGGGGCGCAAAGAACGGCTCGCCGCGCTGGGTCGCCACGCCGTGCGCGCGATCCAGACCTACCTCGCGGACCCCGAACGTCCGCGGGCGCAGGGCACGAGCGCCGTGCACGCCGTGTTCCTCGGACCCAGCGGCAAACGGCTCACGACGCGCACGCTGCAGCGCATCGTGACACGCGCCGTTCTGCGCGCGGGCATCCACCGGCCGGCGACACCGCACACGCTGCGGCACAGCTTCGCGACGCACTTGCTCGACCGTGGCGCGGACTTGCGCTCCGTGCAGGGATTGCTCGGCCACGCGCACTTGACGACGACGCAGATCTACACGCACGTGTCGATCGAGCGGCTGCGCGAGGTGTACGAGCGGGCGCACCCGCGCTCAGGCAAGAGCGACTAGTGGGCTGTAACGGCTGATCCGGTAGCGGGATTCGTCCTCATTCGTTGTCGGGCAAGAAGCGAGGACGATTGCGTATCCGAATCGATACGCCGGGGAGGAGCGACGCCGCCCGGCGGCGAAGGAGGGCGGAGCCTGCTAGCGAATCAGCCGTTACAGTCCATTCGTGGTGAGCCGGAGTACGCAGCTCAAGTCGGGCTGACTGCGAAGTCCTGCCAGCAGCCCGTTGAACAAGTCGGGTCGCCTGACGTCACGTGCCTGAGCGATGCGAGGACGCCGACGGAGCGACGGCGGTGGCGGCCTTCCTGGTCGCTCTGCACGGCGCGACCAGGTCGACGAAACAGCGCGACGGCACGTGGCGTCAGGCGACCCGACTTGTTCAACGGGCTGCTAGGCGCGCTGACGACGCGGGTTCTCTGCATCCCTCGGAAGAGGCGCACCGAGCCAGGGAGGCCAGGAGCGGACCGACTTGTTCAACGGGCTGCTAGCGCTTGCGGTTCTGCCAGGCCTGCACGGCCTTGCGACGCTCGGTGCGCGGAGCCTGGACGTCGTACTCGAGCTCGAGCCCGTACCGATCGCGCAGCGCCTGCGCGGCCGTGGCGCGCGCGGCTTCGTCCTCGGACAGGAGATAGCCGACGAGATCGTTCTCGGCGCGCGCGTCGCCCAGCGCGAAACGCGTGCTCGCCGATTGCGCCAGCAGAGCTTCGGAGGAGCCCGCGCCCGCCGGCCAGCGGCCCGACCGCGCCAGCGATGCGAGACGCGTGTCGTACCTCTGCACGGCCGGGAGCGCCGTTTCGTCGCCGATCTTCGCCAGCGCCTGGTTCGCCCACGCGGCGACCGCGACGACCGGATCGCGCAGCGCGCTCATCAGCGCGGGAACGGCGTCTGGGTGACGGAGTTCGCCCAGCACTTCGCAGATCTTGGCGCGCTTCTCCGAGAACCCTGGCGGATACTTCAGCCCGATCATCGCGAGCCCCGGCACCGCCATCGGTCCGATGTCGAGGAGCCGCTCGCGCAGCGCGACGTCGTCGCCCTCGAGCACGGAGCCGTCGGAGCCGCCGAACTGCTCGGTGATCTTCTTCACCTCCGCGCGCGTTTCCGGATCGACCTTCAACGGATGACGCAGCGCCGACGCGCCACCGGCCTTCGCCCACCAGCCCTGGTACTGCGCGATCGCCTCGAGGCGCTCCTCGCGCGGAGCCAGCGGCTCGTAGCCGAAGTGACGCCCGGTGACGCCGAAGAGAGCCTCGAAGTAGCTCTCGCGCACGAGGTCGTCGTCGAGGTCGAGACCCGCGATGAGCAGAGGGATCCCGGTCGGGTCGTCGAGCTTCGCCAGCACTTCGGCGATGTCGCGGCGCGTCTCGGGCCACTCGAAGCGCGTCAGCGCGACGACGAGGTCCGGCACGGCGTCCCGCGCCCCGAGTTGCGCCAGTGAACGCGCCGCGGCGCGCACCACGTCGGGATCGCGGTCCTCGCGCGCGAGATGGCGCAGATCACCCACGGCCGCGGCGATCTTCAGCTCACCGATCGCCGCCGCCGCGTGCGAACGGTCCAGCGCGTTCGGACGCGCGAGTGACTTCACGAGCGCCGGCGCCGCCGCGTCGCTCGCGATGCCGAGCCGCGCGAGCATCTCGGTCGCGTGCAGGCGCACGTACAAATCCGGGTCGTCGAGCGCCGCGAGGACGGCCGCCTGCGACGGCGCGCCGATCGCCTGGAGCACGCCCATCGCCTGGTTCCACGTCTTGTTGTCCCACGAGCCCATCGCGCGGACGAGCGCGGGGATCGCGGGCGCCCCGATCGCGACGAGCTTCTTGCGCGCCTCGACGTTGGCCTGCGGTACGGGGAACTGAAACAGCCCGATCAGCTGTTCGACGTCCTGCGCGCTCGATCCGCTGGGGATCTCGACCTCGACCTTGCCGATCGGAGGGTGCGCGTAGTCCACGAGGTTCGCGGCGCCGGCCGCCTCGGGCGAAATGTTCTCCGGCGTCACGATCGCGATTTCGGGCTCCGACTCCACCGACTTCGTCGAGGGCGTGAGGCCGCTGAAAACGAGCGTGTGTGCCTCGAGTTGCCGCGCGAGGTCTGGGTGATGGTCCTCGATCGGGTAGTAGAGCTTGTAGTGGAGCTCGCACCTGACCGTGCCGTCGGCGACGCCGATCGGGATGCGGTGCTCGCGGAATTCGCCCGACGGGATCTGCGTGTTCACCGGCAGGGTCAGGCCGTACGGACGCTTGTAAGGATCGCGGAAGGTCATGCGCGATCGCGCGACCTCGTTCCCGTCGGCGTCTTGCACGACCACGACCGATTCCACGGCGCGCTGCTTCAGCTCGGTCGGGAAGTTGTGGCCCGCGCCCTTGTTCTCGATGCGTACGACGACCTCGTTGCCGTCGATCTTCGCGTCGTAGGCGTACGCGCGGCGCAGCTGCGACTCGCTGCGCGAGGCCGGGAACGCGTGGCTGTGCACGATCTTCACGGGACCCCCGACCGCGACCTCGCGCTCGACGCGCGGCATGTGGCAGTCGATGCACAGGTTGTCGGCGGCCTTGCCCTTCGGTGCTGTCTCCCACTGGTACGGCGTGCCGTGATTGCGGTGGCACGACGCGCAGGACTCGACGCTCCCGACGCGCGGATCGAACGCGGTCGTGCACTCCGCGCCGCCGGTGAAGCGGCTGTAGTCCTGGCCCTCCTTCCAGTGGCAGGTCATGCACGTGTTGCCCTCTTCGAGGTTGTGGTGGCGACGAATCGGGTTCTGTCCGATGCCGGTCTCGAACACCGGGCGCGGCGTGTGGCAGATGATGCAGTCGGCCTGGCTGAAGCGACCGGTGCCGAGGCGCACTTCCTCGTCGGTGAACGCCCGGCCGTGCGTGTTCTGCTCGTGTTCGGCGTAGGCGGCCGGGTGACAAGCGGCGCAATAGCTGCTCTTCATCACCGCCTGCTCGTGCGCGATCGAGCCCAGCACCGCGCTCGAGAGCATCGGGGCGTGGGCCGCCTCGGCGGAGACCGTCTCGGCGCGCGCGGCGGGCGGCGCCTCCGACTGGCATCCGGGCAACGCGCACAGAGCGAGCAGGAGTGCGCACAGGACGAGGGTGAGAACCTGGAGCGTCTTCATGTCGTGGTCGGCGGCCGCGGACTTGGAGAGGAGCGCGCAGCTTAGTTCCGCACCGCGCTGGGGTCACCTGCGCGCGCGGTTCAGCCGGTCTGGCGCAGCACGAGATCGCGCGCGCGGATGGCCGCGTCGGACGCATCCTCGCTCGCGAGCAGCACGCACAGCTCGGTCAGCACGCGCCGCCGATTCGCGACATCCGCGAGAAGCGCGGTGTTCAGGCTCGAGGAGGAGCGCAGCTCGCGGTACGCGTCCTGGTGGCGCGCGATCCACGCATCGAATGCCCGCTCGTCGAAGTCGGGCCGCAGGACGAGCGCGAGCGCGACGCGCGCGAGCACGCCCTCTTCTCCAGATCGCCAGACCGTATCCGGCGACGCGCAGTGCGCGTCGATGGCCGCATAGAGCTCCGCTTGCTGTGCGACGCGCAGTGCCGTTCCACGCGCCAGGAACTCGAGCGCCCACGCTGCGCGGATGGACGCGTCGCTTCGATCCGCGCGCTCGTCGAGTGTGCCCGCAGGCGACATGGTCGCAGTGCGCGCAGGCGTCACTTCGTCCGCCGCGACGGGCTGCGGGAGCGCGGCGCGCTGCGAGTCGACCAGCGGGCCACCCTCCCACTTCGGCAGGTTCTCAGGTGCCGGGGTCGTCCCGTTCACTACGTTCGACCACTACGCGTGATGCAGTCCTGCGTCGCTCGGACCGCCCGGCGACTCGCACGCCGCGCAGGCGAGGAGGACGGAGAGCCACGCGATGCGCCGCATCACGGAGTCTTCCCGAACGCGAGGTTGCGCGAATGCTCCGTCACGTCCCAGGGCGCCTTGCCGCCGCCGAGGTGCTCGTGGAAGAACGCCAAGTGCTCGTTGTAGTAGACCGCCATCTCGTGCCAGGCCGGCCAGTGCCCCGCGTCGGGGAACACGACCAGCCGCGACGGCACGCCCATCTTCTGCAGCGCGGTGTAGTACGCCAGGCTCTGCGTGTACGGACAGCGATAGTCGAGCTCGCCTGTGATGACGAGCGCGGGCGTCTTGAACTCCGCGACGAAGTTGCACGGCGACCAGCGTTCGTAGTCCTCCGACGTCCACGGCGTCCCGCGCATGTCGTGCTCGGGGAACCACAGCTCCTCGGTCGCGCCGTAGAAAGCGCGCAGGTCGAAGAGGCCCATCATCGCCGCGTTCGCCGCGAAGCGATCGGTCTGCCCTTCGATCCACATCGACATGTATCCGCCGAAGGACCAGCCCATGAGCCCCATGCGCGACGAGTCGACGTACTCGAGCATCGCGAGCGCGTCGGTCACGCGCATCAGGTCGCGGTAAACTCGTCCGCCCCAGTCGCCGCGGATCGCGTCGCAGTACTCCTGCCCGTAGCCTGTCGAGCCGGTGGGATTGCAGAACGCGACCACGTATCCCTTCCCCGGATAGACCTGCCAGTCGCCGCGGAACGAATCGGTCCACTGCGATTGCGGCCCGCCGTGCACGTTCAGGATCAGCGGGTACTTCTGCTTCGGATCGAACCCGTGCGGCGTGACGAGGAAGCCGTGGATCTCGTATCCGTCCTCGCCCGCGACGCGAAACTCGGTCGCGGGACGTACGTCGACCTCGGCGTTCACCGCGCGATTCAGTTCGGTCAGCGCGCGCGGGGCGGACGCGCGCGCGTCGAACGCGAAGATCTCCGGCGGCGCTTCGATGCGCCGTGCCATGAACACGATGCCGCCGTCGGGCGCGAGCTCGAAGCCGCCGATCGCTCCGTGACGCAGGACCTCGCGCGGCGTGCCGCCGTCGATGCCGATTTCGAAAAGCGGCGTGCGCCCTTCGCGCTCGGCCTGGAAAACGAGGCTCCGCGAATCCGCGCTCCAGCGGAAGTCGTCGACCATGTCGTCGAAGTTCGCGTGGTCCGTCAGATGACGCACGGCGCCCGTGGCGCGCTCGTAGAGCGTCAAGCGCCGCAGGTCCGACTCGTACCCGGGCGTGGCCTGGCTCGCGTAGGCGATCCAGCGGCCGTCGGGCGAAAACAGCGGCGCACCGTCCCAACCGTCGTTGGCGGGCGTGAGACAGCGCGGTTCGCCGCCCGTGAGCGGGACAGCCCACAGGTCGGCGTTCGTCGACTCCGCCTGTTTCGCGTCGCGGTTCTGCACGAAGCACAGCTCGCTGGAATCGGGCGCGAACGCGTAGCCGCGCCCCCCGCCGACCTGGAACGTCGGCGCGTCGAAGTCCATCGGCGTCAGCGCGCGCACCACTGCGCCGCTGTGCGCGTCGACGAGCACGACGCACGCGCGCTTGCCTTGCGGCCACGAGGTCCAGTGCCGGTACAGGAGTTCGTCGCCCGTGCGCACCTTGGTCTTGCCACCCTCGAGGCCCGTTCGAATGCGCTCGTGACAGTCGACGTCGAGGCCGCACTCGGGCCACAGCTCCGTGCTCGCCGCGATCCACTTGCCGTCGGGCGACAGCACCGGATCGGAGAGCCCCGGCTCGAAGTTCGTCATCTGGCGCGCGTCGCCACCGGCGATCGGCAGCATCCAGATCTGCGCGGACCCGCTGCGGTTCGAGGAGAACACGATCGACTTCCCATCGGGCGTGAAGACAGGACCCGTGTCGTCTTTGCGCAACGACGTCAACGCGCGCGCGCTCGAACCATCGCGACCGACGCTCCAGATGTTCGACCAGCTCGCGCCGGCCGCGAGGTCCGTCCGGCGTACGGCGAACACCACGCGTGAGCCGTCGGGCGAGAGCGCCGGCCTGCTCGGTGCCGCGACGCGGTACAGGTCCGCGATCTCGAACGCACGGCGCGCATCGGGGGGCGTCGCGCGCGGCGCCGGAGCCTCGGTGAAGCCACTCGCGCTCGGCGCGACCGGCGACTCCTGTGTCGTCGAGCAGGCGGCGAGTGCGAGGAAGGCGAGGAAAGGGGTCGGCCACGCGCGGGGGAGCAACATCCGCGAAGCGTACCGGCGCCCTGCTGCGCGGCGGAAGTCGCTCGCGGCGCGAAAAGTACGCCGACGGGCGGCGCGAGCACGCGAGCGTCGTTCCGTCGCGCGCGCAAAAAATCAGGGACCGGCGCCCGCGGTGCCGGGGCGGAACCACGCGCGTTGCAGGAACGACTGCTTCAGGAAGTCCGCGTCGCTCTCGAGCCAGGGTTCGGGCCGGTAATCGCGCCCGAGGACTTCGATGTCGCCCGATTTCCCGACGACGACGTGACGTTCTCCGGGCCGGACGGCCGCGTACGTGCTGTACGTCGCGAGCGTGAGGACACCGCGATCGGTCGTGTCGAACAGATTGCGTCCGACACAGTAGTCCTCGGGCGGATTGCGGCACCCGAGCACGTCGGTGAGCAGCGTCGTCGCCACGTCGAAGTGCGTCGTCTGATGCGTGCGCTCCCCGGGCGCGAGCCCGGCGCGACGCACGAAGAACGGCACGTGCGACTGGAACCGCGCGAAGTTCGAGTTGTGCCCCCAGTAAGCCAGGCCGAGATCGTTGAACTCCTGCCCGTGGTCACCCGTCACGACGACGTACGTCTCGTCGAGCTCGCCCTCGGCGCGCAGCGCGTCGATCGCGCGTCCGGCTTGCGCGTCCGACCAGCGCACGGAGTTCAAGTAGAGGTTCTTGAACGGCACCGGATCCGTGTCGGCGTCGAGCGCGAGGTAGTCGACCTGCGACCAGGCGGGCTCGAACTCGCGCGGAAAATCGGGCGGGATGTCGTACGCGTGCGGCGCGTCGTAGAAGAGGATCGTGAAGAAGGGCCGCGTGTCGTCGCGCTTCGCCAGCCAGGTCAGGAAGTCGTCGGTCAAGTCGCGGTCGCACTCCGCCGGCCCCTTCCCGTCCGACACGCGCCGCAATCCGTCGACTCCGCTGAAGATGGTCTCGTCGAACTCGGGGCTGTAGATCGGCGCGCTGCGGAACAGCGCGATCTCGTAGCCCTTCCTGGCGAACTCCTCGACGAGCACGCACGCGCGCCGCTCCGCGAGGACGTCGTGCCAGTAGGTGCCGGGCATCCCGTAGAACAGCGAGAACATGCCGACGCGCGTCGCGTTACCGCCGCTGTGGTGGTCGGTGAAGCGCACCGACTCCTCCGCCAGCGCCGCGAGATTCGGCGTCGCGCGCGGAGTGAGCGCATCGGCGCGCCACGAGTCGACGATGACGAAGCACACGTTCTCGCGCCTATCCGGCGCCTGGAACACGAGCGGCTCGCGCGGATAGCGCAGACCCGATGGCGTCTGACCCGGCACGAAGGGCGAGCGCGCGACCTCGACCCCCAGTCGGCGCAACACGCGCTTCGCCGTGATGGGCTTGTGCAGCGGCAACAGACCGACCTGCTGCGTGATCGGCGTGTAGGCCGCCGCGCTGGCCCACGTGTGCACGCCGTTGTGGACCATCCAGACGAGCGCGAGCGCGCCGACGACGTAGCGGCCCACGCGGCGACCCGTCGTGCGTTCGGTGAGCCTCCACGTCGCGAACGCGAGCCCCACGAGCACCGCGAGCAACCCGAGCAGGATCCCGCCGAACGCGACGTGCGTGGACATCGGCATGTGGAACGTCGTGTCCGCGCCGCCGTCGGTCAGGAGCCGCCACACACTCGCATCGAGGTGGAAGCGATACTGCTGATAGACGAACGTGTCGACGAGCGCGATCGCGAGCGCGAGCAGCGCGAGCAGCACGGCGAAGGGCACCACGACGCGCGGTCGCGGCACGAGCAGGACGACCGGCGTCGCCAGGATCCAGAGCACGAGCGCCAACAACCCGGCCTGCGTCGTGAACATCGTCGCGCGAAAGGCGACCGGCGCGAACCCGGCCACGTCCGGCGCGACCGCGAGGTAGCGCAGGGCCACGAGCGCGAAGATCACGCCCGTGACGAGGAAGTACCACGCGCTCCAGCGCAGGAGGAATAGGCGCGCCGTGGGTGTGGTCATCGCGTCAAGGACTTAACAAGGGAGACGCGCGATCACAACGCGCGTCGTCTCGCGCTCGAGCCGCGGCGAGATCGAGGTCCTCGTGGCGCAGCACGCTTTGCAGGCCAGAGCGTCTCGTCGCTGCCGATCCGAGTTGGTCACATCCGAGCTGGTCGCATCCGAGCGCACCAGCGGCCTGCGCGCCAACCAACGGCCGCGCTCGACAGGCGCGCCAACTGCCCGCGATCCAGAGGTGCGGGTCTCTCGCACCCGGTGCGCTCGCCAGCGCACCCAGGCAGAAAGATGGTGACCCCAAGGGGATTTGAACCCCTGTCGCCAGGATGAAAACCTGGTGTCCTAGGCCGGGCTAGACGATGGGGCCGACCGGGATCGAATGCGGCTCGGCACCGCGTTCGAGGGCGGGGAAAGTACGGTCGGCGCGCGGGCGTGTCAACCGCTCGCCGCACTCTTGGGCGACCGGCGCCGAGCCGACCGCAGTCCTCAGCGCCAACCCGCGCGCGCCAGCTCCCCGAGCACGTGCCGATACTCGCGCTCGATCCCCTCCACGAGCGCCCCGTCGCCGCGCACCCAGC
>Ga0105049_10005722_pt1 | contig 14476 bp, 12 predicted proteins | sample MAT06_FD_78087 | JGI IMG/M metagenome (GOLD analysis project Ga0105049, IMG submission 78087) | Freshwater microbial communities from Lake Fryxell liftoff mats and glacier meltwater in Antarctica - MAT-06 | ecosystem: Environmental > Aquatic > Freshwater > Ice > Liftoff microbial mat | place...
CGTGCCCGTGTTGTCGGCATCCACCGCCGCAAAAGCCTGATACAGAGCGCTGGTTGACTCGATGCAGGTCTCCGTGTCAGCGCGCGCGCCGCCCGCAATCAAGAAGCTCAACAGCAAAAACAGCAGAAATCGAGTGGTCATAGCGGTGTCCAATTTGAGGGGTTACCAAGGAAAACGTAAAGGCGAATCAAAAGGGGCCATGCGCGCCAATCTCAGTAAAGGCTAGCTTATGATAAGAGGCACTATGGGGCAGTTTGAAAAACCTACTGCGCGAGCCGATGGCTAAGTTGCTCCGCGCTCGGAATCCTTAACGACTCCATGTCCGCTGCGGTTCCTGCGCGCGGTGCGCCTTGCCCTCGACTCGCTCGCTTAAGGTTTTTCAAACTGCCCTATGAATCTCAACCAGATTACGCTCCCGGTCACTGACTTCGGCGCTTCCGTGGCGTTCTATAGCCGCATGGGCTTTACCCTAATCGTCTATTCCCCGCCCCGTTACGCACGCTTTGAATGCCCAGAGGGCGACGCCACTTTTTCGCTACACACCCATGACGGTTTCGCAGGCAACACGGGCTTGGTGGTGTATTTCGAGTGCGCCGATTTGGATTCGCGGGTTCAGCGCTTGCTTGCAGCAGGTTTCAAATTTAGCCAGCTTCCAACCGACGAATCCTGGCTCTGGCGTGAGGCACGTCTCAGCGATCCATCCGGCAATATGGTGTGCCTATTTTGGGGTGGCGACAATCGGAAGAATCCACCCTGGCGCGTTGTGGCTCCAGCCACGCAAGACCGCTAGCTTAAGTTGGTTGCTTTCGCTCACAAAGCTGCTTTGCGTTGACGCAATTTACCGGCGGCCCACGCGGCGAGCGGAACGCCCGCGACGCCTACGATCGCGAACCACGCTGGCGGCGGGATCATCAACAGATTGGCGATGGTGGCCGCGAGCATCAGACCGCCGACGATGCCCGCGCACAGCATTGGACTTGTTTTTGAGATCCACGCCGCAAGCAAAGCGCCGCCAAATGTGCCGATCACCCACCCGGCAAGCACGAAGATCAGCGCGCCCACTGGCAAGCCTTGCACATAGGCCAATATTTGCTCGGGTTTGCTGAAGTCCAAACCCCCAGGAACGGGGTAAACGGTATGACCGACCGCCTCGATCAGCGCAACCAACGCGCTAGCCGCAACAGCGCCAGCGACCACGGCTAAAATATTTCTCGCAACTGGATGCATAGAGTTCTCCGCTGGCTTTCACTTTTGTGTAGGCGAACGTTAACGCAGCTGGCTGCTAAGGCAACTAGTGGTGGCTTGATCGACCTCGATCAATGCGCCATCAATTCCCGAGAATTGAAACAAAGCTCGCGGATGGGGCTACTCCCTCAATGAAAATTCCTTGATCTGGTGTCTAGGCTGCCAAGCAGCACGCTGTAGTCGTGCAGGCGCTGGGCGATGAGGTTGCCGACGCCGTCGGCCATTTGCCACAGGCCGTCAACGACCAATAGTGCGGAGCCTAGGAATTCTTTGCGCTGGCGTTCGCCGATGGCGGGCCAGATGATCACCTGGATGTTGCCTGCTTCGTCTTCTAGGGTTAAAAAAGACGTGCCTTTCGCGGTTTCTGGGCGCTGGCGCAGGGTGACTAGGCCGGCTGCGCGCACGCGGCTGCCGTTGCGGCGTCGCAAAATTTCCTGGCTGTCCACGCAGCGGTCTTTTTTCAGGCGGGCGCGCAGTAAGGCCAGCGGATGTTTGCCTAAGGTGAGCCCTAGGGTGGCGTAGTCGGCTTGCAGATTTTCGCCTTCTGTGGGCGCGGGCAGAATAATTTTTGTCTCAAGCGGACTGTCAGCGAATAGCGGTCGCTGGCGCTCGACGCCGGCCACTTCCCAGCGCGCTTCGTTGCGGTGACCCGATAGCGAAGCCAGTGCGCCCGCTTCTGCGAGCAGGGCTTGCTCGCGACGATCCAGGTCAGCGCGGTGGCAAAGGTCTTGAACCTGCCGAAACGGGCCAGCCAGTCGCGCTTGGGTGATGCGCCCGGCGCTCGCTTCACGCAGGCCTGAGATTTCGCGCAAGCCTAGGCGGATGGCGGGTTGTGCGCTGCGCTCGGGCAGGTCTTCGAGTGTGCAATCCCACTGGCTGATGGTCACGTCGACTGCACGCACCTCGACGCCTTTGCGCCTGGCGTCCTGGATCAACTGGCTGGTTGAGTAAAAGCCCATCGGCTGGGAGTTCATCAGCGCGCAGGTGAAAGCGGCTTGCTGGTGGCATTTCAGCCAACAGCTGGCGTAGGTGAGCAGCGCAAAGCTGGCGGCGTGGCTTTCTGGAAAGCCATAGCCTGAGAAGCCGACGATTTGCTGAAAAGTGCCTTCGGCGTAGCTTTCTGAGTAGCCGTTGGCCAGCATGCCGCTGATGATTCGCTGGCGGTGATGGTCCATATTGCCGTGGCGCTTCCAAGCGGCCATCGAACGGCGCAGCTGGTCGGCCTCACCGGCGTTGTAGCCCGCCGCGACCATCGCGACGCGCATCACCTGTTCTTGAAATAACGGTACGCCGAGCGTGCGTTCGTAGATGGCGCGGATCGCGTCGTTGGGGTAGCTGGCGACTTCGCGTCCCTGGCGCCGCAGCAGAAAGGGATGAACCATATTGCCCTGAATCGGGCCGGGTCGGATGATGGCGATCTCGATGACCAGATCGTAAAAACACGCGGGCTGCATACGCGGCAAAAACGACATCTGGGCGCGCGATTCGACTTGAAACACGCCCACCGTGTCGGCCTTGCTGATCATCGCGTAAGTGGCGGGATCTTCAGCGGGAATGCTCGCCGGGGTGAGGTCCAAGCCGCGATGCTGGCGCAGTAAATCCAGGGTTTTACGGATGCAGGTGAGCATGCCAAGCGCCAGACAATCGACCTTCAACAGGCCCATGGAATCGAGATCGTCTTTATCCCATTGCAAAATGGTGCGATCGACCATGGCGGCGTTTTCGACCGGCACCAAGGTCCACAGCGGCGCGTCTGAAATAACAAAACCGCCAACATGTTGCGACAGATGGCGCGGGTGATCGAGCAGCTCGCGGGTCAAGCCGATCACGCGGCGCATGATCGGCGTTTCGGGATTAAAACCCGCTTCTATGAGCTTGGCTTCAAGCGGGGCATCGCCGCTGCCCCAGCCCATGCAGCCACTCAATGCCTCGACTTGGTCGAGCGGCAAGCCCAAGGCTTTGGCCACGTCACGCACCGCGCTTTTGCCACGGTAACAAATGACGGTTGCGGCAAGCGCAGCGCGCTCGCGGCCGTAGCGCTGATAGATGTATTGGATGACCTCCTCGCGGCGTTCGTGCTCAAAATCGATATCGATATCGGGCGGCTCGTTGCGCTCTTTGCTGATGAAACGCTCCATCAGCATGTTCATGCGCATCGGATCCACTTCGGTCACGCCCAACGCAAAACAAACCGCTGAATTAGCCGCCGAGCCCCGGCCTTGACACAAAATATTCTGGCCGCGCGCGAAACGCACGATGTCGTACACGGTGAGGAAATAAGGCTCGTAGTTCAGCGCCTGAATCAGCACCAGCTCGTGCTCGATTTGAGCGCGCACCTTGGGCGTAATGCCCTGCGGCCAGCGCCAGCAAATGCCTTCTTCGGTCAGCTGGCGTAACCAGCTCACCGCGGTGTAGCCGGGCGGCACAATTTCCGCTGGGTACTGGTAGCGCAGCTCGCTTAGGTTAAACGTGCAGGTATCGGCAATGCGCAGAGTTTCTGCGAGCAGCTCCGCTGGATACACCTGCGCTAAGGCTTGGCGTTTGCGCAGATGGCGCTCGCCGTTGAGAAACAGATAAGCGCCCGCGTCGGCGATGGTTAAGCTGTGGCGGATGGCGGTGAGCGTGTCTTGCAATGCGCGACGGCGGCGAATGTCCATGTGCACATCACCGGCCGCAACGGTGCGAATGCCAAGCGTACTCGCCAGCGCGCTGAGCTTCGCCAGGCGCTGGGCGTCGTTTTGATCGCGATGTAGCTCAACGCCTAACCAAGCCCGCTCAGCAAACGTTTGGCGCACCCAGCGGCCGTGCTCGATGTTGGTTTGCTCGGTGATTTGTTCGGTATTGATCCGCTCAGCGCTGGTCTGCTCAGCGTTGATTTGCGCGGCTGGAATCCACAGCAGCACGGTACCCGGCAGGCCATCGGCGAAATCCGCGCGCGTAAGCCGATACTCGCCTTTCGCCGCCCGGCGACGGCCGCTGGTAATGAGCTGGCACAGCCTTTCATAGCCTGCTTTGGTCTGCGCCAGCAGCACCAGCTTGGGGCCATTGACGATATGCACCTCGCTGCCGACGATCAGCCGCACGCCGGTTTTTTTGGCGGCTTCATGGGCGCGCACGATGCCCGCCATGGAGCACTCGTCAGTGATTGCCAGCGCGCTATAGCCGCAAGCCTTGGCGCGTTCAAATAGCTGCAAGGCGCTCGCGGCGCCGCGCTGAAAACTAAAATTACTCAGGCAATGCAGTTCGGCATAGGCGGGGGTCATGCAAACCAGCCGTGCAGCATCCACGGCCCCTGCTCGCCCACCGCGCAAAAAGCCCACGCATGCTGGCCGCGCGAGGTTTGCAGCACGTAGTAGTCGCGGCGCGCATCCTCGCCGTCCCACCAGCCGGTTTCGATTCGCTCGGGGCCGGCCAATACCAGCGGCGCGGGATCACGCAATGGAATGGGTTTGGGCAGCAGCCACGTCGGGCGCAGCGCGCGCGTGGGCGCAATCCCCGGCCGCCCGCTAAGGCGTCGCCACGCGCGTTCGGGGCGCGGGTCGTTGTCGGGATTGATCTGATACACCGCCTCGTTACCCAGGCGCGCGCGCAAGCGCTCGCGCAGCTGCGCCCACGGCAAGGCGTGCTCGGGTTTTTGCTCAAACAGGTCGCGACGCGTGGGCACAAAAGCCGGCAAGTCTTTAGCAATCAAGCGCAACGCAATGATTGGTTTGGGGATTTGGATTTGTTCTAAGCGATGCTTGGTCAGCTCAAAGAGCATGCCCGGATCGCGCTCGGGCGACAAAAGCCCCACCACGACATCGGTTGGCGCGAGATCAAGATGCTCTAGCTGCAACACAAAACGCTGCACGCCGCCATCGCGACCGGCTAGATAAGTGGCCAAATCGGCGGTCATACGGCGCACTGGAAACAGCAAAGCGGGGTGATGCTCAACCTCGCAGGCAAGCTCAATGCGCAGGTCAAAAACATCCGGCGGTTTAAAGCGCTCAAAAAGCTCGGGCGCCTCGCTCAGCAGTCGATCCACGGTGTCCAACGTCGCTTGACCAAAGCGCCGCCGCAAACCCTCACGCGGCAGCTCAAACACTTGGCGCAAATGACGAACGCCCATCGCGTGCAGCCGATTGCCAACGTCATCGGGCAAATAAGCGCGGCGCACCGGCACGCGCGCAAGGGTGACGCGCTGCTGCTCGGCATTCAGCACCGCCAGCCCATCCTCGACACCGGCCAGCACGCGGGCCGCGTGCGCGGTCGGCGCCAGAGCAATGCGATGCCGAAAACCGAACGCGCTGAGGTCCTCGCGCAGACGCGCTTGCAGCTGCGGCCACGGCCCCATCAGCGAAAAGCTGCCCGCGACTTCGAGCAAGATCGCACCCGGCCAGCCCGCCCAAACTTGCGAACTAAAACGGCACGCCCAAGCCGCCAAAAAGTGCTGCCAGCGCTGATCATTGGCCGGATCATGCTCAACCGTTACAAATCCCGGCGCAATGGCTTGCGCGGCAACCAGGCGCTGGCCCGGCCGCAAGCCTAACGCGGCAGCAGCGCTACTGACCGCAACCAGTTCACGACGCCCTCCTGCCCCGCCAATCAACGCCAACGCAAGCTGTGCATCGGGATAACGGCGAAGAACGCTATCTAACCCGAGATGCGGGAGAAGGATGCAAGCCCACAGCATGGCCAATCATCAATGCCCAATAGCCATTGGAAACGCTTGCATGGGCACCGGGCCACCGCGACATTTGCGCACCCGCACCTCGCGCTGCGCGCCCATTTCTAAGCGCAAAGCGGCGGGTGATGCGTTATCGACGTGTCGGCTATCGCGCAGCGCAAAACCCAGCGCGTGGCCCGCATCGGCGGCGACTTGCAAACGACGCAGCGCGTGGTGATCGACTTTTTGCGGCCATCCAAGCACCGCAGCACACGCCCCCGAGCGCAAGCACTGCTCAAACGCCCACAGCGCGCGCTCCGGCGGCGTATCAATAATGTGGACGTAGCTGAGATCCACCCCGCGCACCTGCCAGGCGGGCGCATAGGGAATGTACGGCGGCGCAATCAGCACCACGTCTTGGCGTGCTTGGGTCAGCCGACACAGCGTCGGCAACAGCAGCGCCAACTCACCCACCCCGTCGGCCGACAGCAAAATCTCCGTTAGCGCACGCTCAGGCCAGCCGCCCATCGGCAACGCCGCGTCCAACGCCGCGTGCCCGGTGGGCTGCGCACTCGCCACGCGCACACTGGGCTTGCCGCGCCAGATTTGGCGGCCCAGCAGCAGATCATCCAGAGCAAGCGCTTGGCCCACCTCAAAGTGTCCTGATCAAACCGCAATAAAGGCCTTCAATGGCAAATCCGTCCGTGGGATCCGGATCGATCGGCGCGTAGTTGGCATTACACGACAGCAAGCGCAGCGCGGCCCCGACGCGATGCAAGCGCTTCACCGTCATGGCTGCATGCCCCAGTCGCGCCACCACTATCTGCCCATGTTCAGCGTTAGGCGTTGCATGCACCCCAATCAAATCGCCATCCAGGATGCCCGCATCAATCATCGAATCGCCGCGCACGCGCAGCAAGTAGCTCGGGCTAGGCCGAAACAGCCCGCGATCCACCACAATCTCACGCTCCACGTGGGCATCCACCCAGATCGGCAAACCCGCCGCCACCCGCCCAATCAGCGGCACGCGAAAGAGCTCGTCTTGACGCGACTGTGCGGGCTCCAGCAAACGGATACCGCGGGCTTTATGCGCGATGAGCTCGATATAGCCCTTCTCAGCCAACGCCTGCAGATGCTTAGCCACCCCGTTGACGCTGGCCAAACCAAAGGCGCGCGCAATTTCAGCCATGCTGGGCGGGCAATCCTCCCGCAAGCAATGCTCACGCAGATAGTTAAGGATGAGCGCCTGGCGATCGGTCAGAGGACTGTTCATGGTGTAAATATTTACACCTATTTGGGTGGAAATGTCCACGACAAATTGCAGCACCCAACGCACCGAACCAGTCCCGCCGCACTGTCTGCCCAGGTTTCCTCGCTTGATTCTGGCCCACTACGTGTCCCGGTTGATGCCCCAGGTTTAGGGCAGTTTGAAAAACCTACTGCGCGAGCCGATGGCTAAGTTGCTCCGTGCTCGGAATCCTTAACGAGACTTCATGTCCGCTGCGGTTCCTGCGCGCGGGGCGCCTAACCCTCGACTCGCTCGCTTAAGGTTTTTCAAACTGCCCTTTACGCCGGTTACCGAGATCGAATAGAGTCTTGAAGTGCTGGCTTGCCTCGCCGGTTGACGTTGGCGGTTTGCTCAAATGCGTGTACTACAGATACTGCTAATACTCTGCGCCCTAGGTGCGTGCATCGTACTCGGACTGCTCGCGGCCCACATCTGGTGGGCGGATCCCGCAGCCATCGAATACCTGCGGCGGGATCTCGCCTACGGTTGGCTGCTCATTCAGGCAGCACCGCTGATTGGCCTCGCCTGCATCGTCGTACTATGTTTCGCGATTACGGGGCTATTGCTGATCGCACGGCAAGTGAGCAGTAGGCCAGCTCCAGAAGCGACACCGTGAATCGCGCAAGGCTGCGAGTTGCTGGATGGAACTGCTAAAGGGCAGCTTGAAAAACCTACTGCGCGGACCGATGGCTAAGCTAAGTGTCGCCATGCCCGGAATCCTTAACGAGACTTAACGTCCGCGGCGGTTCCTGCGCGCGGTGCGCACGTTCCTCGACTCGCTCGCTTAAGGTTTTTCAAACTGCCTTGAACACCCAACTAAATCGTCAATTCGGACCCAAATTTTATCTTGCAAATAGTGGGTGTCCAAGAGTTTTGGAGTTTGGTAGGTGTCCAAAAGTTTTAAGAGTTTTAACATCCAAGAGTTTTACGTTAGGCGGCGGTTTCCGTCGCCAACTCCGCTCGCGATCCCACGCGCCGCAGTGCGCCCTGTTCCTCCAATGCGCCTGGCGACTCACGGCCCAGATCATGGCTACTTCCAATCCCGAAGAAGCCCGTCCAGCCGTCCCGGCCACTGGCCTTTCTGCAGTACACCGCGTAATCGGCGATCTTCAAGGCGCCGTCCCAATCAGGCCTCGCGCCGGGCCAAATAGGCAGCGGCACGAAGCCCAGCGACGCAGCAACATGCAGCGGCTGGTCATTGACCATCAGCGGGTGCTCACGCAACTGCCGCAGCAGCCGATCACAAAGCACCGGACCCTGGTCGACGGCGGCGCCGCGGCACAGCCAGACAAACTCCTCACCACCCCAACGCACTAGCAGATCACCCTGGCGCGCGACCGCGCGCAGGGCAATAAATCCGGGACACCCATCAAATCTCTAAATCCGATTTCAATCCATGGCGCGCTGGAATGGCGGTGAACTCCGCGGTGAACTCCGGGACACCCATCGGTGAACTCCGGGACACCCATCAAATCTCTCGATAAATCCGGGACACCCATAAAATGGGTGAACTCCGGGACACCCATCAAATCTCTCGATAAATCCGGGACACCCATAAAATGTGTCAGCAGCTAAGCTAAATCCGATAAATCCGGGACACCCATCAAATCTCTAAATCCGATCTCAATCCATGGCGCGCTGGAATGGCGGAAACGCTTACAGGGCAGTTCAAAAAACCTATTGCGCAAACTGATTGCGGCGTTGGTCCATTTGTTCGACTAATTCGGCGTTACCCGAGCAAATGATGACAGCCCATCGATAGTTCTGAGGCTGGCGTCACTTCCCTTTTGGTTCTTGGGCTCTGGGTTTACCTCGCTCGTTACCTCGCACTTTTGATGGCTGCCCAAGTTTCTGGAAGTGTGCGCTGGGAATCAAATGCTAGGTGCCTTGATTACAAGCTTTCCCTTAGCGCTGGGTTGGCGACCTGAGCGGTCGCGGACGCGCGCTTATGATTCCGCCCAAACGGCAACGAAGTCGCCGTGCGTCCATCGCAGCACTCACCACCAGCACCACCATCAGCAGCAAGCTCAGCGCGCCGATTGGGTGCGATGGTTGGGTTACGGCGAAATCCAACATCCCATGCGAGGTCGCTGATCTACGCTCGACTGTGTCCGCTGGCGCGTTGCAGCTTGGCCATTAGCGCGGACTGCTCCTGGCAGCGATGAACGAACGCACCATCAAAATCAGCAGCACCACGCACAGCGCGAGCATGCCCAAATTAACGGTGAGCGCCAGCGGGCTCATCTTGGCGGCGCGTATGACCAGCGCTGCTGCAGGCGCCAGCGCGCCAAGCAGGGCTAGCACTGCTGCGACGTGCATTAAATGTTTGCGCGCACCGTCGAAGGCCAAGGCCAGCCCCGCAAACAACCCAAGACCTAAGCCCACCCAAGCCGGCATTAGGGCGGTTCGGCTGCCGGAGATGCCAAAGGCGCCGAGGCCCAAGGCGACCAGCAGTACGGCGAAGATCAACGTGGTCTTGGGCATATTCAAGCTCCGGTGGACTGCAAAGCGAAAAAGCATGATGCGGGCGCGGTGAAAGCGCCATGAGGCGTGCCTGGCACGGCAAATGATCAGATCCTGTTCGATCTGCCTGGCGTCTGGCCAAAGAGCCTTCGCGCCCCACGCTTAGAGGTATGCGCTATATAGCGAACATCGGCGGGTTTTCAGACGATGAAGGTGCGTGGCGTTAAATCGGCACCTGCACCGGCAGCGCCCAGACGCGCTCTAGATGATCAATTCCGCGACCAAACCGCCGCCTTCGCGATTGCGCAGCAGCAGTTGGCCACCGTGGCGGCGGGCAATCGCTGCGGCGATGCTAAGGCCAAGCCCGACGCCGCCGGATCTGCTGTTGCGCGAACGGTCTAAGCGCGCAAAGGCTTGTAATAAGTTTTGCAGTTGATCGGGCGGCACGCCCGGGCCGCGATCACTCACCGCGATTACGACTTGCCGCTGCCGGCGCTCAGTGCGGACCTCGGCGCCGCCTGCGAATCGCGCCGCGTTTTCGAGAAGGTTGCCAAGGGCGCGGTGGAGCGCGAGGGCATCGGCATGCAGGGTAATCGGGCTGTCATCCACGGCGGCATGGTTGACATAGTGCACCGCTTGTCCGGCGCTCTGGGCGGCCGCTACACAGTCGTGCACCAAAGCCACAACGTCGACTGGTTCTAAGTTCAAGTAATCCTGTTCGCTGCGTACGTATTCGAGCACGCGCGCGATCATCTGCTCCATTCGGTCGATGTCAGCGAGCACGCGCTCACGGGTGGGCGTTGCCAAGTCGTCTAGGCGCAGCCGCAGGCCGGTCAACGGCGTGCGCAAGTCATGTGCAATCGCCGCGACCATGCGCGAACGTTCCTCGGTTTGCTGGCGCAGGCGCTCGACAGCAGCGCGCATCGCTTGCGCCACTTCGCGCACTTCGCGTGGGCCCTCGATCGCAATGGCGGGCTCGTCGCGTGCCAGTTGCAGCGCGGCTGCGCTCGCCGCGAGACGCCGCATTGAGCCCGTCAGGCGACCTGCCACCAACCATGCCAACGGGGTCAGCAATAGCGCGCTGAACAAGAATGTTGTGACGGCCTGCCGCCGCCACGGCGTCCACAGCCCGGTGCGAGGAGCGACACTCAACCAGCGACCATCATCTTGCTGCACGGCGGCCTCGAACGGCGGCAGCCCCGGGATCTGCGCCAAGATGGCCGACAGGCTGATCGCGTCTGCCGGTGGTCGCGACGCGGCAGCGCTGCTGGGCAGCAAGACCATGCTCGTTATCGACACCCCACCGCGCTCGTCCAGCCAGCGCGCGCGCACCCGCTGCGAGGGAATTCGAAGGGCGCTTGCGACCGCGGCAGTGATTTCATCGGAGTTAGCTGCAGCTGGCGGCTGCCCCGACCAAGTTCGCTCAAGTCCGGCCCTTGCGGCTGCGCTGTTGCTGCCGAGTGCAGCCACTGCGCCGGCCACGGTCATGCGCAGCGGCTGCGGCGGCGGCAGCACAACCACCACCAGCGAATGGATCGCCAAGACCACCGCGATGACCACCAGCAGCGTCAGCGCAAACTGCCAGCGGATCGGCCGCGCGCTCATACGCGATGCACGGTGGCATTCAGCCGGTAGCCTTCGCCGCGCACGGTTTGGATCAGCGCGCCACCGCCGCGAGCGGCTAGCTTGCGACGCAGGCGACTGATCGCCAGATCAATCGCGCGGTCGAAGCTGTCGACCTGTGGGCCGTGGGTGGCCAGCAACAGGCGTTCGCGGCTGAGCAGGCGCTGCGGCCGCTCGGCGAAGGCGCGCAACAGGCGAAACTCGTTTCTGGTTAACGGTAATGGCACACCGCTTTGATCGTCGAGGCGATTGTCGACGAGCTGCAGTTTGAAACCAGCGAACTGCAGGCATCGGCTGTGTTCTGGTGGCGGCTCGTTCGGCCGGCGCAGCACCGCGCGCACCCGCGCCAGCAGCTCGCGCGGCGCAAAGGGCTTGGCCAGATAGTCGGCGGCGCCAAGCTCCAAGCCAAGAATGCGATCCGCCGTCTCGCCGAGCGCGCTCAGCATCAGCACGGGCACGCCGCGGGTGACTAGGCGCCGGCAAATCGACAGCCCGTCTTCGCCGGGCAGCATCAAGTCGAGCACCACCAGTTCGACCGCGTCACGCAGCAGCGCCGCATCCAGCTCCGGTCCGTCGGCAGCGCCACGCACCGCGTAGCCGTGCCGTGCAAGGTAGTCGCAGAGGGCATCGCGAATGCTGTCGTCATCGTCAACGACCAAGATCCGTGCAGGCATAGGAAAGACCGCGCAAGGTTTAGGCGGTAATTATCGCGCGGCACTGTATCTGCCGTGTATCAGCGCCGACATCGGCGAGATACCGCAGCGTGATCTGCTGAAGCCTGCCCTCGACCACGGACCTTCAGCATGCCCTTTACCTGTTTCCGCTCCACGCTTTTCAGCCTAGCCTTCGCCGCAACCGCGCTTGCGCACGCTGACATGTGCGCGCAGCCGCCTCCTGCACTGCGGGCGCTCAGCTGCAGCAGCAACCAGCATGGCGCGTACTTCGCCATCGATGCGGCGCGGGCAGCGCTGAACGCCGAAGCCGCTGGCACCGCAGCCGAGCGCTTCCAGCGCTATTTCGGACGTGCTGCCAGCAGCGGAATCATCGTCGAGATTGCCGCGTTGGATGCAGCCACTCGCGCGGAGCTCGCTCGCCAGGGCGCAAAGTGGGTGCTTAACGACGCGCCAGCGCCCTCCATGGCAGGCAGCATTCGCAGCCAGCTGAGTGCACAGCTTGCCGACCAGCCGCAGGCGGAAATCGACCGCCAGGTAGAAGCCGTTTTAGCGCAGTTAGGCGGGGCTCAGTTGCGCAGTGCCAACAGCAGTACAGATGCGTTGCAGAGACAGATCGGCGACGCGCTGTTGCGCCTCGCGTTTTGGCCCAAAGCAGCGCAAGACGCCGCACGCTATGGCAGCCCGGCACCAGATTGGTTTGACGAGCTGGCCGCTGTGCTGATGGAAACCGAGCAAACCAGCGTGATGCGGCGACAGCACTTACGGGCGGCACTTAGCGATCCGACGCACGCCCGCAGCACGATCGCGCAGTGCTTGGCGCGGCAGCATCCAGCGAGCCCAATGCTCGGTGCCGAGGGCGCCGCAGCAAGCGCTTCGATCAGCGTACAGCGAGTCAGTGTGGCCGATGCGGCAACCGCTGCTGCGATCGTCCAGCAGCGCCAGGCCGCTGATCTGCCCTACGCCTACAGCCGTGCGCTGGCCGACTTCCTGCTCAAGCCATCGCAGGATCTATTGGTTTACTCAAGCTTGGCGCAAGCGCTCGCGCAAGGCGGCAGCCTAGCCGACTGGCTGCGCACCGACGGCGCTCGCTTTGGACTGCCGGAAAACCTAAATGCGCTGCAGAGCGCGTGGAGCGCATGGCTAGATCAGCAGGCCAAGTCGGCGAGAGGCACACCGTGAGTCCGCGTAAATGGGCAGCGCTTTGGAGCCTCGGTGCACTGCTGATCGGCGCACTGATAGCGTATTTCGTTTGGTTCAAGCCGGAGCAGGCGCAGGTTTCGGCCTATCGCACCGCGCAAATTGATCGCGGCACGGTGCGTGTGGCAATCGCCGCGACCGGCAGCCTGCGCGCGCTGTCCACGGTTGACATCGGCTCGCAGGCCTCCGGACAAGTGGCTGAGGTGCTGGTCAACTTTAACGACACCGTGCACCGCGGCCAGGTGCTGGCGCAGCTGGATCCGGCACCGCAGCAAGCCCGCGTTACCCAGGCGCGCGCTGATCTGGCCGGCGCCCAAGCACTAGAGCGCGAAGCCCAGGCGACGCTGCGCAACGCGAAGGCGGACCACGCGCGCAAGGCTGATTTGGTCAAACGCGGATTGGTCGCGCGCGCCGATGGCGAGATTGCGCTGGCGCTGCGCGATGCAGCGCAAGCGCGCATCGAGTCCGCGCAGGCCACCGTGAGTCAACGCCAAGCCACGCTCGACAATGTCTTGCTTGACTTGCAGCACACCGTCATCCGCGCCCCCGTCGACGGCGTGGTGTTGCTGCGGCAAGCGGAGCCCGGTCAAACCCTCACCGCCAGTTTTCAAACGCCGGTGCTTTTTCGCATTGCCGAGGATCTTGCCCAGATGCAGATCGAACTGGCGGTGGACGAAGCCAGCGTCGGCCGCATCAAAGCGGGAATGCCGGTGCGGTTCACCGTGGATACCTACAGGGAGCGCAGGTATTCCGGCATCGTGCAGCAGGTTCGGCTGGCCGCAAATACCAATCAGAATGTCGTGACTTATCCGGTGCTGGTGAGCGTGGCCAACGCCGACTTAAGTTTGTTGCCGGGGATGACCGCCAGCGCCGAGATCGAAGTGAGTGTGCGCGAAAATGTACTGCGCGTGCCAAACGCAGCGCTGCGCTTCAAGCCGACCGCTGGCGCCGACCGCAGCGCCGCGACACCGGCAGTGGGCGCATTTGCCACGTTGATTGATGGGCTTGCGCTCAGCGACGCACAGCGCTTGGCCTTCGAGCAAGACCGCGCGGCGACGGGCAAGCAGTCCAGCGGCGATCGCGCGCAGCTCAGCGCGCTCGGTATCCAAGCCACCGAGGGCGGCAGCGCGATGGTCGTGCGGCTCGACGGCGGCGGCGGCAGTGCGCCGTCGCCGCAGGCGATCCAACAGGCAATTTCTAAGCGCATGCAGGAAAGTTTTGCTGGCTTCCGCGCCACCTTAAGCGACACCCAGCGCGCGCAGTTTGATCAGCGCCTCAGCAACGTTGGCAGCGCCGCGCGCAGCAGCACCGGCAGCGGACGCAGCGCGCAACTGTGGCAGC
>Ga0105049_10005723_pt1 | contig 14474 bp, 11 predicted proteins | sample MAT06_FD_78087 | JGI IMG/M metagenome (GOLD analysis project Ga0105049, IMG submission 78087) | Freshwater microbial communities from Lake Fryxell liftoff mats and glacier meltwater in Antarctica - MAT-06 | ecosystem: Environmental > Aquatic > Freshwater > Ice > Liftoff microbial mat | place...
ACCCAATTTTGGCCCCAATTAGCGGCATCGTGCTCCTTGCCGTAAGCGGGGCGCACAAAAACGATGATGGATCGTCCTATTCACAGAAAGATGTAGCCCGTGAATAGGAGATCCATCATGGCTGAGTCTACCACGACCACGACCGCTCTCACGTTTACGCCGTATGCGATGCTGTCCGCACTGGGGCTCTATCTGGGCCAGATCGACTTCCTGGCACCCATCCGTGACCAGGTGAAGATTGTGCAGAAGAAGATCGTGTATACGCCATTTGAGAAACTGACGGACGCCTTTGTGACCATCCTCGCGGGTGCCCACGGCATGGTCGAGGCCAATACGCTGCTGCGGAGCGATACCGCATTGCAGCAAGCCTTTGGACGCACCGGCTGTGCCGATCAATCGACCATCCAGGCCACCTTGAACGCCTGCACCGACAGCAACGTGGCCCAGTTGGTCGCCGCGCAGACGGCGATCTATCGCCAGCATAGCCAGGGTTATCGCCACCCCTATGCGCGGCGCTATCAACTCCTGGATGTCGATCTGAGCGGGATGCCCTGTGGGCCGAAGGCCGCCCTGGGCACCAAGGGCTATTTCGCCAAGCAGCGCAATCGGCATGGGCGCCAACTGGGGCGTGTGTTGGCCACGCGCTATGGCGAGATTGTCACCGATCAGCTCTTTGCCGGCACGGTCGGCTTGGTCAAAGCGCTCATGCCCTTGGTCGAAGCCGCCGAACAGGTGCTGGGTCTGGATGATGCGCAGCGGCAGCGGACCATCCTGCGCATCGATTCGGGCGGCGGCAGTATTGCCGATATCAACTGGGCCTTGGCACGTGGCTATCAGATCCATACCAAGGACTATTCGCGCCAGCGTGCCCGGAAATTGGGCCAAAGCGTGACGGAGTGGGGTGATGACCCGCAGATCCCCGGACGCCAGGTGGGCTGGGTCACCACCCCGGCACCGGAGTATGTCCGCCCGGTCGGTCGGATCGCCGTGCGTTGGCGGCAGAAGAACGACCAGTGGGAATATGCGGTGGTGATCTCGACCCTCACCGCCCACGACGTGATCGCGGAAACCGACCAACCGGTCGCGCAGGTGGGGGATCATCAGGCCGTGCTGCTCGCCTATGTCCAATGCTACGATGCCCGTGGTGGCGGGGTTGAAACCAGCTTCAAGGACGACAAGCAGGGACTCGGCATCACCAAGCGCAACAAAAAGCGGTTTGCGGCCCAACAGGTCGTGATGCTGCTCGGCACCTTGGCGCATAACGTGATTGTCTGGGCGCGGCGCTGGCTGAGCGACCGCGAGCCGAAGGTGCGGCGCTATGGCATCAAACGCATGGTGCGCGACATCTTCCATATCAGCGGCTTTCTGGTGCGCAATGCGCGGGGGCGGATCGTCGCGGTGGTGCTCAACCAACGGTCTCCGCTCGTCCGGGGCCTCGCCCGTGGCTTGGATCTGCTCCTGCGCCCAGCGCACATTGCCATCAATTGGGGCCAAATTTAGGTGTCATGGTGCTCTCCCACCTGGCCCGAAGCGTTCGGTCTTGACGCGCTGCGGGTCATGCCCAAGGTTCACTAATGCCGAAGCCACGGTTTCCACGAGCGCTGTCGGGCCGCACACAAAAGCCAACGGCTGGGCGGACGCAGGCCAAACAACTGCTTCGAGCATGGCGCGGTCAATCCGTCGTGCGTAGGCGCTCCAATTCGGCGGCTGGCGGCGTGTGAGCGTATGGGTTACTATCAGCGTTGGGTCAACAGCGGTCAGGCGGGCAAGCTCCGCACCATAGACAATCTCGTCGAACGCACGCGACGAATACAGGAGCCGCGTTGGCACCACGCTGTGCTGAGCGGCGCGGTGCCGCAGCATCGCCATGAGCGGGACGATGCCGGAGCCACCCGCGATGAGCAGCAGCGGCCCGCCCTGCGCAACGTGCCAGGTGAAGTAGCCGCCGATCGGCCCGCGTAGCTCCAGCTGATCGCCCAGCTGAAGCCCGTCGGTCAGGTAGGGCGACACCTCGCCGTCATCGAGTCGTTCAACCGTGAGCGTGAGTTGGCGCGCTTCCGGCGGCGAGGCGATCGAGTAGCTGCGCTCGGCCTGATAGCCATCCTCCGCCGTCAGGCGCACGTCAACGTGCTGCCCGGCCAGGTGGCCGGTCCAGCCCGGCACGTCGAGCTCCAGACTCTTGACGTGCGGTGTTTCGTCCACGACGGCGAGGACACGAGCCGACTGCCAGGCTAATCGCCCTGGTAACGCTGTTCTTTCCATGGATCACCATAGTTATGATAACCATATTCTTCCCAAAATCCCGGCTCGTCCTCAGACACCACGCGCAGGCCGCGCACCCACTTGGCGCTCTTCCAGAAGTACAGGTGTGGCACCAGCAGCCGCGTTGGCCCGCCGTGCTCGGGCGGCAGCGGCGTGCCGTCGTAAGTATCGACGATCCAGGCGCGGTGGTTGAGCACATCGGCCAGTGGGAGGTTGGTGGTGTAGCCGCCGTCGCAGAAGGCAAGCAGATATCCCCCCTGCGGTGTTGCGGCTGCCAGCAACGTATCGAGCGCCACGCCCTCCCAGCGGGTATTGAACTTCGACCACTTCGTGACACAGTGGATGTCGGCGGTGATCGGCTCGCGTGGCAAGGCCCGAAACTCGGCCCACGTCCAGCGCTGCGGCGTCTCGACTGCGCCAAGCACCGCGAAATCCCAGGAAACCTCGGGCGTGTGGGGCGTCGGCCCAGCGGAAAGCACCGGGAAATCAGTGGTCAGATACTGGCCCGGCGGCAGGCGCTTGGCGTCCTCCGGCGTTTGACGCCGCCCGTGAAATCCTCGCGAAGAGAAACCTCCAGCCATTTGCTTCTCCTTCCGATATAGGCCTGGGAGCACCGACGTTCGATGCTTCCCTTCTTCCGCTTTCCATTACCCAAGGCATGTCAGCGCTCGCCCGAGGGCAGGGGCAGCGCTAACTCAAAGCAGGTGCCCGCGCCGCGCCGTGACTCGACCAACAGCGTGCCGGCATGCGCCGCCGCGATCTCGTGCGCCAGATACAGCCCGAGCCCCAACCCCTGCGATGTCGGCCCTGGCGAAAACGGCTGGAAGAGCCGTGGCAGGAGCTCAGGCGGTATGCCTGGTCCAAGGTCGCTCACCCGTAGCAAGGCGGTGTGCCGCAGCGCGTGGAGGCTGAGTAGTACCGGCGCATAGCGCGGCGAGTGTGCCACCGCGTTGGCCATCAGATTATGCAGCGCCTGTCGCAGCCGCTGCTGGTCACCCTTGATCACGAGCGCCGTCGTCGCGTCGACCACGATTGGTGTATCGGTGCCTTCAAGCGACTGGGCAACCGTATGCGCTAGCGCACGGAGATCGACCGACTCCCAACGCAGATCGAAGATACCGTGCTGTAGGCGCTCGGCCTCCAGCAGGTTGTCGATCAATTGTTTCATATGGTCGAGCGATTGGGTGGCCTGCGCAGCCAGCCGCACATCGTGCTCTCGCTGCTCGGCAGCGGCTCGTTTGCTCAGTAGTGCGAGCCGGCCATAGAGCGGCGTGAGGTAGTTGCGCAGGTCATGCACCAGGATGGTCATCAGCAGCGACGTGGGCTGTGCATCGGACGTGTCAACAGCGGTGTCGCGTTGCCTGTGGTTGGGATAGAAGTCCTTCATCGGTGCTTCCTCAACGCAATGACGACAATCGGCCTTCGGAGGAAGAAATGGCATGCGACGTGAGCGTTGGGTAGGCGCTGCCTGCATCGTCAAGCAGCCCGAGGGCACGTGCCCGTGCGACGGCGTGGGTGCGGCTGGGCGAGTCGAGTTTGCCCAGGATGCTGCTGATGTGCCGTTTGACCGTGGCGACCTCAATGACGAGCTGTTGCGCGATCTGCGCGTTCGATGCTCCAGCGGCGACGAGCTCCAGTACCTCCTGCTCCCGCCGGCTCAGCATTTCGTGTAGCCCCGACAGCGCCCGCTGCGAGCTATCGTCGTCTGACGACAGGGTCAGCACAAACACGCGTGCCGCCGCTGTCGATGCGGCGCTGCCGACAAGCTGCGGCGCGTGGTCGATCTGGGGAGGCTGCACCTGCACCGCAGCTCGCAGGCGGGCGCGCTCGTCTGCATCGGGCAGCTGGTCGATCCAGTGGAGCACTCGTGCATGCTCGTCGGCGCGCCAGCTGTGGGTGCGAACCAGTTCCTCAATGTGTTCGGCGGCCTGTGCCCAATCCTGGGCGCGTATGGTGTGCTGGAGCGCGTCCAGTAGGTTGCCGTTGCGGGCGTACCAGTGTGCGGCGCGACGGTGAAGCAGCGGCACCCGCGCGGCGGCGTGTCGATCAAGGTGTTCGCGCAGCGCCTCGGCGAACAGCGGGTGGTAGCGATACCAGTGCCGCTGTCCATCGAGCGGGAACACAAACAGATTGGCGCAATGATACGCCTCGAGCGTGCATTGAGAAGCGTTGGGCGCGTCAAGGAGGGCAGCGGCGAGCTCGTCGCACACCTGGTCGAGGATCGCGGTGGAGAGCAGGAAGGTCTGCGTGGCAGGCGGCTGTTGGCTCAGCACCTCGTCGATCAGATACTCGCTGACGTAGCGCGGGCGGGCCGCCAGGGTCGCCAACATCGCCGGATTGGGGCAGTCCGCGAGTGCGAGACCGAGCAGGTGTAGGCCCGCAAACCAGCCCTCGCTGCGCGCATAGACCTGGCTGATGGTGGCGTTGGGCAACGCCAGCCCCATCACGCCGCGCAGCAACAGCGTCGCCTCCCCCGCCGTGCAGCGGAGCTGGTCGGCGTCGATATGCAGGAGCTGGCCACGGGCGCGTAGACGCGCCAATGGCAGGGGCGGCTCGGCCCGTGTCAGAATAAGGAGGTGCAACGCTGGCGGCAAGTGATCGAGCAAAAAGGACAGCCCCTGATGGATCGACGGCTCCGTGATCAGGTGGTAGTCGTCGAGCACCAGCAGATAGGTCGTCGCGCTCGTCGCCAGCTGGTTGAGCAGTGCCACGAGCAGTTGCCGGGGCTGCGGCGGCGTTGCGTCGCCGAGTTGCGCGAGGGCACACTGCGCGAGCGCGGCGAAGTCATCGCCGAGGGCGCGCACCAGGTAGGCCCAGAACCGCGCCGGGTGGTTGTCGTCGGCGTCGAGCGAGAGCCAAGCCGAGCGCACCCTTCCGCCTGCATCCTTTACCCTTCCCGAGAGCCAGTCGGCGACGGCCATGGTTTTGCCGTAGCCGGCGGGTGCCGCGATCAGCGCGAGCCTCAGCGCTGCGCCTTGATCGAGCAGCACGCGGAGGCGCGGGCGCTCCACCAAGGAGTGGGGTGCCTGCGGCACGGTGAACTTGGTCAGCGACAGCCCACTCAATCTTATTACGCCCGTAGTGCAGCGAGGCGCGCTTGAAAATACATGCGCAGGTTCTCGGGCAGCGTCGGCAACGCCGCAGCCACACGCAACTGGTCGCCATCAGGCCGCCGCGAAAACAGTAGCTCGGCCACGACGGCGACGGACAGGCTCCCTGCTGGCCCACCGAGCCGAATGATCGGGTCGCCTGCCGCGATGGCGCCTTCGCGCTCCACCGCCAGGTACCAGCCGGTGCGGCGGCTCTGCACAAAGCGCCGCAGGATGTCATCGCGGCCAAAGCGCACGGCGAGTTTGTAGCACGGCTGGCGCGGCTGCGTCACAACGAACACAGCCTCCCCGATCCTCCAGCGCTCGCCGATCAGCACACTTTCCTCGGCCAAGCCCCGCGTTGTCAGATTCTCACCAAACATGCCCCACGACAGCTCCATCGGCGCCAACTCACGCCGCCACGCCTCGTAGTGTTCAGCGGGGTAGACGTAGACCGCCTTGTCCGCTCCACCATGCACGGTGAGATCGGCCTGCCGGTCGCCATCAAGGTCGAGATGGCGGGCGACGACCGGCCCAGTCACCGGCTCCTTCCAAATACCCGTCAGCACCGAGCGACCTTTCCATTCGATGCGCCGTGGCAGGCCGACGTTCAGGGAAACGAGCTGGGCGGGAAGCGGTTGTGTCATACTCCACCTGCAAAGAACTGCGCCAAGGCATACGCGGTCTCCAGTGGTAGCTCTTCGGGAATGAAATGCCCAGCCGGCAGGGCTTCGCCGCTGACGAGGCCCGCGCATTGCGCCTGCCACAGCACCAGCGGCTGGAAGAACTTGTTCACCACACCGCGACCAGCCCACAGCACATGCATGGCGCAGTGGATCTTTTCCCCGCGTGCCCGGCTTTCGCGGTCGTGCACGAGGTCGATGCTGGCGCTGGCGCGGTAGTCCTCACAGGTTCCATGGATCGCCTCGGGCGTAAAGCAGCGCTCGTACTCGGCTAGCGCAGCGGGTTCGATATGGCCAAGCCCGTTACTGCCCAAGCCACCGAGTGAGGCGTGCAAATAGGCCAGCGCGTTGCCACCTATCATGAATTCGGGAAGCGGGCTGGGCTGGATCAGGTGAAACCAGTGGTAGTAGGCCGTCGCAAAGGCCATGTCGGTAGCGTTGTACATGTCCAGCGTCGGAGCGATGTCGATGACACACAGTTTGTCCACGCGCGCAGGGTGATCCAGCGCGATCCGGTGCGCCACGCGCCCGCCGCGGTCGTGGCCACACAAGTGGAAGTTACCGCGCCCCAGTGCCTCCATTACGCCGATGGCGTCCAGTCCCATAGTGCGCTTGCTGTAGTTGCTGTGGTCTGGCAGGCCGACCGGCTTGGCCGAATCGCCGCACCCGCGCAGGTCGGGCAGCACGATGAAATACTGTTCTTGTAGGGCCTGCGCCACCCGGTGCCAGATCACATGGGTTTCGGGAAAGCCGTGCAGCAGCAGCAGCGTGGGGCCGTTTGGATTCCCGCCGTAGCGAGCGAAGATCGTGGTGCCATTGACCGCGAAGTTGCGCGCTTCGAAACCTTCAAACCAATTGGCCGGTAGGCTGGCGCGGCTCAGGCTTTGCGTATTCGATTGAGTGTTGCTCATCACACCCTCGTTGCTTTCCACACATGCTTACGGGTTTTTCGGATCTGGCAGCGTGAACTCAACCGTTTCGCTGGTGATGACATGGTGCGTTGGGTCGGCCAGCTCGATCAGCACCTTGTGCGGGCCGGGTTTTAGGCCGACCAGGATAATCGTCTCGCCGCTGGCGTCGACGAAGTGCCACGGCGCATCGTCCACGGTGATGTGAACATGGCCGATGCGTGGCGAAACATCGAGCGCGCCTTTGCCGAACACCGGCACCACACGCAGATTCTCGGCCCGGTACTGGATGAAGACGCGGCCCATCGCCAGCGGCTCGGGCAGCGGCGCATCGACAATCAACTTCGGTGGCGGCTCGTTTTCGATGGCGATCAGTGGCGAGGGGCCGCGAATGTCTTTGGCGCTTCGGCTGGTAGGCATGGTCGCTCCTTCACATGTGACACGCCAGTGTCTCAGAAAACACACCGTGCCGGCCGTTGTTGCCCCGATCTCCACCCATCGAGGCAACAGCGGCGTCACCGCACCAGTTTCGACTATTTGGCGTACTTTGCCGCGCGCAGGATGATCCCCGCTACGGTATCCGCATAGGACATAAAGACCACATGCGACGCGCCCTTGACCTCAACGGCCTCACGGGCTTTTGCCCGCTCGGCCATGAAACGGTGCGATGCCGCAGGAATGTTCTTGTCCAGGTCGCCCCACACAAACCACGATGGGATGGTCTTCCACGCTGGTGCGCCTGTCGCCTTCTCGTTGAGCGCCAGATCAGTGGCGGGACGCTGCGAGGCGGCCATAAACGCGGCCTGTGGCTCAGGCAGATCGGCGCAGAATTGCAACCGATACTTGTCCTGCTGAATGTACAAGTCGTTGGTTTCGTTGCCCAGTGGAATGGGAGGCGCGAGCGTTGGCCCAAGGGTGCTGCCGGGGAACTTGCCCGACAAATCCGCGGCGCTTTCGCCAGCTTCCGGGGCGAAGCCGGCAATAAAAACCAGACTTTTCACCTGGTTGTTGCCACTGGCTGCGCCGTTGATGACCATGCCACCGTAGGAGTGCCCGACCAGCACGATCGGCCCTTTGATGCTTTTCAGCGTGTTGATGGTGTAGTCGACATCGCTCTTCACGCCGCGCAGTGGGTTGGATGGAGCAAGCACCGGATAACCAAGCGCGAAGAGCGTGCTTACGATGTCGTTCCAGCCCGACGAATCGGCGAACGCACCATGGACGAGGACGATGGTTGGCTTGTCTGACGCCTTATCCCCAGTCATGACGGTCTCCTTTTCATTCGCTTGCACAGCACCCGAATTGCCATAACCGACAGTTCCCATCAGGCCCAGCCCCGCCAGCACCGTGCCCGAGCCCTGGAGCATGCGGCGGCGCGAAATCCGCCCTGTGGTGTTCATGCGCTTTGCCCTTTCATACGTTTACCAGCGATACCCGCCGATCTGTCAGCCTTGAGCGGATGTTCGAGGTCTGCGGGCTCACGCGCTCAGCTGCGCGGCACCTACGGCGGCGACCGCGCTCAGGATCACTTCGGTGACCGCCCGGGGCTGCGAGATCATGATCACGTGGGAGCCCTCGAGCTCGGTGATCGTGGCCCCGGCGCGCTCGGCCATGGCGCGCGTCACGTCGTGGCCGGCGGCCGTATCGCCGGTGGCGACCACCGCCCACACGGGCAAGTTCTTCCAGGCCGCCGCGCTCGTCGGCTCGCTAAAGGCAAGCTCCGAGGCGGGGCGCTGGCCGGCAGCCAGCAGGGCGGATTGCTCCAACGGCAGATCGGCCGAGAAGGCATCGTGGAAGCGCGTGGGGTCGATCAAAAACTCCATCGCCGTCTCCTCGCCCTGCCCGGTCGGATAGCTGCGCGCGAGCAGGACGGTGTTGAGGACGCTGTCCTTCGAGCCCTTCTCGACCTCCTGCAGAACCTCGCCCACGTCCGGCGCGAAGCCAGCAACGATCACCAGGCCGACGACGTTCGGGGCCTTGGCGGCGGCGTTGGTGATAATCGCACCGCCGTAGGAGTGGCCGACGGCCAGCACTGGGCCGGGGATCTGGTTGAAGTAGCTGGCGATGTAGGCTGAGTCGATGGAGATGCCGCGCAGCGGGTTCGAGGGGGCCACAACCTGATGCCCGCTCGCTAGCAGGCCCTCGATTACGCCGTTCCAGCTTGAAGCATCGGCGAACGCACCGTGGACAAGGGCGATGGTCAGTGTGTCGCTCCCATTGTTCTGAGTCATGGTCGTCTCCTTTTCATGCGCTTGTACAGTACCCGTCGCGAAAAACCCCATGGTCCCCATCAGGCCCAGCGCCGCCATTGCGGCACCCGAACCCTACAGCATACGGCGGCGCGAGAGCCGCTCGGTGTTGGTGCTTATGCGTGGTGCTCCTGCAGGCGCTCGCTCGCCACGAAGGCCAACAGATCGGTGTTGAGCCGATCCTGAAGCGTCATCGGCAGGCCGTGCGGTGCGCCCGCGTAGATCTTGAGCGTCGCCTGCGGCGCGATCTTCGAGGAGTGCAGGGCCGAGGCCGCGATCGGCACGATCTGGTCGTCGTCACCGTGGATGATCAGCGTCGGCACGTCCATCCGCTTGAGATCCTCGGTCAGGTCGGTCTCAGAGAAGACCTTGATGCAGTCGTAGACGCCCTTGATGCCGCCCTGCATGGACTGCCACCAGAACCAATCGCGGATGCCCTCGGAAACGCTCGCGCCTGCGCGGTTGTAGCCGTAGAAGGGCAGCGACAGATCGCGAAAGAACTGTGCGGAGTTGTCGAAGGTGCCCTTACGGATCGCGTCGAAGGCTGCGATCGGCGTGCCCTCGGGGTTGCTTGCCGTCTTGAGCATCAGCGGCGGGATTGCGCTGATCAGCACGGCCTTGGCCACGCGGGCGGTGCCGTGGCGACCGATGTAGCGGGTGACCTCGCCGCCGCCCGTCGAGTGGCCGATGAGCACCGTGTCGCGCAAGTTCAGCGCCTCGAACAGCGCTGCGAGATCGTCGGCATAGGTGTCCATGTCGTTGCCGTCCCAGGTCTGATCCGAGCGCCCGTGGCTGCGCCGGTCGTGCGCGATGACGCGGTAGCCGTGCTGCCCCAGGAACAGCATCTGCGCGTTCCAGGCGTCGCCACTCAGCGGCCAGCCGTGGCTGAACACTACCGGCTGTCCCGTGCCCCAGTCCTTGTAGAAGATCCGCGTACCGTCGCTTGTGGTGATCGTGCTCATCGTGCCTCCTGCTGACGTGCTGCTTGTTCACTACAGCCAGTATAGGAGGGCACGCCGGCAAAGTCAGTATGCAGCGGCTTACACGTTGCCTCCCACCTCACCTCGCATTCCCTCACACAAAGCAGGTATCAGAGGAGTTGATGTGTTAGGCATGCATCGCTCACAAACCTGCTATGATAGCAAGCAACCATTCCAGTTGAGGGTGATAGGCGAGGATCACAAAAGGGGAGGGTGGAGCCGCCTGACAGCTCACACCACCCTCCCCATGGCAGGCGTTGACCCCTATGGTACGCACGCCCGACCGACACCAGTATAGTGGTGGTGGCGGAGGAGATCACGTTGCATCACATCCCATTTCACCTCCCATTCCGTTATCTGGTGCTGCTCGGTGGGTCGTGCCGAAAGGCAACTACCGTTGAAGCGATCAACCTATCGAGCGCAAGACCACGCCTTCGGTCAGCGCTTGTTAGCGCTCCGCACGATAATCGGGCTCACGCAAGCCAGGCTGGCCGAGCTGCTTGGCGTTTCCCGCTACGCCGTCAGCGGCTGGGAAAGCGGCCAGACGTATCCCAAAACCCAGCACCTCAAACAGTTCATTACCCTCGGTGTACAGCAGCAGGCCTTTGCCGCCGGACACGAGGCCGAGGAGATCCGCGCGCTCTGGCGGGCGGCGCGGCAGAAGGTGCTGCTCGATGAGCAGTGGTTACACGATCTTCTCGGCCAGCAGGAGACCCACCCGCTAGTGGTGGTCGCGCAGCCCCCTGAACCTGCCGACACAATCGCGCCGCCGGCCAACCCTGGTCCGCGCATAGATTGGGCCGACGCACTTGATGTCCCTACCTTCTATGGGCGTGATGCGGAACGGGCGCTCCTTTCGCGCTGGATCGTCGAGGATCGCTGCCGGGTCGTGAGCGTGCTGGGTATGGGCGGCATCGGCAAGTCGGCGCTGACGGTGACGGTGATGCGTGCGGTGGTGGCGGATTTCGAGGTGGTGATCTGGCGGTCGCTGCGCGATAGCCCCTCCTGTGAAGCGCTGCTGGATAGCTGCCTCCAGGTGCTGGCCCCGCGCGCGCTGCTGAACCTGCCCGCTTCGCTCGACGCACGGCTGCACCTCCTCCAGGCGCAGCTGCGCGAGCGGCGGGTGTTGCTGGTGCTGGACAACGGGGAGCTGCTGCTGGAGGAAGGCGCGGGCACCGGCCGCATGCGGGAAGGATTCGAGGGCTATGCCCGGCTGCTGCGGCAGCTCGGCGAGACCGCTCACCAGAGCTGTGTGCTGCTGACCAGCCGCGAGAAACCAGCTGACCTCGTGCCGCTGGAAGGCACGCGGACGCCGGTACGTTCCCTGCGCCTGGCCGGGCTGGATGCAACCGCAGGTGCGCAGTTACTCGCGGAAAACGATGTGGTGGGCAGCGCGGTTGACCGGCAGCGCCTGCTCGACATGTACCAGGGCAACCCGTTGGCGCTCAAACTTGTGGCGCGGACGATAACGGAGCTGTTCGGGAGCGAGACGGCCCCGTTCCTGGCGCAGGGCGAGGTGGTGTTTGGCGGCGTGCGCGAGCTGCTCGACGAGCAATTCGTTCGCCTCTCGGCACTCGAGCGGAGCGTGTTCTTCTGGCTCGCTATTCTGCACGAGCCGGTGAGTCTCGAGGAGTTGCTGACATACTTGAGCGTACCGCAGACGTCAGTGCAGCTACTGGAAGCTTTGGAGGGGCTGAACCGTCGCAGCCTGATCGAGCGCGGCCAACGTGCGGGCAGCTTCACGCTGCAATCGGTCGTGCTGGAGTATGCCACGGGGCGGCTGATTGCCGAGGCCAGCAACGAGATCGAGCAAGGGCAGTTGGATCACCTCATCGAGTATGCGCTGTGCCAAGCCCAGGCGAAGGACTATGTGCGCCAGGTTCAGGAACAGTTGCTCGTAGCGCCGCTGCTCGCCGGACTGCAGCACCGCTACCCCGAACAAACCAGAGCGGAGGCGCGGCTTCTCGGGCTGCTCGACCACCTGCACGGTTGGCCTCAGCCATTGCAGGGCTACGGGCCAGCCAATCTGCTCGCGCTGCTACGGCTGCTACGGGGAAACTTACGTGGCCTCAATCTTGGGGGCCTTACGCTGCGCGGTGTGTTTCTGCAAGGCGTCGAGATGCAAGATACGAGCCTCTTTGGTACGGTGCTCAAAGACATCGTATTCACTGATGCTTTTGATGGTATTTTGGCACTCGCTATCAGCAGTAGTGGAACCTACTGGGCGGCTGCCACTTGGCGCGGGGAAGTGCGGGTGTGGGGCGAGGCCGGCAAGACCCTGCACCACGTTTGGTTGGCCCATACCAGCGTTGTGTCGGCGCTTGCATTCAGTCCCGATGAACGCGCCTTGGTGAGCACGAGCTACGATAACATGATCAAGCTGTGGAGCGTGGAGCATGGCACCCTGCTCTGGGAAGGCGTACAAACCGGAAGCATCAATGGCGCGGCCTTTGCGCCTGATGGGCATCTTCTCGCCAGCGGCGGCAATGATGGTCAGATCCATGTGTGGGATGTACAGCGCGGTACAGAGGTTCAGACGTTGTCTGCTCAGGGCTTAATAGTGAACTCCCTGGTCTGGAGCCCGGATGGAAAGCTGCTTGCGAGTGGCTTCGCCGATGGGAGCATCTGGATGTGGAACGTGCTGGATGCAGCCCCTTTTACCCACGCGCGGACACTCGCGGGACATACCAAGTGGGTGCCAGGGCTGGCCTTCGCCCCGGATAGCAATCAGCTTGCGAGTGCAAGCTTCGATGGCATGGTCAAGCTGTGGGACTTGAACAGCGGCGCGTGTCTCCAAACCTTCTCGCAGCACACAGCTCCAGTGATACGGGTAGCCTGGAGTCCCGATGGCCACACGCTGGCGAGTTGTGGTGTTGATCAGACGATCAGGCTTTGGAGTCTTGAGGATCGGAGATCGGTGGTGGTTATGCATGGGCATACCGCTGTCATCTACACAGTCGTCTTCACCCCTGACAGCCGCACCCTGCTGAGCGGCAGCTACGATGGCACGATTCGGGTGTGGAATGTGGCAACTGGCCAGTCGCTGCGCACGATGAAAGGGTACGTAGCCTCGCTCTTCGACATTGATTGGAGTTCAGACGGTACACGGTTGGCCTGTGGTGGCGCAGATACGCTGGTAACAATCTGGGATGTAGCTAGCACCACAGCGCCGAACATATTGCGTGGCCATCGTTGGCTTGTATATGGGGTGGCGTGGAGTGCCGATGGGCAGCTTCTAGCAAGCGCAGGGTATGACAATCGCATCGGGTTATGGAACCCGGACACGGGCATTTGCAGTCAAATGCTCCAAGATCCTGATGCAGCTGATACCATCTTCTTGGGCGTGGCCTGGCACCCTGACGGGCATCTGCTGGCGTGTGGAAGCGATCTGCGGGGTGTACAGGTGTGGGATGTGTCGACAGGCACCCGCCGCTGGGTTGGGCATACCCAGCCTATCCGTACACGTCGCGTGGCTTGGAGCCCCGCTGGGACGCAGTTGGCCGCCGGTGGCGATGATGGCTGCGTGTATCTGTTGGATGCCCTGGATGGCACGCTACAGCAGCGATTGGTGGGACACATTGGGGTTGTCCTGAGCGTGGCCTGGAGCCCAGATGGGATGCGGCTGGCCTCTGCTGGTGGCGGCAGCGCGAGCGCCGAGCTGTTCGTGTGGGAAGCACACAGCGGCGAGCGCGTGCAAGCCATGGCCGGGCATTCCGGCGTAGCCGCTACGGTGGCCTGGGGTCCCCGTGGCGAGCTAGTGGTCAGCGGCGGCAGCGACGGGATGCTGCGCTGGTGGGATGTGGCGAGCGGGCAGTGCGTGCGGGTGCGCGACGCGCATCAGGGCAAGGTGCAGGCGCTCAAGGTGAGCCCAGATGGCAAGCGGTTGGCGAGTTGTGGCGATGATGGAGCGATTGTGTTGTGGGATCTCTACACCGGCGAACGGCTGCAAACCCTGCGCCGGGATCGGCCCTATGAGCGGATGGACATCACTGGTCTCAGGGGCATTACGAGCGCGCAGCGTGCGTCGCTGGTCGCCCTTGGCGCGGTGGAGCGACCCCACGAGCCGGTGCCGTCCCCCACGCACGTGCCTATTCCCGCTGATGCTCAGCAGATGTCACACGGTGACCAGCGACTGGTCGGCAACCTGCCCGTGCCGCCAACGCCATTGATCGGACGTAGCACAGAAGTAGCTGAGATCAGCAAGCTTCTTGGCGATGCATCCTGCCGCCTGTTGACGCTGTTGGGGCCGGGTGGCATCGGCAAAACACGGCTGGCACTCCATGTCGCATCAGCCCACACAGCG
>Ga0105049_10005724_pt1 | contig 14473 bp, 11 predicted proteins | sample MAT06_FD_78087 | JGI IMG/M metagenome (GOLD analysis project Ga0105049, IMG submission 78087) | Freshwater microbial communities from Lake Fryxell liftoff mats and glacier meltwater in Antarctica - MAT-06 | ecosystem: Environmental > Aquatic > Freshwater > Ice > Liftoff microbial mat | place...
ACAGGAAGCAGTATTAGTGACCACATTGCCTGTGGTGCCCGCATCGGAAAGCCAATACACCGCCTTCAAATTATCAATAGTCGTAGCAACAGGTATTGTGGTACCAGTAGTTACAAAATCAGCGGAATTCACTCCTTTTACTACATGAAGTCCTCCGTTTGTTGTAGTTGCGTTTGTGGCAGTGATTGCAAATCGAAGTTCTTCTATCACATACGGTGTCCCTGCGGATACAGATCCTGCAGAAGTTGCCAAAGTAATACCAGTGTCACTGCCAATAGCAGAGATTACAAACCAAGACACAATTGCCGTAGGGTCGGTAGATCCAAATCCAATACGAGCACCAACAGCAACGCCATCATCGACAAACTTTGTTCCTGTGCCGGTTACTGCTGTAGCACTCACTCCAACGGTACCGGTGGAGTGCACATATCTTAGAGCTCGAAAACCGCGCAATGTGTGGGCGGTGGCAGAAGTCAGTGTAGCGACAATAAAACCTTTCCACGTGTAGACTGAGGTAGCTTTCGTATATTCATACATGAGTATCCTTCTTGGGGCCACTGCGGTTGCTAAGTTTTCAATTAAAAAAACCCAGTCTACTGTACTACTGAACGTAATGGCGTGAGGGTACATAGCGGGAATATTTGAAACGACCACATACGCAGTTCCCGCAACAATAGTACCTGCAGTAGAACCGAGTGTGATACCTGTTGCAGAGGCTCTGGCAGAAATAGAATACCAAACAGTTACTCGAGCTGGATTTGTGGAACCAAAACCAATGAGCATTCCAATCATAGAAGTTGTAAAATTGGTGCTTGACCCCGTAACCGCAGTAGCAGAAACCGTCACGGTTCCGACTGTATCAACAACTTCTTGCATAGGGAGAGCTACACCAACGGAAGTGGGACCTATAAATTTATCCACCGGATTTGGCCCTGTTTTTTGTACAATCAAAGAGCCAATACTCGTTTGTTGTGGATCATATGCACTGATTGGCGTGGTGCTTCCGGTAAATAAATGTTTTATTGCGCGAAGTGCCATATTAATTTTGAGTTAAAAGCGCCCTTACCGCTATGTTATCAGTCAGCGCAGTGGGGCTGTAACGAATATATGTGTCGTCATTTAACACGTCAATTGTATCGTACGCTGACCAACTCGTACCACCATTAATCGATTTTTGCCAAACTCCGCTTGCTGGACTTGCGGTAGTGTCACTGAGTAATGATGATCCTGTAGTGGCGTTAAACAATTCAACTTTTAAGTTCGGAACGGTACCGCCAAACCTTTGGTAGAATCTCCAAGCAAACCGCTCATTGGTAGTGTCAGAAAGCGAAGAAGACAATTGATAATGAGAATCTGTCGGACCATCCTCGTACGTCACTATTAATTCCATAATTTGTGCTGGTAAACACGTATTTCCGATAGTATAAAATTCAAACATAAACTGAATTGCGTTTGCGGGAGGAACAGAAGACAGGTCGCCACTGTTTAAAACGAGTACCCATGAACTCGTAGCATTAGTAACGATATTAGCAGTTCTGTAGTAAGTACGATATGGCTCTGGCGGAAGACTCAGCTCTCCCTCACCTATGTATGTATTGTTAATAACAATAACTTGGTCGAACTTACTGCAACCAGTGGTATCTATAGATGGAGAGATGATTCTTTGACTTGCCGTTCCTGCATAAGTCCAGTGTGCGCCAATCGGTAAAGCATACATTTGGTTTAGTGCGGCCGTAGCACCATTCCTTGAAATGTGCACCACTCCGTTGTTTGCATCGCAAGAAAGTAGTTGAGAGCCTGTATTAAAATGGACAGGGGCCTTCGAGCTCAAAAAAGATTGGTCTTGTTGTTTATCGTCGATTCCAAATATGTGATCAAATGGAGTAGTGTCTGTGGCTGGATACTGAGTCACATATTGACGAAAGGCTGCGCCGGCACCAAACGTTGTAATGATTAAACGGTCAATTGTGTCAATATTTTGCACATTCATCATGTTTCCAGTTGCGGGAAATGTACTTATGCCTCCCGGCGGTATTTCTTGCCTCACATTTGCAGCGCTGATAAAGGTGGTACTTCCTGCAGTAATTGCAGAGGTCGCAACACTGTGTAACCGAGTGAGGGTAACAAAATAAATTGCTGGTACAGCAGAAAATGGGCCGTGGGCTAACGTTGCAAGTACACCATTATTAGCCGATTGGTTTGGTATCGTACCGGTTACCGCCTGAGTTCCCGTAATAACGATATTTGCTCCTGCGAGTTGCATTCTTCCTGCCGCCACTGTGTTGTTTGCTCGTAAGTTATACTTATAAAATATTGCATTTGTGGTGTTGGTTCCATTGAGTACATATGCAAAATGGGTTTGTTTATCAGTTTCTGGCTCAATCGAGCAACCGCTTGCAGTGGTGTTGGTAACTGCGGCTGCGCCCGCGTCAGAAAGCCAATAGACACCACGTTGATTGTCCACTGCTGTTGCAACGGAAGGTAAAGTGGTACCAGCGGTGGTAAAATCAAGAAAACTTACTCCTTTCACTAGAAAAAGTCCACCGTTAGCTAAAGTGGTGTTGGTAAGTGTAATAACAAACCGTAACTCCTCAATAACATAGGGTGTGCCAGCAGGTACAACACCAGGAGAGGTAGTCAAGCCAAGTGAGGTATTGCTCGTTATAAAGCCGATTAGATACCAGTTCGTTATCAATGCTGGATTAGTTGAGCCGAATCCGATTCTAGGACCTCCACCTCCCGCGACACCTATTGCTCCAGTACCCGCGGCTATCAAGTCTGTGGTAAATAAGGTGCTCGTCCCTGTCACCGTACAATCCGCAATAACGTAGTTGGCAGAAGCAACAATAACATTTGATGCACCCGATACTGTAATAGAAAGGGTGTTGGTGAAAGTAACGATAGGATACCAGGAGTTTATCTGGGCTATGTTGGTACTCCCGAAGCCAATCATTTTTCCTACCATGCCGACAGTAAAGACTGTTCCTACTCCAGTGACTATACCACTGACAGCAAGTGCGACCGAGGTACCAGCTGAATAAAAGCTCACTGGAGCTGACACCGCCACCGTGCCGGTGGTGTGGAGGTAGCGAAGGGCACGGAAGCCTCGGTTTACATTTGTAGCGTTTGGTGTCGTTGCAGTGATAAACCCTTTCCAGTTGTAGGTAGCGCTAGACTTATTGTGTTCATACAGAAAAATACGCTTAGCGGCGGCTACTGTGTTTTCCAGAAGAAAAACCCAGTCGGTAACAGAATCGAAGGTCAACGTGTAGGGGAACATCATCGCTACCGTAGTAGACTCTTCGAGAGGTCTTGCGACTGCAACAGGAAGTGGCCCGACAAAATTATCTTCTGGATTCACACCACTTTTTTGAATCATCAAAGTACCCAAATTTGTTCTGGTCGAGTCATAGGAGCTGATTGGTGTAGTAGCTCCGGTAAAACTATGTTTTGTAGCTCGTAAGGACATAGCTATAGCAACGTTAAGAGCGATCGTATTCTAATATTGTCCGGTAAAGTGGCCGGTGTGTAGCGAATATAGGTGATTTCGTTTCCTTTGTCAGTAGTATTGTATGCTCCCCACGTACTACCTCCGTCAGTAGACTTCTCCCATGTACCGCTCGGGGTTACTGTTTTATCATCGAGGATCAATCCTCCAGTTACTGCATCAAACAAACGAATGCGAAGGGTTGGCACGGTCGAACCAAAGCTTGTTGAGAATCTCCAAGAAAAGGTTTTATTTGCAACTTCACTTTTTCCCGCGGATGGCTGGTAGCGCGGATCGGTGGAGAAATCATCATACAAGATAGCAAAGGACATTATTCTCCCCGGAAGACATAAGTGACTGACCGTACTAAACTCAAACATACATTGAATAGTTTCCGAAGCAGAAACTCCAGACAAGTCGCCATCTTTAGGGAGTGCGGTCCACTCACCAGTATTATCACTTATTCCACTCGTTCTGTAGTAAGAAAAAATAGGGTCGGTTGAAACTCTAAACTCTTCACCACCCAAATGATCAATCATTGATAAAAGCATTCGACTAAACGAAGAGCAGTTTGGAGTAGAAATTGACGGAGATATGACTCTTTGATTTGTAAAACTCGCAAAGGACCAATGAGCACCGAGCGGAAGCGCATACATTTGTGTTATCGCAGCAGTGTTACCATGCTTTATTATGTGTGCTATGCCGTTTTCACTCCACACAGAGGTTATTTGTGAGGTGGTATTGAAGTGGATTGGCGAATTTGAGTCAGCAGTCGATTGATCCAGTTGCCTTGTATCTATCCCAAAAAAGCGGTTAAACTGGTCTCCAGATGCAGTTGGATACCTCGTGAGGTAATGCTTTATAGCTGCTGCACCCGTAGTGAGGACAATAAGTCTATCTACGGAGTCGGAAATTTCTATTACGTTTAGTGCGGCAGTTGCAGCAAACGTGTTTATACTCCCTGGTGGAATCTCTGGTCTGTTATCAGAGATCCAGCCTAAATTCCCCGCAAATATTTTTGATACTGCTGCGCGGTAGATACGGGTACTTGTAACAAAGTACAATGACTCCTCACCCTTGCCAGGACCATGGTTTAGGGTCCCGATTCTTCCATTGTTTACACCGAGTACAGTACCGGTGACCAGCTGGTTACCAGTCGTTATGGCATCAGCAGAATCGACAATAAAAGCAGTTCCTGCGGTAATGGTACCCGCTGAAGTCGAAAGAGTGATTGCGGTTGTGGAAGAAAATGACTCAATGATAAACCATGTGCTAATGGTGGCGGGGCTCGTGGAGCCGAAACCTATTCTCATCCCAACCATAGTAACGGTAAATGTAGTTCCAGATCCCGTCACTGCAGTACCTGACACTCCTACAGTACCCGTAGTGTAGTATGCAATCGACATGAGCATTTTACCTGTAGTGATTGTTCCTGTTGCACGCAGGTTATATCGGTACACTTTCATAAAGGTAGAGCCGACGCCGTCAAGCACGTATGCATAGTGCAGACCTTTATTTATTTCAGGTTGAATAGCGAGTCCACACGGGGCTTGGTTCGTCACCACGTTTGCGGTAGTGCCTGCGTCAGCAAGCCAGTACACTCCGCGCTGATTGTCAAACGCACTCGCAATTGCGGGAAATGTAATACCTGCAGTGGTAAAGTCATGATAGCCACCACCCTTGAGCAGAAATAGTCCACCGACTGAAGGAGTGGAGTTTGCAGTTGTTATTGCAAACTGCAACTCCTCAATAACATAGGGGGTGCCGGCAGGTACAACACCAGGAGAGGTAGTCAAGCCAAGTGAGGTATTGCTGGTAATAAAGCCGATATGGTACCAGCTCGTTATTAATGCGGGGTTAGTCGAGCCAAATCCTATGCGAGGACCGAGGCCTCCCACTACATTTGTAACAGTAGTTCCAGCAGAAAGACCCTCGGTTACGAATTGAGTACTCGTCCCTGTTACCGTACAATCCGCAATAACATAGTTGGCAGAGGCAGCGATAGCATTTGATGCGCCTGATACGTTGATTTGAAGAGTGCTCGTAAAGGAGGTGATAGGATACCAGGAGTTAATCTGGGCTATGTTGGTACTCCCAAATCCGATCATTTTGCCTACCATACCGATAGTAAATGTGGTACCTACTCCGGTAACTACACCTGTTACCGTGAGAGCCGCCGAAGTACCTGCAGAATAAAAGCTCACCGGTGCTGACACCGCCACAGTACCAGTGGTGTAAAGATAGCGAAGGGCTCGGAAGCCTCTATTGACCGCGTTTGGTGCGCCTGGTGTTGTTGCGGTAATAAATCCTTTCCAACTGTATGTTGCACTAGTTTTATCGTATTCATACAAAAAGATACGCTTTGCAACTGCAATAGTATTCTCGAGAAGAAAAACCCAATCAATTGTAGGGCTGTTGGTGATCACGTGCGGGAACATCATAGCTACAGCAGTGGATTCTTCCATTGGTCTAGCAATGGCGACAGGGAGTGGCCCAACAAAATTATCTTCTGGATTCACACCACTTTTTTGAATCATCAAAGTACCCAAATTTGTTTTGGCTGGATCGTAGGAGCTTATCGGTGTCGTTGCTCCGTTAAAAATATGTTCTACTGCTCGTAATGCCATATTATACTTCTAAATAATCAATGTTAATTTGCACGGTGGTCGTCCCAGCTATGACACAGTATAGCACTTGGTCGACTCCCCCCTCAATATAGTTCGGATGATTGTTTGCACCGTACAGTCCACCTGTTTTCGGAGCAACATACCGTTCGTGGTCAGTTCCTCCTGCAGTAAACCGAAATGACACCGATGTCGCATCAGCCGTTAACGAAAACCGAGATGCGTATACGCGAATTCTGTTTCCCCCTGCAGGAGTTCTGACTGTTCCTGACGAGGAGAGACTAATGGAAAGCTTACTAACATTTTGCCCCGTAAGAAGTGAGGTAAGCGCCTCGTCTGTTGCAGGGTTAATGCGCGTATTTGCAGCGTTTTTGACACCCACCACGTTCGATGTAGGTGCGCTTCCGAGGACATACGCCTCCGCATTTTTTGGAATCATCGATGAAGCCGCTATTCCAAGCCCGACCATCCCCGCAACTTTGAGAAAATTCCTTCTACTGTCGTCTTGTGGTACTTCTTCAACCGTTTCGGTAATTATCGAAACTGCTGGTGCTGAGTGTGCACGATTAGTCTGTAAATCTTTTTTAGAGACAAGTTGAAAAGAATGTTTTGAACGCAACAATTTCATTAAAACTAATTATCGGTTAATTAGTTTAGCTTTGCAATGAAATGTGTAGATAGTAATTAGTAACAAGCAGTAAGTGGGATTTGTAAAGATTACTTTTTACTAATTACTCATTACTTGTTACTGCATTACAAATAACTCTCAGTATTCATAAAGAGTCGCTCAGTCTCACGAGCTATGCGCGCTAGTGTTTGAATTGCTTCTATCGGATAGACTCCTCCCGCAGTTTCGTCCGAGAGCATAACAGCATCTGTACCGTCCAAGATTGCATTTGCAACATCAGAAACTTCAGCACGTGTAGGGTCTGGGCTATTCACCATTGAAAGAAGCATTTGAGTAGCGACAATAGTCCCTGTCTTGTGCCAAATAGCTTGGCGGATAAGATTTTTCTGGACAAACGGAACGCGCTCAAGAGGGATTTCAACACCAAGGTCACCTCGCGCAATCATAATTGCATCAGATTCCTGAATAATTTCATCAATATGCTTTAAGGCGACGGCAGATTCGATTTTGGAAATGATTTTTGCTCTTCCTTGCACGATATCTTTAAGCTTTCTAACGTCGTCTGCAGTTTGAACAAATGATATAGCTACGTAATCAATTCCCTGTTCGAGTCCGAAAGCTACATCTTCTACGTCTTTGGCTGTAAGGCCAGACTCGGAAAGGAGTGTTTCAGGAACGTTCACTCCTTTTCGAGAAAAGAGTGTCCCACCGCGAATTACTTCAGCAGAAAAGCCTATTTTTGAAACTTCTTTTACAATAAGCTCCATCTGTCCGCTTGAAAGGAAAATTGGGTGACCAACAGAAAGGTTATTGAGCATACTTGGCGTGTCGATACCAATTTCGTTGTCAGCTGGTGTTTTTGAAACAGAAAACTGTACCAATTCCCCTCTAGTGAGCTCTCTTCCTTCAATAGGAAGCTCGCCGACTCGAATACGCGGGCCTTGAAGATCAAGTAAAATAGAAACTCTTTTGCCTGTTTTACCCGCTTCATCAGAAATGATTTGCTTTCGAGAGATAAACTCCTCTTTTGTACAATGAGAAAAATTCATACGAGCAATATCCATTCCCGCATCTATAAGTCCCGCAATAATTTCTCTACTTTCTGATTTTGGACCGATGGTGGCAATGATTTTTGTTTTCATATGAATAGTCTCCTTAAGTAAATAAATTGAGAGGGTACTATACCAGATAACTTCTAGTCTTCATAGAAATAGTAGGTGCCATCGCCTTTATAAAGCGCTGGTCACACAAAGTTTACTTCACCCACAAGGAACCAGAGTCTTACAAAGGTCGGACCTTGGTAAATTATTTACATCTTACTTGATTGAAATGGTACTTATCTTTCCTAGAAATCTTTTACTGTAGAAAAAATTCAGCACTATCTCGCTTTGTGCGTGCGCTTTTGAACCTGTGGTGGACTTATCACAAGCTCACTTTAGTTCAAAAATACAAGGTTATTTCTTTTGAGAATCAGCCATCAGAGTCTGGAGTTCGCCTTGATGACGTTGCATAACAGCCATTGTTGCAGCCATTTGATCTTTTCCTCTTTTCATTTCTACTTCTACTTCGGTAGCAATAGTCTGAAATAGCTCGGGGTTCTTTTCTACAAGGGTCAATATCATTTCTCTTTGTTCCTTTGGAACATCCTTCATTTTTGATTCTATGAGCTTTCTTACGAGGAAATTTTTAAACATATTTTTTAAATTATTTTAGAAAATCTATTCTATTTTTTATGGTTCAAATATGCAAGAGAGCCTGCTAGCCCACCTAGAGATTTCAGCGTTGCGTTTTTAATAACTGGTAAGGATTCAAGGCTTTCTGAGAGATATTTTTCAACTTTCGATACATTAATTCCTACGGTATGAATCATTGCCCCTCCAATTACAACTACGTCAGGATTCCATTTCTCTATAACCACCTGTAACCCAGAGGCAAGAATCATTGATTTTTCATTCCAGAAATTTTCATCGGTAACAGATTCTGGTTTTTTCCCAAGCTTTGTTTCAAGTGAGCGACCGCCAATAAGACTTTCAAGGCTTTCATTGTAAGGCTCGATTATTTGTTTTCCTATTTCAAAACTTTGAGCTACTCTGTCTATCTGTCCATTCACGATTCTCGCCCCTCCCACCCCAGTGCTCACGGTAATGTACGCCACTATTTCAAATCCTACTCCAGCACCCGCAAGTGCTTCTCCAAGCCCCACCAACGCAGCGTCGTTTTCTAAACACATAGTGGCCTCCGGAAATTCCTGCATGAGATCTAACACAAAAGGCTTTTGAACCCAGTCAGGAAGATTGGGGGCATCTACAATCTGCTTACTTACAGAAATAGTCCCAGCAAATCCTCCAGCAACTTTTGTGACCACTTTACCATCAACTAAGACATGAATCGCTTTTTTAAAAGCACCAATTCCCTCTTCATAGTTTTTTGGAGTAAGGTACATTACAGGTTCAGAAAATTCAGTTGCACTACGCACTGTTGCGATACGTGTCTGAGTTCCTCCAATGTCAAAAATGATTTCCATAGTTATTATGCAAGCATCTGCCGAGTAGTATTTTTATAGCCTTCGACGTTTGGTTGATTAAATACATTGATGTTCCATGCATTTCCAATAAGCATAGTCTGAATCATGGCGTACACCATGTACTCTGCTACTGCAGTAACAACATTGGAAGATAGTTCTACAGTGAAAAAAGGTAAATCGTTTTCTTTGTAAGAAGCCTGCACAGACTCTAAAATTGCTTCTGTTAGCTCTTCTGGTTTTTTATTAGTGATTGATTCAGAAAGTAAGTCGAGTGCTTCTCCAGAGCCAATACTATCGATTGAATTACCTTCCATAGACACGAACTGAGTTACTCTTTCTTTGGGGCCAGCTAAATTTAGCTGAAGAACAGAGTGGAGATCAGTGGTGCCTATTGAAACCGTTGGAGTAAATCCAGTTATTTGTTTATCTCCTTCGATATTTGAATCTTTTGCTAAACTTTCAGCAATAAGTTGCCTGTGCCATTTACCTAAGGTTTCAAGGCGTGTGTTAAAGAAGAACAAGTCAAAAATGTGATTTCCTTTCGCGTATTCGTCTATTAATAGTGGAGTGCTTGTCGACATGTCTTTCGCTTGTTCTGAAGTAAGAGATTGGAGTGTCGTAAACGCATTAGTATAAAAATCTAAAACTGGAAATCCAAATAGCATTAAGGGCACTAGTGTTGTCGGAGAGAATGCAGAAAACCTGTCTGAGAGCTCTGCGGGAAGATAGACGGAAAGAATATTTTTTTGCCTTGCTTCAATCCATAACGGGGAATCAGTTGCAGTAATTACAATAATTCTTGAAGCAACACTTCCAAAAACAACTTCGAGACGATTAATAATAAATTCACTATTGGAAAGCGTTTCGAGTGTTTTTCCAGATTTACTGACTATTACGATGACAAAGTCTTCAATCGATGCAAAGTGGCTTATATGGCTCACTGTCGCCTCCATGACACCACTATCGTTGGTATCAAGGAAAATCATCTTTTTTTCTTGATCAGCGATTGTTTCAAGATACCCTACCGTGGCATCATAGAGCACTTTGGAAGCTAGGTTTGCTCCTCCGATTCCGACGACAAAAACTGTTTTGATCTTTTCCCGATTTATGCTTTCTAAGGATTGCTCAAGCTCAGAAATATACTGTTGATCAAACAGATACTGCAACGAGCTTTCCTTTGATCCGCCAGACGTGGCAATTTCTCTCAAAAGCAATAATGACTCTTTATCTTCTTTGACTGGGGTTGAATTGAAAGCAAATTTCATATAATAGCTATTATACTATATAGATTGTTTTTTCTGTGAATTGACAAAATTCTCCTTTGGCAATACGGTAAACCTCAGACAGTTCTCTAACAGGGAGGTTTGATGGTACATCAACTTGTGGATAGTCTCAGCGAAGCTCTCGTTGAGACAGGAAACGTCTTGAACATTACGCTACTTACCAACAAAATCAGAACCTATCATGGGTTGGTAAGAAAAATCGAAGTAGAAGACCAAGTGAAAAGCTCTGAGGATGGCGAAGTGTCAACTATTCGCTTCCTCTTCAGCTCTTGTTTCATTTCAATCAACAGAAATTTTTTTGGTGTTGCGTACTTAAACAACAACGAAGCGACACCTGTCACAGAATTTGCCTTTCAAATGAGCAAGAATGAAAGTGAAAAACTATTTATGGAGAGGAAGGTTACTCTCACTCGATCAGAGATAGTTTACTCTCTTTCAATTCTTCCCTTGTCTGATATCCACGTCTTATCAGTAACAAGCCAACTTGGCAAAAAAACCTCTTAGTAATCGCGCGCAATTCACATTGCGCGCGATTTTTATACTAAAATTTTAAGGTTGTAGAAGCAGTGTCATTCACGTTACATAATTTTGTTAATAGATACTATGTAAGTTTGAATTACTCTCTACAACAAAAACGAACATTTGATCGTTTTTACTTAATTACATTAAAGCAATTATTTTTTTCAAATCTTCATGAAGGCCAGGAGTTGTCTCATACTGACCAACTTCTTCTGCCATTGCCCATACGAGCTCAGTATGCTCCCACGATAGTTTTACATTAGGGTTAGTAATCTCAACCAGAAATAAGTGCCTAATCCATTCACGGTCTAGATCATTGTCTACAAATAGATATGTTTCACTTTGGGTGATTTTTTTTATATCTTCTGACTTAAGACCGAGCTCTTCTTCGATTTCGAAGGTTACTTTATCTTCGAGACTCTTATCATCGTCTACAAATCCAGCAAGACATGACCACAACCCTTGATACGTCAGCGTTTTTTGACTGCGTTTTACAAGTAAAAACTTATCACGATATTTTACAAAAATAATAATAACGGGTGCAGAGCGAGCGTGAGTGTAGTCTGTTGGCATATACAAATAGTCTAGCAAACTATATAAAAATTGCATGGGACAGCAAAAGTCACTGATCCCTGAGGTAGGGTCTTACACCAAAATCCTGCCAAAGGGCCTCGTAATGTAAAACTTTTCACTCTTCTTAGCCGTCTCACAAACAAGACAGACTGAAAAAGCACTAGTAAAAAGTTCAAGTCATTACCAAGGTCCGACCTTAGTAAAGAGATTTTGCTAACCCAGCAAAAAAGCGGCCGTAATGAGGGCCGCTTTATATTTTTTAAACTCGCACAAGCTTTGTTACACACATAAGACACGTGTTCCCTGCATACACATACTGATCGTGTTCTTCACAATACCTTACGTCTCCCTTTGGAATCATGGATTTGTAAGTTTTGTGGTCTAACAACTTGTAGCCTGTTTGCCCGCCTTCAAAAGTTGAGATGACTGCGTTGTAGACAGCCACAGCCTCGATTGGACTCCAAATCTTTCTCGGAGCTTCCCCATCTTCTCTCTGACACCAGGTATAAAACTGGTATTGGCTTCGGTTTTTCCTTGCGACTTCCAAAGTTTTTGTATACAAGGATTTTGTCACGTCGACCGCTGTAAGGTCTTGAGGAAGAAAGGGGTTGTAGACGACATTAGTAATCCTTACTACAACCTCCCGAACTACAAATACGTCTGCGCTGATTTTGGCGATTTGCCAAAGACAGATTTTCTCACCTACAGTGTGATATTCCATGAAAACTCCTGAGGAAAGGGTGCTGTTTTATTTTACAATCTTACACTAAGGTGACAGATTCATTGAGAATAGTCAACAAAAAGCCAGCTTCTGTAAAGCTGGCTTTTGAAATTTATTATTTTTTTACGCTATATTTTTTTTCTGTACTAAACAATGTTTCATGCAGAATTTGCTTTACTTCGAAAGAAAATCCTTGAGGCATTACAGCCACAGCTATAGTAGGAATGGCCTTACGGAGTTCTCCGTAAACAGCAGAAGGTTTTTTTGCAAGTTTATGAACAAATGGTTTTTTATCTTTCCCCATTCCTGTTTGCAAACAGTGGATTGCGAGTTCACAACTGGTGACGAACCCTTGAGGATGCAAATTATCGTTTAGGAATTCTGCAAGAAATAAGCCAAAAAGGTACACGTTCTCATTCTGGCCATTTATGTAAGTTTCCAAAGACTTGAGCTTCTCTTTTGGTAGTGCCATCGATGCTGTTTGGCGAGCCATAATTACTCCTGAAAGATGGGTGAAAAAGAATGATCCTAGAGATAGTATTAGAAGATTTGTGGAGGTTTGTCAACTTTAACATCTATCATATTTGGATTTTCTTATCTTTGTGGCAGGAATATCTTTCTTGTCGACACAAGAAAGATTTCACGACTTTGGCTCAGTATTTTGATACAGAAATCTCGGTCGTTACACGACCAGTATCCTGTTTGGATTTTTCTATCGCTTTTTTAAAGCTCAGAAAAATACTCAAACAGGCTTCGAGTCCTGACGTAAGCAATCTCCATTGCTTACTTAGGGTCCACAAAATTATAACCGCCCGAAGGCGGTTAATTTGTGGACCCTACAGGAGTCTCGAAACTTACAGTTTCTGTACACCTGTTCTGTTTTTTATTTCGAGAGCTCATAAAAACCTATCACAGGTTTTCGAGTCCTGACGTAAGCAATCTCCATTGCTTACTTAGGGTCCACAAAATTATAACCGCCCGAAGGCGGTTAATTTGTGGACCCTACAGGACTCGAACCTGCCACCCCATCATTGCAAATGATGTGCTCTACCAGATGAGCTAAGGGCCCGATAAATCTATTATAAACTATACCTGCTTATTGCAAATGATGGTCACTACTTTTTCTCTGCTGAGAAAAGTCGCGACCCAATCCTACAGATTCTGTACACCTTTCACATTTTGATTACAAAACGTTCAAAGTCTTGCGAAATGATATCGATCACTTCTCACCTCGGCTCGTCAGCCTCCGGTCTTGCGAAAGCGTCTCACGCTCACTATCACAACTTTTTCTCTGCTGAGAAAAGTCGCGACCCCACCTCGGCTCGTCAGCCTCCGGTCTTGCGAAAGCGTCTCACGCTTTCTCACTCCACCAGATGAGCTAAGGGCCCAGACGATGATTAGTATAGTAGAGTGAAAACGAAAAATCAACTAGTTAATCGAACAGATTTAATTTGACCTAGGGGAGCAAATAGAGTTATTGTAAATACAGAGCTGGTCTTGAAGATCCACCCCTCATAACCTGCACAGAGAGGATTCCATGCTTAATCGCATTCCAAGCCCGCAGCACCTCCGTGAAGTTTGCAAGCCCGGACAACTCACCAAGACCTGTCGATTTCTACAAACGGGCGATTTAAATGGCCCCACAAAAAAGGACATCGATGAAGGTCGCGGCTGCGCCAAGAATGTTTCTGACACACTAGATCAAGAAATGGAACCACGCCGTTTCGTGCAGATTGCAAAAAGTGATAACTGCACAGGCAAGCCAAATTTTACTCCTCAATGCGAGTCTAGTGCCGCTTAAGGATACCCGTGCATGTCGAATGATATGCACGGTTTCTTTTTATTGAACTAATAATTACTTTTCCCAGTGTGAGTCAATATATGAATGAGTTTCAGAAAGTGATAGAGCGCTTGTTGTATTGCCTGTACGAATAAAAAATTCTTCCCCATCACCATTTGCTTTAACGTATACCGGTTTTGGACTTCCCTGCACCTCAACGACACAGACATCTTTGCCTTCAATAGCCTCGAACACTACTGCCACGTACTGGCGAAACTCTGCTCCAATCATATTTTTAAGTATTTGGTTGAGATGATTTTCAAATCCGTCTCTA
>Ga0105049_10005726_pt1 | contig 14471 bp, 11 predicted proteins | sample MAT06_FD_78087 | JGI IMG/M metagenome (GOLD analysis project Ga0105049, IMG submission 78087) | Freshwater microbial communities from Lake Fryxell liftoff mats and glacier meltwater in Antarctica - MAT-06 | ecosystem: Environmental > Aquatic > Freshwater > Ice > Liftoff microbial mat | place...
ACGGCAATCAGGCCACCGACGCCCAAAGCACCAAGCGAGCGCATCGCGTTTCCACGAACCACAAGGACCCCTGACGCGGCGGAGTGGCCAAAAAAATCTCCCGCGTTACCGCTAACTTTGCATTCGCCATCACCGAACGAACTGAATCCAAAATCTCCCACCGAACCCTGGACAACAACCTCAGAAACGTCCCTAAAGCCACAACCGATGTAGTCCTGGCCTCGCGCATTGGCGATGTTCACCGAAGAAATGATAACGCCGTTGCTCCGACGTAGTACCTCAAGCATTTCCAGTGGTGAGATGGTTTCAAGATCAAAGCTGTGTGTGAGTACGGAGAGGTTTTCCATGGACACGAGCAACAAGGAATAGGAAAGGGAGTTGAGGAATCGTCCGCTTTGAGATTAATCTAGCTGTTCGCGTTGGACGAATCCATTTTGAATTCCTAGCCAAATCAGTAATCCTTTTTGCAAATGCATTCTGTTTTCGGCTTGGGGAAACACGATACTGCTTGCTGAGTCGATCACATCGTCGGTAATCTCTAAGCCGCGACGCGCCGGCAGGCAATGTAGGACTTTGGCATGCGCAGGGGCAAGTTTCATTAGGGACGCGTTGATTTGGTAGGGTACAAAATCAGCTGCTCGCGCCGATGCTTCCGCTTCTTGCCCCATGCTGGTCCAGACGTCGGTATAGATGAAATCGGCGTCCCGGACGAGGGAACGAATATCGGTCCCTTGTTCGAAGTCCAAATGGCCATAGTGCTTCTGAATTTGTTCGACCAGCTTCGTGTCGAAATGGTACTTGGCAGGTCCCACCAATCGGAACTTCATGCCGCTTATGGCGGCGCTCTTCAGGAGAGAGCGGGCAACGTTGTTTCCATCCCCTATGAATGTCAACTGTTTGCCCTTGATCGACCCGTCCGAAAATTCACGCATCGTCATCATATCCGCCATGGCTTGGCAAGGATGCGATTGATCGGTCAAGCCGTTGATAACCGGTAGGACGTTGTGTGATGCAAGTTCGTCGACTGTTGACTGCGAGATGGCTCGGCAAACGACAAAGTCGCAGTATCCGCCGAGTACTCGGACAAAGTCGGCGATGGTTTCTCGTTCACGCCAACCCACATCATTGGTCAAGTAGATCGCCGAACCACCCAATTGGATCATGCCCGCTTCGAAACTGACACGGGTACGTAGACTTGCTTTTTCGAACAAAAGAGCCAGGCTGCGATTCTTGAGCAAGTCCGGTCGATGACCCTGGCCGTGCTTTCGCTTTAGGGAATCGGCCAGGTTCAAAATGTCGTGGAATTCGTCGATCGATAGGTCGAATAGTGAACGAAGGTGCTTCATGTTTTGTAGAGCTGTTTTAAATGACAGAGGACCCGCGGTTTTGAACGATCTCGGTCCCAATCCCCGCTGTGGTATAAATCTCGAGGAGCAATGAATGCCTCACTTGGCCGTCAATGATGTGGACTTTCTTGACGCCACGGTCCAGCGTCGACAGGCACGCTTCGACTTTGGGAATCATCCCGCCGGCGATCACGCCATCCTCGATAAGTTGGCGAGCTTCCTTGGCGGTCAACGAATGGATCACGCTGTTTGGGTCTGCTTTATCGCGTCGGACTCCGTTCACATCGCTAATGAAAATCAATTTCTCTGCGCCTAAGGCTTGCGCCACGGCCATGGCCGCGGTGTCGCCATTGACATTGTACTTTTGGCCGAGGGCATCGACGCACATGGATGGGATGATCGGGATCTGTTCGGTGTACGTTAAGGCTTCGATCGTCTGCCTGTCGACGCGGGTTACGTGACCTACAAAGCCGAGGTCAAGCGGTTCGAAACCGGGTTCCTCAAGCAGCAGCTTTTCGCCAAAGAGGACGTTGGTCGTGCGAAAGTTCAGATTCATGGCTCGACCGCCTAAACGTTCGATCTCGCTGGTTAGCTGCTCGTTCAATTCGTAACCGAGCGTGTTTTCTACGATCTCAAGCGTACGAGCATCCGTGACACGACGCCCCTTGATCCATACCGGTTCAATCGCGGCAGCCTCCATGGCTTTGTTGATGGATGGGCCACCACCGTGAACCACCACGGGACGCATCCCCACCGTCTCCATGAAGATGATATCGAGCAGAGTGTGTCGCATCGCATCTGGATTTGCCATCAAGGAACCGCCGAGCTTAATGACAGTCGTTTTGCCTCGAAATTTCCGTATCCAACCCATCGCTTCGATGAGTGTATCCGCCTTGGAAATCGCGTTCTTTGTTGAGTTCAAGTCACATCCAATCGTTTTGAACGAACCAATAAATAAACGCCGACGCGATCCGAATCGAGCCGGCGAATGATTTTTGGGTTTAAGCCCCCTCGATGCGACAAAATGTCAAAAAGGGAATCCAACAGTGTACTTCCCAAAGTGGTTGGGTGTCAACAATTGAACAATGTAGCAGCACTGTATGACCAAGTTTAATGCAGCTGTGGAAATCGTGGCATAGATTTCTAGCGACTCACCCGCCCTTCGAACCTCAGGGCGTGCCACCCCAGTCAATCGACCAATTTCCGATTTTTAAGGTGGGATAGGCTTCCAACCTGTCATTTTCAATGCGACAGGCTGGAAGCCTATCCCACTGATTACAAGCTTGGGATTTTGGCAACTTCTGCGGATGTTCCTATTTGAAAAAGATCGTCCACTTGAAGCAATTCGGCCAAATCGACAGTGCTTTGCCATTGCGACTGCAGAATGTCGATGTACTGGTTAAGGACACTTGCGACAATTTGCTGCGCCACAATCACATCATTGAAACTGACCCCGCTAGGTTCAGTCAGGTAGCGTTGGTAAACACCACGATACGCTCGAACTTGATCGCTGAGTGCGTCTGTTTGGAACGAACGTGCGAGTTCGCGATTCGCTTGGTAAATTCCAAAAGCGGGAGCGAGCTTAGTAATGAGTTGATTCTCCGTGTCTGCTACAACTTGAATAGATCGGAGCAGTTCAGCTCGGGCGGATATGCGATTACCTTGATTTTTATTCCAAACGGGAACTGCACCGCCAAGGTTCAGGTTGTACGTATTCGTTCCCGGATTAAATGTGTAGTCGCGTTGCAGAACGAATCCGACATTGAGGTCAGGAATAGGAACTCGATCTGCCAGCGTAACGAGTGTTCGGTTCTTTCCAATCAAATTTTCGGCGGTTCGCAGGTCGGTGTGAACGGCTGTCATTTGTGCCAACGCTTCTTCGTATATTATATCCGGCACAGGCGAATCGATTTGACCATCGAGAGCACTGGCGGGCAGCGTCGGGACTGCGACGGTCGCAGCGAGAACGCGCCACGCTGCAATCGATTCTTGTTGCGAACGAATCAGAGTTGCCCTCGCTTGGATCGTGAGAACACGCAGTTGCAGCGGCTCATAAGGTGCGGACTCGCCAGCTACGACCAAGTTGATTTGAGCTTGATACGCTCGTTCCGTCAATTCGCTTAACGCTTTCGAGAGAGTCAATCGCTTGCGTGCAGCTAGCACTTGAAAATACGATCGCCGAACTGAGGTCTGGACTGTCACACATGTTTTGCGATATGCGATTCCTGCATTCGCGTAGTCCACCGCAGCCGCTTCCGCTGCTAGCCCAAGCTTGCGAGCAGTGATCAAGGTTTGTTGGAGATAGGCACCGTGATAGCCTAGCGTGTTCGCAGTTCGAACCGTGTCAGCCTGGTATCCCAGGCTAGGATTGGGTGGGAGCCCAGCTTGGATCATGAGTCCTCGCGCAGATTCGATACTTGCCGCAGCAGCTCGAAGACCCGGATGATTTTCCCGAGCGATTGACTGGAGGGTTTCCAAGGTGAGCAACTCGGCAGAGTTCTCAGCCAGGGCATCCGGGTCTATCGAAACCATCGCAAGCGGTGCATACAACTTCAGGATGTTCTCCTTTTGCGTTTCCGGGTCCAGCGGCTTTCCGTCTGCTCCAGTTCTCGGCAGGCTAAGAGGTGATGCTTCGGCCCCTGGAAGCTCCTTGGGCAAAACCAAGGGGCCATCCATCTTTTTAACTTCATTCCCACTAGCAGCTTTGTCGTCCGAAGTTAACGATTGCTGGTGAGATGCCAAACGTATTGCGGGCGCTTCAGCGATAATGGCTCGCTGGGGCGCGGCTTCAGGCTGAATCAACGGGGCCTGAACGGGTAAACTTGATGGCGGTCGGATTTCAGACTTGACGCTATTCAGTCCATCACTCCTAGGGCGAGATGAGATGTTGTTCACCTCGCTAGGAATTGGATCTCGAGTCGACGAGGGCAGTGTTCTCCATTTCGCCATACGGCAGCCTGAAAGCATGCAACCCAATACACAGGCTAGGCTCATGCTAGCAAATAAACAATTGCGTTGCATCGATCATCCCTTATCGAATCCCGTTCCCTCGCGTAAGCCATCCATGGCGACCGCGATTATGAAGATCGACAAGATTGATTTTTCACGACAGGGAATAGACTTAAGGTCGGTTGATCGTCACAGCTGGTACAACAGGAGAGATAGGATCAGTCGAACCCCTGCATGTCGCTGCTGAGTCCGCCGGCTGAGGGGACGTATGCTAGTCGTGCATAGTCCATCACCATTCGGTGGCTACTGAATCGCCAAGCCAAAGTGCTGATGCTGTTCATCATCATTTTGATCCAAGCGCGAGGCAGCCCATCCCGATCGCGGTCGTAGAAGGTTGGAATCACGCGTTGTTCGAGGGTTTCGTAAAAATACTCGGCATCGCGTTTGTCGGTAAGACGATCTTCGGCATGGCTCTTACCTATGCCGATCGCAAAGCCGTTGCTGCCATCGTACGCTTCTGCCCACCAACCATCGAGGATGCTGCAATTGAGTCCGCCGTTAAGCACCGTTTTTTGGCCGCTCGTTCCGGACGCTTCTAACGGACGACGTGGATTGTTAAGCCAAACGTCCACACCTTGGATCATGTGACGGCAAACATTGATGTCGTAATCTTCCAAAAAGGCGACACGTCCTGCGAAGCGAGAATCATGTCGAAGATTTGAAATCTCTTGAATGAATCGTTTGCCTGGTTCATCCTTTGGGTGTGCTTTGCCTGCGTAAATAATCTGGATTGGGCGATCTGTGCTATCCAAGATCTTGCAAATTCGGTCCAGGTCATTGAACATAAGATTTGCTCGCTTGTAGGTAGCAAACCGGCGTCCAAACCCGATAGTGAGAATGTTTGGGCTAAGGATGTTCCGGGCTGCTTCGACGATTTCATCGCTTTCGCCGCGGCGACGGCATTGTCGCGAGATACGTCGTCGTACGAATGCCAGCAGCAGGTTCTTGAGCGCGTTGTGGGTCTCCCAAAGTTCGCCTGGATCGACCGAGTGAATATTTTGCCAGACGTCTGGTTCACCCATTTGACTTTTCCAGTTAGCTGGAAAATGGCGATCGTAGAGTTGTTGCATTTGTGCGGCAAGCCAGCTCTCGATGTGTACGCCGTTGGTGATATGGCCGATTGGGATGTTTCGTTCCTCACGGGTTGGCCAAAGATTCTTCCACATGCGACGCGAGATATGGCCGTGCAATTGACTGACAGCATTGGCAGCTCGCGACATTTTGAGGCCGATTACCGTCATGCAGAACGTTTCGCTTGAATCATTCGGATTGACACGTCCCAATCCCATCAGTTGATCCGCATTGATGCCGAGCGAATCTCGCAGTGGGCCTAAGTGTTCTTCGATCAACGCGCTATCAAAACGGTCGTGCCCCGCTGGCACAGGAGTATGTGTCGTAAAGATGGTCGCGTCTGCGGTTTCTCGCATTGCGTCTTCGAAGGACAAGCCGTCATCAGCCATTCGCTCACGCATGACTTCGAGTGGAACGAAGCCACTGTGTCCTTCGTTTAAATGATAAACTCCCGGATTGATTCCGAGTGCTCGTAGGGCCTTGACGCCACCGACGCCGATAACCAATTCCTGTCGGATACGGGTGCGCTCATCACCACCGTACAATCGGCTTGTCAATTCACGATCTTCAGGGCGATTACCCTCTACATTGCAGTCCAGGAGAAAGAGTCGAACGCGGCCTACTTGCACTTTCCAAACTTTCGCAAGAAGACGTCCGTTGCGAGTATCGATTGCGATCATGAGCGGAGTGCCATCCGCCGAAACAGCGGGTTCGAGCGGCAAATCTTCGACTTTGGTCTCAAAGTATTCTTCGCGCTGGTAACCATCCGCGCTGAGGTGCTGTTTGAAGTAGCCGTGCGAGTAATACAGACCGATTCCAACGAGGGGCACACCCAAGCCGCTGGCACTTTTTACGTGATCGCCGGACAAAACTCCCAATCCACCTGAATAAATAGGAAGGGATTCGTGCAAACCAAATTCGGCTGAGAAGTAGGCAACCGGTTTGGCCCCGAGGACACCTGCGTTATTTTGAGCCCAAGTATTTTTGCTTTCCAAGTATTCTTGCAAACGTCGGAATGCGTAGTTAACTCGACTATGGAGGACCATTTCGCCAGCTCGAATGGCTAGTCGTTCGGGCGTAAATTCCCGTAGCAAGGCGATGGGGTTGTGGTCCAGCTGACGCCAACGGATCGGATCGATATCGCGGAAGAGGCTGTTCACCTCTGGCTGCCAACTCCACCACATATTTCGTGCGAGCGCCATGCATTTGTCGTAAAGAGAGTCCGCGTCAATTTCATTCGCAATTCCCGCAATGCTAACTTCTTGTACTAGCGAATATTCGATTTGGGTCATGGATTGTCTCTTTAAAAGTTACAAAACTTAAAGGTAAAAATGTGTCGATCGAGTTCGAAAAAAGTGCGGCAACACTTTAAACGGCTGCAAACGTTGTTTCGCTTGAGCCGAATCTGGTATTCTGTGTTGCGAATGACCAAATCTGCCGACTGCCTCGACCAACGTTATACCGCATCGTCCGCAATAGTTCAAAGCCAGCATAGATTTGCGAGGGTCATGTTAAGACAGGTAAGATTGGAGGGCAAATGCTCAGACCTTTAGTCAAAATCGACGATAAGTTAGAGGATGCGATTGCGTTCTATAATCGTGGCCGCGCGAGCGGTGATTGGCTGATTGAACTCAGACGCCATTCCGGCGAGCTTAGCGGCGTCGGCAGTTTCCCCTCTGAGATCGTTCGCAATTGTGCAGCCGTGGAGGCCGCCGTCTCTAGCGACAAGGTATGCTTGCTCCAATATTATGTGTGGCTTGCTAGCGGGTGTTTAACGACATCCTTTATCCTCAGTCAGCGAAGCGCTGCACTGAGAAGAATTGAAACTTGCGAAAACGAGTCTGCGCGTTCGAGACTACTGGAGGCAATCCAAAAGGATCATGTGTTTGCAACCGTTGGCTTCAGCCATTTGACAACGAGTGGCCTGCACTTGGGTATTCCATCGCTTACCGCGACACGCGTTTCGAATGGTTGGGTTCTCGATGGTGTTTGTCCATGGGTTACGGGTGGGGGATTTGCCGAATGGCTCGTAGTAGGTGCCGTGGAGGCAAGCTGCGTGTCAGCCATCGCCACTAGGCCGAAGCCGAATGAGTTGCTTTGAGCGATTCCAGGTAAGGCAGCGGGCGTACAGATTGAACCTAGTTGCAATATGATGGCGCTCGATGCGAGCTCGACCGGACCTGTACGGTTTAAAAGTGTTTTCGTCGACGATTCCAATGTGCTGCATGGGCCGGTTGCAAATGTCATGGAAGCGAGCAATCGTTCCGCGGCTTCGCATTCGACGCCGGGTGCTGGAGGTTTGCAAACCTCCGCATTGGCAATTGGTCACGCCGCCCAAGCCATTGAATATCTAATAAATGAGTCCGCTGAACGAGCGGATTTATTGGCTGTGGCAACGGGACTTCAACTTCAATGGCTCGAAACTTTCGAAGCGTTATCGAAAATGAACACGGGAGAGGTTCCGCTCGACGCCTCTACGTTGAGAAAGAAGTCGAACGATTTGGCTTTGAAGAGCACGCAGGCAGCTTTAGTGGCTGCTAAGGGTGCTGGTTTTTTGAATAGTCACGACGTTGGCCGTTGGTGTCGCGAGGCCATGTTCTTTTTGGTGTGGAGTTGCCCGCATAGTGTGGCTCAAGCGCACCTTTGTAGTTTTGTGAATTGAAACAAGACCGCTGTTCGCATTCAAAGCGAGTGTTGAAGTTCCTGCACCCGACATTATACTTTACGCTTGCTTGGCCCACGACGGTCAATGGACCTGTCCTGGAAGCCGAGCAACTGTTCGTTGACAAGGCAAATTTTTTCCATGAGTTCCCAACTCGCTGCTACTCCATTGCTTGCCTGGCACCAAGCGCACGGCGCTCGTATGGCTGAGTTCGCCAATTATCAAATGCCGATTCAGTACGCTGGAATTGTTTCTGAGCACAACGCGACGCGCAATGCGGTTGGAGTGTTCGACATTTCCCACATGGGACGACTTCGCTTTGATGGCCCAAGAGCGGATCAGTTGCTAGACCATCTCTTGACCCGACGCGTCATGGACATGCAGACGGGTCAAGTGCGTTACTCATTGATTTGCAATGTTGATGGGGGCATTCTCGACGACGTGCTTGTCAGTTGCCTAGAAAGCCCAAGTGGCAAGAACTATTTTCTATTGGTAGTCAACGCGAGCAACCGAGCCAAGATAGTTCATTGGCTTCAGCCGCATTTGGCCGACTTCCCTGACGTCGAGTTCCATGACGTGACGGATGCGACCGCGATGATCGCAATCCAAGGACCGAGGGCGATCGAATTGTGTAAGCCGCTTTTGCCCGCGTCTGCATTGACGCTTGGGTACTATCGAGCGAAAGTCACCGACCAGATGAGTAAGCCGTGCATTGTTTCGCGGACCGGGTACACGGGCGAAGATGGCTTGGAACTGATCGTCAAGGCTGAGGATGCGGCTCGGGTCTGGGAAAACATCATGATGGCCGGTCGCGAACTTGGCGTTCAACCGGTTGGGCTGGGTGCCCGTGACACATTGAGACTGGAAGCTGCCATGCCGCTTTACGGACATGAGTTGGACGAAACAATTGATCCGTACCAAGCCGGGCTGGGGTTTGCTTGCAACTTGAAAGACCGGATTTTTGTAGGATCAGAAGCATTGATTCAAAAGTCCAAGGATTCGACGATTCCGAAACGAGTCGGGCTGATTTTGGACGGACGTCGAGCGGCACGACAGGGGGCAGAAATTTTTGACACCGATTCTCGCTTGGTAGGCCAGGTTACAAGTGGTAGTTTTTCGCCTACGCTAGACAAGCCCATCGCGATGGCCTACGTCGATTCGCCAGTTGCAATTGTCGGCACGGCCTTGGACGTCGACATTCGAGGCACTAAAGTATCGTCTGTTATCGTCCAGTACCCTTTTTACAAGAGACCTTAGTCGTTATGAGTATCACTCCGGAAAAGTTGAAGTACCTCGATTCGCACGAGTGGGCCTATGTCGCCGACGTTTCGACGGGAATCGCAACCATTGGAATCTCTGCGTTTGCGGTCGAGGAACTCACAGACCTTGTCTTCATGGCGTTACCCAAAGTGGGCCAAACAGTGACAGCGAAAAGCGAGTTTGGCGAAGTGGAAAGTGTTAAAGCAGTGAGTCCGATGTACAGTCCGGTCAGCGGGACCGTCGTTGAAATCCATTCCGCGTTGGTCGATAAACTGGAAACGCTCACCGTCGATCCATACGACCAGGGCTGGATCATCAAAGTGAAAATGAGCGACCCGACCGAGCTGGATTGTTTGCTGGATTGGGAAGCTTACAAAAAGCAGTGCAGCCACTAACGAGTCGTTCGACCAGAAAACCTGGGTTGACGAATTTAGTTGCACGACGCTCCGCGTCGTGATTTCTGCGACGAGGAGCATCGGTCAACTAAGGCTTTACCCCAAAATTGAGACTGGATGATGCACTATTGAGCCAATTAGAACAGCGACAACAAATTTCGGTCTTTGACGGCCTCATCATCGTAGATCCGCCGTTCTGCGGAGAACGGAATATGGCGATTGATGAGGCATTGCTTCAAAATGCACAGCCCGATTGGCCAATCGTTCTACGCATATATCGTTGGGAGAGACCGACCCTATCGCTTGGCCATTTCCAACGGATCGAAGATCGGATCGAGCACCCATTGCTGAGTGAGCTTCCTTGGGTACGGAGAAAAACCGGAGGTGGCGCGATCGTTCACGATCAAGAGTTAACTTACTGCGTTCTGATTCCAACTCGCAACGACACTCCAGCCAAAGGACATAGCGAACCCCTCTATCGAGCTATTCACTCCGCATTCGTAGAGACCTTTCGGTCGCTAGGTTGGAATGCAGAACTATCGGAGTCTTGTACGTGCTCAACTCCCGAACGGAGGAATACGGAACCGTTTATGTGTTTTTCGAGAAGATCCCCGGTCGACATTATCATTGGTGATGATAAGATATTAGGCAGTGCTCAGCGCAGATCTTCGACGGGGATGCTACAACATGGCAGCATTCTCCTTCGTCGTTCTCAATTTACGCCCGGCCTGAACGGTCTGCTTGACACTGTAAAAAGATCCGATTCTTTGGAAAAATTGCGGGACGAATGGATAGTTGACGCGTCCAAGAATACCGTTTTCGATCGATTGACCGAGGACGAAATGAACCATTGGTGCGAGTTGGCGATAGCGACTTTAAAGGCCGGGATGTCAAAACGCTTGGATGTCAGTTGGAAAAGCGGTAGACTTAGCGACTTGATTCAAAAAGAAGAGCCAGAGATGAGCTCTCCGAATAGAAGTTAAGATTGGATGGCCCTTGTTGGTTTTTTCGAAACAAACAAGGGAGGGTTGGGTTATGTATGTGTACTCGGCCCCGCTGTTGATTGCGCGGTTTGGATTGGTTGGAATTGATTTCGACTTGAATAAAAAGGGGCGGTAGATGCAAGTTTCTCTCAAAGTTCTTTCTGGAACGCATGAAGGAAAACTGATCCAAATTAAGGATGAAAAATTCCTTATTGGTCGTGGTGAATCGTGTCAGCTACGTCCGAAGAGCGAATCGATCAGCAGAAAACACTGTGCAATCGTTCAAAAGGACGGCAGGCTGCTACTTATCGACTTGAAAAGCCGTAATGGGACGTTTATCAACGAAAAGCAAGTCTCATCCGACAAAGCGAAGATCCTAAAAAACGGTGATCGCCTGCGATGCGGCCAATTGGAATTCGAAGTGCTTCTCGAGGTCGGCATCGCCAATTCCAAGCAGCCTGAAGTTCAATCTGTCAAGGAAGCTGCTGGCCGAATGGCGGAACAGAATAGCAGTCTTGATTCCAAAGAAAGCGTTGATATCAGTTCGTGGCTTTTGGAAGCCGATCAGATTGATCGTAGTATTCCCTTGGCGGGAAGTGAGTTTGATACCCGTCAAATCGCGATGGAGGACACAACTCGCCTGGATGGCACTCAGATCTCGGAAGCGGAACCGGCGGCTCCCGAACCTGCTAAATCCAAGAGACCCGAAAAACGCGAGCCAATTAAACTGCCAAAACAAACTGCCAGTGGTCCCGCAACCAAAGACACAAAGGATGCTGCCTCCGACACTTTGAAGAAGTATTTTGGTGGTCGCTAGTTTTGAAAAAGCGGAAACTGGAATTTTGCTCCAGGGCGATCGACAGATAGAAAAGTACTGTAGGATGGGACCAATGTCTCGTCCGTTGATTCGTTCGGGACAATGATCCCAAACTACAACTGGTATAACACAGCCTGCCGCTCGCCTAGAAACATGAGAACACTGAAATGCGCCCAACCGACCGGTGTCTAGCTTTGTCTTCGAAAAACACTCCCCAGAACGCGAGATTCTTTCTCGCGTTTTTTTTATGTGCGTTCTTTTCTGTGCAGTGTTGCGCTCAACAGATGACCATAGAGCTCGTGGATGGAATGATCCTAGGTCCCGGGAATGAAAGTTCTGTCCAGTACATCGTGCCGCCAACAGCCAGCGTCGCTTCACAGGAGCAAGTGAAAGTATCGTTGATCCGGGTGCTGGACGACGGACTAAGGCGAACATACATGAGCGTAAATCGCTGCGGCGAGCCCAGGCAGACAAATGGCTCCCCGCCACTCATAAAAATACCGCAGCAGGAAGCAAATGTCGACTTGCAAGTACCAGCTGGTCCGATTACGTATTGCACTCCATTTGATGTTTTCGGCAGGCGGATTTGCATCCTTCGAGGTGGCGGAATCAAAATTGTCCAGGGCATCTCCGAGGTCAGCTCCAACTTTATTAAAGTCGTTGGGCTAAACGGTGAAAAGGGGGAGTATCAATGGGACATGCGGCTTTCGCCCTACAGTCTAGATGGCCAGACGTTGCGCGATATTTTGGTCCAGAATGCGAACCCAAAAAACCCAAACGAGTGGCTTGAAATCGTTAATCTTTTTCGAGCGGCAAAACGATACGACTGGGCGAGGCAGGTCCTAGTCGAAGGCATCCTCAAATTCCCGGAATTGGAACGGAACAAGGCTGACCTGAAATCGCTTGACCAAGACATAACAGACCAACTGTTTTCCGCTACAGACCGTGCACAAAGTGCTGGCCAATATATGTTTTCCAAGCTGGTTCTGGAGGGAATCAAAAAAGGGGGGTTGTCGATCGAAACTCAACTTAAGGTCGCTGCCAAATTGGAATCGCTCGAAAGTAACCAGAGGGATCAAGATGAGCTTATCAATTGGATGACCGAGGACATTTCCAAACTCAACGAAGGGTCAGTCAAAGTGGATTTGCAATCTTTGATACCGGAGATCGCAGCGAACTTGACGGCTGACACGGCAGTTCGCTTTACCGATTACCGTCGACGACGATCTGATGCAACGCTGAAACCGGATCAGCTGGCTGCCATTGCGATCTCCGGTTGGATTTTTGGACCCGCGGCAGGCAAGGACAATGTCTCAGTCGTGGCATCGGGAATCAAAGCCAGGCGAATCATTCAGCAGTATCTTTCTAAACCGGTTCGCGACGATCAGTTGATTCAAGAATTAACGAAGCTGGAGTCGGGTACGCCAGAATTGGTCGCAAAGATATTGGCGAATATGGCGCCGCCACTTGCGACTCCTGAAACCGCTGCCGTAATGTATACCGAACCGGCAACGGACAACTCGCAACAGCCGAGCCAAGTAAAGATCCCCGGTCGCTATACGATCGAAGTGCCGTTGGGAGGGGCAATGGCAGGGACATCTTCACGGTACACAGTGCAATTGCCGCCAGAGTACAACCCTTACCGACGCTACCCCTGCGTCTTTACTTTGCCCAGCGAAATGACCAACACGGATTGGCAAATCGCTTGGTGGGCGGGGCAGTATTCGCCTGAGAACAAGCGATGTTTCGGAGAGGCTTCGAATCGTGGCTACATTGTTGTCTCGCCCGATTGGGCTTTACCCAAACAGCCAAGTTACAACTACACCGAAAACGAACATGCCATGATCTTGGCACCACTCCGCGATGCGTTTAAAAGATTCAGTATCGACACGGACAAGGTCTTTCTGTCCGGGCATTTCATGGGTGCCGATGCGGCATGGGATATTGCTTTGGCACATCCAGACTTGTGGGCTGGAAACATTGTGATCAGCGGTGAAGCCCAAAAGTACGTTGTGCAGTATTGGAACAATGCGTTGTACGTGCCGAGTTACTTTGTTTCTGGTGAACTGGACAGTTTCACAGAAACGAATGGAAAAGAATGGGACAAATTGATGAAGCAAAAGCAATTCGATAGCTTGGTCACACTGTATCGAGGCCGCAAAGCGGACCATTTCCAAGAAGAGCTGCCGCGAATCATGGACTGGATGAGTTTCCCAGCACGGACTCGCAATCCATTTCCGAAAGAATTTTCTGCGACGACTCTTCGGGCTGGAGATCGTTTCTTTTGGTGGTTCGAAACAGAAGATTTGTTCACGGATAAGCTCATTTCTCCGCTCCTGTATCGCTTTACCAAACCTGGTTCTGGTTACCAAATCAAATCCTCAGTCAACAAGGAAACGAACTCAATCAGTTTTGAGACAGTTCCAGCAAATAATTTTACTATTTGGTTATCACCGGAGATGGTCGATTTTGAAAAGCAAATTAAGGTTATCAAGGGAAGTCCCACGAGAATCGATCCGAAGCCAGAGACTCGGGTGATTCTAGACGACGCTCGAAGACGTGCAGACAGACAACATCCCTTTTGGATGCGATACGATTCCAACAAAAAACCCTCGTCAAAATGAGCCAGTCGCTCGCAGACGCAACGGCAGCGATTCGTTTTCGGGGCCAAGAAAAAAGGAACAGTCTTCAGAAACTTCAATCCAGGGAATCAGACAGGATGAACAGGATTGGCATGATAAAATGCTTGTTTTTATTAGACTTCTCGCTCATCGCCACCATTTTTTATTCTCGTTCCCAGGCTCCGCCTGGGCTGTGCGACAAATAGCAGTTTGAGCGGAATTCCATAAATTCTCTAGAGTCTGTTTTTGTTCCTTGTTGTGGGCTGATTAGGGTCATTACCAAACGGATTTAAGCCTGAAGGGCTGG
>Ga0105049_10005729_pt1 | contig 14469 bp, 13 predicted proteins | sample MAT06_FD_78087 | JGI IMG/M metagenome (GOLD analysis project Ga0105049, IMG submission 78087) | Freshwater microbial communities from Lake Fryxell liftoff mats and glacier meltwater in Antarctica - MAT-06 | ecosystem: Environmental > Aquatic > Freshwater > Ice > Liftoff microbial mat | place...
CATCATCGGGGCCGCGTTCGGCGTGCCACTCGGCATCGCGATGGCCCGACTGACGCTCAACGAATTCCGCGAGGAACTCGGCTCGATCTTTTTGAACCCCGAAGTCGATCCTGGATCGCCATCACTGGCGACGCTCGGGTTCGCGATGCTCGCGGGCGTTCTCACCTCGTTACTCGCCGCGATGGTGCCGGCACTGCAAGCGGCATCGGACGAACCCGCCGATGCCGTCCGCCGCAGCGCGGACAATGTCCATGGACCGTGGCAGATCGCGCACAAGGTGACGTGTGCCACGCTGATCGCCGGTGGCGTAGCATTGGTTTTGTCGCGGCACGCCCTGCCCCATCGTGTCGGTGCGTTCGGTGGAATGATGACGACGCTGATCGGGTTATTGTTAGCGGCACCGATCATTGTCGGCGTGCTGGTGCGGCTCGTTCAACCGGTGCTCCGCCGCGTTTTACCGATCGAAGCGCGGCTCGCGGCGGACAATCTCATCCGCTCGCCGGGTCGTACCGGCGTCGTAATCGGCGCACTCGGTGCGGGCGTCGCGGTGATGATTCAGACTGCCGGTGTAGGCAAAAGCAACGAAGTCCCCGTAACGAAGTGGCTATATGAGCTGGTGCAAGCTGAGTATTTCGTGTTCGCGGGGAACCTCGCAACGGCAACGAGTTCGCAAGCCCCGATGGAACCGCACGTGCCGCTGGAACTGGCAAAGTTGCCGGGCGTCGAACGTGCGACGGGGCTGCGGTACGTTCGCCCCGAGTACAACGGCACCGTGATTTTCATGACCGCCGTCGACGTTGCGCCGTTCGCCGATGCCACGCAGAAACGTGCGGTATCGGGGCTACCGGAGCTCGACAAGCTCCGCAAGATCGCGGGCCGCCCGGAGGTCGTCATTTCCGATAACTTTACGCTGAAGCACGGCATCAAACCCGGCGACACGATCGTGCTACCGGGGCCGAACGGGCCGGTGAATTTGCTCGTGGCGGATTCGATGATCGATTATTCGTGGAGTCGCGGCTCGCTGATGATCGACCGGGCGGTATACGCGAAACTGTTCCGCGATGAGCGAGTCGATGTCGCACATGTTTTTTTAAACGACCCCAACGATGCGGTCGCAATTGACCGATTGAAATCTTACGTGGCCGACCGCGGGTTGTTTACCGTCAACAACAAAACGATTCGCTCGTTCTTCACCGACCTCATCGACCGCGTTTACAAACTCGCGTATTTGCAGCAAATCATCGTCGGTATCGTCGCGTCGCTCGGCGTCGTCACGGCGCTGCTCATCTCGGTCTTGCAGCGTAAACGCGAACTCGGATTGTTGTTGGCCGTCGGTGCAACACCGGGGCAAGTGATCCGTTCGGTACTCGCCGAGGCCGCACTCATGGGCGTGTTCGGCACCGTGCTCGGCGTGCTGTTCGGGTTGCCGATGCAGTGGTACGTGTTGCAAGTCGTAATGGTCGAAGAGTCCGGCTTCTCGTTCGATTTGCTCGTTCCGTGGCGTCAGACGATCCTGATTTCCATCGGTGCGATCAGTATCGCCACACTCGCGGGCTTGCTCCCGGCGTTGCACGCGGTGCGAATGCGTATCCCCGACGCGATCGCATACGAGTAACGTTTTACCCGAGTAACGCGGTATCGTGCGCGAGCGTTGTCAGTCGCACGCCGCCTTCGCGCTTGACCAGGACATCGTCTTCGACCCGCACGCCGCCCCAGCCCGGAATATAAATTCCGGGTTCGAGCGTAATCACCATACCCGGTTGAAGCACATCGTTCGAGTTCTCGCGAACCCGCGGCGCTTCGTGAATTTCCAGGCCGATCCCGTGGCCTAAACCGTGTACGAAATACTCGCCGTAACCGGCGTCGGTAATGACTTTGCGAGCCGCCGCATCGACGTCTTTGGCATCGACGCCTTCACCGACCGTGGCGAGCGCCGCGTTCTGTGCCTTCACGAGAATATCGTGGATGACGTCCAGATCGAAGCCGGAACGCTCCTGTTTGTTTCGGCGATTTGGCGAAATACCAAACGGCGATTTGAACGTTCGTGTGATGTCGCTCTTATAGCCGTTGACATCGGCACCCCAATCGACTAGGAGTTTGCTGCCATCGCTGAGAATCTTGTTTGTCGGCGTGGCATGGGGTAATGCGCCGCGTTCGCCGATCGCCACAATCGTTGGAAATGAAGAGCCATTCCCACCAGCGCGACGAATGTATGCCTCCATGTTGTCCGCGAGTTCCTTCTCGGTGTCGGTTTCGCAAATCATCGCACCGAACATACCGAAGGCACGCTCGGCGGCCCGCACCGCCACGCGGATCGCCTCGACCTCGGAGGCATCCTTCACGGCTCGCAGGCTTTCGACTTTGCCGTGCTGCGGTGCGAAATTCGTCTTCGCGACGGAAGTGAGAGCCTCGTGGAACGCGAGCGTCACGTGATCGGCTTCGATGCCGGCAGCCTTGCTGCCGAGCGAGGTGAGGAGTTCCGCCGTCGCCTCGAGCGTCGTCTTGTTGTGCGGGCGGATATGGACCTCGATGTCTTTGCATTCATCCTGAATTTGATCGGCGTAGCGATCGTCGCTAATGATGTAGAATTGCTTCGCCGTACCGATGACGTACGCACTGCTGCCGGTGAACCCCGTGAGGTATCTCACGTTGTGTTCGCCCGTAATCAGGGTGGCGTCGATGCCGTCCTTTTTGAAGTCGCGAACGAGATTGGCACAGCGCTGGGCGTAGAAATTCATGATGAAAACCTGAGGAATCGTACGATGATGTTCCACTCGTTTTATTTAGCCGACCGCGAACGACGAAGCGAATCATGACGAACATCGGTTACCCCATCGTATTCAACCTCGCGGGCAAAATCGTTCTTGTCGTCGGTGCCGGTCCGGTCGGTCGGCGCAAGATCGCACGCCTTCGCGCAGCGGGTGCATTCGTGCGCGTCGTTGCACGCGAAGAACGCCACGCCGATTTTCACGGTGACGGGGAAATCGACTGGTTGGTAAACGATTATGCGAAAGAACAGCTACTCGGTGTCGCACTCGTTTTCGCTGCCGCAAGCGAAAATGTTAACCGCGAAGTCGTGCGAGATGCCCAATCGCTCGGGATATTTGTCAACTCGGCGAGCGACCCCGAATCGGGAGATTTCGAACTGCCCGCCATCGTTCAACGCGGTCGGTTTTCGCTCGCGATCAGTACCGGCGGAGCCTCCCCGGCATTCGCCCGTGCAGTGAAAATGAAATTGGAAATCGAGTTCGATGAAAGCTACGGCGAGTACGTGGAAGTGTTGAGCGCGATCCGGGAAAAGATACTCGCCGAAGTGCTTGACCCCGTACGGCGGCGAGAATTGTTAAGCCAACTCGCAGAGGAAAAGTGGTTCGAGCAATTCCGCCACGAAGGCGCAGCCGCAATGCGAGCGGCATTCGCGACGACCTTGGCACGTTAAACCGCGAGAGTTACTTCGCCAGTACTGGTGCCGGTTTTGGCTGGTTACCGGTTCGCAAGCTTTGGAGTTCGATCTTTCGCATTGCGGTGTTGTGCGTTTCCTCGTTCATTTCGTTGGCGTGGTCTTTGCCCGTAATCAAATACGCGCCCTTGCGTTTGATGACGCGAAGGTCGGCCTGCACCGCAAGCAGCTCGATCGCACTTTCGAGCGGCACGTTCAAGAGGCGAGAATTGATGAACGTCATTCGGGCATCGCCCGATTGCGGGGCCACAAGGATCGTCACATCGTGATCGTCGGCGATCTCCGCGAGCACCTCGTTGAGCGGCCGTTCCTTGTAAATGCCAGTCACGCAAACGACGTTTTCCCGTGCAGAAACAGGCACGATCGCGATGTGATCCTTGTGTACGATGTACGTGGCTTCCATGCTAGAAAGCATGATGCCGAGTGCCTTGCCGAAACGAATCCCGCCAACGGACTGTTTGAGCGTCAACTTCTTGTCGAGGATCGACGCTTCACCGGCGGACTTGAACGCATTCTCGTCGACGATGAACTTAAGGTTATGGTCCTTTTCCACCGTGCGAATGACATCTTTTAACTGCATGCCATCGAGTTCCTGATTGATCTTCAGCGGCTGACGCAGTTTCGCAACGGTATCGGAAACGGGATCCGCGGATGTCTTCGCTTCCTGTGCCAAGGCCATGTCGCCCGACATGCAGAGGCCGACGCAAAGGATCCAGTGTGTCATCGCGATTGCTCCAGTGAGGCGAGTGAGAACTGCCAGTGTAACGATATCCCGCGACATTTCGTTGGCCCCGTAGAAAAGAGCAACTCCGCCGTTGGGGGAACGGCGGAGTAGCGTGGGGAATGAGAATGACATGCGTTCGACAGGCGTGGCCCGTTGGGGGAACGGGCCAGTCGGCTTCGAATGCGAGAGACGCCACTGGGGGGTTGGTGCGACCTTGGGGGAAGGCTCACCGGGCGTATCTCGCATCATCTGTTCGCGGTTGGGGGAACCGCGTCAGACGATATCACCCAATGCACGACCGATGCCAATCACCACAGAATCGTCGGCACAGCGACATAACCCGTTGCAAAGCAAGCGTTTTGTGTGCGAACGCGGCAAAGGATCGAATCGCGATTTGCAATTTTTACCGGCCCGCGTAAGACACATCTTCGGTAAATTCGACAAACTCAGCGGAACTTTTGCCATGTTTTCCGATGGTCTGACTCAATCGCTGACTGCCGCGTTCGAAGCCGTTCCGCTGATCGACCCACACTCGCACATCGAGCCGCTTTCGCCGGTCTCGAAGTCACTCGACGACATTTTGGGTTACCACTATTACACCGAACTCGCGCACTCGGCGGGCATGTCGCAGAAACTGCTGGCGAAGGATGCCGATCCGCGCGAACGCTGCCGCGAAATCATTCGCCACATGGACCGTTACGACAACACCGCCCAATACGGCTGGTTCGTCGAGATCGCCCGCCGCTTCCTCGGTTTCAACGGCACCCGCGTGACGGTCGATGATGCCGACGCCCTGTTCGATGCCTCGCTCAGGCAATTTGCCGCTGCGGATTGGGAACAACAAGTCTTCGCCAAAACGAACCTCGAGAAGATCTTCCTGACGAACGAGTTCGACGATTCGCTCGATGGCTTCGATACGAACACGTATGTCCCGTGCTTGCGGACCGATACGCTCGTTTTCAAGTTCGAGGAAGCGGGGGTCCGCGAGCGTCTGGAGAAGGTGACGGGTATCGATGCGGGCGATGTGCCGAACTTGCGGAAGGCGATTCGCGTGCTGTTCGAGCGATTCGTCGCAAAAGGCGTAAAGGCGTGCGCGATTTCCTTACCGCCCGAGTTCACGCCGAGCGCCGATGGCAACCGCATCTTCTGGATACTCGCCGAGTACTGCCGCGAGTTCCAGTTGCCGTTCGACCTGATGATCGGCGTCAACCGCCGCGTCTACGAGAATGGCGTCCATCAGGGGCAAGATCTCTTCGACCGCCGTTGCTCGCTGATCCAGTACCGCGAGTTGTTTAATGCCTTCCCAGAAGTGACCTTTCCCGTGTCGGTGCTTACCAGTGGGCAGAATCAGGAACTGGTGGCGTATTCGTGGATCTTCCCGAACGTCGTGCCGAACGGGCACTGGTGGTACTCGAACATCCCCGCATATATCGGCAACGACCTCCGCGAACGCCTGCAAGGCGTGCCAAAAACGAAGCTCATCGGTTACTACTCCGACGCCTACAAGCTCGAATTCGTGCTGCCGAAGTACAGCATGTATCGCCGCATTCTGGCCAGCACCATCGCCGACGAGTTCGTCCGCCCCGGCCGCCTCAGCGAAACCGAAGCCGTCGCGCTCGGCACCCGCCTGTTACGCGACAACGTGCGCGAGATTTTCAAACTCGGTTAAACTATTCGTTTAGCCGCGCAGGCTTTGCATAGCGAAGCGCGGGGTATGAACACTTGCGAAAATTGCGCGATCTCCGATACATTTAGCCCGCGCTTCGCTCCGAAGACTACGCGGCGCGGCTAAACGCGGAATGGATTTGTGACCGTGCTAATTCCGGCTGAATGGCAACTTGCGACGGGAGTCTAAACCGAGAGGGTCGGACAGGAATTTGGCGTAACAGTGCCCGCAGAGGTCGTATTCTTTTTTAGCGAATGCGGGTGGCATCTCGACGGTCTCGAACTCACTTTGCGATTCGTTGCGTTCCAATTCGGACAACAGTTCATCCATCGCTTCGACGGCATCGGTATCGGCGGTGTCGTCGAAACCCACTGCCTCAGTGACCGCAAACCCTTCGATTCGAACGGAATAATGATTATCGCAATGCGGCGTCAGTGTCTTCCCGCAGAGATCGCATGAAAAATGGCGCATAGTAGCAAGTCTCCGAATGACATCGAACCATCATCTTACGATGTCTGGCCGCAGAATGAAATCGGCGAATCGCACCCGCAAGGATGTTAGGAGAGACAAAGTTCGCGAAACGCCGATCCTCAATTTGTGACAGTTTTCGAAAAACGGGTCAAGCGGGATCTGGCGACGAGCAGAGATGTGTGAAACACGTGCCCGCAGTCACATGGGCACGTGGAGAGATAGCACTTCACTTCGTGTCGGCAAATCGCCACACAGGCACGACGGGCGGCAGATCGCCGACGGCATACGATTCCTCGCCGACGAGGTCGCGCAGCTTCCGCAGCGCGTGGCGTCGGACCGTGATGTAATACATGTCGCAACGCGCATCGCGGACCGAATCCCACACGGCATAGAGTCGATCCGTTTCGCGGATGGCGGTTTGAATATCGTGCGCGCGATCCGTTTCGAGCAGATGGCGATTGTCGAGGCTCTTGCGATACGAGCGATTGAATTTAATCATCTCGTAGCACGTGTCGCGATCCGGGAGCCGTTGCGATTCGGCGATTCGCGGCACGCTTTTTAGCTCTTGGTATCGCTTACGAAGGAGGTTGACATCGATGCCGAACTCGTCGGGTTTCGCGAGGATGTAACCCATTTCGCGTTCGTCGAGAATCTCCCACTCGATAGCGAGTTTCCGAACGGCAGATTGAATCGCGGGCCAGCGTGCCGTTTCGGGCGGAGCCTCGAGACGGCAACTGACGGGCGCGGTGAGCAGATAAAACGCAAGGACGACTTCGGCACCGGTCATGACGTGGAACTCCAACGCAGGCGGTGCTAAGACCGCGCAGCGGAACAGGTGGCCGTATCGCGCGATACGGCGACGGATCGCGTTCGGAGAGAACAAAATTCGAGGAAAAAAGTGTCGGGTCGTAGCAGTCGCGGGGGCGGGAAAGAGGCGCGGGATCGGGAGCGATCTCGGACCAAAAACCCTCTCGGCTTCGGCGATCCGGCGTTAGACAACCGTCCGCCGTAGCAAGAGCCGTAGGCGGAGAGAGCGTAGTATCATGTTCGTCAGAAACATGCCACAGAAACTTCGATAAATCCAGAATATCTTTCAGAATACCCACTTCCGAATATAGTGGTTGTCTGGAACGACAACGTAAAGTATTACCAGCAAACAGTTAGCGCCGTCGATTTTGCCATAACGACGCCTGAGACAAGGCAAGTGGCATTTTGTACAAACTGGCACCGAGGCCAATTTACCTGAGTCGTTTTGCCGTATGCTTCACTATTAAGCACACCGCGTACCGAAGGGTTGCGAATTCGGGGCGAACGCGTAAAGTGGCGGGTTTCGGAGAGATTTGTATCGAGCCGCAATATGCTCGCATGCTAAATTTAATAGCAATAATGCCCAATTAATGCGCATTGTGTTAAGCTATCGAGTATCGGCCTTTAACAAATCTCTTGCGTAACAGCAACAATAACAGTGATTTGCGTCATTTTCACGAATTGCACTTCTCGGGCATCGCGTGTGCATTGGCACGCTGATGTTCCATGCTCTGCCCCTTTCCTAACCAGGAGATGCCTGTGTTCCGAGCCGTTCGGGTTTTACTGCCCGCCCTCATCCTGTTCGCATTCTCGATGTCTGCGTTCGCGCAAGATGCACCGAAACCGGCCGAACCGGACCCGGCGAAAACGCCCGCAACGGTGAAGGATGTCACCGACGCCAAGGTCGAAGCGCTCGCAGCTGCCACGTCGGCGACGACTGCCGCTCACAAGTACTCGGACATTTCGTGGATGCTCGTCGCCACGGCACTCGTGATGTTCATGATGCCCGGCCTCGCGCTGTTTTACGGCGGTATGGCCCGGCGTAAAAACATCCTCGGCACGATGATGCACACGATGGTCGCGCTCGGCCTCGTCGGCGTGCAGTGGGTCGTCGTCGGCTACGCCCTCTCCTTCGGTACGCCGCTGATCAAGTTCTCGATCAGCGATACCGAAGTCGAGAAGAAGAATGCAGCAGGCGAAGTCGAAAAGGGCAGTGACGGCAAGCCCGTGATGGTGAGCGAGCCGATAAAGGCGGGTCTGATCGGCTTCAGCCCCGAACTCGTCTGCCTCGGTGTCTCGGCTGCGGTCGGTGTCAGTGAAGACGACATTTACGGTGAGATGAAGATCGCCAAGGACAAAGCGACCGACGACGAGAAGAAGAAAGTCGCCGATACCGTTGCCGAACGCAACCGCTTCAAGTCGTTCCCGAACACGAATATACCGCTTTACCTGCACGCGATGTTCCAGGGCATGTTCGCGATCATCACGGTCGCACTCGTGTCCGGGGCGTTTGCCGAACGAGTCAAGTTCGGCTCGTACTTGCTGTTCGCGCTCATCTGGACGACGGTCGTTTACGATCCGCTCGCACACATGGTGTGGTCGTTAGAATGGACCTATGCCGACAGTCAGAAAGTGAACGGCTTGTCGCCAGCCGCAGGGCTATTCGGTGCGAACGGGGCGATCGACTTTGCCGGTGGCACGGTGGTTCACATTGCGGCTGGGTTCAGCGGCCTCGCTGCGGTTCTCTTGCTCCGCAAGCGAAACGGTTACGGCAAACAAACCTTCCACCCGAGTAACATGACGCTCACGCTGTTGGGTGCGGGGATGCTCTGGTTCGGCTGGTTCGGCTTCAACGGCGGTTCGGCACTTTACAGTAATCCACAGGCGGTCAGCGCATTCACCGTCACGCAAATCGCCGCCGCAATGGCGGGTCTTGCGTGGACGATTGTCGAATGGCTGCACCGCGGCAAACCGACCGCGCTCGGGTTTGCGTCCGGTCTCGTGGCCGGTCTCGTGGCGATCACGCCCGCCAGTGGTTTCGTCGCACCGGTAGGGGCACTCTGGATTGGGGCGCTCGCGGGCATCGTCTGCTATTGGGCCGTCGCCGCGAAGAGTAAGTTGGGCTACGACGACTCGCTCGACGCCTTCGGTATCCACGGAGTCGGCGGCTTCCTCGGTGCCATTGTCACTGCACTGTTCGTCAGCCTGCCATTGTGGGTTTACGGTTCGGAAATGCTCCCGAGCCAATTCCCCGGCAAGACGACGCTGGACGAACTGACGAAGGTCGTTTCCTACGACATGAAAGCGCAACTGATGTGGCAGATCAAGGCCGCGTGCTTCTCGGCGGTATACGCATTCGGTGCGACGTGCTTGATTATCCTGCTCATCGACAAAACGATCGGCTTCACGTGTACGCCAAAAGACGAAGCGGCAGGCCTCGACCTCAGTATGCACGGCGAAGTGGGCCAGGATCTCGGGCCAGACGTCGATGCCAGTGCATTGCTTACGATGAAGTCCGCCGTTGCCCCGCCCGTCAACGGCAGTGGCAAGCGGTTCTCGGTCGTGATCGATGGCCCCACCTCGGCCCAACTGATGGCGGTTTGGTCCAAACTCTGCCAGTCGACCGATGGCCCGCCGAGCAAGGAATTCCGTGCGGTGTATCCGTACATCACCACGGTCTCCGGTAACAAGTTCCGCTTCCGTGGCGGCGACCCGGTCGTTCTCAAGGATCAGCTGAAAAAGCTGTTCGAGAACGCCCTCGGTGGCACGGCTGTCAAAACCCACGTCGAAGCGTAACCCTCCACACCCGTTCCCGGTATCATGCCGGGAACGAGCGTGACCCTCACCATTACACGGAAACAGCTACCATGAAACTGATCGTTGCCATCATTCGACCTGAGAAGTTGGAAGATGTCCAGAAGGCGCTCGCCGAACGCGACGTCTACCTGATGACCGTCACCGATGTTCGCGGTTGCGGCCGCCAACGCGGTTACACCGAAGTCTACCGCGGGCAGGAAGTGCAAGTTCGCTTGCTGCCGAAGCTGAAACTGGAAATCGCCGTCAGCGAACCATTCGTGGAAGCGGCCATCGAAGCCATAGTCCACTCGGCGCGCACCGGCGAAAGCGGAGCCGTCGGCGACGGGAAGATCTTCGTCCTCGAACTCAACGACACGATCCGCATCCGCACGGGCGAACGCGGCGCAGAAGCCATTGGCCCGTAGTCGTTAAAGAAACAGGCCCACACCGGGCCTGTTTCGTTTTAGAATTGACGCAAATCAAACACGCCCTTTCCAGATTTTGGGATCGCGACTGGTGTGAAAAACTGCGACGACCTCAATCCAGTTGAAGTGAGGTCGATAGTAAACATTGAAGGTGAAGCGGCGAACAACACACTTGCGGATGTCGGCAAAAACGACTGGACCAATCAGAGGGTTGGCAGCAATTTTGTTCAATACGTTTTCAATTGCCGCAGCAAATTCCAACCCGCGGCCCGTTCGTCGTGCATTAAACCAATCGAACGAGTCATCGAACTCGACTTCGGCTTCGGCTCGCAAGACGATTGGTAACTTCACTTCGCCCTCGCTAACGCACGAGCCTTGATCGTCTCCCAGGGAGTCACTGCGTCGGGTCGGGCAATACTATCGGCAAGGCGGCGCTCCAGTTCCTTGCGTTGCGATTCGGGTAGCGTAGCGGATTGCACGTCGCAGGAAACACTATCCCAGATGGCTTCCGCAATATCGAGGCGCTCTTCAAGGCTTAGCCGATCGAGGCCAAGATCGTGGATAGTCGGTGTCATTTCAATCTCCTGAAAAAGAGCGATGATTATAATGTTACCGTACATTCCGTCTGAAGGAAGTAATCACCTCGCGAATCGCTCGCGCAGAAATGTCTGCACGTCGTCCCACATGTCGGCGGCACGCTCGAAGTCGACGGCCATTCGTGTGGCGTTTTCAGGGCGAAGCATCGCTCGCGGAAGTTCCACTTGCACCTTCGGATTCAGCGGGATCTGGTAGCCACCACCCAACGCTAACTCTGGCTCTTTTGCCAACACATAATCGATCAACTTCTGGCCGCCGGCTGCGTTTGGTGCGTTGTGTACCAGCGCGATTGTGTTCGGAATGTACAGCACGCCGAGTCGCGGCCAGTCGGGGTGTGGCTCGCGGTCGGGGAAGATCATCGCGACCGGTTTACCCGCGAGAATCTCGATCATCGCATCGTCGGTGTCGGTCAGGCCGATGGCGTATTCGCCGCTCGCCACCTTCACCGCCACCTGCTTGTTCCCCGCCACGATCTGCACATCATTCGCCTGGAGTTCGAGATAAAATTGCTTCGCACGTTCGGCACCGAGCACCTCGAACAGGCACGCCGCCTGCGTCGCGGTGGTGCCAAACATCGGCTTCGCCATCGCAATTTGGCCGCGCCATTTCGGGTTCGTCAGGTCGAATAGCCGCGTCGGTCGCGCATCATCCACCACGCGATTTGTGTTGACTATCAGCACCCGTGCCCGAGCCGCAAACGCCTGCCAAGTACGATCTTTGCCAACCGTCCACGCGGGGAAATCGACCGCATTCGGCGACGCATATCCGGCATACGCACCTGCCCGTGCGAGGCGGATCGTGGCGAGGATTTCGTTGTTCCAATGGACATCGCAGCGGGGGCGACGCATCTCCGAGAGCAGTTCCGCCGCCAGCCCCACCGACTTGTTCGCCTCGGTGTCGAACTTCGGCGCGATCGCTAGTTTCGCTTGCCGTGTAAACTTCGCAAACAGCGGTTCGGCAAACTCGCGATCTTGCGCCGAGTACAGCACCACGCGATCCGCCGCCGGCGTGCAACCCACAAACAACAGTACCGCAAACGCGAAGTACTTGATGATTTTCATTCGTTTACCCGCGGCTGAGACATTGCAATATTGAATCACACGCATAAGTTATCGCAAGCGTCGAGAACGATTTTACAGGTTTCACGTCGAGGGAGGGTTTCCAGATGCGTCAGCGATTATTAATAGCGATAGCACTTTCGCTCACTGCTTCTTCCTGCACCTCCAACACGACTGCGCCTGTAAAAGTTCAGGATGAGAACCGGAATCAAGTTCCCCCTTGTCACCCCGGCTGTTTCCCCGCCGGCACGACCATCCTAACACCGGGCGGCTCGAAGCGGATCGAGACGATCGTCCGTGGCGATGTCGTTATCCTCGTCGACGCGAAAGGTGCACCGACAGGTGGCACAGTGTATTCGACGTTCCAGACCACGAACCGCTTGATCGAGATTCGAACCGACGTCGGTAGCATTTTGACCACTGTCACACAACCGTTGTGCCTGCATAGCGGTGGGTTCCGAACCGCCGGCGAATTGACAGCGGGGGACCAAATTTGGCGTTGGTCGGAAGGCAAGCGATGCCTCGCCCGAGTCGAAGCCAACGTGGCGACCGAACGAGACGCGGCGGTGTTCAACCTGGTAGTCGGCGAGTCTGCCATTTTCGTCGCGGGTGGATTCCTCGCAAGAGGCAAGCCACCCATCGAATAACAGCATTTGTTTGGCCGCGGCCAACCGCGTTCAGCCGCGCCGCGTAGTCTTCGGAGCGAAGCGCGGGCTCGATGTGTCGGATATCGCACGTGGCCGACGCTTCGGTTCGCAAGGCCGACGCGGCTTAACGGGGATACGGTGCGTCGCGACCCCATGGTCCACGCGATCTGTGAATGGTGTTGGCCATACCTACACAACCCACAAATTCCTATCGCTTTCAAGGTTCACATCGCTTTTACGACAATCAACGGTTCAAAAACGCCTGTGATGTCTTCGGCAGCATCTTGAAGATTTTGGCCTCTTCCTCGGGCGTGATTTTGGACTTCCGTGTGACCATCATCAGCCCCCTGTTATAGCTCTTGAGTTTGGGGACTTGCTCCATCCAGTTCTGGCCGGTCAGGAGCGTGCCCTCCATTCGCAAACCGTAGCCTTCGAGCGGCATCTCTTTGAGAACGCCGAGACCCGATCCGTCGATTTTCGTGTCGTCCAGGTTCAACCCGTCGAGCTTCGTCATCCCTTTCAGGGCGACAAGGCCCGCGTCCGTGATCGCAGTCCCCTTGAGCTCCAGAAGCGTGAGATTGGTTAACCCGGCGAACTGCTTCAAACCGGCATCGGTTAGTGGCGAACCGTGGAGATAAAGTTCGCGAAGCGACTTCATTCCGCCGATCCATTTCGCGTTCGCATCATCGACGTTACAGGTCAGCGAAGCCAGTTTCGGCAATTTCGCGATGTATTCGATGTCCCCCGCCCGCAGAGTCGAACCATCCAGATCGAGTCGAGTCAACGCCGTGAGCCCGGCGAGAGGTTCCGCCGACTGGCTCGCCAGATTGGTCCCGGTGATAGTGATCTCTTCCAGGCCCTTCCACTTGGCGATCGATTTCCACGCATCTCCCGTGATCGGGCATCCGATCAGTACGAGACGACGGACATCGGGGAACGCCTCCGAAAGCTGACGCAGGCAAGCGTCGTCGATCTTGCCAGCATTGCCGTTGAAGAAGCGGGCACCACTCCCGATCGAGGCGAGAACCTCGTTTTTGGCGAGCGATTTTCGGAACTCTTCGAACTTCGCCGGGTCGTCCGCTTTACCGGACTCGATCGACAAACCCAGTTCGGAGACTCCCTTTCGCTTAGCCATGTCGATCTCGACCAGCGACACGCGGGTTCCGAAAAGATCCCGGAGTTTGCGGGTCAGGACGCTGGCTCGCCGAACGGAATCCGGCCGAAGGGCCGTTTCAGCCGGCTGGCTGTTCATCAGAGTGCCCATTTGTTCGCTCTCGCCGACGGCCATTTCGTCGTTGAGTCTGGTAATCCAGACCTGATTCGGAGTTTGTTTATCGACGTAGACCAGCCAGAGGGTTGCCTGGACCGGCATAGCGACGGCAGGTTCGGCGGCGAAGGCCGTCGGGATGAATGAGAACAAAACCAGAGCAGTCATCAGGATTCGCATGGGATCACCTGAGGAAATGGGGAGTTTCGGGTCGCTTCGTGTCCGCGTTTACGGCCCGGAAGGCAACAATACAAAGACGTGTACGATCCGAAAATCCAACGGAAAGGCAGCTTCGACTTCCGGAAAAGCCTCCGACAGCCTTCGCTGCTCTACGAAACCAGATATCGCTTCGTACCCCCTGCGAGGCGCGGACATAGCCGACAGCGGAGATGACCCGCAGGTGGATCGGTTATCGGCTATGTCCACGCCTCGCAGAACCATCCGCACCGTCTCAGCAAAGGGCCATCGAAGGAACCTTTACGGAGACGGTAGTTACAGATCACCCGGTCGTCCGGCCGATCAGCGCGACCGCGCCGCCTTCAGCGTGGATC
>Ga0105049_10005731_pt1 | contig 14468 bp, 7 predicted proteins | sample MAT06_FD_78087 | JGI IMG/M metagenome (GOLD analysis project Ga0105049, IMG submission 78087) | Freshwater microbial communities from Lake Fryxell liftoff mats and glacier meltwater in Antarctica - MAT-06 | ecosystem: Environmental > Aquatic > Freshwater > Ice > Liftoff microbial mat | place...
ATGGATCTGGTTTCGCTCTACGTCGATCAAACGCCCGATACCGATCTGAGCCGTGATCGCGCCGCACGCTTCCCCAGCATGAAAATTTATCCCACCGTGGCCGATGCATTAACGTTGGGCACCGCCGATCTGGCGGTCGATGGTGTGGTGTTGATCGGCGAGCACGGCAACTATGCAACCAATGCAAAAGGCCAACGCCTCTATCCGCGCTACGAGCTGTTCAAGCAGATTGTCAGTGTCTACCGCACCACAGGCCGCAGCGTACCGATTTTCAATGACAAGCATCTTTCGTGGAAGTGGGACTGGGCCAAGGAAATGTATGACATCTCACTGGAGATGAATTTTGCTTTCTTGGCTGGTTCCTCGCTGCCTGTCACCTGGCGTACACCTTCGCTAGATATGCCGCTGGGCGCACAGATCCGCGAAGCGGTGGGCGTAGGCTATGGTGGCGTCGATAGCTATGACTTCCATGCGCTCGAGGCGATTCAATGTATGGTCGAGCGCCGCGTCGGTGGCGAAAGTGGCGTCAAGTGGCTGCAAGCCTATCGCGGCGACAAGGTATGGGAAGCCCATGCCCAAGGCGCGTGGTCGCACGAACTCTTTGAATGCGCCCTGAGTCGCAGCCACACGTTGACCCCTGCACGCGCTGGGTTTAACCACATCTTTCCCACCTACGATGAGATCCGCGAGCTGGTGAAAGATCCCGTAGTCTACCAATACGAGCATCTAGATGGCCTCAAATCGACCATGATTTTGCTCAATGGGTTGGTACAAGATTTCAACTTTGCTGCGCACTTGGTCGGGCAAGCCGCACCGTTTTCTACCCAGATGTATCTGCCCATGCCCCCAGCGCGCACAACGCTGGCTAACTTCTTTTCACCCCAGTTCAATCACATGGAGCAAATGTTCCTGACGGGCAAAGCGGCCTATCCCCTAGCGCGTACCTTGTTGACCTCCGGCTTGACCGAAGCGGGCGTGGATAGCTTGCACCAAGAGCAGACACGGATCGAGACGCCCCATTTGGCGGTTGCCTACCAACCGACCGCCGAATCGACCTTCTGGCGCGAAGAGCGGACTTCATTAGTTCCTACGCCTGGTCCCAAACTAACGCTGACCCCAGATCGCAATGAAGCCTTGCGTACCGGCGTAAAACCTCTTCGTGTGGCGGTGATTGCTTCGATCTATCGTTACCTTTCCCACGCCCAGCATTTCTGTGATCGGCTGCTCGTGGGTTATCCCGTCGAGGGTCGCTGGCACCGACCCAATTTGGAGATCGTTTCGCTCTATGTGGATCAGAAGCCGGCCACCGACCAAAGTGTTGATCGCGCACGTGAGTTTGGCTTTACGGTCTATCCCACCATTGCCGAGGCGCTGCGCTGTGGGGGTGATCAACTGGCAGTCGATGCAATTTTGATCATTGCTGAACATGGTGACTATCCGCGCAATGAAAAAGGGCAGATTCTCTATCCGCGCTACGAATTTTTCAAGGAATGTGTCCATGTCTTCGAGGCAGATGGCCGTGCTGTGCCGATCTACAATGACAAGCATCTCTCCTATAGCTTTGACAAAGCCCAGGAAATGCTCAACGACGCACACCGCCTGAAGATCCCGTTCCTGGCTGGTTCGTCGCTGCCTGTGACGTGGCGCTTGCCCGATATTGAGTTGCCGCTGGGCTGTGTGATCGAAGATGCGCTTATGGTTGGTGTTGGCGGCTCTGATCCGATGGATTACCACGCACTGGAAGCCATGCAATGTATGCTAGAACGCCGCCAAGGGGGTGAAACAGGTGTGCGAGCCGTGCAACTCATTACCGGGGATGCAGTCTGGCAAGCAGGCGAGGAAGGCCGTTGGTCAATGGCATTGCTGGAAGCGGCTCTGTCGCGCAGTGACACACCTTGTGGCCTGCCCGACGAAGATGGGCGCACCATTGATCTGATCCGCAGTGGCCAATTGCAAACATTGGTCAAAGAACCGGCGGCCTACTTTGTCGAATACAATGATGGCCTCAAAGTCACGCTGTTGATGTTGACCGGCGCAATCCGCGATTTCTGCTTTGCCGCCCACCTGCAAGACGAGCCTACGCCTGTGTCCACCCAGTTTCTGCTGACGCCCATTCCGAATGTCACCTATTCGGCTTGTCTGGTCGCCAAAATTGAGGAAATGATTGTCACCGGCCAAGCGCCCTTCCCGGCAGAGCGCACAGGGTTGGTCAGTGGGATCTTGGAAAGCTGTCTGACTTCCAAAGTGCAAGGTGAGGAACGCCTGTTGACACCACACCTGAATGTTACTTATCAAGCGCCTGTCGCGCCACAACACGCGGTTCGGTAGGATCGTCGTAGAGACGCAAAATTTTGCGTCTCTACGACGATCCTACCTTGTTACTTACCCACCCAAACTGGATCGGGGTTAATCTCTGGTTCGGGGCGCGAGCCAGCATCGGCACGGCCACTGCCTTCGAGGCGACTAATCGCCCGCACTGTCATGTCTTGGTCAACCAGGATCTGGCAAGAAAGGCGCACACCTGAGAGACCGCGCTCGGCCAACTTGTCTTTTTCTGCCTGGGTCATTTGCGCTGGCTCGCCTGTAATAAACTCGACGCGACATGTGGTACAACGACAGTTGCCACCACATGCATGGATTTGGTCGATGCCTGCTTCGTCTACCAAGGCGAGCACAAGTCGCTTCTCGGCAGGCACCTCAAACGTACCCGTACCTTCGACTGTCAATTTCGGCATGGTGTCTCCTTTTGCTTGCTTTATGGAAGTGTTTGGTGGGAGAGTTGAATAGTGAAATCGTTCCGGTGCCGGGGAAGTCTAGGAGAGAAATGACCCAATCGACTAGCCACCCGACCACATCAGAGGCCTCTATCATGCCGGAAAACGCCCAATAAAAGTGTATGATCTATCACAATTCCCCAGCAGGATTTACGGCATTCTTGCCGCATCTAGCGTTGATACTGGCCCGCTTGTTGTCCATAGCCAGTTAATTCAACATAACCCACACCCGACGCGGCTTCACCGGCAATTGTGCCATCAACTGTGACTGCGCCTTCCCAGTAAACAAAGCTGACATCCATCTCTTGGGCATCGATCAAAGGCTCGACCGTCAAGCGAATGTCAAAAGCCGGTAATTCAATCTGCCAACCAGACGGGTAGGTGAAGCCTGTGCGCGGACTGGTCCACTGGTCAAGCGCGGTCAACGTGAGGTCGCTAGCGGTGATCTTCTGGCGCGTGCCATCTGCTGCAACATAGGTGCCTTCAAATTCGGGAAGAATCCCACCATCATCCGTGCGTACTTGGGCAAACATCAGGGCTGCCCCATCATTGAGTTGAATGCTAAACCAATCCCAGCCGACAGCATTTGCGCTCAAGGCACTGGTACCAAATTCATGATCCATCCAACTGACGCCGGTGACAGCGCGTGCTTCCCCAGCGCGCGTGATCGTCCCCGTACTCTGGATTTGGACCAGGCTATAATAATAACTGGCATTGCCAGCTTCGGGACCCTTTTGGCTCAACCCCTGATTGCCATGCAGCACAGGGGCCTGTGTTTCGCGCAAGGTGAGCGCCAGCGCAATCGGCCCATCTTCGCCCTCCGCGCTGGCGTGCAACTGGGTAACGCCTGATTCAAGTGTGCGGACCGACCAATCTTCTAACCAAACGGCATAAGTTGGCTGACCGGTTGCACCCGCCAATCCACCTGCCCCGCGGCTGAAGCGTTCAAAACTTTCGTGACGATTCGCACTGCCGTCCGTAAGAGCAAAATGTGCCATATAAATTTGATTGGTTGCCAGAGCCGAAGCGCGTTCCGGCTGGGTGGGGGTCAACGCACTGCGAAAAAAGGTGAGTTGATAGCCATAGGCATTGCCTGCCGCATCTGCCAAGTTTCCTGTGTAATACCACCACTCGGTGCGATAGGCCGGATGGGCACCGTGATCGCGCGGAAAGACAAAGTCGATGGGTTCATAGGCGCGCGCAAAGGCATCGTCGGCTTGGCCGCTGAGCGAAGCCACCACATTGGCGCTGGCAAATTGCGTTGGCCGAGTTCCTGTACATCCACTAAACATCACAACGGCGATAAGACACCAAACCCACTGCAAACGAACGTGCGACATGCTGCTGATCTCAACTAATTGACTAGAATTTCACAAACCAATCGTATGCCTTCGATTATGCGCCCGGAGACCGATTCCTTCTGTCATCTGAAGTCCGGTTTGCCGGTTTGTCTCGCGCGTAATTTTGACGCTACCCAGGAAACGATTAGCGCTTTTCCCCGGTCAGTGGCCCGCGATAGGTGCGAATCTGCACGACGGTATCAACTGGCGTGAAAAAAGTTAGCAGCACCCGCACATGATCGGGCGCAGTTTCGGCGTCGCGCATGGCCCACATACCATGGGCGATCTGACCGGGGCTGATCTGGATTACGTCGGCACCATAGCGCATGGCACCCCACCCCTGTTTGAGAAAAATGACTTGGCCTGCGCCCGGCATGGTGCGTGTATCGGCGGTTTCCCAAACCCCACCCGCTGGAAAGTCAAAGGCCATCTGTGCCGCGACACCCTCCGCCCCTTCCACTGTTTGATAACGCAAGTCAAAGCCATCCGCCACCTCACTGACCGTCAAGGTGCTCACCGCATGAGGTAGCCAACGTAGATCGCGTTCGGCCATGGTCGACTGCCATTGATCGGGCGATACCGGGCGACCGAGTGGCAATTCATAGGCTGGGCGCCGGGGATTGCTGCGCCCCTCGGACCGTAACACTAACCCCGTTTCGGTTTCGGTCATGGTATCGCTGATAAAGCGCCCAATGTATTGCCCAAAATAGGTCTGGCTGATCTTCACGCTGCTCAACTCGGCCTGACCATACGTCAAGGTAAGCAAGCGTGTAGTCGCGCGGAAAAAAGTCGCGCTGCGCAAGCCCCGGTGCACACGATGAATGCCATTGCGGGGAAAATGGCGCACAAAGTTGTCGGGCAAGGGTGCGGCCACGGCTGCTGGTTCGCCATAGGCCAGCAACACATAGGTTAGCCAATGGACATGGGCCTCGTGATCGGTGATTGCGCCATCGGTTTGGCGCAGCGCCTGTTGCCAGAGCCAATGCGCTGCCGTGACAAATTGTGGATTGGGTTGTAGGTGATGACTCCACAACAAATAGGGCGCAATGCCCAGCGTGATCTGGCGTGTGCCATAATCTTGGCGGCGCGAAAGCCCAGTTTCTGCCGTGCCATCGGCGTGCAGCAGATGCAGATCGGTTGCTAGGTTTTGCTGTACCGCGGGCAATGCCGTCGGGCAATTCCAATGTTCGTGAAGTAGCAGCAACGAACGATTGTTGACGGCGTCATAAACCCCAATGCTGCGTTCAATAAACATGCCTTCGGCGTCCAGGTCAATTTCCTCGGCTAAATAACTTTCTACGGCAGCGCGTACATCCAATTCCGGGAATAGCGCGCGTGCCTGTGCCAACGCCGATACAATCACCCAGCGGTGATTGGGCGTATGAAAGCCGCCGCTCATCATGGCCGGCACGGCCTCTCGCACAAAGAGCGCCAGTTTATCCGATAGCGTTTGCCAAGCGTCTATTTGTACGGGGCGCTGGCGGGCCAAGGCCAACATGGCACAGAGTTCTTGCACGGTAAAGGCGGTATCGGGACCTGAATCAATGTTGACGGAGATGAGATCGATCAAACCGCTGGGGCGGCGGGCGCGCAACAGGTAATCGGCGGCCAGATTGGCTTGGTCTAGCAAGTGTGCGTCGGGCAATGCGTTGCCCAGGGCCAGATAGCCACAACTCACCAGAAATTTGCCCGTGCCTTTGGGCTCGGCCACGCCCCACTCGCGGTGATAAATTCCGCCATAATCGGGATGGTGGGGGTCGTTGATCTGCCAGACGCGTGTGGTCGCCACCAACTCGGCCACGACCGCCAAGGTGTTGGCAAGGGTAAGTTCATTCATCGTTCACTCCTTTGATCATGTTTGATAATGGTGTTCAAGATTGGGCAAAATCGATCGTATGTAGATCCAAAATAAAGCGCAATTCTAGATGGCAATCCGCCCAACAGACGGTTGCAAAAAAATGCTCTATACTGTTGCAGTTTGGGGTCGAATCGTCTATAATCACAAGATATGCGAACAGGCGTTCGATAGGGTAAAGACTAAGCAGCGCAGGATAGCCCACTTTGGCTGGGAAGAATTTTGCGGGGGAATCAACTATGGCTCTGGACAAACTGGTTGTACGTGGGGCGCGTGAACACAATCTGAAAAATATCAACCTGGAAATTCCACGCGATAAATTAGTGGTAATTACGGGATTGAGTGGCAGCGGCAAGAGCAGCCTGGCGTTTGATACAATTTATGCCGAGGGCCAACGTCGCTATGTTGAGTCCTTATCCGCTTATGCCCGTCAGTTCCTGGGGCTGATGGAAAAGCCGGACGTAGATCAAATTGAAGGATTGAGCCCAGCAATTTCGATTGATCAGAAAGGTTCTGGGCGCAATCCACGTTCGACCGTGGGCACGGTAACGGAAGTGTATGACTATTTGCGTCTGCTTTACGCCCGCATTGGGCAGCCGCACTGTCCGACCTGTGGCGAACCGATTAGCCAGCAGACTTCGACCCAGATCGTCGATAGCATTATGGAGATGCCCGAGGGGAGCCGGTTGCTGATTCTGGCACCGATTATCAAAGATCGCAAAGGTCATCACAAAAATGTATTTGAGGATATGCAGAAGCAGGGTTTTGTGCGATTGCGTGTCAACGGCGAGATCTACGAAGTGAATGAGATTCCCGACCTTGACCGCTACAAGATGCATACAATCGAAGTGGTGGTAGATCGCATGGTGGTACGCCATGCCGCCACGGTGGATAATGGCGATGAAGATGCTATCGGTACTGATATGACACGCCTGAGCGATTCGGTGGAAACCGCGTTGCGCCTGGGCGAGGGTGTATTGAGCATCTCTGATATTACCAATCGCGACAATCCCAAAGAGCGCATGTATAGCGAACACTTTGCCTGTGTTAAGTGCGGTACCAGTTTGCCGGAGATCGAGCCGCGTACCTTCAGTTTTAACAGTCCGCACGGTGCTTGTCCGGCCTGTGCTGGGCTGGGTTCCTTACAAGAATTTGATCCAGACCTGATTCTAGATGCCGAAAAGTCGCTGACCGATGGCGGCGTGGTTCCCTGGCAGCGCCAGAATGATGACGAAAATGATGGCTATTATCGCCAATTACTGCGCTCGGTTTGCCGTCAATTTGCGATTCCTTTTAACGCCCCTATCGGCGAGTTGAGTCTGAAACAGCGCGATATTATTCTCTATGGCCCGACGCGCAAAGAGCAAAAGGTAAAGATCGAATACCAGACCGGTTCTGGCGAGGCACGCTCGTATGATACCAATTTCGTGGGTGTCCTCTCGAGTCTGCAACGGCGCTACCAAGAGACGACCAGTGACTATATTCGCAGCAAGCTGGAAGAATATATGAGTGTGCGCCCCTGCCCCACCTGTTTGGGCAAACGCCTGCGTCCTGAAGCGTTGGCGGTTACGGTTGGCGACAAGAATATTCACGAAGTCACCGAGATGGCTGTGGGCGATAGCTTGAATTGGATCCAGTGGCTGCAAGGCGTTGCGCCGACGGGTCAACAAGCTACCAGCCAGTATGCCGGAGACAATAGCCGGGTGAATGGCAAAGTAAATGGTTATGTACACCAGCCCGCCGCTGCGCTCCCGACCGAACCAGCTACCTTGTCGCAACGCGAGATGACAATCGCAACGCAAGTGCTGAAAGAGATCGTGGCGCGCCTCCAGTTTATGGTCAATGTGGGGCTGGATTATTTGAACTTGAGCCGCACGGCGGTGACGCTTTCGGGCGGAGAGTCGCAGCGCATTCGCTTGGCTACGCAGATCGGTAGCCAGTTGATGGGTGTGCTCTATATTTTGGATGAGCCAAGCATTGGCCTGCATCAGCGCGACAACGCACGCCTGATCGAAACGCTGAAAGGTATGCGCGATCTGGGCAACACGGTGCTGGTGGTGGAACATGACGAAGACACGATCCGCGCCGCCGATTGGGTGGTGGATATGGGGCCGGGGGCCGGTGAGCATGGCGGTTATGTAGTTGCCAGCGCGCCGCGTGCCAAGTTTGCCAAGGATAAGCATAGCCTGACCGCCCAATATTTACGTGGCGAACGGCGCATTGAGATACCCAAAGAACGGCGCGAAGGCAATGGCAACCATCTCTTTATTCGCGGTGCCAGCGAGAATAATCTGAAAAATGTCGATGTGCGCATTCCGCTGGGCAAGTTTGTGGCGGTGACCGGTGTCAGCGGCAGCGGCAAATCAACGTTGGTGGTCGATGTGCTCTACAAGCGGCTGGCACAGCTCATGTATCGCGCCAAGGATCGGCCTGGTCGCCACGAAGCGATTGAAGGCATTGAATATCTGGACAAGGTCATTGATATCGACCAAAGTCCGATTGGGCGCACGCCGCGCAGCAACCCAGCTACCTATGTCGGTCTCTTTACCGATATTCGCGATCTCTTTGCCTCGCTCACCGAAGCCAAGACACGCGGCTACAAGCCGGGCCGCTTTAGCTTTAATGTGAAGGGTGGGCGTTGTGAAGCGTGTCAAGGCGATGGCATCATCCGCATCGAGATGCAGTTCCTACCCGATGTCTATGTGCCGTGTGAGGAATGTAAAGGTAACCGCTACAATCGTGAGACGCTGGAAGTCAAGTTTCGTGGCAAATCGATTGCCGATGTGCTGAATATGACGATTGAGGAAGGATTGGATTTCTTCCAGAATATTCCGCGCATTCGCAACAAGTTAGAAACACTTACCGCGGTCGGGCTGAGTTATGTGAAATTAGGCCAACCGGCGACAACGCTCTCGGGTGGTGAAGCCCAACGTATCAAGCTGAGCAAAGAACTCAGTCGTCGTGCCACTGGTAACACCTTCTATATCCTGGATGAACCGACCACGGGGCTGCACTTTGAAGATGTGCGCAAGTTGCTCGAAGTGTTGCACGAACTAGTCAACAAGGGCAACACTGTGTTGGTGATCGAGCATAATCTAGATGTGATCAAGAATTGTGACTGGTTGATCGATATGGGGCCTGAAGGCGGTAATAAGGGCGGCGTGGTGCTGGCCGAAGGCACCCCCGAGTATCTGGTCACTGTCGAGAAAAGCTATACCGGCCAGTTCCTCGGCCCGATGTTGCGCGAAGAAAATTACGCGCTCTGAGATAGATTTGTCATGAATGACACGAATTTTCTCCTCATTCGTAATCATTCGTGACAAAGATTTTCTAATTGCTTTTTCAACACAACCACAGTTTAGTTCGGGACGATCCCCGTCATGCCTTCCCATTCGCGCCAAATATCGGACATAGTTTCGTGGCCGTGTTTGGCATGGTCTACATGATAAAGCCGAAAATAGATGGCAAAGCGCGGGTGTGGTGATACATTCTGGGCGACGCCATGCGCCAACTCGTAGTGCGCCAACACAATGTCCCCGGCTTTGGCTGTCACCTGCACCGGTTCGGGAATCTCCACTGGTGGCATACCATTGAGCAGCGCCTCGGGGCCCTGCTCGCGGAAATATTGCTCGTAGATATGATGGGTGCCGGGCCAGACGGCCAGATTGCCCGCGTAGGTGGTTGTTACATCACTGAGCGTGATACCCAGCAGCATGGTGAAATTCTGAATCGTGCCAGCGGGCACGCCATTGGTCGGCGTATACATGCCATCCAGATGGGGCCGCGGTGGTGACGGTGGATCTTGCAGCGTGGGAAAGCGCAGCGCAATCTGGCCCGCGCCCACCGGTTGAATTTTATTCACGCCGATCAGCGACTCGGCCAGGGCTAGCGCCGGCGTTTTGTTGAGCAGATCAACAATCACAGGCTCGCGTTGCAGTTCGGGGCAGAACGAGCGGGACTGATAAATGGGTAACTGGGCTGGATCGATCCCCTTACCCAACGAACTGTTGATGGACCGCACCGCCGCGTCGATCATGATCTGGGGCACAACACCAGGGACTTTGACAAAGCCGTTTTGATAGAATTCCTGTTTCTGGGTGTAGCTCATAGACAAACCATTTAAAAGTCATACAAATAAGCCCGGTAATACACGAGAGCGTATCTATGACTTTTAAGGGTTTTATCTATCAGCTGCATAGCGCTTCTCTCTATACTGCACATAGATTTGAGAATAATAAGATAACTTGGGTAGTAAAGACTTCAGGCTTTCTCCCCTTGAAAAAACAAAGACTGAAGTCTTTACTACGGTTAAAGCAGGTCTTGAACTAGCTTTCATCTGGTACATTGGTGCGCAATTCTTCCAACCAGATCGTCGCCTCGGAATCGCTGGGCGCGCGCCAATCACCACGCGGCGAGAGCGAGCCACCCGAGCCCACTTTGGGACCATTGGGCACCGCCGAGCGTTTAAATTGGCTGATCTGGAAGAAGCGGAAGAGAAAGACATCCAACCACTTTTTGATCGTAGCCAGATCATATTCGTTGCGTTTTTCTGCCGAGAGCAGATCCGACCAGTTGCCATGCGCCTTGTCACCCCAGGCGTGTTGTGCCAAAAAGGCGACTTTGCTGGGCCGATGACCAAAGCGCGTAATGTAATAGAGGTGGAAATCCTGTAGTTCGTAGGGGCCGATTTTGGCCTGTGTGCTCTGGGCGGGTTGTTCGCCAGCCCCGGCCATATCGGGTACCAACTCGGGCGAAATTTCCGTTTCCAGGATTGATTGCAATACGACATTGGTTTCGTCACTAAACTGTTTTGTGGCGATTACCCAACTGATCAGGTGCTGGATCAGCGTCTTGGGTACCGACACATTGACGTTGTAATGCGACATGTGATCGCCCACGCCATAGGTTGCCCAGCCCAACGCCAGTTCGCTCAGATCGCCTGTGCCCAACACCAGCGCGTTTTGATAGTTCGCCAGCCGAAAGAGATGGGATGTGCGCTCACCCGCCTGCACATTCTCAAATGTTACATCAAAGATCGGCTCGTTGTCGGCAAACGGGTGACCAATATCGCGCAACATTTGCAAGGCCGAGGGGCGAATATCGATCTCCTGCGCGCTGATGCCCAGGGCTTCCATCAATTTCCAGGCATTGCTCTTGGTGCGGTCGGTGGTGGCAAAGCCGGGCATGGTATAGCCCAGAATGTTGGTGCGTGGCAAGCCCATGCGATCCATGGTACGCGCCGCTACCACCAGTGCCTGGGTCGAGTCCAGCCCGCCGGAAACGCCGATGACCAGCTTTTTGATGCCCGTTGCTTCGAGCCGCTTCATTAAACCATGAATCTGAATGTTATAGGCTTCAAAACAGCGCTCATCGCGCACCCGCGGATCGCTGGGTACATAGGGAAAACGCTCTACCGTGCGTAGCAAGCCAGTCACATTCTCTGGTACCTGAAACTCGAAAGCAATGCGGCGAATGGCGCGCACGCGCTCCTGATGATCGCCCACCGCATCATTAAAACTGGTCAGCCGCATACGATCCTGGGCCAGCCGCTCCAGATCAATATCGGCGGTGATCATCTGCTCATCACGCGCAAAGCGTTCGGCTTCGGCCAATAGCTCATTGTTTTCGTAGATCAGCGCATGACCATCCCAGGCCAGATCGGTGGTCGATTCGCCCGGTCCCGCCGCCGAGTAGAGATAGGCGGCAATACACTTGCCCGATTGGGCGGCACACAGATCGCGGCGATAGTCGGCCTTGCCCACCGTAATATTGCTGGCCGAGAGATTGGCTAAGACTGTTGCCCCGGCCAGCGCGGCATAGGTGCTGGGGGGAATGGGTGTCCAGACATCTTCGCAGATTTCCATGTGCAGCGAAAAATTGGGCACATTGACCGCATCAAAGATTAGATCATTGCCAAAAGGTGTCGCTTTGTCCAGAAAATTTACGCTACGCCCCACCGCGTTGCGCGCCGCCGTGAACTGGCGCTTTTCATAAAACTCGCGATAGTTGGGCAAGTAACTTTTGGGCACAATCCCCAGCACCTGGCCACGATAGATCGCTACGGCACAGTTAAAGAGTTTGCCCTCAAAGAGTAAAGGCGCGCCCACCAGCAAAATTGGTGTCAATGCCCGGCTGGCTTCGACCAGTTGGGCCAGCGCCTTGATGGTCGCGTTGAGCAGCGCATCCTGATGAAAAAGATCATCGTTGGTATAGGCCGAGATGCCCAATTCTGGAAACAGGGCGACAGCCGCCTGTTGATCCGACGCGCGTTGCGCCAGGACAAGCGTGCGTTCAACATTGTAGATTGGATTGGCCACGCGCACGTCCGGCACACAGACTACGGTGCGCACAAAGCCATGCGTGTAGATCGAATAAAAAGGATGAGCCATTGTTTGCTTCCCTTGGTGTTAAACTGACAATTTCTTGGTAGTGTACCCGATCTGCTTACTTCTGCCAAGACTTGGACTAATTGGGTAATCCCTCGTTGAGCGTGTGTAAGGGTGGTTAATCCTATCGCAGTCGGTTGACTTTTTATCTGTTGTATTTCATACTATCGATTATTCACAATCCCCATCTTCGCGAGCAGGAGGAATCAAGTATGGAAATTGTGCCTGGAATTCACCGCATCGAAGCTCCCCTCGGCGATCGCTTTGTCGCGGTCTATTTGCTGGTAGGCGAGGAAGATGCGTTGTTAATCGATACCGGCATGGATGACACGCCGGGCACCTACATCGCGCCCTATCTCGACCAGATTGGTTTGTCGCCGACCCAGATTCGCTATGTGCTCACCTCGCACGCCGATTTTGATCACACGGCGGGCAATGCCTCACTAAAAGCAATGGCACCAGATGCCCTTTTTCTCTGCCATCCGCTGGATCAAACTATGATCGAAGACATCGAGGTGATGATTCGTGAGCGCTATGGCGAGTTCGCCGCCGATCATGACATGGATGAGAGCGACGAGAGCAAGGATTTTATTCGCAACGCTGCCCGCCATGTGCCAGTCAACCTCACCGTCCGTGGGGGCGAAACCATTCGGTTGGGACCCGCTTGGACGGTGGAAATTTTGCATACGCCCGGCCACAGCCGCGGCCACCTGAGCGTCTGTGATGCGCGCAGTCAAGCGTTGATCATCTGTGACGCCACGTTGGGCAATGCTGTGCTGCGTAAGGATGGCAAACCGGCCTTCCCGCCCACCTATCGCTATGTCGATAGCTATGTCGCCACCATGAATCGCTTCCGCGGGATGGCAGTGCAGACGCTGCTCACCAGCCACTATCCGATCTATCGGGGTGATGCTGTGGCAGAATTCCTGGCGGAAAGTCGCGCCTATGTTGATCGCGTCGATCGGGCCTTGCTGGACGAGCTCGCGGGTGCCGAAACGCCGCGTACCATGCGTGAATTGTGTAATGCGCTAGGCGCGCAGTTGGGCGAATGGCCGGCAGCAGGCAACACGTTCTTAGTCTATCCTTTCCAGGGCCATTTGGAACGATTCGTGCAATACGGTGCAGTCGTGACTGGACGCCGTGATGGGTTGATGACCTATCGTTTGAAATAGTCGAGCAGGTGAATCAAAGACAAGGAAGCGCATATGAAAAAGGTAAGAATTGGCTTTATTGGGGCCGGCTGGTGGGCAACCACCAATCATATTCCGCTCTTGGCCAAGCACCCAAATGTTGAATTGGTGGGGGTCTGTCGCTTGGGCAAAGAAATGTTGCAAACGGTGAAGGAGACTTTCGGCTTTCCCTTTGCCACCGAAGATTACCGCGCATTGTTGCAACAGGGGTTGGACGGCGTGGTGGTGACCTCGCCCCACAATCTGCATTACGAACATACAAAAGCCGCGCTGGAAGCGGGCTGTCATGTGATGGTCGAGAAGCCCATGACATTGCACACCGCGTCGGCATGGGGATTGGTCGAGTTGGCCAAGGCGCGCAATCTGCAATTGCTCGTACCCTATGGCTGGCATTACAAACCCTTTGTCCAGGCCGCTAAAAAGTTAATGGATGAAGGCGTCGTGGGCAACGTCGAGTATGTGCTTTGCCACATGGCCTCGCCCACCTTCAACCTCTTTGGTGGGACAGGCACCGCCCCCTCCCAATGGACCGCCACGATTGCCGAACCGGATCCCAACACCTGGCAAAATCCGGCGCAGGGTGGCGGCTATGCCTACGGCCAAGTGACCCATTCGTCGGCGCTCCTCTTTTGGCTCACCGGGCTGCGTGCCCAAGAAGTGAGCTGTCGGATGAGCGCGCCCAATGCCAAAGTCGATCTCTATAACACAGCCACGGTCAGCTTTACCAATGGCGCACTCGGCACGATTTCGGGCGCAGCGACCTTGCCCGACGGCGCGAAATACCAAGTGGATATTCGGATCTTTGGCGATAAAGGCGTGCTGCTGCTCGATGTCGAACGCGAACGCGTCGAGGTGCGGCGGCACGATGGGCAACATCAGTCGCTTGATGTGCCGGCCCGCGCCGGTGATTACGATTGTGACAC
>Ga0105049_10005733_pt1 | contig 14466 bp, 13 predicted proteins | sample MAT06_FD_78087 | JGI IMG/M metagenome (GOLD analysis project Ga0105049, IMG submission 78087) | Freshwater microbial communities from Lake Fryxell liftoff mats and glacier meltwater in Antarctica - MAT-06 | ecosystem: Environmental > Aquatic > Freshwater > Ice > Liftoff microbial mat | place...
AACGGGGGTTCCGTCTTCCAAGAAAGGCATGTCTTCGACCGGCAGAATCTTTGAGATAACACCCTTGTTGCCGTGGCGGCCAGCAAGTTTGTCGCCTTCCTTGATTTTACGCTTTTGGGCGATGTAGACGCGCACCAACTTGGTGACGCCTGGTGGCAACTCGTCACCTTCATCGATGTCAAAGACCCGGACAGCAATGATCTTGCCGGATTCACCGTGGGGAACCTTCAGCGAAGTGTCGCGGACTTCGCGAGCCTTCTCGCCAAAGATTGCCCGAAGCAAACGCTCTTCAGGAGTCAATTCAGTTTCACCCTTGGGTGTTACCTTGCCCACGAGGACGTCACCGGGAACGACGTCGGCGCCCACCCGGATAATTCCTTGGTCGTCGAGGTCTGCGAGTAGCTCCTCAGAGACATTCGGGATATCTCGCGTGATTTCTTCTGGGCCAAGTTTGGTGTCACGAGCATCGATTTCATGCTCTTCAATGTGAATCGAAGACAGGACATCGTCTTGAACCAAACGCTGGCTCAAAATGATCGCATCTTCGTAGTTGTGGCCCTCCCATGACATGAATGCTACGAGGAGGTTCTTACCCAGTGCCATTTCACCCAGATCAGTTGATGGACCGTCGGCGAGAACTTCACCAGCTTCAACCCGGGCTCCACCTGACACGATTGGACGCTGATTAAAGCAGGTGCCTTGGTTTGAACGACGGAACTTCTCGAGCTTGTAACTCGTGTAGGTACCGTCGTCATTGGCGACTTCAACCAAGTCCGCTGAGACTTCCTTGACCGCACCGGACTTTTGGGCAATGACGACATCGCCCGCGTCATAGGCTGCCCGGAACTCCATACCGGTGCCAACGAGAGGCGCCTGAGCGCGAAGTAGTGGAACGGCCTGACGCTGCATGTTTGAACCCATGAGTGCCCGGTTTGCATCATCATGCTCCAGGAACGGAATCATTGAGGTTGCAACCGACCACAACTGCCGTGGTGACACGTCCATGAAGTCAACTTCTTCGGGCTTGACGTATTCGACCTCGCCACCCTTAACCCGAACAACAACGCGGTCGTGGCTTGTCATATTGCCGTCGGCATCAATTGCCGTATTTGCCTGGGCAATGACGTGCATGTCTTCTTCGTCTGCGGTGAGGTACTGAACTTCGTCGAGTACCCGACCGTTGATCACCTTGCGGTAAGGCGTCTCGATGAATCCAAACGGCGAGATTCGACCGTAGGTTGCCAGGGACCCGATCAGACCAATGTTGGGACCTTCAGGAGTCTCAATCGGGCACATACGGCCGTAGTGAGAGGGGTGAACGTCTCGTACTTCAAAACCTGCCCGCTCACGGGAAAGACCACCCGGACCAAGCGCCGACAAACGACGCTTGTGGGTAAGCCCCGCAAGTGGGTTGGTTTGGTCCATGAACTGCGAGAGCTGCGAAGTTCCGAAGAACTCCTTAATCGAAGCAACAACCGGACGGATGTTGATCAGAGTTTGGGGCGTAATCGCCTCGACATCTTGCGTGGTCATCCGCTCGCGCACGACACGTTCCATGCGAGAGAGCCCGGTACGAATTTGATTTTGAATCAATTCACCAACGGTACGCAGACGACGGTTACCGAAGTGGTCAATATCGTCAGTTTCAACCACGACTTCACCGCGCGGGGTTTGCATCGTGGTGTCGCCTGAATGTAAGCGCACGAGGTACTCGATTGTGGAAACAATGTCTTCGACTGTCAGAGTGCTCTGCTCCAGCGGAAGCTCGAGTCCAAGCTTGCGGTTGACCTTGTAGCGACCAACCTTTGCCATGTCGTAACGCTTTGGATTGAAGTAAAAGTTTTCAATGAGGTTCTTGGCATTTTCCAATGTCGGGGGTTCACCCGGACGCAGCTTGCGGTAAATATCAAGCAGTGCATCGTCTTGGGTTTGAATGTGGTCCTTGTCGAAGGTGGCCATAAATGTTTCGTACTGGCCAAAACGCTCACGGATTTCATCGCTTGACATGCCCAGCGCCTTGAGCAGAACCGTGACCGGCTGCTTGCGCTTACGGTCAACTCGGACTGCGACAAGGTCCTTTTTGTCGATTTCGAATTCAAGCCAAGCACCGCGGCTCGGGATGATCTTCGACACATAAACGTCTTTGTCGGTTGCCTTATCAACTGAGCGCTCAAAGTACACGCCCGGTGAGCGAACAAGCTGAGAAACAACAACCCGCTCGGTGCCGTTGATAACGAACGTGCCCTTGTCGGTCATCAGTGGGAAGTCACCCATGAAGACGGTCTGGGACTTGATTTCACCGGTTTCATTGTTGGTGAATTCAGCTGTCACAAACAGTGGGGCCGCGTAGGTAAAGTCTTTATCCTTGCACTGCTCAACCGTGTACTTGGGTGGCTCAAAACGATGATCGCGGAACGAGAGAGACATCATGCCGGCGAAGTCTTCGATAGGGGAAATCTCTTCAAAGATTTCGGTCAAACCCGAAACCTGTGGGATTTCGGTGTTGCCGGCTTTGAGTGCGGCAGCAACAGCCTTCTGCCACTTTTCATTTCCAAGAAGCCAGTCAGAGCTTGCGGTTTGTAACCGGAGTAAATCCGGGACCGCGAGGGGCTCGCGAATTTTCGCGAATGAGGCCCGGTGTAGGGATGGGGAAAGTGGGGTTACTTCGTGGGAAACCAAGAGGAATCCTTCCAATGCGCAGCGGGCCGAGTTGCCGACATTCCAATTAGACCCCAATGTCAAATCGGAAAAAAATCGAAATAACACCTGGGTTGGAAAGAGGGATGACAGCGTAAGGCGACAGCATACCTGAAAAGGTCAGCCGCTGTCTCACGGGGTCCCCGGCAAGGGCCCGTGCGCCATATGACACGTCGCTTCGGATTCCCTCGACTGAAATCTCGCTGGGGGCCGACAGCATGTGCCCAGTTCCAGCAAAGATCACAATCCTCGCAACCCGATGTACCTCAAATAGTGACCCCAAATTGTCAAAAGGTCAAGCCGGGCGCGATTTTTAGTCCGCTTGTGATCAGATTGTGACTCGCCTCCCCCCTCGTGAACATGTGAAATCAGCCTCCAAGCGGGGGAATCCCCTTGAAAACAACTGTGGGGCGGTTGGTCAAATGACCGACCGCCCCACAGCGAGGTGTAACGTGGATTACTTGACAGTAACCTTGGCGCCAGCGCCCTCGAGGGCTCCCTTTGCCTTTTCAGCGGCTTCCTTGGTGACCTTTTCCAGAACTGCTGTTGGGGCAGCCTCGACGAGATCCTTTGCTTCCTTCAGACCAAGGCTGGTAAGTGAACGAACTTCCTTGATCACGGCAATCTTGTTGCCGCCGTCAGATTCCAGTACGACATCAAATTCATCCTGCTCGACTGCCTCGCTTGCGTCGCCGCCTGCGGGTCCGGCAGCAGCCACGGCGATTGGTGCGGCCGCGGTGACGTCAAATGTCTCTTCGAATGCTGAAACGAATTCAGACAGTTCAAGGAGGGTCATTTCCTTGAAAGCATCCATTAGTTGGTCGGTGCTCATTTTAGCCATTGTGGCTTTCCTTTCAATAAATCCGGCCGAGGGCCGGGTGGGCTTTAGCCCTCGGTGGTTTCTTCTTCGATTGCAACTACTTCTTCTTCAACGGCAACCTCATCAACGACAACTTCTTCGGCGACTGGTTCTGCTACCGGTGCGTCTTCGGTCTTCGCTGGTGCAACTGCACCCGACTCCGACTCGAGTTTGGCCTGCAAGGCCACCAGGGTGCGGGCGGTCTTGGACAATGGTGCTGCAAAGAGCGCGGCAGCGTGTGACTGCTTTGCCTTCATAGCGCCGGCCAACTTCGACAGCAACACCTCACGAGATTCAAGGTTGGCAATCTTGGTGATCTCGGCTGCGGATAAGACCGCGCCGTCCATGATTCCACCCTTGATGACAAGTGCTGGATTGTTCTTTGCAAAGTCGCGAATACCCTTTGCGGCGTCGACAGCATCTCCGGAAACGAATGCGATTGCACTCGGTCCTTCAAGCAGTGAGTCAAGCCCTTCGACACCGGCATCGCGTGCAGCGATCTTGGTGAGCGTGTTCTTAACGACCGCGTAGGTGACGCCTGCTCCAAGCGAACGACGCAGTTCTTTCATCTGCGCAACGCTTAAACCACGGTATTCGGTGAGCACTGCCGCATTTGATCCACGGAAGTACTCAGCGATCTCGGCAACCGCGCTTACCTTTGTAGGCTTTGCCATGTTGCTCCTTTCGTGTTCCCCAGATAAGAAGCCCCCACAACGAAAAACGCCCCAAGCGCTAGGCGCACGAGGCGTAAGGACCAACCGCAAGGCTGTAATCCTGACTTCGTTCACCTGCGCGGGTCGCCCACATTGTGGATCCTTCTACCGGCATTTCCGAGAGGGAATGACGGTGACCAGCGGTCTTTGGTAGATCGAAATATACAGAGCCTGATGTCACTTCAGATCAACGGGTGGTCGTATCCACTTACTAACGAAAAAATTGTGGGGCCGCCCCGAAGGCCGACCCCACAATTGTGGGACTTTTGTTTAACGAGACAACAACGGCATCTTCAACTCCGCTGGCACGTACATGCGGTCATTGTTGACCCCTGGTACCGCGTAAAGAAGACGTTTGGCGGCCGTGACCTGATTGGCCTTCTTCGCGTTCACCATCGCGTTGAGAGCACGAACTGCGCTCAACGTCTGCTCTGTTGTGTAGACACAGTGGCCGACACCTGAATTACCTAGTGCAGCAACCGAGAGCGCTGCATCAGGTGCCCTGCCATTCGGCGCGAACTTGGTCCAGCCATCTACCGGTGGGATGGTGTAGAAAGCCGCTGCCTTAAACAAGCCGCGAGACTTCTTGTTCTTCATGTCGTAGGACTTCTGCATTGATGCGAAGAAGTCGCCCGTGTTGCCCGCAGGAACAATGGTGTCGTTGGTGGTCGAGATCATCAACGTTGGAACGCTGTAGACGCCCTTTGGCGCTGGCAATGCGTTAACAATTGCCACTGCCGCAGGATTTGCCGCAAAGCGCTTCGCTGCATCACCGCGTGATGCATCAAGTGTGCCAAGCATTGTGTTCAACGGGTCAGCAATCACTGTCGTTGCGTTCAAGACGTCGTTGAATTCACCGCGCTGCTCCGGTGAGAGCAAATTGGTGTAACTGGTATCGACGTTGTCATTGAAGTTCGCATTGTCAGTTGCTGCAAACCCGCCGATAGCTCGAACACGCTGCTCGAGTTCGTAACGACCGAGGATTCCCAGTGCTGCGGCGGCTCCACCGTTTTGCAGCATTGCAACCGCTGTGCTGGCGCCGGCGGATGGTGGCGCGAAGCCACCGCCCAGAGCGGCCAACGTTCCCAATTGCGCGAACGCTGGGTTCACGGTTAGACCGTCCCAGACGCTGCTCACCGTGGGCAAGCCCGCCATCAGTCCACCAAGAAGGTTGACCTGGGCGAGTGGGAAACCAACCGGCGTCACCGGCCTAGTGGCCGCGCCACCAAGAATGCTCAGCACGGTGCCCAGATCGGTCAGTGCTTGCACGTAGCCAGCCGGACCGGCCGCGTAGTTTGCGACCTTGAGGGTTGGCGCAACCATGGTCTTCCAGGTGAAGAGGTAGGTCATCGCGCCACTAAACGCCTGGAGCGGACCGTCAACGACACCACATGAGGGCAATGAACCAGCAATGCGCTTGGGGTACTTCTCAGCAAGGGTCTGAGAAATCAAACCACCGAGTGAATCACCCCACACGAGGATCTTTTTGGTCTTGGGGACGGCACCGGAATTGATCAAATTGATCATTGCCGCGCCAGACTCAACACCCTCGGCAGCTGCCCAACCTTGCTTGGCGTAACCCGTGCCAGCCAGGGCGTACCCCTGCGCCAGTAGGTTTGTCGCCACAATGTCCGTAGGCGCAACCGCTGCTGCATTGGAACCCAGATAGGCGACGTCACTACCGAATCCGGCCGTAAATGCCGGGAAGCTAATCTTGGTGTAGGACGGGTTTGTGACCAGACCAAGTGGCCCAGCCAGTGCGGCCGGAACCGGAGTTCCAAAGCGGTAGCCGTGCGAGTAAATCAAGACCGTTCCGTTGAAGTTCTGCGGCATCTTGATTGTGTACGGGGAGGCCCCGAGGGAACCGGTAAGGGTTCCCTCGCAGGTCGCTCCCGCGGCACAAGCTTCCGCTGCGCTTGCAGAGGCAACAACCGGAGCACCGATGGTGATCAAGCTTGCTGCCGCTACTGCCGCGATCCCGCGGCGCATAAATGTAAATTTCATATTTTTCCTTTTCACTTAAGCGCTCGAGTTACGGCAGCAGCTTCTTGGTTGGGGGGGCTGGACGGAACGTGGTCTTCTGAGCAGCTCCTGTAGAAGAACTCGTGCCAACCATGATGTAGTCCGTTAAACGTTGTGCATCAGTGTTCGCGTCGTATTGAGCCATGTAGTAACCGGTGAGACCCTGATGGGACCGTGAGTTAATAATCATGGGAACAACAGCCGCGGAACGGAAGTTCTTTGACTGGGTTTGCAAGGCATTGACCAGACCCTTCCGGGTGAGGTTCTTGCCAGCAGCCTTGAGCGCCTGCGCCAAAACATAAGCTGTGTTGATGCCGTAGTAGGTGTAGAAGTTCCACTCCATGCCTTTGGCGGTCGCAAGTGCCTTCATCTGGCTGACGTATGCGTTGCCCGTGTCCTGTGCTGGAACGAGGAAGTTCGGGACGTAAATACCCTTCATCAAGGCACTTGTGCTTGCGCCCAACGATCCCTTAAGAACTGAGGGGTCGGTGCCCACCGAGGTGATCATCCAGGTTGGTGCAAAACCAGCCTTGGCTGCGGTACCCAGTAGTTGAGCGGTAGCCGAGGTCACACCGAAGAAGACAACGAGCTCACAACCGGCTGACCTCAACTTGGTTATCTGCGCCGAGAATGGTGCAACCTGCTGTCCTGAGAAGTAGGAGGTCGTGGTTGCGAAGGTGGTACCCGCTGCTTTGAAACCAACCTTGGCATTGTCACCAAACTCGCCATCTTGGTAGAACAGGCACTTCTTTTTGGCATTGAGGGCCGGGTCATTCGCGATGTAGTAGCCCATGACTTTGGATTCCACGATGTAAGACGGGAAGTAAGGGAATGTCATGGGGTATTTTCTGGGGTTGTCGAAACTCGCGCCACCCGTGTTGACAAAAATGTCTGGGATACCACGGCGGTTGAGGTCCTGGATTACCGCGGAATGCGTTGGCGTGCCTAGAGCGCCGTACATGGCAAAAATCTTGTCGCGGAGGATGAGTTGGCTGGTGCCCTTCTTGGTCAGGGCAGGGTTGTACTGGTCGTCGAAAACGCGAAGGTCAATTTTGCGCCCGTTGATTCCACCGTTTGCATTGACGTAATCGAAATACGCCTTGGCAGCAACCGGGATGTCCTTATAGCCGGGGGCAGCAGGACCTGTCAATGGGGTTGTGGTGCCAATAACAATTCTGTTACCGGTGACACCTGGGTCGGCCGCCTGAGCGGGGATTGCTGTGGCGAATGCAAGCGCCGCTGCTGTACCAAGAGCAACCGAACCTGTTGCGAATTTGAGTCTCACGAATTACTCCTCCAAGGAAGGGCATCCCCGAATTCGTTTATCATAAAGGTAAACGTTACGTGAACGCCATGTGTCCCGAACACTAACCCGGGTCATCAGCCCATGCAAGGTATTCGCGTAACTTTCTTACAAAAATTATTCCCAATGGGACAATTGGGAAATGCTTGCAATCGCAAGCATTAACTCAGTGGAGAACGGCTTTTACCGCGTGACTTATCAACCCATGAACGCACCGTTCCGGTAATTCCCCCGGGTGCCGCGAGAACCACGGCCACCACGAGCAATCCGTAGAGCAAATTGGGTGCATTATTGGTGATTTGTTCAGGCCAGCCGCGATTACCCGCCAGGCCGTCGACCAACTCTGGCAACCACACGATGATGAGGGCGCCCAGGATCGCACCGAGCAGCGAGGCTCGGCCGCCGAGAACAATTCCCACGAGAAGCGAGAGGGATAGCCCGAGCCCGAAAGCCCCCGGGCCAACAAAACTCAGGATTTGCGCAAACACCGCTCCCGCGAGGGCCGCAAAAAGCGAACTGACAACAAATGCCGACACTTTGGAGCTTGCTGGCGAGATGCCAACAACAGCCGCCGCAATCGGGTCGTCGCGGACAGCTTTCCAGACCCGCCCTTGATGGCCGCGGATCAAGTTCATGGCGGCAAAGGCCACCAGACACGCGACGGCTATTGCCATAGACGCTTGCCAACGTTCCAAGATAAAGCCCACATCAAAGGAATCTGTGATGCCCGTGGGGTCCGCCGCTTCATCGATGCTGGGGTCGATGCTGGGTTCAATACTGGGGTCCACGGCTGGATCTGTGCTTTCGAGTGTTAGATCGTTGCCGTTTGTTAAATCCTCGGCTGTGAGCAGGTCACCCTCGGTCAGCATGTCTTCGGCTGACGGGGCCGCATTGGGGTCGATGCCCTGGTCAAACCCGGAAAGATCTAACTCCGCATATTGGTCTTCACCGGGTGCCGCAGTTGGATCTAGCCCAGGCTCTGCCGTCGGATCGATGGTGTCGGTCGCTTCGGCGGCCGCAGCAGCGGCATATCCACCCTGCGGATAGGGCACGGTCAACATAAGCCCATTTTCCCCACCCAGAAGGCTGGGGAATCTATTCGTAATTGCGGGCACACCAACAGCGAGGCCCAAGGTCAAACCGGCAAGATAAGGGCCCTTGAGCCGCGCCGCAAGTCCCCCAACGACCCCACCGATCAAGATGCCACCCAATCCAGCGAACACCATGGACCAGACGGCATTCCATGGCCAGCCGAAAATGGGCACGGTTTGCCAGTTCATCGACGTCAGTGCGAATACGTATCCACCCACGGCCATCAGGGCGCCGTTACCGAGCGAGACTTGGCCCGAAAGCCCTACCAAAATTGTCATGCCAAACATGGCCGTGGCGTACATGGCAACCAGTGCAAGATAAGAACTGTAGAGCGGGTCAATATTGTTGTTGAGTAACAGGAGAAGCAACCAGACCACTCCAACGATTACCGCATGCCAGACAATGCGATTGCCGGAGAAGGTGCGCAGATTTTTTACCTTGATTACAGTGTTCATACAGACCTCGCCGTGTGGTGACCAAAGACACCGTCAGGTTTTAGTAAAAGGTTGAGTGCAAGCAGAACGAGCGCAACGACCGGCGCATTACTGGCGTCCGTGTAACCCGAGACCAAGGAAATTACCAGTCCGGTGCCGATTCCAAAGGTCACAGCACCGATGAGTGAGTCCAAACCGCCAATAACGGCTGCGGTGAACGCAAACACCAGCAGAATGTCAAAGCTATTTGGCGAGATCGTTGAAACTGGTGCAATGAGCACGCCACCGACCGCACCTGTTGCCCCGGCAATTGCCCAACCGGTGATTAACATTCGGTTGACCCGAACGCCCGAGAGCCGGGCTACTTCTGGATTGAAAGCCGAGGCTCGCATCGAGAGTCCGAGGGATGTTCTCGTGAAAAGCAAGGTAAGACCAACGACAAGTACCGCGGTCACCGACCACACCAAAATGTCGTACCACGACACGGGCCAGATCCGGCCGGCAAATTCAAGCCCGGCGTTTGAAACCGGTGGAATGAATCCTTCGGGGTCACCACCCCAGATCATGCCGGCTGCGGCTTGTAGGGCAATCAACACACCGAAAGTGGCAATGATGGCGCCGGTGGTATCGCTGTTCTTTACCGGGCGAATGACCAAGAAGAAGACGATGACGCCAAGAACAAGTCCGGCTCCAAAAGCAGCAACAAGGGCGAGCAGCCAATTTCCGGTCGATTGTAGAACGGTCAGAGCTATGTAGGTCGTAAACATGGCCTGACCAACTTGGGCGAAGTTGACCATGCGGGTTGAACGCCAAACCAATACGAGGGCGAGCGCCATTAACGCTATGACGGCGCCACTACTAAAACCGCCAAGCAGGTAATCGATGAAATTGGTCATGTCCTAGTACCCCAAGTATGCATGTCGAAGTTCCTCGTCAGACGAGATTTCAGCCGCTGGGCCGGAAATGACAACTTCACCTAGGTTAAGCACCACACCGGTCGTGGCCACACGCAACGCGGTCACCGCATTTTGTTCCACCAATAACACGGCCAGGCCCGTCTCACGCGCAAGCCGACTTACCAGTTCAAGTATTTGAGTAACAATGAGCGGGGCCAATCCGAGTGAAGGTTCATCAAGTAAAAGGCATTTCGGGTTTGACATGAGGGCGCGACCAATAGCCAGTTGCTGGCGCTCACCACCACTTAACGTGTCGGCGCGCATGCTGGCCCGCTCAGCCAAAATGGGGAAAAGTCCGTAAACAAGATCCCGCGATGCGTTTCGATCTGTTTTACTGCGGCACAGACCACCTAGTCGCAGGTTTTCCTCAATGGTCAACTCAGGAATAGTTGATCGACCCTCCGGAACAAGCGCGAGTCCATTTCGCACAATATCTTCCGGCTTTTTTCCTCTTATTGACGTGCCGTCAAAAAGCACATCTCCGGACTCGGGTGAAACCAAGCCGGCAAGAGTGCGCATCAGCGTTGATTTGCCAGCACCATTCGCACCGATCACCGCGGTCACTTCACCACATGGGACCACAAGATTCATCTTCTTCAAAGCTTTAACCGGGCCATAAGAAACGGAGAGCTCAACAGTTTCCAACATCAGTGTTCACCTCCGTCGTCGCCGAGATAGGCGGTAAGCACGGCTGGGTTTGTGCGGATCTGCTCGGGCGTACCCGAGGCAATGACTTTCCCTGCGTCAAGCACCCAAATCAGATCGCACACTTTCATGACCAACTCCATGTGGTGTTCAACAAGTAACACTGTGCGCTGCGGTGTCCAACTTTTAATCATGCGACCAAGTTCTGCCATGTCTCCAGCACTGATGCCGCCAGCAGGTTCGTCAAGGAGTAAAACTTTTGGATCCGAGATCAAACTACGCGCAATCGCTACCCGCTTTTGAACGGGATAAGGCAGCTCACCCGGATAACGATCTGCGGAATCTGCGATTCCAAAATCATCCATAATTTCACGCGCTTCTGCTCGCAACTTATTTTGTGCGGCGTCTGCCCATGGAGCGCCAAAAGAATCTGCCACCACCCCACTCTTAATTCTCGAGGAACCCCCCAACATTACGTTTTCTAAAGCCGTCAGGGATGCAAAGAGTCCTATGCCCTGCAACGTTCGAGAAATCCCAAGTTTGGTCAAATGATGGGCCTTGATGTGCTTAAGTTTTTTCCCATTAAATCGCACATTGCCTTGATCGGGAGTCAAGAAGCCACTCATAATATTAAACACGGTTGTCTTGCCAGCACCGTTGGGTCCGATCAAACCGGTAACCGCGCCCTCGGGAACACCAATACTGACGTCGTCGAGAATCTTGAGCCCACTGAGTGTGATGCTGATGTTTTCAACGGCGAGTAATGGATGCGTCAGTGGCAAAACATATTTCACGTGTGCGTCGCATCCTTTCATGTGTTGAATAGGTGTCTGGGCCACGATATTAAGTCGTAAGTCTGTAATTAAATACTCGATTGGTCAATGCGAATCGCAATTATTATCTAAATTAGTTTCGCCGGAATGACAAAGTCCGCGCATCTGTCGATACGCGGACTTTGTTAATGATGGGAGATTATCTACTCTTCGACGGTGAGAAGTGAACGGGTCCGGCTGGGATCGATCTGAATTCCAGGTCCCATGGTTGACGACACCGTTGTTTTCTTAATGTAGCGGCCCTTTGATGAAGATGGCTTCAACCGCAGGATTTCGTCGAGTGCTGCGCCGTAGTTCTCTACGAGTTGCTCGGGAGTAAATGATGCCTTGCCGATCGGGAACTGAAGATTCGAGTGCTTGTCAACGCGGAATTCAATCTTGCCGCCCTTGATATCTCCCACGGCCTTCGCAACGTCCATGGTGACGGTTCCGGTCTTCGGGTTGGGCATGAGACCGCGTGGCCCCAGAACCTTGCCCAGTGTTCCCACCTTGCCCATCAAATCTGGTGTGCATACTGCTGAGTCGAAATCAGTCCAGCCGCCGGCGACCCTGGCAATGAGATCATCGGAGCCAACGAAGTCTGCTCCCGCTGCGCGCGCCTCATCGGCCTTTTCACCATTTGCAAAGACGAGCACACGAACCGTCTTGCCGGTTCCGTGCGGGAGGTTAACGGTTCCGCGTACAAGTTGATCAGCCTTACGTGGGTCAACGCCCAGTCGCATTGAGACTTCAACCGAAGAATCAAACTTCGTTACCGAGATTTCCTTAACCAGACGGGCTGCCTCAATGGGTGCGTAAAGGTTTTCGCCGTCAATTTTCTCGGCTGCTGCTTGGTATGCCTTACTGCGCTTCATATCTGCTCCTTGATCAGTGTGCAGGAATTTCCTGCGTGCAGGTTGTGGTGTGCGAGCCGCGCTGGCTCTCCCACGTCTTGCCGTTAATGCTGGTAACTCATTACGCCGAAACGGTGATTCCCATTTGGCGGGCTGTGCCCTCAATGATTTTCATTGCGGCATCAATGTCGTTGGCGTTGAGGTCTGGCATTTTGGTTTCAGCGATTTCACGAACCTGTGACTTGCTGATACTGCCGGCCTTAACGGCCTGTGGCGTGCCCGACCCTTTTTCAAGGCCTGCAGCCTTAAGAATCATGCGGGAGGCAGGCGGCGTCTTCAAAATGAAGTCGAATGAGCGGTCTTCATAGACCGTAATTTCAACCGGGACAATGGTGCCCTTTTGCGCCTCCGTGGCCGCGTTGTAAGCCTTGCAGAATTCCATGATGTTCACACCATGTTGACCCAATGCGGGGCCGACGGGTGGGGCCGGGTTTGCTGCACCGGCTGGGATTTGAAGCTTGATCAATCCGGTGATTTTTTTCTTCTTCGGTGCCATTGTGTTTCCTTCTGATGGGTGGGGATTCTTGTGGGTGGGGATTGAATGAAATTAGTTGTTTGCGTCGATCTGGCTAAAAGCCAACTCAACGGGTGTCTCACGTCCAAAGATCTCGACCAGCCCGGTGATCTTTTGGGCTTCGACGTTGATTTCCGAAATAATTGCGTGAAGGGTTGCAAAGGGCCCGTCAACAACGGTAACCGAGTCACCGACGTTGAAATCAACGGTGATTGGCGTCGCCGATGTCAATCCGCCGCCACCCTTGCCGCCTACTGTTCCAACTGCGATCTGCTTTTCGGGCACGGGCGCCAGAATTGCAATTACTTCGTCGAGTGCCAGTGGAGATGGTGCATGACCGTGGCCAACGAATCCGGTAACTCCTGGTGTATGGCGAACTACGCCCCATGACTCGTCGGTGAGTTCCATCCGAACAAGGACATATCCCGGAAACTTATTGCGACGGATTTGCTTGCGCATTCCACCCTTGATTTCGGTGACTTCCTCCATGGGGACTTCGACCTGGAAAATATAATCTTCCATATTCAAGGTTTGGCTGCGGGCTTCCAAGTTTCCCTTGACCTTGTTTTCATAGCCTGCGTAACTGTGGATGACGTACCAGTCACCCGATGCAACTCGCATGGAAGTCGTGAATTCTTCGAGTGGGTCGATTTCGTCTTCTTCGGCTTCGGCCTCCGACTCTTCCGCGACTACTTCAGCAACCACTTCCTGCGTTGCTGCCTCGACACTTTCATCGCTTTCAGGTACGTCAAGGGCGAAAGGGTCCACTGGGATCCATTCGTTCTCGTCGGACACATTCTCTTTCGACACGAGTTGCTTACTCCTTTAGATACCTCTGGCATGAGTGAAGTCTTATGGCATTTCTGGGTCACCCAAAAACGAACAGGACCACCCTAGTGAAAACAAGGTCGTATAGGGCCACGATTCCCGACATCATCAAGATGAAGAAAACGACGACGATTGTGTAACTGACCAACTCATTTCTCGTCGGCCAAATTACCTTGCGAAGTTCAACGACAACCTGGCGAATAAACAGTGCCAACCTCGAAAAGATGTTTTTCTTTTCCACACCAGAACCACCGCTGTCGCCCGTGGGCTTAGCGTCGGTGTCAACCATGTTTACTCCGCTCGAACGTCGGTCGGACTTCGTCGTCTTCGTCTTGCATTCACGTTCTTCTGTCTTAACTTTGTCCCGGCTTGCGCCGGTTCGCAGGGCTGGAGGGACTTGAACCCCCAACCCCCGGTTTTGGAGACCGGTGCTCTACCAGTTGAGCTACAACCCTTTAGTAGGCATGCTTACGCACAGACCTACCGCGGTGAGAAAGTCTACGGGCTGCCCCGTCTCTCGCACCCGGCCGGGTCTGCCTGACTTTGGGATCCCCTGTCATTATTGGGCCATGGCAACCCCCACCTCTCCCCACAACCCCTTCGCACACCATCGAATCTCGGCGCGAATCGGGGCGATCACCCAATCTGCGACCCTGGCTGTGGATGCCCAAGCAAAG